>Ga0209382_10000837_pt1 | contig 49971 bp, 44 predicted proteins | sample SoiMetdeltSBSDD5_FD_187599 | JGI IMG/M metagenome (GOLD analysis project Ga0209382, IMG submission 187599) | Bulk soil microbial communities from a Populus tree surrounding site in Tennessee, USA - Soil MetaG P. deltoides SBSDD5 (SPAdes) (version 2) | ecosystem: Environmental > Terrestrial >...
TTCGCGGCGGCGGTCGCCGGAGGTCCCGTGACCGACCTGGTCAGCGCGACGGGCACGTCGGACCTCGGGCACTACATGGCGATCGCGGAGTACGACGCGCTGCCCTGGACCGATCCGGAGCGGCTGGCGGCCCAGTCACCGATGTCGCGGGTGGACCAGGTCCGGACGCCCACCCTGGTGCTGCACGGCCAGGCCGATGCCCGGTGCCCGATCGGCCAGGCGCAGCAGTGGTTCGCCGCCTTGCGGGCCCGGAGCGTGCCGACCCGGTTGGTGATGTACCCGGGCGCCTCGCACCTGTTTATCCTCGCCGGCCGGCCGTCGCATCGCGTCGACTACAACGAGCGCCTGGTCGACTGGGTGCAGCGGTACGCCGCCGCGCGCTAGCCCACGCGCGGCGTCGCCCGGAAGCCGCTGTGCACGTAGCGCGAGCCGTCCTCGAGCTCGTAGAACAGCACCGAGGCCCAGGACGCCTCGGCCTCGTGCTTGGTGGCGAACTGATGCTCGCCGACTGGGACCAGCGGGGTCTCGTCGGTCCGCTCGTCCTCCGGCACCAGCTCGGCGATCAGCCCGGTGACGGTCGACTTGAGGACCAGCCCGCCGTCCTGCTCGACGACGTCGAGGTCGACGCCGGACCGTGAGTAGCGCCCGACGTACGGCGCCGGGTCGATGCTGACCGGCTCCTCCGGCGGCGCGAACGGCGGCGGCATCGCGACGTCGGCGAGCTCCTCGAACGCTTCGGCGAAGAGCTCGTGGTAGAGCCCCTGGGGGTCGCCGCCGTTGGTCAGCAGGCTGACCGCGAAGTCGCGCTCGGGCGACAGCCGGAGGAACGCCGCCTGCCCGATCGTGCCGCCGTCGTGGCCGATGACGCGGTGGCCGCCCCAGTCGAAGCGCATCCAGCCGAGCCCCCACGAGTCGGTCTCGGTCGGATCGGGCAGCTCGATCTCCTGACCCCTCATCGCCTCGACGGACGCGGTCGACAGCACCTGGGTGCCGTCCGGGGCGACGCCGCCGGCCAGATGCATCCGGGCGAAGGCGAGCACGTCGTGGACCCGGGCCGTGATCAGGCCGGCCGGCCCGGCGTTGCGGGGGAGGACCCAGTTGGGCGAGGCCTTCGGCTCGGTCCCGGGCTCGCCCAGATGGCCGACCGCGGCCCGGTGCACGATGGCCTCCTCGGGCAGCGTCACGGTGGCGGTGAGTCCGAGTGGCTGGATGATCCGCTCGCGCAGGGCCGCATCCCAGGTCTGGTCGGTGAGCACCTCGACGATCCGGCCGGCCACGATGAAACCGGAGTTGCAGTAGGAGAAGGTCGCACCGACCGGATGGTTCTGCGCGGCCTCGGTCACCTTCTGGACGTACAGCTCGACGCAGTCGTCGCCACGTCCGGTGTCGGTGAACAGGTCGCCGTCGAGTCCGCTGCTGTGGGTGAGCAGGTGGCGCACGGTGATCGCCTTGGTGACCTCGGGATCCGGCGTGCTGAACTCCGGCAGCACCTCGACCACCGGGGTTTCGAGCGTCAGCTTGCCTTCGTCGACCAACTGCATCAGCAACGTCGTCGTCCAGACCTTGCTGATCGACCCGATCTGGAACACCGAGTCGGGCGTGGCGTCCACCAGGGTCGTCTTGCTGAGCACGCCCGCGGCGACGTCAACGATCTGCCCGTCGCGAAGGATGCCCATCGCGGCGCCGGGCACCTTGTACTTCGCGATCGCGTCGGTGAGGCGCGCCCGCCAGTACGCGGTGTCGACCGAAGCCTTGCTGCTGCTCGCCATGACTCGTCCTTCCTGACGTCCGACCTTCCGATCCCACTCTGCCGCGCCGTACCGATGCCTGGCGCTGTACGGCGATCCGAAGCGGCCCGGCTTCGTTGGGCGCGCCGAACGAACCCGGACGGCTTGGGTCGCCCGCACCTGGAGCTCGGCCGGCGGTCGCATAGCGTCTGGGCATGGACCCAGCCGACCTGCATCGCGACGCCGTCGTCGTCGATACCCACAACGACCTGATCCTGCTGGTCGACCACTTCGATCAGCGGCAGCAGCCCGGTCATTTCGCCGACTACTGGCTCCCCGAGCTCCGCGCCGGCGGCGTGGACGTCCAGGTGCTGCCGATCTGCCTCGAGGAGCAGTTCCAGTCCGAGGGCGGGCTGCGGCGCACCCTGTTGCTCGTCGAGCGGATCCACCGGCTCGCGGCCGAGCATGCCGACGACGTGGCGCTGTGCCTGACCGCCGACGACGTCGACGCAGCGGTTGCCGACGGCCGGATCGCGCTGGTGATCGCGCTCGAGGGCGCGCATGGCATCGGCCAGGATCCGCAGCTGATCCACACCATGCAGCGGGTCGGCGTACGCGTCGTGTCGCTGGCGCACCTCGGCCGGAGCTTCCTCGCCGACGGCAGCCGCCTCGACGCCACCTCGCGTGGTGGCCTGACACCGGAGGGCATCGAGGTCTTCCAGGAGATGGAGCGACTCGGCATCGTCTTCGACATCAGTCATCTCGGCATCGCCGGAGTGGAGGACGTTCTGAGCCTCGCGACCCGGCCGTTCCTCGCGACCCACTCGGCCTGCCTCGCCATCACTGACATCCACCGCAACCTCGGTGACGAGCAGATCAAGCGGATCGCCGAGCTCGGTGGCGTGATCAACGTGGCGGCGGCGATCCCGTTCTTCATCGACCCCGAGCGACCGACCGCCGAGCGGGTCGTCGATCACATCGAGCACCTGATCGGGACGGCCGGCATCGACCATGTCGGGGTCGGCCCAGACTTCGTCGACGACTACTTCCAACTGGTCTACGGCGGCTGGATCGTGGGCAAGGACATGAGCGAGGGCGATGTCCCACGGGCGGAGATCGAGCGCCCGTCGGACCTGCCCAAGCTCACCGAGGCGATGGTGAAGCGTGGCCTGAGCAAGGCTGACATCCGCAAGATCCTCGGCGGCAACGTCCTGCGCGTCCTCCGCCAGGTGATGGGCGTCCCGGTCGGCTAGCGCTCGACCAGGTACGGCCGGGACAGGTCGGTGTTGTCGACGACACAGGTCGCGACCGCCTCGGGATCGCAGTCCGCGAGGTAACGGCGCTGGCCCTCGACGTACCGGTGATTGGCCGGATGCTGCGGATCGGCCGGCGCGCCGTCACGGACGGCCATCCGGGCACACGACGTGACCGGGTCGACCCGGCAGAAGATCGACAGGTCCCACACGCCGGCCAGCTCGCGACAGTGCAGGAAGATGCCGTCGAAGAGCAGCACGGTGCCCGGCTCGACGGGGTGCTCCCGACGCGGCACGTCGGCGTCCCGGATGTGGTCGAATACCGCCGGCACCACCGGCTCACCGGCGACCAGCGGATCGAGCAGCACCGACCGCAGGGTCGGATAGTCGTAGGAGTCCCGGTAGTAGCCGTCCGGCGAGCCGCGGCCCCGGGCGTATCGCTCGGCCCGGGTGCGATGGAAGCCGTCCACACTCGCTCGCAGCACCGGTCGGCCCGTGGCCCGGACCGGCCCGGCCAGCTCGTCGGCCAGCATCGTCTTGCCGGCGCCGTCGACCCCGTCGATCCCGACCCGTCGTGGCCGGTCGGCGGGCAGGGCGACGATCGCGTCCACCAGCCGGGCGAGCACGCTCCGGCGCTGTTCGGATGTCACGATGGAATCGCCGTCGGCCGACGTCACGGCCGGATCCTCCCACGAGAAAGCAGGTGACCATGTCCCAGCAGCGCGAGATCGTCGTCGTCGAACACGAGGTAGGTTGCCCGCTCGACCGGTTCGCGGACTGGCTCGACGGCGTGAACGTCCGCATGGTCCGCCCGTACCTCGGCGACCCGGTGCCGGAGTCCGTATCCGAGGGGCTGATCGTGCTCGGCGGGGAGATGTCGGCGTACGACGACGAGGTGGCGCCCTGGCTGCCTGCGGTCCGCGATCTGCTGCGGACCGCAGTGCTCGACGAGGTGCCGACGCTCGGCATCTGCCTCGGTGCGCAGCTGCTGGCGCTCGCCACCGGCGGCGACGTCCAGGTGGCGGCGCCCGGCGGTCGGGAGTCCGGCGTGATCGACGTGCGCTGGCGTGCCGAGGCGGTCGTCGATCCGCTGGTCAGCGGTCTGCCGGATCCGACCGCGGGCCCGAGCATGCATGCCGACGCGATCGTGCGGCTGCCGGGCGGTGCGGTCTGGCTCGGGTCGAGCGCGGCCTATCCGCATCAGGCCTTCCGGCTGGGACCGGCCGCCTGGGGTGTGCAGTTCCATCCGGAGGTGTCGCTCGGGACCTTCCGCGGCTGGGCCGTCGACCTGCCCGAGGTCGACACCGACGCGGTGACGGCGGAGTTCGTCGAGCGCGATGCCGACACCGTGGCCTGCGGTCGTGTCCTGGCCGAGCGGTTCAGCGCGATCGTCAACACCGCGGCGCCGCGGGCGGAGGCTCAGCTGCGTTCGTGAGCCCGGACGTGGTCGGCGACCAGGTCCGCCACCAGGTCCGGCCGCTGGACGGCCGCCCAGTGACTGGCGTCGATGTCGACCCGGGTCAGCTCGGGCACGGACTCGTCGAGGTCTGCGAAGACCTGCGGGACGATGTACTTGTCGTGCCTCGGCACGATCAGCTGCACCGGGACGCCGGTCTTGCCGGATCGGGGATGACGCATCCGATCCTGGATGTTGGCCCGGTAGAGATCGAGTCCGTTGGTGGCGTCCCGGGTGAAGGTGTCGCCCCAGTGCGAGCCGTCACCGAGCCGCTCCATCTTGGCCAACCGGCGCTGCAGCTGCGGTGTGGCCCGCCGCCACAGCTGTTCGGGGAGCCAGGGCAGCTGGAAGGCGTAGATGTACCACGAGTTCAGTCCCTGGCGGAGGAGCAGGTTGAGGTCGCGCTCGTTGCGAGCCCGCCGGAAGACGTGCGCCATGTGGTCCAGCGACGGTCCGCCGATCGAGGTGTACGACAGCAGCCGTCCCTGCAGCCGTACGTCGGAGTCCTCGGTCGTCACCGCGTCCCACAGCTGGATCGAGCCCCAGTCATGGCCGACCAGGTGCACCCGGGCATCGCGCCCCGCGACCTGGTCCATGACCGCGACCAGGTCGTCGATCAGCCGCTCGATCCGGTAGCCGCGGCGGTCCGGCGGCGCGGTCGAGTGCCCGGCGCCACGGACGTCGTAGGTGATCACGCGCAGGCTGTGCTGCTCGGCGAGCCGGTCGGCCACCGGCTCCCACACCACCTGTGAGTCGGGGTAGCCGTGCACCAGGATCACCGTCGGCGTTCCAGGGTTCGGCCAGTCGCGGGCGGCCAGCGTGACGTCGGTCGAGGTGACGGACTGGGTCTTCATGGTCATGAGCATCTTGCCTCGCGGCTGTGGTGGCAACCGCACCGGTGCGGAACCGGGCCCGGCCTCGCGTGGGTCCCCGAGCCCGAGACGTTAGGCTCCCCAAGGGATTTCCGGACCGATTCGCGAAGGACGGCAGCACCGTGGATTTGATGGAGTATCAGGCCAAGGAACTGTTCGCGAAACACGACGTTCCGCTGACTCCCGGCATCGTGGCCGAGACGGTCGACGAGGTCCGCGCCGCAGCCGAGCAGATCGGCGGCCGGGTCGTCGTCAAGGCTCAGGTCAAGGTCGGCGGCCGCGGCAAGGCCGGTGGCGTCAAGCTCGCGGCCGACCCGGACGAGGCGGCCGCGCGAGGCGGCGAGATCCTCGGCATGGACATCAAGGGCCACACCGTCCACCGGGTGCTCGTCGTTCCGGCCGTGGACATCGCCGAGGAGTACTACTTCTCCTTCCTGGTCGACCGGGCGAACCGGGCGTACCTGTGCATCGCCAGCGTCGAGGGCGGCGTCGAGATCGAGGAGGTCGCTCGGACCAACCCCGACGCGGTCGCCCAGATCCGGATCGACCCGGTCGCCGGAGTCGACGAGGCCAAGGCCCGCGAGATCGTGGCGACCGCGAAGTTCCCGGCCGATCTGGCCGACCAGGCGACCGCGATGATCACCCGGCTCTGGGACTGCTTCGTCGCCGAGGACGCTTCGCTCGTGGAGGTCAACCCGCTGGGCCGGCTCGGCGACGGGCGGCTCGACGCGCTCGACGGCAAGGTCACCGTCGACGACAACGCTGGCTTCCGGCACCCCGATCATGCGGAGTACGTCGACCGAACCGCCGACGATCCGCTGGAGGCCGCCGCGAAGGAGAAGGACCTCAACTACGTCAAGCTCGACGGCACGGTCGGCATCATCGGCAACGGCGCCGGCCTCGTCATGAGCACGCTCGACGTGGTCGCGTACGCCGGTGACGAGTTCGGCGGAGTACGGCCGGCGAACTTCCTAGACATCGGCGGGGGCGCCAGTGCCGAGGTGATGGCGAACGGGCTCGAGATCGTGCTCGGCGACCCGGACGTACGCGCGGTCTTCGTCAACGTCTTCGGCGGCATCACCGCCTGCGACGCGGTGGCCAACGGCATCGTGTCCGCGATCGACATGCTGGAGTCGCGCGGCGAGACGATCACCAAGCCGCTGGTCGTACGCCTCGACGGCAACAACGCCGAGGAGGGCCGACGGATCCTCGCCGACGCGGGATACGACATCGTCGAGATGGTGGACACGATGGACGGGGCCGCCCGGCGCGCGGCCGAGCTGGCTGCGAAGTAAGGAGCGGGACCCATGGCCATCTTCCTCAACGAACAGAGCAAGATCATCGTCCAGGGCATGACCGGCTCCGAGGGGCAGCGGCACACCCGCCGGATGCTCGCCGCGGGAAGCGCGGTGCTCGGCGGCGTCAACGCCCGCAAGGCCGGCACGTCAGTGGCCTTCGATGATGGCAGCAGCGATGGCACCAGCCTCCCGGTGTTCGGCACCGTCGAGGAGGCGATGAAGGAGACCGGGGCCGACGTGTCGGTGCTCTTCGTGCCGCCGGCGTTCACCAAGGACGCGATGGTCGAGGCGATCGACGCCGGCATGCCGCTGATCGTCGTCATCACCGAGGGCGTGCCGGTCCACGACACGGCGTGGGCGCTGGCCCACTCGCAGCGCACCGGCGGCTCGCGGATCATCGGCCCGAACTGCCCGGGCATCGCCTCGCCGGGCAAGTCCAACGCCGGCATCATCCCGTCCGACATCACCGGCGCCGGCCGGATCGGTCTGGTCAGCAAGTCGGGGACGCTGACCTACCAGCTGATGTACGAGCTGCGCGACATCGGCTTCACGACCTCGGTCGGCATCGGCGGCGACCCGATCATCGGGACCACGCACATCGACTGTCTGCAGGCCTTCCAGGACGACCCGGAGACCGACGCGATCATCATGGTCGGCGAGATCGGCGGCGACGCGGAGGAGCGGGCGGCCGACTACATCAAGGCCAACGTCACCAAGCCGGTCGTCGGCTACGTCGCGGGGTTCACCGCGCCCGAGGGCAAGACGATGGGCCACGCCGGCGCGATCGTGTCCGGCTCGTCCGGCACCGCCGAGGCCAAGAAGGAAGCCCTCGAGGCGGCCGGCGTCCGGGTCGGCAAGACGCCGTCGGAGACCGCCCGCCTGATGCGCGACATCGTCACCAGCAGCTGACGACGATCCGTCACTCAGACAGTCACCATCCGCCACTCGGACAGCGACCATCCGCTGTCTAACTGACGGATGGTGACTGTCTGAGTGACGGATCGTCGAGGGGGCTAGCCGCCGAGCTCGGCGAGCCGCTGACCGGCGCGGAGCGCGAGCGCGTTGAAGGCGCCCTTGGTGACGTCGAACCTGCCGACCGGGGTGAACAGGATCTCGGCAAGCCGCGGCCCGTTGCGCACCAGGGCTAGGCGGTACTCGACGTCCATCTTGTCGCTGGCCTCGAGCGAGAGCGACCAGGCGCTGGCGTTGACACCCGGCTCGCGCAGCCGAGACGGATCACGGACGTGGGCGGTGAGCACCCGGTCCTCACACTTCCGCAACCGCGTCTCCAGGCGCTTCTGGTACGACTTGGCGGCCTTCTCCGACTTGAACTCGGCGACGGTCTCGCTGATCCCGAACGTCCGGGGCAGCTGTTTGGCCTCCGGCACCACGTAGAACCGGGTCTTGACGCCACTGACGCTCTTGCCGTTGAACTGCGCCTCGTCGCAGGTCGTCGCCGACTGGTTCGTCTTCGCCCGGGTCGGCGGGGTCCCGATCCACACCTTGGCCAGGTTGGCGACCGGCGGCAGGTCGACGACACCGAGGTAGCCCGGCGGCTTGATCACCGGCGGCGCGACCGAGTGGACCTGATCGGCGAACTGACACGACCCGCCGGTGTTGCCGCACAGCAGTCCGAGTGAGTCGTCGAGCGTCTTGGCGAACGCGACCATCTGCGGCCCGCGCGGCTGGTCGATCTGGTGCACGAAGGTCGACGTGACGAAGCCGGATCGGGCCACTCCGACGGTGATGGTCCGGACCGGGTCGGACCACTTGCGCAGCTGGATGATGCGCAGGTCGGTCCCGTCGCGGTTGGCGGAGTAGGCGTGGAGCAGCTGGACGCGAGGCACCTGGCAGCCGGCGTACCAGTGCAACTGCGTCACGTAGGAGTCGCGGGCCGCCGCCTTGGTGCGGGCGACCTCGATCGACTCGACCGCTGTCTGCTTGGTCTTGCCACCGGCCTTGAAGCTTCGGACGTACGCCTGGCGCAACTGCGGGGTGCCGTAGCGAGCCTCCGCGCAGGTCGCGTACGTCTTCATCGAGTTCAGATCGGTCGACGTGTCGGTCTCGGTCCACATCAGGTTGGGATCGAGCCGGGTGACGTGGGAGGCGCTGAGCAGTTGCTCCTCGGTGGCTCCGACCTTGTTCTGCGCGATGAGGCTGTCCCGGCCGATCTGCTCCCGCGCGGGATGGAGGGCCTGGTCGCGGCCGTCGGCGGGCGCCGTGACGAGGACGCCGGCTCCGGCGACGAGCGCCGCCGACGCCGCGACGGCGACCAGGGTGTTGCGGTGCTTGCGACGGGTGCCGGATCGGCGAATGACCGACGCCCTCGGCAGGGAGGCGGCGTCGGTGATGCGGCGCAGGTCCTCGAGTCGGCGCTCGATCTGGCCGGTCGAGTTGTTGAGCGTGTCCTCGAGCTCGGTGACGGCCTCGTCGGTGGCTTCGGCCGCATCCTCCGCGGTCAGGCCGACCTCGCGCGCGGCGGCTGCGATGTCGAGACCGCCCGCGGTCTGCAGCAGAACCAGCCGCCGGGCGTTGGCGGACAGGGCACCGAGGGCGGTCAGCAGCTCGGTGTCGGTGTCGGTCCGCCGCCTACGGCGCAGCAGGTTGGTGCCGCGACGGAGCGTGGCCAGCCGCATCGCCTCCGGCCGGACCTGCGAGAGCGGGTCGCTGTGCCGGAGCTTGGGCCAGTGCTGCCAGGCGTGGGCGTAGGCGTCCTGGACGGCCAGGATCGCGGCCGTGAGATCACCGGTCACCGCGTACGTAAGGTGTAAAACCTGCCGTCGCGAGTCGTGGTAGAACGCGTCGAATTCTTCGACCCGTGTCATCCACGTCTCCTCGGTGTTGTGCGGTGCGGTCACACGTCGTGCCGACGTTAGTGGACGACGACGCCGATACCAAAGTCGGGTCGACCTGCGCGTACGTAGGCTCCGAACGGTCCTGGCGGCCCGGCGTGGCATCCGTGGGCCGACCATCGCGCCGGGTGACGATGGACGCATCATGGTCGACCTGCTGAGCCGCGCCGCCTCCCGCCCACGTCTCGAAGGCGACGTCGCGCCGGCGCCGGGCTGGCTGGCGGGGATCGTCGCGGGGTTCGCGATGGCGGCGGCCGGCGTGCTCGCGACGATGGGGCTGGCCGTCGCCGGCTGGCTCGCGGGCACTGGCGGCTCGATGACCGGCGCCCTCCGGATCGGCGCCGACGCCTGGCTGCTCGGCCACGGCAGCGGCCTGCGCCTCGCCGGCGGCACGATCGAGGCGATTCCGCTGGGCCTGACGTTCGTGGTCGGCCTGCTCGGCGTGAAGGCCGGCCGCTGGGCGGCTCGCACCGCCGAGGTGAGTCGGCCGGTCGAGGCCGCCGCTGTGGCCATCTCCTATGCCGTCACCTACACGGTCGGCGTGCTCGGCGTGGCACTGCTCGCGTCGCAGCCGGGAGCCGAGCCGATGCTCGTACGCGCGCTGGCCGTCTCGGCGGTGCTCACCTTCGGGTCGGCCGCGATCGGCGCCGCGGGCCAACTCGACGATCTGGACGCGCTGCTCGACCGGGTGCCCGACGAGGCTCGCGCCACCTGGACCGGCGCCCTGTCCGGCACGCTGACGCTGCTGGCCTGCGGCGCCATCGCGTTGGTCGCCTCCCTCTTGGTCCACCTGTCGGCGCTGCACGAGTTGCTGAGCAGCCTGGACCCGGGCCTGGTCGGCGGCCTATTGCTCGTGCTGGTCTGCCTCGCGGTGCTCCCGAACGTCGTCCTGTTCGCCGTCGCCGTCCTGCTCGGACCCGGGCTGTCGATCGGCACCGGCACCTCGGTGACGCTGTCGGAGGTGTCGGTGGGACCGATGCCGGCCCTCCCGTGGTTCGCCGGCGTACCGGACCCCGGCACTCAGCCGGCCGTCTTGTCGGCGCTGGCCGCGATCCCGCTGCTGTGCGGAGTGATCGCCGGGGCGATAGCGGTGCGGCGCTACCCGGTCTTCGGCTACGACCGCGCGGCGCTTCGCGGAGCCCTGGCCGGAGTCGCCGGCGGACTGCTCGTTTCCGGACTGCTCGCGATCAGCGGCGGCGCGATCGGCCCGGGACGGATGACCGACGTCCGACCCGACGTGCTGGGCTGCCTGGTCGTGGCGGTGATGGCGCTCGGCATCGGCGGACTGCTCGGTGGCGTGGCCGCCCGCCTGCTGGCCGGCCGCGGCGAGGCCACCTGACCGTGGCCACGGTCATTGCTCTGGCTATCGTGTGATCCGCCCTCGCCCCACGAACAATTCGAGGCTTCCAGCGTTGTCACCGACCTTCGATCCCCCCGACTCGCGACCGGCACGACTGGTCGTCCTGGTCTCCGGCGCGGGTACGAACCTGCAGGCGCTCCTCGACGCGTGTGCCGACCCCGCGTACGCCGCTCGCGTCGTCGCCGTGGGGGCCGACCGCGACGGCATCGAGGGCCTGGCGCGAGCCGAGCGGGCCGGAGTGCCCACCTTCGTCCACCGGGTAGGCGACTACGAGGACCGGGCGGACTGGGATGCGCAGGTCACCAAGACGGTCGCCTCGTACGAGCCGGACCTGGTGATCCTGGCCGGCTTCATGAAGCTGATGGGTCCGGAGTTCCTCGGGCGGTTCGGCGGCCGGGTCGTCAACACGCATCCGGCGCTGCTGCCGTCGTTCCCGGGCATGCACGCGCCGCACGATGCGTTGGCGCATGGCGTACGCGTGACGGGGGCGACGCTCTTCGCCGTCGACGACGGAGTGGACGCGGGGCCGATCATCGCGCAGGTCGCCGTACCGGTGCTGGCCGGTGACGACGTCGACACCCTGCACCAGCGGATCAAGGGCCAGGAACAGATGATGCTCGTGGAGACCGTGGGGCGCCTGGGACGCGAGGGCTATCGCATCGACGGGAGAAAGGTGGCGATCGGGGATGACTGACCTCCCCGCGTCGGACGGAGGACGACGCCCGATTCGCCGGGCGCTGGTCTCGGTGTACGACAAGGCCGGGCTGGCCGAGCTGGCCCAGGGGCTGCACGACGCCGGGGTGACCATCGTGTCGACCGGCTCGACGGCGGGCCAGATCGCCGGCACCGGCGTGCCGGTCACCACGGTCGAGCAGGTGACCGGCTTTCCCGAGTGCCTGGACGGCCGGGTCAAGACGCTCCATCCCCGGGTGCACGCCGGCATCCTCGCCGACCGGCGGCGGGAGTCGCATCGCCAGCAGCTCGCCGAGCTGGAGATCGAGGCATTCGACCTGGTCGTGTGCAACCTCTATCCGTTCGTCGACACCGTCATGTCCGGTGCGACTCCGGAGGAGTGCGTCGAGCAGATCGACATCGGCGGGCCGTCGATGGTCCGCGCCGCGGCCAAGAACCATGCCAACGTCGCGATCGTCGTGTCGCCCGAGCGGTACGACGACGTGCTGGCGGCGGTCCGGTCCGGTGGGTTCACCGAGGCGGAGCGGCAGCGGCTGGCAGCGGAGGCGTTCGTCCACACCGCGACCTATGACGTCGCCGTCGCGTCCTGGATGGGCAACGTGCTGACCGACACCAGTGAGGGCAGCGGCTTCCCGGCCTGGGTCGGAGCCACCTGGGATCGCGAGGCGGTCCTGCGCTACGGCGAGAACCCGCACCAGCGCGCCGCGCTCTATCGGTCAGCCATGTCCAGCGGCATCGCGCAGGCCGAGCAACTGCATGGCAAGCAGATGTCGTACAACAACTACGTCGACACCGACGCCGCCCGGCGCGCCGCGTACGACTTCGACGAGCCGGCGGTCGCGATCATCAAGCACGCCAACCCGTGCGGCATCGCGGTCGGCGACTCGGTCGAGGAGGCGCATCAGCTGGCCCACGAGTGCGACCCGGTCTCGGCCTTCGGCGGCGTCATCGCGGCGAACCGGCCGGTCTCGGTCGCGATGGCCGAACGCGTGGCGGAGATCTTCACCGAGGTCATCTGCGCACCGGCGTACGAGGACGGTGCGGTCGAGCTCCTGTCGGCCAAGAAGAACATCCGGATCCTCCGGTGCCAGGGTGCGCCGGCTCCGGTGATCCAGATGCGCGACGTGTCCGGCGGCATGCTGATGCAGTCGCAGGACACCATCGAGGCCGAGGGCGACGAGCCGGGGTCGTGGACCCTCGCCTCCGGCGAGCCGGCCGACGACGCGACGCTGGACGACCTGGCGTTCGCCTGGCGAGCCTGCCGGGCCGTGAAGTCCAACGCCATCGTGCTCGCCTCCGGAGGCGCCACGGTCGGCGTCGGCATGGGTCAGGTCAACCGCGTCGACTCCGCCCGGCTCGCCGTGGCGCGTGCGGGTGACCGGGCCGACGGCGCCGTGGCCGCCTCCGACGCCTTCTTCCCGTTCGCCGACGGGCTGCTCGAGTTGGTCGACGCCGGAGTCCGCGCCGTCGTACAGCCCGGCGGCTCGATGCGGGACGAGGAGGTCATCGCCGCGGCGCACGAGGCCGGCCTCACGATGTACCTCACCGGCGCCCGGCACTTCTTCCACTGACCCGTGCGCCACTCGGCGAACGCCCGCGTGGCCCATGGCAGACTGTCCGTCCGTGACAGCCCGGATACTCGACGGCAAGGCGACGGCGGCGACGATCAAAGGCGAGCTGCGGGAGCGTGTCACGCGCCTGCGCGACGCCGGTGTGACACCTGGTCTGGGGACGGTACTCGTCGGTGACGACCCCGGCAGCGGATGGTACGTCGCGGGCAAGCATCGCGACTCGGTCGAGGTCGGCATCGAGTCGATCCGGGTCGATCTGCCGGCCGACGTGAGCCAGGGCGAGCTCGAAGCGCACCTGGCGAAGCTCAACGACGACCCGACCTGCACCGGCTACATCGTCCAGCTCCCGCTGCCGGACCACATCGACGAGTTCGCCATCCTCGAGCTGGTCGATCCGGCGAAGGACGTCGACGGGCTGCACCCGATCAACCTGGGCTGGCTGGCGCTCGGCCGGGCGGCGCCGCTGCCATGCACTCCGCGTGGTGTCGTCGAGCTGCTGCGCCGCTATGGAGTCGAGATCGCCGGCGCCGACGTGTGCGTGATCGGCCGTGGCGTGACGGTCGGCCGGTCGCTGGGTCTGCTCCTCACCCGCAAGAGCGAGAACGCCACCGTGACGCTGTGCCACACGGGTACGCGAGACCTGGCCGCCCACACGCGTCAGGCCGACATCATCGTCGCGGCCGCGGGCAAGCCGCATCTAGTCACGGCCGACATGGTCAAGCCGGGAGCGGCCGTGCTCGACGTCGGAGTCAGCCGCGGCCCGGACGGGATCATCGGCGACGTGGCCGAGGACGTCCGCGAGGTCGCCGGCTGGGTGTCGCCCAACCCCGGTGGCGTCGGCCCGATGACTCGCGCCATGTTGCTGACCAACGTCGTCGAGGCTGCCGAACGGACGCTCGCTGAATGACCCGCACGGTCCGGCCGACGCTCGGGAGCCTGCTCTACAGCGCCATGGTCGTCACTACGCTCCTGGGGCTGCTGATCGCGGGCACGGGCGCGTGGCGGATCGGCGTGGGTATCTGCGGCGGGGGACTGATCGCCGCCGGAATCGGCCGGATCATGATCCCGGAGCGGATGTCCGGGCTGCTGCGAGTACGCCGGCGTGGCACCGACGTGGTGATCATGCTGGCGATCGGGATCGGGCTGGTCGTACTCGCCGTGGTGATCCCGAACCAGCCGTAGCGCGTTACTGGATCAGGCCGAGGGTCCGGACCGCGTCGCGCTCGTCGGCCAGTTCCTGGACGCTGACGTCGATACGGGTACGCGAGAACTCATTGATGTCGAGGCCGGTCACGATCTCGTACCCGCCGTCGGAGCAGGTGACGGGGAACGACGACATCAGGCCCTCGGGCACGCCGTAGGAGCCGTCGGACCGGACCGCCATCGACACCCAGTCACCGGCCGGCGTCCCCGTCAGCCAGGTACGCGTGTGGTCGATGGTCGCCGATGCCGCGGAGGCCGCCGACGACGCGCCGCGGGCCTCGATGATCGCGGCGCCGCGCTTCTGGACGGTCGGGATGAACTCCTTGTCGAGCCAGCTGTGGTCGCCGATCAGGTCGGTCGCGGGCTTGCCATCGACCTCGGCGTGGAACACGTCCGGATACTGCGTCGCGGAGTGGTTGCCCCAGATCGTCAGGTGCCGGATCGCGCTGACCGGGGCGCCGGTCCGCTTCGCGAGCTGCGCCAGCGCCCGGTTGTGGTCGAGCCGGGTGAGGGCCGCGAACCGCTCGGCCGGCACGTCGGGGGCGTTCGACATCGCGATCAGGGCGTTGGTGTTGGCCGGGTTGCCGGTCACCGTGACCCGGATGTCGTCGGCCGCGTGGTCGTTGATCGCCTTGCCCTGACCGGTGAAGATCGCGCCGTTGGCCTCGAGGAGGTCGCCGCGCTCCATACCCTTCGTACGCGGGCGGGCGCCGACCAGCAGGGCGACGTTGGCGCCGTCGAAGGCGACGTTGGGGTCGTCGGTCGTCTCGATCCCCGCCAGGTTGGCGAACGCGCAGTCGTCGAGCTCCATGACGACCCCCTCGAGGGCCGGCAGGGCCGGCGTGATCTCGAGCAGCCGCAGCTCGACGGGCGTGTCCGGCCCGAGCAGATCCCCGGACGCGATCCGGAACAGCAGGCTGTAGCCGATCTGTCCGGCCGCACCGGTGACGGCGACTTTGACGGGCGGCGTTGCGCTCACGGACTTCTCCTCGCTGGCGCTCGTCGAGCCCGTTCGCTCCGGCGCTGCTGTGTTGGATTGTTCGCTCGCAAGCTCACTCACTACTTCTCCTCGCGACGGCGACGTGTCGGCTCGGACGCTAGCAAGGCATCGACCGGTCGTACACGCCGGTCTGCCGGGGCCATTGCCTCCCGCCGGAATTTAGGCAAGTATCGTTGATGAAATCTGGATGGTGTGATGGATCGCGAACTGCGTAACGCCAAGCGGCCGACCACCCTGGTGGCCGGACCCTATGGTCACCCTCTGCACCCCGCACTGGTCGCCATCCCGATCGGCGCCTGGGTGGGAAGCGTCGTCTTGGACATCGCGTCCCGGTTCGTCGACGACCAGGCCACGGCCTCCCACGCCGCCTGGTGGTTGCTCGGCCTGGGTGTCCTCGGCGCGCTGGCAGCCGGCTCGATCGGCTTCTTCGACTTCGTCGGTATCGCGCCCCACACCCGCGCCTGGCGGATCGTGCTGATCCACCTGTCCTGCACCCTCAGCGCCACCACGCTGTTCGCGATCGCCTGGTTCCTGCGGCGCGACCAGCCGGCACCGGCCGACGGCACGTCGTACGGCTATCTCGCGCTGTCGCTGGTGGCACTCGCCGTGCTGACCGTCGGGGGCTTCCTCGGTGGCGAGCTCGCCTATCGCTACGGCGTACGGGTCGCGGACGAGCAGGATCAGATCGCTGGGCACAAACCGTACACGGATTAGACACAAGGAGCTGTGCAATGGAGATCGCAGCATTGGTGACATGGATCGTGGCGGCGCTGGGCGGGTTCGGCATGCTCAGCATGTGGTTGCGGGGTGGCGGCGGATCGTCCGACAGCCGACTGCGGCCGCCCCTGATCTTCGGACACGGCGCGCTGGCCGCGGTCGGCCTGGTCCTCTGGATCATCTACCTGGCCAACGACTCCGACGGCCTGGCCTGGACGGCGTTCGTGATCATCCTGATCGTGGCCGTGCTCGGGCTCACGATGTTCGCCCGCTGGATCGCCGGCGGCGGACTGCGGAGCGACGCGCCGGCCGATGCGACGGCGGACCCGCCGGAGCAGCACTTCCCGGTCGCGCTGGTGATCGGGCACGGCGTGTTCGCGGTCGCGACGCTGGTGCTCGTCCTCCTGACGCTGCTGACCGAGAGCTGAGGTCAGCGGCGCTCGAGCGTGGCGCGCGACAGGGTCTTGTCGAAGGCGCCGGACCGAGCGGTGTAGGCCAGCCCGTCGCCGTCGGCGCGCAGCGTGATCGTCACCTGGTCGACGCAGGTGTCGCGTGGGTCCGACCGGATCTGTTCGGCAAGGACGACCTGGTCGTCGTCGGCGTGCTTCAGCGTGAGGGTGCCGCGGCACTCCAGGCCGGGGTAGTAGCTCTGCCCGACCTGGTCGGACTCGCCACCGCCGTAGACGGTCAGCTCGGCGGTGTACTTCGTCGACCACCCGGGCTGGTCGACCGGCCCCTGTGAGCGCCAGTCGCCGTAGAACGCCTCGGGGACGTCGGATCCGAAGTCCCCGCACGGCTGGGCGTCGAGCGTCGCGGCAAGGTTGTTGCCGCCCGGCGTCGGCCCGTCGGGTCCGGTGGAGTGCCGGCCGGCGCCGACGGTTCCCCAGGCTCCGGTGTAGCCCCACCACGGCTGCTCGTCGGCGAACACGGCGTGCCGCCAGGTCTCCCAGCGGCTGCCGGCGCTCGTGCGGTCGATGACCTGGTAGCGGAAGTGACCGGCCTTGGGATAGGTGGCATGCGTACCGGTCGCGGCGAAGCCGATCGGGTGCTCGCCCTCCTTCGGCGCGGCCGTCCACGGGATGCTGCACGGCGCGCCGTGGGTCCAGTACACCGAGGCCGTCGGCTCGTTGTCGGCGTCCAACCGCACCCCGATCCGCTCCCAGTCGCCCTCGTGATCCCAGTCGTCGACCGGGCCGGACGTCACGTTGTTGCGTCCGTAGGCGAACCAGTACACGAGGTACTTCCCGTCCTCGAACTCCACGTAGACCGGCGCGGTGTTGCCGTCGCCGCCGAACGCGGAGTCGCGGATGTCGAGGTAGAAGCCGATCGAGTCCCGGTTGGCCGGCGCCGGACCGTCGTCGGTCACCCACTCCTTGCCGTCCTGGGAGCAGTGGTCGACCTGTTCGTGCGCGACGTACCCGCCGGAGGCGAGCCGCTCCGGGTCGACGCTCTCGTCTGACATGACCGGGTCGGGGCAGCCCGGTGTGTTGGAGAACATCAGGTCGGACTCCGCGATCAGCCGGTCGGCGTCGATCGGTTTCAGCTGCTCGCCCTTGGCGATCCAGATCATCGGCGCGTACCGCTCGGCGAGCTCGGCGCGGTCGGGCTCCTCGACCGGAGCGGGCGGCTGGTCCGCGGCGTACGGCGGTGTCGAGAGCAGGCTCGCACTGCGGCTCAGGACGGCACTGCCGTCGGCGGTGACCCAGCGCAGGGTGCCCCACAGCTCGCCGTTCGGTCCCGGTGCGTTCGGGTTCATCGTGATCTCGACCCGCTCGCCCGGGCCGAAGACGCGCTCGGACAGCAACGGACGGTCGTCGACCGGGACCCATTGGGTGCCCTCGAGTCGCCACACGGCGGGCGCGATCAGGTCCTTCGCGGGTCCGGTGCTGGTGTACGCGCACGACCGGGTGTGCGCAGTGGCATACAGCGCGCCGTCGGTCCCGAACCAGATGTCGATGAACTCGTCCAGCGCGTCCGAGACCAGCGGATGGTGGAAGACCCCGTCGGCGTCGGTCTCGGTCGGCTGGACCGGGTCGGTCGGATCGACAAGCACGCCGCGGGACGTCGCGCTACAGGCGCCGGACGACCCTTGCGATGCGTACGCGAAGCGTGGGCCCCCGTACGCCGAGTCCGGTGAGTAGGCGAATCCGGTCGGCCCGGCGTACTCGCGTCTGCCGACCCGGACCGTGCTGCCGTCGGCGTGTACCAGGTAGACGTCGAGTGAGCTGCGCGCCCCGCCGGTGTTCTCGGCGCCGAACGCGACCAGCTCGTCGCCGGCCACCGCGAGCTTCCACCAGACCGGAATCGGCCGTGGGAAGTCGGCGTGCAGCGGCTGACGGCCGGACAGGGCCGGCAGCGCATAGGTCACCAACTGGAAGGTGTAGCCGGCTCCGGCTGCCGGCTCCGACACGACCAGACGGCCGTCCCAGATCGTCATCGCGGTGCACGACGTGCAGTCGAGCTGGGAGGTCCGGCCGTTCTCGATGTCGAGGACGGTCAGCGTGCCGCCCTGCAGCACGGCCAGGTAGCGGGCGTCCTCGCTCCACGCCAGCGAGGGGCCGGGGTCGTCGCCGGCGATCTGAGCGATCTGCCGGTCGCCGTCCATCACGACGATGTCGTTGCGCGCCACGTAGGCATACAGCGGACGGACGCTCTCGTCCGCCGCCGGGTCCGCGGTCGGCGTCGACCCCTCCGACGAGTCGGACTCCGAGTCGTCGCCGTCCGGATCGCAGGCTGCGGTCGTGACGAGGGCAGTGGCCAGACCGAGGGCCGCGACAGCCCTGATCACACGGTTCACGAGGGGGAGGTCCTTTCCCGAGCGGGGCATCCGGCGGGTCCTCCCAGACAGCCCTAGCCCCGGGACGTCGCGGACACCCTAGCCGCGACGCCGGTCACCGGACGCCGATCCGGATGAGATATCTTGACGTCAAGCAATCTTCCGTCCGGCAGGAGAGCGTCGCGCATGTCCAAGATCAACGTTGCCAACCCGGTCGTCGAGCTCGACGGCGACGAGATGACCCGGATCATCTGGCAGTTCATCAAGGACCGCCTGATCCATCCGTACCTCGACCTGGACCTGAAGTACTACGACCTCAGCATCCAGCACCGCGATGCGACCGACGACCAGGTCACCGTCGACGCCGCCAAGGCGATCAAGGAGTACGGCGTCGGCGTCAAGTGCGCCACGATCACGCCCGACGAGGCGCGGGTCGAGGAGTTCGGGCTCAAGCGGATGTGGCTGTCGCCGAACGGCACGATCCGCAACATCCTCGGCGGCGTGATCTTCCGCGAGCCGATCGTGATCTCCAACATCCCGCGGCTGGTGCCCGGCTGGACCAAGCCGATCGTGATCGGCCGTCACGCTCACGGCGACCAGTACAAGGCGCAGAACTTCGTCGTGCCGGGTCCGGGCAAGGTGACCGTGACGTACACGCCGGACGACGGCGGCGAGCCGATGGAGTTCGACGTCGCCCAGTTCACCGGCGGCGGCGTGGCGCTCGGGATGTACAACTTCGACGACTCGATCCGCGACTTCGCCCGGGCGTCGTTCCGCTACGGGCTGCAGCGTGGCTTCCCGGTCTACCTGTCGACGAAGAACACGATCCTCAAGGCGTACGACGGGCGGTTCAAGGACCTGTTCCAGGAGGTCTTCGACAGCGAGTTCAAGGCCGACTTCGAGGCGGCCGGGCTGACCTACGAGCACCGGCTGATCGACGACATGGTCGCGGCCGCGCTGAAGTGGGAGGGCGGCTACGTCTGGGCCTGCAAGAACTACGACGGCGACGTGCAGTCGGACACGGTGGCCCAGGGCTTCGGCTCACTCGGCCTGATGACTTCGGTGCTCATGACGCCGGACGGCAAGGTCGAGGCCGAGGCGGCGCACGGCACCGTCACGCGTCACTACCGCCAGCACCAGCGTGGCGAGAAGACCTCGACCAACCCGATCGCGTCGATCTTCGCCTGGACGCGTGGCCTCAAGCACCGCGGGATGCTCGACAGCACGCCCGAGGTCCAGGAGTTTGCCGGGACGCTCGAGCAGGTCTGCATCGAGACCGTCGAGAGCGGCAAGATGACCAAGGACCTGGCGTTGCTGGTCGGCGGTGACACGCCATGGCTGTCCACCGAGGAGTTCTTGGCCGCCCTCGACGACAACCTGGCGGCTAAGCTCAGCTAAAACCTCCGCTCGAGTTCCGGCCTGGCGTCGGTGTCGTGGAGTCCGAACCCGACGCTGAATCGGACGTCGAGCGACACTCGGGAGGACTACGGTGGGAACATGCGGGTAGTCATCGCAGGGGGACATGGGCAGATCGGCCTGCGGCTGGAGCGGTTGCTGACGCAACGCAACGACGTGGTCGCCGGTCTGGTCCGCAATCCCGACCACATCGCCGACGTCGAGGCCACCGGTTCGGAGGCCTATCTGTGCGACCTGGAGACCGCCTCGGTCGATGAGGTCGCCGGTCACCTCGTGGAGGTGGAGGCCAATGCGGTGGTGTTCGCGGCCGGTGCCGGACCCGGCAGCGGTGTGGCCCGCAAGGACACCGTCGACCGGGCCGCGGCCGTCCTGCTCGCCGACGCGGCGGAGAAGGCCGAGGTGCGCCGCTACCTGATGGTGTCGGCGATCCGGGCCGACGAGGCGCCGCCCCCGCGAGTCGACCCGGCCTACGGCGCCTACCTGCGGGCCAAGGCCGCCGCCGACAAGGACCTGCGCTCCCGCGACCTCGACTGGACGATCCTGCGGCCCGGTCGGCTGAACAACCATCCGGGCACCGGGCTGGTTCGCCTCGGCGCTTCGGTGGGCTACGGCGAGGTTCCGCGGGACGACGTCGCCTCCGTACTCGTCGCGCTGCTGGACGAACCGCGGACGTCCGGCAAGACACTCGAGCTCGTCTCGGGCGGCCGGCCGATCACGTCGGCGATCCGCTCCGTCGTCGCGTCGTGAGCCCGCGACGCGAGAATCGACATCCCGGTGGTCCGGGCCTCCGCAATGTCGATGCTCCGGTCCGTGCGACTCCGCCCGGTGCGGGCGCGCTGGTCGCCCTCGCGGCACTCCGCCGGGCCCGCGACCTGATGGACAGCCACTACGCCGAGCCGCTCGATCTCGACGCGATCGCCCGGGAGGCAGGTTATTCGCGCTATCACTTCGTACGCGCGTTCGGTGCCGCCTACGGCGAGAGTCCCGGTCGCTATCTGACCCGGCGCCGGATCGAGCGGGCCCAGGACCTGCTGCGGTCGGTGAACCTGACCGTGACGGAGGTCTGCCACCTGGTCGGGTTCGCCAGCCTTGGCTCGTTCAGCTCCCGGTTCCGTGAGCTGACCGGTCGGTCGCCGTCGGAGTTCCAGCGGGCCGCCCATCGCGACGGGCCGCCGCCGGTGCCGGGCTGCTACGTCTTGATGTGGGGCCGTCCGCGGCCGGGACACCCGCAGCCAGCACATGCGAAGACCGCAACGATGGAGAAGCCCCAGCGGGTCGCGTCTGGCTAGCGTCGAGACACCAACGACGCAAGGAGATTCAGATGATCACCAAGCTGGGTGTGGCCAGTGTGTTCGTGCCGGATGCCGACGAGGCGAAGGCCTGGTTCATCGAGAAGCTGGGCTTCGAGGAGCGGTTCGACGTCCGGATGGAGAACGGCTTCCGGTGGCTCACCGTCGGTCCGCCGGCCGACCCGATGTTCCAGCTCAACATCGCCGTGCCCGGTCCGCCGATGCACGACGAGGAGACCGCCGCGACGATCCTGAGCCTGATGGCCAAGGGCGTGCTGGGTGTCGGCGCCTGGAACACCGACGACTGCCGCAAGACGTTCGAGGAGTACGCCGCTCGCGGTGTGGAGTTCCTGCAGGAGCCGGCCGACCGGCCGTACGGAGTCGAGGCGATGTTCCGCGACCCGTGGGGCAACTGGTACAGCCTCAACGAGACCAACTTCGACGCCTTCGACAGCGGGGCGATGGGCAAGGCCTTCGAGGCCGGCGACGCCGACTAGTGACCCGAGCCGACCGCGATGACCTGCTCGTTGACGGCGCGGACCTGGTCGAAGTCCATCTTGGGGACTCGCCGGTCGTAGGTCAGGAAGCCGTTGATCTCGTGCTCGACGTCGGTGAGCTGGGTGTAGATCCCCGCTGACAGGCCGCATCGATCCGCCGCGGCGAGCAGGTCGCGCTGGTTCTCGACATAGCGCCGGGTGAGCTTGTCGACGCTGCGGGTCATCTCGTACGCGTGACCCCTGCCGAACCACATGTGGCCCTTGACCTTGAGCCCGAACCCGCCGTGCTCGCCGTCGATCGCGACGCGTCGGTCGTCGGGCGTCGGCGTTGCCGGCCCGACGTACTGATGGAGGTCGATGACGTCGCCGGCTCCGGAGTCGCCGTGCGAGTCGGCCAGGTTCAGGCCGCTGTGGGCGTCCACCAGCCGGCTCGGATCGAGCGCCTTCACCTCGCGGGCGATCCGGCTGGTGGCCTCGCGATCCCACTCGCCCCATCCCTCGTTGAACGGGACCCACGCGACGATCGACGTCCAGCTCCGGTGGCTGCGGACCAGCTCGTACAGCTCGGCCTCGAACTGCTCCCGCCCCGGACCCGCCGGGATCTGGCCGGTCTTGGACGACGGCATGTCCTGCCAGACCAGGAGACCGAGCCGATCGGCCCAGTAGAACCACCGGTCGGGCTCGACCTTGATGTGCTTGCGCACGGCATTGAAGCCAAGGACCTTGTGCTGCTCCAGGTCGAAGCGGAGCGCCTCGTCGGTCGGCGCCGTGTGCAGGCCGTCCGGCCAGAACCCCTGGTCGAGGGTGGCCAGGTTGAACAGGATCTCGCCGTTGAGCGCGATCCGGGGCCGACCGGCGGTGTCGCGGACGATCCCGATCTCGCGCATGCCGAAGTACGAGCCGACCTCGTCGACGACATCACCCTGGCCGTCGAGCACCTGTACCCGAAGCTGATAGAGAAACGGCGAGTCCGGGGACCACAGCTGCGGAGCCGGTACGGGGAGAGCGAGCTCCTGATCGGCCCGGCCCGTGACGGAGCCGGCGACGTGCTCGCCGTCGAGTGCCACGGCCTCGACCCGATGCGTCGTCGCCCCCGCCACCCGGACGGTCAGGCGAAGGGTCTCGGCGTCGAGGTCGGGCGTCAGGTCGATCCCGGTGACGTGGACGTCGGGCACCGGCTCCATCCAGACGGTCTGCCAGATGCCCGAGCTGCCCTGGTAGAAGATGCCGCGGTCCGGCTCGCGCCGCTGCTTGCCGACCGGCTGCCAGGTCGCGTCGGTCAGGTCCTCCGCCCACACGACGAGTTCGTGCCGGTCGCTGCCCGGTGTCAGTGCGTCGGTGACGTCGACGTCGAAGCCGGCGTACCCGCCGCGATGCGTCGCGACCTGGTCACCGTCGACCCACACCTTCGCGTCGTAGTCGATCGCGCCGAAGTGGAGGATCAGCCGATGCCCGGCCCCGATCCGCCAGTCGGCCGGCACGTCGAAGCTGCGGCGGTACCACATTCGCTCCACGCTGCGCATGACCCCGGACAGGGCGGACTCGACCGGATAGGGCACCAGAACGCGCTCGGCGAGATCTCGTCCGATCGGTGGCGGCTCGCCCTCGGCCGCGGGAGCAAACTGCCAGACGCCGTTCAGATTCGTCCATCGGGGGCGGGTCAGCTGCGGCCGGGGATACTCCGGCAGCGCGCTGTCGGGACCGACGTCAGCGGTCCACGGCGTATGGAGCGGCGGTGTCTTCGGCTTCCAGGTCGGCTCGGCCACAGCGCGCGACGTTACCGGTCCGACCGGGTCGATCCGGCAGACTGGCCGGGCGGACGAACCAGGAGGAGGGGCCCGTGACCGACACGCGTGAGCAGATCGCGACGCTGTCGCCTACCCGCGTGAACCTGGCCATCGCGGCCCTGGCCCTCGGCGGCTTCTCCATCGGGACCACCGAGTTCGTCACGATGGGCCTGCTGCCCGACATCGCCGACGGCCTGGGTCTGTCGATCCCGGAGGCCGGCCACGCGATCTCCGCGTACGCGCTGGGCGTCGTCGTGGGCGCTCCACTGTTCGCCGTCGTCGGGGCCAAGCTCCCGCGGCGGGCGATGCTGCTCGGCCTCATGTTGCTGTTCGGGGTCGGCAATCTCGCGACCGCCGCCGCGCAGGGCAACCTCAGTCTGATCGGCGCCCGGTTCGTCGCCGGATTGCCACACGGAGCGTACTTCGGGGTCGCGGCTCTCGTGGCGGCGTCGCTGGTTGCCGAGGCTCGACGGGCCCGGGCGATCGCCGGCTCGATGCTCGGCCTGCCGATCGCGAACGTCATCGGCGTGCCCGCGGCGACCTGGCTCGGTCAGCAGGCCGGCTGGCGCAGTGCGTACATCGCGGTCGCCCTGATCGGGATCGTGACGACGGCCGCGCTGCTCACCTGGGTGCCACATCAGCCGCCCTGTCTCGACGCGACCGCCCGCCGCGAGCTCGGCGCCCTTCGGCAGCGTCAGGTCTGGCTGACCCTCGGCGTCGGAACCGTGGGGTTCGGCGGCATGTTCGCGATGTACAGCTACATCGCGCCGACGATGACCGACCTGGCCGGCCTGGACTCGAAGTGGATGCCGATCATCCTGGCGTCCTACGGCCTCGGCATGGTGGCCGGCATGGTCCTCGGCGGCCGGGTGGTCGACCGGTCGGTGCGTCGGTCGCTGGTCGGCAGTCTGATCTCGATGGGCATCCTGCTGGCCATCTTCACGGTGGCCGCACACAATGCGATCACGGCATCGATCGGAATCTTCTTGATGGCGGTGGCCGCGTCGGTCCTGGTGCTGGGTCTGCAGGTGCGGTTGATGGACGTCGCCGAGCACGCCCAGACCCTGGCGGCCACGCTCAACCATGCAGCGCTCAACGCCGCCAACGCGCTCGGTGCCTGGCTCGGCGGTCTCGTGATCCTGGTCGGATGGGGCTACACCGCGCCGTCGTGGGTCGGGGTCGCCCTCGCTGGCGGCGGGCTCGTCGTTCTTACGTATTCGCTATTGCTTGAGCGGCGCGCCAGCGCTCCCACGCCGACGCAGCCAGCATGACGATCCCAGCGGCGCAGTAGCCCGCGAGCACGTCGAGGACGTAGTGCTCGCCGGTGTAGACCAGCGTCACCGACATCAGCGCGGGATAGAGCAGCAGCAGCCACCGCGCCGGATGGTGCAGCCGGGTGATGCCGAATAGCGCGATCATCGTCGCCATGGCGGTGTGGAGCGACGGCATCGCGGCCACCGCGTTGCCGACCAGCATGTCCGGACCGAGGTCGAGGCGCGCGCTCTGCAGGCCGATCGTGTCCCAGCCGCGTGAGGTGATCCGTGAGACCGGCTCGCTGAGGTAGCCGTGCTCGCTGGCCCACCACGGCGGCGCCAGCGGGTACGCGATGTAGCACGCCAGGCCGAGCAGGTTCAGCCCGATGTAGCGACGCATGTACGGCAGCCAGAGGTCCCGGTTGCGCAGCCACAGCGCGACGGCGACGCTCAGGCCGACGACGAAGTGGGAGTAGTACGTCGTGGCGAAGACCGTGTCGTACCAGGAGCCGTGCGAGCCCCACGTACACGGATCGCCGCACCATGCCTTCTGCAGCGCCGCGGACGGCAGCGTCCCGCCGAACAGCCACTCGTCGAACCGGATCGCCGACGTCACATGCACCGGGACCCCGAGGTTGTCGGCGAGGCCGCGGCTGTACATGTAGCCCATCAGGAGAGCGAGCGCCGGCCACCAGTCCCGGGCGAAGGCGAGGTGCTCCCGGGGCGGCGCGTCGATCTGCCAGGCGATCGTGAGCAGCCACAGCCAGGCGAAGATCGCGATCGGGTCGGTCGGGAAGCCCTCCCGGACGATCCAGAGCGCGAGTGCGACCGCGAAGACGCCGACCGCGATCCAGCGCCAGAGCGGACGCCGGGTCGGGGTCGCGACGGAGGCCGGCGGGACCTCCGTGACGGTGTCGTGCCGCTCGGTCACATCCCACCCGCTCGGGAGGCGTTGCGGGAACGGCCGTCGAGTAGGTGCACGAACAGTGAGCCTACCTATCATCCTCGCCTCGCATCGCCTCCCGTCCCGCTCGAAACGACGTCCAGAGGGAGTGGCGTCGGATCTCGACGGGCGTGCCCGCAAGGACTACGCTGACCTGGTCTCGATGCGCATCACGAAATGGGTTTTACCATGCGCAACAAGGCTCGTTCTCGTGCCCTTCATACCCTGGTCCGCGACGCGCGGTACGAAGTGCTGCCGACCGAGAAGGTCGAGGCAGCCATCGCCGAACATCTCAGTCCGGGGCACACCGTGACGATCACGTCGTCGCCGCGCAAGGGCCTGTCGGCGACGCTGGATCTCACCGAGCGCCTGGTCGAGCAGGGCTACCACGTCGTGCCGCACCTGGCGGCGCGCATGGTGAGTGGCCGGGGTGAGCTCGCCGAGATCGTCGACCGGCTGACCCGGGCCAGGATCGACAACATCTTCGTTCCCGCCGGCGACGCCGATCCGCCGGCCGGCGACTATCACGGCGCGGTCGACCTGCTGGAGGACCTGACCGAGATGGGCCGGCCGTTCGAGCATGTCGGCGTCACCGGCTACCCCCAGGCGCATCCGACGCTGCATGACGACATCACCGTGCAGGCCATGTGGGACAAGCGCCGGCACGCGACGTACGTGGTGAGCAACCTGTGCTTCGACGCCGGCGTACTCCGCCGGTGGGTGGCCCGGATGCGGACCCGTGGCGTGACGCTGCCGCTGCTGGTCGGGCTGCCGGGCCCGGTCGAGCGGACCAAGCTGCTGACGATGGCCGCCAAGATCGGCGTCGGCGAGTCGACCCGGTTCCTGTCCAAGCACCGGTCGTCGTTCGCCCGGATCGCCACACCCGGCGGCTACAACCCCGAGCGGTTCCTCGAGCGCATCTCGGGCACGGTCGCCGACCCGGTGTCACAGGTCCAGGGGCTGCACATCTTCACGTTCAACCAGATCGCCGAGACCGAGGCCTGGCGCCGCCGCCTCCTCGAGACCTACGACGATCCGTCACTCAGACAGCAACCATCCGCCACGTAGCCACTAACCATCCGCCACTCGGACTGTCGTCTTTCTGCCGAAGTGGCGGATCGTCACTGTCCGATTGACGGATGCTGGCTGTCTGAGTGACGGATGGTCGTGGTGAGGGCTTGCTCGAGGCGGTGGTCGCCGACGTCGAGCTCGGTGACGGGGAGGCCGAGGGTGTCGGCGGCGCGGGCGGCGAGCCGGCGCAGCTCGTCGTCGGGCCGCTGGGCGAGCCACACCACCCGGGTGTAGTGGCCGAAGTAGTCGTCGCGCAGCTCCGGGTAGCGGTCCAGACCGAGCTCGGCGACGACCAGCCGGTCGAACGCGCGGACCAGGAAGTCGGTGAGGATGTACGTGCCGGGCTGCCGCTCGAACATGGTCCGCAGCCGGTCGGCCCCGCCGTAGACGTCGTAGCAGTGCAACCCGGGCAGGCGGTCCCAGCCGCGTCGCGCGCACAGCTCGTCGAGGCCGCCGTAGGTGCCGCAGTCGGCGTACGCGACGACCACCGGCCCGCCGCTCGACACGGCGTCGGCGAGCGACTCCACCTCGGCGGCGATCCGCTCGGGACGGTTGTGGAGCGCCGGTGGGAGTGGGTGGACGTCGGCCGCCCATCCCCGCCGGGCAACGATCGCCGCGACTGGCTGGGCCAGTGCACCGCAAGCGATGATCGTCGTCCGCGACGCATCTTGAGGGATTCGGGTAGCCGTGGCAGCCGCAATCGCTAGAGATTCGTCAGCCGGTGGGGAAGGCGAGTTGCTCGACGAACCGGTCGTTGAAGTCCGATCGGTCAGAGAGCTCGACATAGTGCACCTCCTCCAGCAAGGCCTGGGCGCCGGCTCGCTCCTGCATGCTCAGCAGGGTCATCTTGGCGCCCTCGCCGGCGACGTTGCCGGCACTGACGATGCGCAGCACCGCCAACGGCGGCACCAGCCCGATCCGGACCGCGCTGGCCGGTGAGAGGTACGACCCGAACGACCCCGCGAGCAGCACCTGCTGAACGTCGCGCGGCTCGACGCCGAACTCCTCCATCAACAGCGACCACCCGGTCGAGATCGCGGCCTTGGCGAACTGCAGCTCGCGGATGTCGCGCTGCGAGAGGTAGACGGCGCCGGTCGGGTCGCCCTCGACGCCCTGCCAGCGCAGCACGAAGGACCGCTCGCCGTGGATCTCGGTGAGCCGGCCGGCGAGCTTCGGCACCAGGGCCGCCGCCTGGTCGTCGGTGACGAACCGGCCGCTCGGGTCGATCAGCCCGACGCGTACCAGCTCGGCGACCGCGTCCACCAGGCCCGAGCCGCAGAGCCCGGCCGGCTCCACGTCGCCGATCACCTCGAGCGCGACGTCCTCCTCGGTCACGCGCACGACCTCGATGGCGCCGTCGGCCGCCCGCATCCCGCAGCGGATCGCACCGCCCTCGAAGGCCGGTCCGGCCGGAGCCGCCGTGGCGAGGATCCGGTCGCCGTCGCCGAGCACGATCTCGCAGTTGGTGCCGACGTCGACGAACAGCCGGATCCGCTTGTCGCGGTCCATCCCGGATGCGAGCATGCCCGCGACGATGTCGCCGCCGACGTATGCGCCGAGCGCCGGCAGCACGACGGCCGGGGCCGCCGGATGGACCTCGAGCCCGAGGTCCTCGGCGGTCAGCCCGTACGGCGCTGCCGTGGGCAGGATGAACGGCGCCACTCCGAGCGGCTCCGGGTCGATGCCCAGCACGAGCGACGTCATGGTTGCGTTGCCGGCCAGCGCCACCTCGTAGATCTCGGTCGGCTCGACCGCCGCCTCGGCGCAGACCGTCTCGGTCAGCTCGGCCAGCGTCTCCTGCGCGAGCTGGCGCAACCGCCCGAGCGCCTCCGGGTCCATCATCGTGGCGCTGATCCGGGTGATGACGTCGCCGCCGAAGGGCTGCTGCTTGTTGAGCATCGACGCGACCGCGGCCGGCGTGCCGGTGTCGACGTCGACCAGCGTCGCGACCACCGTCGTCGTCCCGAGATCGAAGGCCAGGGCATGGCGTCGGCCGGTGGTGTCGCCCGGCTCGATGTCGACCAGCACGTCGTCGACCACGACGGCGGTGACCTTGAAGTCGCTCGCCCGCAACACCGACGGCAGCCGCCGCAGGGCATGCAGGTGCACCCGGGGCTCGAGGTCGTCGACCGCGACCAGCAGCCGTTCGAGGTCCGGGGTCTGGTCCGACAGGGTCGGCTCGTCGAGCTCGACATAGCGCTTCTGGACCGCCGGTCGCAGGATCACCTGGCGGCCGGCCCCGACGGTCGCCGCCTTCGGCCGGGTCACCAGCGGCGGCACCTCGACGTCGAGATCCTGCTCGGTCGAGACCAGGCAGGCCAGCCGCCAGCCGTCGGCGATCTGGTCGGCGTCGAAGGCCCGCTCGTCGAGCGGGTTGACCGGCGCCTCACCGCTCAGCAGCCGGACCTTGCACTTCTTGCAGGTGCCGTGGCCGCCGCAGGTCGAGTCGATCGCGATGCCGTTCCAGCTGGCCGCCTCGAAGACACTGACGCCCGGCGGCACCCGGACCTCGCGATCGGCCGGCGCGAAGTGCAGCCGGACCCGACCCGTGCCCTCGGTCATGTCTCCTGCTTCGCCCGGTACGCCGCGATCCAGGACATGCCCCACTCGTCCGAGCCGAGCAGGACGTCGGCGGCCCGCACCGACTCGACGATCGCCGGCGTACGAGCGTCCAGGATCGCGCTCGTGAGCCCGGCGCCCATCGCCATCGGCAGGAACGCCGCACCGAGCTGATGCCGGCCCGGCATGCCGAACGAGACGTTGGACGCGCCGCAGGTCGTGTTGATCCCGTGCTTGTCCCGGATCCCGGCGGTGGTCTCGATGAAGCTGCGGACGACCGTGGCGTCGGCGCCGATCGGCATCGCGAGCGGGTCGATGACGATGTCGGCCTTCGCGATGCCGTACTCCGTCGTCGCGACCTCGACGATCTTGTCCACCAGCCGCAGCCGCTTCTCGGCCTCCATCGGGATCTCGTCCTCGTCGTTCGGCAGGGCGATGATGGCGGCGTCGTGCTTCTTGACCAGCGGCAGGATGGCCGCGAGGCGGTCGTCCTCGGCCGTGACGCTGTTGACCAGGGCCCGTCCCTCGTATGCCTGGAGCCCGGCCTCGATCGCCTCGATGACCGACGAGTCGATGCAGATCGGCAGGTCGGTCTTGCTCTGGACCAGCTTGATCGCCCGGGCGAGCAGGTCCGGCTCGTCGGTCAGCGGGACGCCCATATTGACGTCGAGCACGTCGGCGCCGCCGGCGACCTGAGCATCGACGTCACGCTCGATCGCCGACAGGTCGCCGGCTCGCAGTTGCTCCTGGAAGATCTTGCGGCCGGTCGGGTTGATCCGCTCGCCGATCACGCAGAACGGCTGGTCGGAGCCGATCGTGACCTGCTTCGTCGCAGAACGCAGGATGGTGTGCATCCGCCGCGCCTACGTGAGCACCGCGCGGCGCTGGCTGACCAGCGTCTTGGCGAGCTTGACGGTCGCGGACGCGTCCGGCGCGTAGGCATCGGCGCCGACGGCATCGGCGTACTCCTGCGTCACCGGTGCGCCGCCGACCATCACGATCACGCTCTGGCGCAGTCCGGCCTTCTCCAAGGCGTTCAGATTCGCCTTGAACATGGGCATCGTGGTGGTGAGGAAGGCCGAGAAGCCGACGATGTCCGGCTGGTGCTCCTCGACTGCCGCGACGAACTTCTCCGGCGCCACCTGGACGCCGAGGTCGATGACGTGGAACCCGGCGCCCTCGAGCATGATGTTGACGAGGTTCTTGCCGATGTCGTGGACGTCGCCCTTGACGGTGCCCATGACGAAGGTTCCGACCGACGCCGCGCCGGTCTCGGCGAGCAGCGGACGCAGGATTTCGAGCGCACCGGCCATCGCCTTGCCGGCGATCAGCATCTCGGGCACGAAGAAGTCGCCGCGTTCGAAGCGCGCACCGACTTCCTCGAGCGACGGGATCAGTGCGTCGAAGAGGAGTGTCTCGGGGCCCATGTCGAGCTCAAGCCCGGCCCGGGTCAGATCGAGCACCGCCGGTCCGTTGCCCACAAGGGTCTGGTCATAAAGCCCTTGCAGGATCTCGTCGGGAGTCATCGACTGCCCTCCAATTCATTTCACGCTTGTGGCTTGGGTGCTGCCTAATTGAGGTGTTACGTGGTTGCTGAGTTGGTTGCCATGTTGACCTGGCTGCCGCGACCCGAGCAGGTGCGACAGCCGCTCTGCCTCGGCGACCAGCAGGTCGCCGAGGTCTTTGGCCGACTCGTCGAGCCGGAAATCAGGTCCCGAGATTCCGAGCGCCGCACGCACCCGGCCGTCGCGGAATCGGACCGGCGCGGCCACCCCGGCCAGTCCCTCCTCGAGCTCGCCGTGGGTCTCGGCGTAGCCGAGTCGCCGGACCCGGGCCAGCTCGCGCTTGAGCGAGGCGACGTCGGCGAGGGTGCGGTCGGTGGGCCGGGTCAGCGGGTCGTCCGGCAGCGGGAGTGCGTCGTGGGCGTACATCACCTTGCCGAGCGCGGAGCAGTGCGGCGGCACGTCGACGCCGACCCAGTTGACCGCACCGAGCAGGAACGTCGAGTCGACCTGCGCCACCTGGACGACCGCCGCGCCGTGCGGCACCGCGAGGTTGACCGTCTCACCGGTGCGCTCGCCGAGCCAGGCCATCACCGGCTTCGCGGTACGGACGAAGGCGTCGATCGGATCGTGCCGCGCGGCGTACGCGGCGAACATCGGCCCGGGCCGGAAGGCGCCGTCGTGGTCGCGCTCCAGCAGGTGGTGGCGCTCCAGGGCATTGAGCACGCGGGAGGCCGTCGAGCGGGTCAGTCCGGTCTCGTCGACGAGCTCGCTGAAGGCCGGTGGCTCGTCGGCATGCACGACCAGCGACAGCAGCTCTGCCGCCCGGTCGATGGACTGGGTGCCGTTGCTCAAGTGCCTACTCCCACATCGCGTCGAGGTGCTCCCATATTGTGGAACCCGTCTCCCACATGATGAGGGTAGGATTCGCGAGTCGGGCCGGTCAAGCCAGGCCCGCGAAGGCGTGCCGGGAGGCGAGATGTTTCGCAATCAGATGCCTCGATACGAGGTGCTGTCCGAGTCGGCCATGGAGGCGCTGGACGCCGGGTGGCGACGGCTCCTCACCGAGGTCGGGGTGGAGTTCGTGTCCGACCGGGCACTCGACCTGTTCCGGGCCGCCGGGCAGAGGGTCGAGGACGGCACGGTCTATCTCGATCCGGACTTCGTGCTCGACCAGGTCGGCAAGGCGCCGCGCGAGTTCGACGTGGCGGCCCGCAACCCGGAGCACTCGATCCACATCGGCGGCGACTCGATGTCCTTCGGTGCCGTCTACGGTCCGCCGTTCGTGCGCGAGGGCGACGTCCGCCGTGACGCGACCATGGACGACTTCCGCAACTTCACCCGGCTGGCCCAGTCGTACTCGGTGCTCGACTCCGCCGGCGGCGTGATCTGCGAGCCCAGCGACGCCCCGCTGGACAGCCGGCATCTCGACATGACGTACGCGCTGCAGACCCTGACCGACAAGGTCTACATGGGCAACGTCGTGTCCGGGGTCAATGCCCGCGACACGATCGCGATGAGCGAGATCCTGTTCGGCGGCCGCGAGGCGATCGAGCAGAACCCGGTGTCGATCTCGCTAATCAACTGCAACTCGCCGCTGCGCTGGGACGAGCGGATGCTGGAGGCGCAGCTGGAGTACTGCGCCGCCGGGCAGCCGGTCGTGCTGACCCCGTTCCTGCTGATGGGCGCGATGTCGCCGGTGACGATCCCGGCCGCCCTGGTGCAGCAGATCGCCGAGGCGCTGTCCGGCATAGCACTGGCCCAGCTGATCCGCCCCGGGACGCCGGTGATCTTCGGGTCCTTCCTGTCCAACATCGACATGCAGTCCGGCTCGCCGCAGTTCGGCACGCCGGAGTCCGGGCTCGGCCTGCTCTGCACCGGTCAGATCGCGCGGCGGTTCGGCCTGCCGTTCCGCTCCGGTGGCGGACTCACCTCGTCGCAGGTGCCCGACGCGCAGGCCGGCTACGAGGCGCTGATGACGCTGCTGCCGACCTTCCTCGCCGGTGCCAACTGGGTCATGCACTCGGCCGGCTGGCTCGAGGGCGGTCTGGTCGCCGGTTACGAGAAGTTCGTCATCGACGCGCAGTTGCTCGAGATGCTCCAGGTCGAGTTCACGCCGCTCGAGATCAACGAGGACACGCTCGCCTTCGACGCCCATGTCGAGGTCGGCCACGGCGGGCACTTCCTCGGCGCCATGCACACGATGGAGCGCTTCCGTACCTGCTTCTACCGGCCGTTCCTCAACAGCTCGGACAACTATGAGCGCTGGATGAGCAAGGGCGAGGGCGCCGACACGGCCGCCCGGGCGGCGAAGCAGTGGCGGGAGCGCGTCGATGAGTTCGAGCCGCCGCCGCTCGACGACGCGATCCGGACCGAGCTCGAGGAGTACGTCGTGCGCCGCCGTGCCGAGCTCGGCGACTGACGCCGGTCGCGCTCCGCAGCCTCCCCGACACCCTCGCGGCATGGCTGATACACGAATGACTGAGAACTGCGCAAGAAAGCCTCGGTAACGACTCGAATTCTTACTTTGGATCGGCAATTCTCGGGGTCATGCTCGAAGTACAGAATGAGCTCGGTGGGTCGCGGGGCCACCGAGACCGGCAGCGCCAGCGTCGCCGTGTGCCGGAGTCAGATCAGGTGCCGGCGAGCCGCACGCTGGGGGAAGGGGAGCTGCCATGCGAGCACTGATCGTGTACGAGTCGATGTCGGGGAACACGCGGGACATTGCGTTGGCCATCGCGGACGGGCTGTCGCCCACCGTCACGGTCGAGGTGGTCCCGGTGGGGGCGGCGCCACCGGCGCCGGATCCGGATGTCGATCTGCTCATCGTGGGCGCTCCGACCGTCGTGCTCGGGTTGAGCACGCCACGGACCAGGTCGGCCGCGTCGGCCCGGGCGATCGGCCCGGTCGGCCCGGAGGACATCGGGCTCCGGGAGTGGCTGCAGGCGCTGCCGCACTGCGGGGCGCATCGCGACGCACTCACCTTCGACACCCGGCTTCGGGTCCGTGGGATGCCCGGCTCGGCGTCCAAGGACGCGGCCAAGCGGCTCCGCAAGCGGGGCTATCGGCTGCTGTGGCCGTCGAAGACGTTCCATGTGGTCGATCCGAGCGGGCCGCTGGTCGACGGCGAGCTCGAGGAGGCCCGGCTGTGGGGGCGCTGGATCCGGATCGGACTCGACGTGAAGCAGGCCCGGCTCTGAGCGGCCGGCTCTGATCGGCCGGAGGCCGCAAATCGGCGCGAAAGCGTGACCACACGTACGCGGAACGTAGCGAGAACCCTCGACTCGGCCACCCTGGCGAGCGGTCCCTCCGGATCGTCGGCGCGCCGAGTCATGCTCGATGTATGCGGGCGCTGATCGTGTACGAGTCGATGTTCGGGGCGACCCGTAACGTCGCTCGCGCGGTCGCCGACGGCCTGCGCACCGCGATGCCGGTCGACGTGCGCGGTGTCGGCGATGCCCCCGGGACGCTCGGCAAGGTCGCCGACGACGTCTCGTTGCTCATCGTGGGAGCTCCGACGCATCCGTTCGGGCTGAGCCGGCCCAGGTCTCGGGCCGCCGCGGCCGGCCGGGGAACGACGCTCCCGATCGCGACCTCCGACGTCGGGCTTCGCGAGTGGCTCGACACGCTGCCGCCGGCCGGGCACACTCGCGACGCGCTCGCGTTCGAGACCCGCCTCCGGGTGCGTGGCATGCCGGGCTCGGCTGCCAAGGCGGCGGGCAAGCGGCTCCGCAAGGCCGGCTACCGGCTACTGTGGCCGCCGCAGATCTTCTACGTCTCGGATCTGACCGGGACCCTGGCCGAGGGGGAGTTGGAGCGTGCCACCATGTGGGGCCGATGGCTCGGCGTCGGGGCGCCGAAGCGCCAGGCCCAGCGCTGACCGGTTCGGCTACTGGAACACGACGGTCCGGCTGCCGTTGAGCAGCACCCGCGTCTCGGTGTGCCACCGAACCGCGCGGGACAGCACGCTCGACTCGACGTCCTGCCCGGCCCGTACGAAGTCGGCCGGCGTCATCCGATGGGACACCCTGGTGACGGCCTGCTCGATGATCGGCCCCTCGTCGAGGTCGGACGTCACGTAGTGGGCCGTCGCGCCGACCAGCTTCACGCCCCGGGCATGGGCCTGGTGATACGGCTTGGCGCCCTTGAAGCCCGGCAGGAACGAGTGGTGGATGTTGATGGCACGCCCGGCGAGTGACTCGCAGACCTCCTCGGACAGCACCTGCATGTAGCGGGCGAGGACGACCAGGTCGATCTCCAGCTCGTCGACCAGCGCCAGCAGCTGCTTCTCGGCGTCGGCCTTCGTCTCCGGTGTGACCGGCACGTAGTGATAGGGGATGTCATAGGTCGCGGCGAGCCGTTCGAAGTCGCGATGATTCGACACGACGGCCGGGATCTCGATGTTGAGCGCACCGGTGCTCTGGCGGAACAGCAGGTCGTTGAGGCAGTGCCCGTGTCGCGAAACCAGGATCAGCGTCCGGTACGGCGCCTTGGCGTCGAAGATGTTCCAGTCCATCGCGTACGAGGTCGCGACCGACTCGAATCCAGCCGTCAGGTCGTCGATCGTCATGCTCGGCTTGAGCACCTCGAAGTGCACCCGCATGAAGAAGCGCTGCTCGATGCGATCGATGAACTCCTGCGCGTCCAGGATGTTGCCGAAGTTCTGGACGAGGTACGACGACACCGCGTAGACGATCCCCGGCCGGTCCGGGCAGGAGATGGTCAGGACGTACTCTGGCGTCGTGGCCGGGACACTCTCGACGGGGGCGCTGCTCGACATGGCGACATCCTGACGCACGTATGGGCCAGCGACGATCCGCGGGCTGGAATTGTCAGCCTTTGCTCAGTCTGCGTTCTGAATCGTGCACTACTGTTTCAATATGAGCAACGCTGATGGGGCGGGCAACGGCAGCGGCGCCACGGTGCAGTCTGTCGACCGGGCGATCAGCGTTCTCGAGATCCTGGCCCGTACCGGAGAGTCCGGCGTCACCGAGATCGCGGCCGAGCTCGGCGTCCACAAGTCGACCGCGTTCCGCCTGGTGGCTGCGCTCGACCGGCGTGGGCTCGTCGAGCAGAACGCCGATCGCGGCAAGTACCGCCTCGGCGTCGGCATCCTGCGGCTGGCCGGCGCGACGACGGCCCGGCTCGACGTGGTGCAGGAGGCCCGGCCGATCTGCCAGCAGCTCGCCACCGACACCGGCGAGACGGTCAACATCGCGGTGCTGTCCGACGGGGCCGCGCTCTATCTCGACCAGGTCGCCGGCTCGTCGGCGCTGCAGCCGCACAACTGGGTCGGCCAGCGGATCCCGCTGCATGCCACCTCCAACGGCAAGATCCTGCTCGCCGGGCTGAACGAGACCGACGTGGCCGGACAGGTCGGCCGCAGCATGCGCCGCTACACGCCTTCGACGATCACGAGTCTCAGAGCGCTCCGGGGGGAGCTGGCCTCGATCCGGGAGCGGGGCTACGCGGTCGCCGTCGACGAGCTCGAGGTCGGCCTGGCGGCGGTGGCGGCACCGATCCGGGGCGTCCATGGCGACGTACTCGCCTCGCTGTCGGTGTCGGGCCCGACCTTCCGGCTCGACGACGCCGCGATGGGCACGGCGACCGGCGCGGTCCAGGCCGCCGCCTCGGACATCTCCCATCGCCTGGGCTGGCGGGACTGACTCTCACGATCCCGCCGCGGCAGATTGCACGACGGTAACGGGACCTTCGATACCTTGACGCTGCCGCGCGGGCGGGTGAATGCTGTTGCGCACAGGGGTCTGAGTTGCGCCAGATGCAACCCGGCCTTTCCCGGATGACGGAGGGAGGGGGCCGGAGTGCCCGACCTGTCGATCGGCGGCGCCTGGCGCGATGCTCACTCCGGCGCCACCCGCGACATCCACTGCCCGGCGGACGGAAGCCTGGTCGCCACGGTATCCGAGGCCGGTCCTGAGGACGTGGCCGCGGCCGTGGCAGCCGCGCGCCTCGCCTTCGACGAGGGTCCCTGGCCGTCGACTTCCACGCAGGAGCGCGGCGCGCTGCTGCACCGGGTCGCCGACCAACTCGAGGCGCGCAAGGCCGAGATCGCCCGCGCCGAGTCGCTCGACACGGGCAAGCGGCTGGTCGAGAGCGAGTACGACGTCGACGACGTGACGTCGGTCTTCCGCTACTACGCCGGCATGGCCGCGGCCGGCGCCGAGTCCGGCCGGATCGTCGACACCGGCCAGGCCAACGTCTCCAGCCGCGTGGTGCACGAGCCGGTCGGCGTCTGCGCGCTGATCACGCCCTGGAACTACCCGCTCCTGCAGACGTCGTGGAAGGTCGCACCGGCGCTCGCGGCCGGCAACACCTTCGTGCTGAAGCCGAGCGAGCTGACGCCGTCGACGGCGATCCTGCTGCAGCGGATCCTCGACGACGTCGGACTCCCCGAAGGCGTGGGCAACCTGATCCTGGGCGCCGGGCCGCAGACCGGTCAGCCACTGGTCGACCACCCCGACGTCGACCTGGTGTCGTTCACCGGCGGGCTCGCGACCGGCCGCCGGATCATGGCCAGCGTCGCCTCGACGGTGAAGAAGCTCGCCCTGGAACTCGGCGGCAAGAACCCCAACGTGGTCTTCGCCGACGCCGATCGCGAGACCGCCCTCGACTTCGCCCTCACCGCCGTGTTCCTGCACTCCGGTCAGGTGTGCTCGGCCGGCGCCCGGCTGGTCGTCGAGTCGTCGATCCACGACGAGTTCGTCGCCGAGCTCGCCCAGCGGGCCGAGCGGATCCGGCTCGGCGGACCGTTCGACGAGCAGGCCGAGACCGGGCCGCTGATCTCGGCCGGGCATCGCGACAAGGTCGAGAAGTACGTCGCGACCGGGCTCGAGGAGGGCGCCGTGCTGCGATGCGGCGGCCGCCGGCCCGACGACGAGTCGCTCGCCGAGGGCTTCTACTACCTGCCCACGATCCTCGACGGGTGCCGCCCCGGCATGACCGTCGTACGCGACGAGTCCTTCGGGCCGATCCTCACCGTCGAGACGTTCGACACCGAGGACGAGGCGGTCGCGATCGCCAACGACAGCGACTACGGCCTCGCAGGCGCGGTCTGGACGTCGGACTCCGGACGCGCCGAGCGGGTCGCCGCCCGGATGCGGATGGGCACGGTGTGGATCAACGACTACCACCCGTACGTGCCGCAGGCCGAGTGGGGCGGCTACAAGCAGTCCGGCTTCGGCCGCGAGCTGGGGCTGGCCGGACTCGACGAGTACCGCGAGACCAAGCACGTCTGGCACAACATCGATCCGAAGCCGCAGGGGTGGTTCAGCGGATGAGCCGGCGCGAGCACTACGACTTCGTCATCGTCGGCGGCGGCTCGGCGGGATCGGCCCTGGCGAATCGGCTGTCCGCGGACCCGGCCAACAGTGTGCTCGTCCTCGAGGCCGGCCGGCCCGACTTCATCTGGGACCCGTTCATCCACATGCCGGCGGCGCTGCCGTTCCCGATCGGGAACCGGCTCTACGACTGGAAGTACGAGTCCGAGCCCGAGCCGTACATGCACGACCGGAAGATCTTCCACGCCCGCGGCAAGGTGCTCGGCGGGTCCAGCAGCATCAACGGCATGATCTTCCAGCGCGGCAACCCGCTGGACTACGAGCGCTGGGCGACCGTCAAGGGCTGCGAGGACTGGGACTACGCGCACTGCCTGCCCTACTTCAAGCGCATGGAGACCTGCCTGGCCGGCGCCGACGAATGGCGTGGCGGCAGCGGGCCGCTGGTCCTCGAGCGGGGTCCGGCGACCAATCCGCTGTTCGGCGCGTTCTTCGAGGCGGCGCAGCAGGCCGGCTACCCGCTGACCGACGACGTCAACGGCTACCGCCAGGAGGGCTTCGCGCCGTTCGACCGCAACGTCCACCGGGGCCGCCGGCTGTCGGCCGCCCGGGCCTACCTGCACCCGGTCATGAACCGGCCCAACCTCGACGTCGAGACGCTGGCGTACGCCACCCGGCTCGACATCGAGGACGGCCGGGTCGTCGGCGTCGACTACGAGCGCGGCGGCCGCCTCCAGCGCAGTGTCCGGGCCGGCGAGGTGATCTGCTGCGGCGGCGCGATCAACAGCCCGCAGCTCATGCAGCTGTCCGGCATCGGCAAGGCCGCCGACCTCGAGCAGATGGGCATCCATCCGGTCGTCGACCTCCCGGGCGTCGGCGACAACCTCCAGGATCACCTCGAGGTCTACATCCAGTACGCGTCCAAGCAGCCGGTGTCGATCTCGCCGGGTCTGCGCTGGCGGCATCGGCCCCGGATCGGCGCTGAGTGGCTGTTCCTGCGCCGCGGACTCGGTGCGACGAACCACTTCGAGGGCGGCGGCTTCGTCCGGAGCAACGACGACGTGGCCTACCCCAACCTGATGTTCCACTTCCTGCCGATCGCCATCCGCTACGACGGGTCGCAGCCGGCGGCCGACCACGGCTACCAGGTGCACATCGGCCCGATGTACTCCGACGCCCGCGGCACCGTGAAGATCAGGTCGACCGATCCGCACGTACATCCGGCGCTGCGGTTCAACTACCTGTCGACCGAGCAGGACCGGCGCGAGTGGGTGGAGTCGATCCGGGTGGCCCGGTCGATCCTGACCCAGCCGGCGTTCGACGCGTTCAACGACGGCGAGATCTCGCCCGGGCCCGACGTCGAGACCGACGAGGATATCCTCGAGTGGGTCGCCCGCGACGCCGAGACCGCCCTGCATCCGTCGTGTACGGCCCGCATGGGCACCGACGAACAGGGTGTACTCGACCCCGACAGCATGCGCGTCCACGGCATCGCCGGACTGCGCGTCGTCGACGCCTCCTCGATGCCCTTCGTGACAAACGGCAATATCTACGCCCCGATCATGATGCTCGCCGAAAAGGCGGCCGACCTGATCCTCGGCAACACCCCTCTCCCACCGGCGGACGGTGTGGCGTACTACCGTCACGGCGATAGCAGTCCGCTCTACCCACCGGGGGACCCTCGCAACGAGACCGGAGGTAGGACATGACCGAATCCGCCGTCAAGGTCGACAACTTGTGGAAGGTATTCGGCCCGAAGGCATCGACGATCCCGGGCAGCGAGTACGCCGAGCTGTCCCCGCGTGAGCTGCGGGAGCAGACCGGCTGCGTCGCCGCGGTGCGCGACATGTCGTTCGAAGTCGCTCCCGGTGAGGTCTTCGTCGTCATGGGTCTGTCCGGCTCGGGCAAGTCGACACTCGTCCGGTGCCTGATCCGGCTGATCGAGCCGACGTCGGGCAAGCTCGAGGTCGAGGGCGACGACGTCATCGCCATGTCCGACTCGCAGTTGCGCGAGATGCGCCGCAACCACGTGGCGATGGTGTTCCAGCACTTCGGACTGCTCCCGCATCGACGGGTGATCGACAACGTCGCGTACGGCCTCGAGATTCGCGGCGTACGCAAGGCCGAGCGGCAGGCGAAGGCGGCCGAGGTGCTCGATCTGGTGGGTCTCGCCGGCAACGAGAACTCGTACCCCGACCAGCTGTCCGGCGGCATGCAGCAGCGCGTGGGACTCGGCCGTGCACTCGCCGTCGACCCGGCGCTGATGCTGTTCGACGAGCCGTTCTCGGCGCTCGACCCGCTGATCCGGCGCGACATGCAGAACGAGGTCATCCGGCTGCACCACGAGGTCGGCAAGACCATGGTGTTCATCACCCACGACCTGCAGGAGGCGCTCAAGCTCGGCGACCGGATCCTGATCATGCGCGACGGCAAGATGATCCAGCTCGGTACGCCGGACGAGATCGTCGCCGCGCCCGCCGACGACTACGTACGCGACTTCGTCAGCGACGTGCCTCGGTCGCACGTCGTGACGCTCAAGTGGGTCATGCGGCCGCCGGCCGCGGACGAGTCGCTCGACGGCCCGGTCATGAAGCCCAGCGTCGTGGTACGCGACGCCGCCCGCGAAGGTCTGGCGTCCGACCATCCGATCCGGGTCATGGACAACGGTGAGCTGTTGGGCGTGGTCAGTGAGGACGACCTGATCCGCGTGATCGTGGCCGAGCAGGAGGGGGCTTCAGCGTGAGTGCGGTCCAGACCCCTCCCGAGGTGGAGGAGACCGCGCGTAGCGCCGAGCTCGCGGGGCCCGTCGAACGGCCGCCGTTCTGGCGTCGGCACTGGCGACTGCTCAGCATCGTCGGCGTCCTCGTCCTGTGGCGGATCGGCCTCGCGATCTTCCGAGGGGAAGACACCCTGGCCGTCGGGGGCGCAGAGCTGAACGACCTGCAGCGCTCCCTCAACGACCTCAAAGACAACATCGACGCCCAGCGGGAGACGAACTGGTTCTTCAACGACGTCATCGGAGGGATCAGCGACTCGATCAACTGGGTCGTCGACAACGCTCAGGAACTCCTGAGTCAGCCGGCCTTCCCGCGGCCGGTGCCCGAGATCGGCTGGCTCGGCGTCGTCGCGATCGTGGTCTGGATCGCGTACGCCCTTGCCGGAGTCCGGATGGCCGTCCTCACCCTGGTGAGCCTGCTTGCCGTCGGCTACCTGGGCTACTGGGAGGACAGCGTCGACACCCTCATCATCACGATCGTGGCGGTCGCGGTCTGTTTCGTGATCGGCTTGCCGCTGGGCATCTTGATGTCGCGAAGCAAATCGCTCACCGCGGTCATCACACCGGTGCTCGACGTGATGCAGACGATGCCGGCGTTCGCCTATCTGGCGCCGTTGGCGCTGATCTTCGGCATCGGCGCAGCCGCCGCGGTCGCGGTCACGATCATCTTCGCCCTGCCGCCGATCGCCCGGATCAGCGCCCACGGGTTGCGCACGGTAGCGCCTGCGACGGTGGAGGCCAGCAAGTCGCTGGGCTCGACCTCCATGCAGTTGCTTCGACAAGTCCAGCTGCCGATGGCCCGCCGCACCATCATCGTAGGGCTGAACCAGACGACGATGGCGGCACTGTCGATGGTGACGATCGCCGCCTTCATCGACGGTCCGGGTCTCGGCGTGCCGGTCCTCCAGGAGCTCGCGGCGCTCGACGTCGGCGGCGCCTTCGTCGCCGGCCTCTGCATCGTGATCCTGGCCATCATGCTCGACCGCGTCACCACTGCCACCGGCGAGCGCTCGGAGCAAGCGACCCGAATGGGAACCGATCCGCGGGTCCGCCGGTGGGTTCTTCTCGGGCTGCTCGTGCCGGTCGGCATCGCGATCTACCTCTCGCGGACCTACACCCGGTACGCAGCGTTCCCGGACGGCTCCGACCTGGGCACCCGACTGGCCAACCGGGTCAACTCGATCAACGACTGGGTCGTCGGCCAGCTCAGTAGCGTGACCGAAGGCTTCAAGAACTTCGTCAGCTTCAACTTGCTCAACCCGCTCGAGGGCCTGGTCGCGTCCACCCCGTGGTGGCTGGCGGCCCTCGCGATCCTGGCCCTGGGCGCCCTGATCGGGGGCTGGCGGGCACTCGTGTCCACGGCGATCTGTGAGCTCATCATCTTGGGCACCGGACTCTGGAACGAGTCGATGATCACCCTGACCACCGTCCTGGTCGCTGCCCTGATGACGATGGTGATCGGGATCATCGTCGGCATCTGGATGGGACGAAATCGACGGGTCGATACGGCGTTACGGCCGATCCTCGACGCGCTCCAGACGATGCCTCCGTTCGTCTATCTGGTGCCGGCACTGGCGCTGTTCGAGGTCGGCCGGTTCTGTGCGATCTTCGCGGCCGTCGCATTCGCGGTCCCGGTCGCGACCAAGCTCGTGGCGGACGGTATCCGCGGCGTGTCCCCGACGACCGTCGAGGCCGCCGAGTCGGCCGGCTCGAACCGGTGGCAGATGATCACCAAGGTGCAGCTGCCGATGTCGCGGAGCTCGATCGTGCTCGCGGCCAACCAGGGCCTGCTCTTCGTCCTTTCGATGGTCGTCATCGGCGGCCTGGTCGGCGGCCAGGGGCTGGGCTACCTCGTGGTCCGCGGCTTCTCCCAGGAGGACATCTTCGGCAAGGGTCTGGCTGCCGCCGTCGCGATCACGGCCTTGGGCGTCATGCTCGACCGGATCACTCGCTATGCCGCCGAGCGAACGGGGCGCGAGGCGACTACCTGACTCACATGATCGGTACAAGTCAACCGCCGCGACGAGGCGGCACGATGCAAGGAGACAACATGAAACATGCGATGGCTCGGATCCGTCGCGGATGGGTGCTCACCTTTGTCGGTGCGATCGCCGCGTCCGCTTTGGTTGCCTGTGGCGGAGGCGATATCCAGGAGTCCAGCACCGCGGGCAGCGGCGACTGCGGCGATTTCAACATCGCCGTCAACCCCTGGGTGGGCTACGAGGCGGACGCCTACGTCGTCGGCACGGTGGCGGAGCAGAAGCTCGGCTGCAACGTCGAGTACAAGAACCTCAAGGAAGAGGTCTCCTGGCAGGGCTTCGGCACCGGCGAGGTCGACGTGGTGCTCGAGAACTGGGGCCACGAGGACCTGGTGAAGAAGTACATCCAGGGCGACGGCACCGCCGTGCGGGTCGGCCCGACGGGCAACAAGGGAGTCATCGGCTGGTACGTGCCGCCGTGGCTCGCGCAGGCGCACCCGGACATCACCGACTGGCACAACCTCAACAAGTACGCCAGCAACTTCGAGACCTCGGAGTCGCACGGCAAGGGCCAGCTGCTCGACGGCGACCCGTCGTTCGTGACCAACGACGAAGCGCTTGTCCAGAACCTCAACCTGGACTACGAAGTGGTCTACGCGGGCAGTGAGGCCGCGCTGATCGAGGCTTTCCGTGACGCCCAGGCGAACCACGAGTGGGTCATCGGCTACTTCTACGAGCCGCAGTGGTTCATGTCCGAGGTGCCGCTGGTCAAGGTCGACCTGCCGCCGTACAAGCCGGGCTGCGACGCCAACCTGGAGAAGGTGGCCTGCGACTACCCGCCGTACAACCTCGACAAGATCGCCAGCAAGGACTTCATGGACGCCGACGGTCCGGCCGCGCAGTTGGTCCAGAACTTCAAGTGGACCAACGACGACCAGAACCTGGTCGCGAAGTACATCGCTGACGAGGGCATGAAGCCGGAGGACGCCGCGCAGAAGTGGATCGACGCCAACCCGGAGAAGGTCGACGCCTGGGTGCAGAGCATCACCTGATCCCTCGCACTGAGCTTTGACCCTGAATTGTCACTTGAAGATTGCGCCGTCGTCCCGCTTGGTTCAGCGGGACGACGGCGCATTCTCGTCCCTCCCCGTCGCCCCGCCCAGACACCCCGCCTTGACACTGGTCGGCGGCGGCGCTGATCCTATAGTTGTCTCGCATCGTGCGTGCCGTTTCAGATAGCGCAACGGCTTGAAGCACAGCAAATCGAAGTGGGTGAGCCATGGCATCGGTTCCGAGCCGAGCGCGTGTCGTCGTGATCGGCGCCGGCATCGTCGGAAACAGTCTCGTCTATCACCTGGCCCGGCTGGGCTGGCGCGACATCGTGCAGATCGACAAGGGGCCGCTGCCCAACCCGGGCGGGTCGACCGGGCACGCGTCCAACTTCATCTTCCCGGTCGACCACTCCCGTGAGATCACCGATCTGACGCTGGACAGCATGCGTCAGTACAAGGAGATGGACGTCTTCACCGAGTCGGGCGGTTTCGAGGTCGCCCGTACCGAGGAACGCATGGAGGAGCTGCGCCGCCGGATGTCGTCGGCCAAGGCGTGGGAGATCCCGTCGGAGCTGGTGACGCCGGAGCAGGTCGTCGAGCGGGTGCCGTTCCTCGATCCGAGCGCCATCATCGGCGCCTTCTGGACCCCGTCGGTCGGCGTCGTCGACTCGCTGCGGGCCGGCACCATCATGCGCGAGCGGGCCCAGAAGCTCGGCGCCCTCCAGGTCGCCGCCACGGTCGAGGTGACCGGCATCGACGTCGAGGAGGGCCGGGTCAGCCGGGTCCGGACGTCTGCTGGTGACATCGAGACCGACACGGTCGCGATCGCCTGTGGCGTATGGAGCCCGAAGCTGGCCCGGATGGCCGGCGCCCACATCCCGCTCACGCCGGCCGTGCACCAGATGATCAGCGTCGGCCCGGTGCCGATCCTGGCCGACAGCCCGGGCGAGATCTCGTTCCCGATCGTCCGCGACATGGACACCTTCTGCTACGAGCGGCAGCACGGCGCCGACATGGAGGTCGGGTCCTACGCGCACCGCCCGATCCTGTGGGACCCCGAGGACATCCCGACCATCGAGCAGGCCAAGCTCTCGCCGACCGAGCTGCCGTTCACCCAGGACGACTTCGACCCGCAGCTCGAGCAGGCGTACGAGCTGATGCCGGACCTGCTCGGTGCCGAGGGGGCAGAGATCCGCTACGCGATCAACGGGCTGCTGTCGCTGACACCCGACGGGTCGCCGGTCCTGGGCGAGTCGCCCGAGGTCGAGGGCCTCTGGTCGGCCGCCGCGGTCTGGGTCAAAGAGGGCCCGGGCGTCGGTCGCGCGCTCGCCGAGTGGATGGTCGACGGCTACCCCGAGATCGACCTGCACCACAGCGACATCGCGCGGTTCTACCCGCACCAGCGCACCCGCGCCCACATCCGCGCCCGTACCGGCGAGGCGTTCAACAAGACGTACGGCATCATCCATCCGGGCGAGCAGTGGGAGAGCGATCGCAACCAGCGACTCGCGCCGATGAACGCCAACCAGCGCGAGCTCGACGCGGTGTTCTTCGAGGCGGTCGGCTGGGAGCGGCCGATGTGGTACGGCTGCAACGAGAGCCTGCTCGGCGAGTACGGCGACGCCGTCATGCCGCGCGAACACGAGTGGGACTCCCGCTGGTGGTCGCCGATCATCAACGCCGAGCACCTCGCGATGCGCGAGCGGGCCGGCATCGTCGACCTGTCGGCGTTCGTGATCTTCGACATCGTCGGGCCGCGAGCGATGGAGGCGGTCCAGGGGATCATCGTCGGCCAGGCCAACGTGCCGGTCGGCCGGGTGACCTACACGCCGGTGCTCGACGAGCACGGCGGCTTCAGGGCCGACCTCACCGTCATGCGGCTCGGCCACGACCACTACCGCGTCGTGACCGGCGGCCACACCGGCATGATCGACCGCAAGTGGTTCGCCGACCACATGCCGTCCGACGGCACGGCCCAGGTCGTCGACCTGACCTCGGCGTACACCACGATCGGCCTGTGGGGACCGAAGGCCCGAGACATCCTCGGCTCCATCACGAGCTCCGACGTCAGCCACGAGAGCTTCGGCTTCGCCCGCTGCCGCGACATCGAGATCGACTCCCTCGACGTGCTGGCCTCCCGCATCTCGTACGTCGGCGAGCTCGGCTGGGAGCTGCACCTGCCGATCGAGCACGGCGCGAAGCTGTGGAGCCTGCTGCACGAGGCGGGCCGGCCGCACGGCGCGGTCCCGGTCGGGATCGGTGTCTACGGAACGACCGGCCGGATCGAGAAGGGCTACCGGGCGTACGGCTTCGAACTCGACGCCGAGCGCACCATCGTCGAGGCCGGCATGCAGCGGCCGAAGGTCAAGGACGCCGACTTCGTCGGTCGCGAGGCCTACCTCAAGCATCGGTCCGCCGACCCTGAGACGGTGATGTGCACCCTGTCGGTCGACGACCACACCTCGGCCGACGGCACCAAGCGCTACATGCTCGGCGGCGAGCCGATCCTCACCCGGGACGGCGCTCCGCTGGTCGACGGGCACGGCCACCACCCGTATGTCACGACCGCGGGCTCGGCGCCGTCGCTCGGCAAGCACCTGCTGATGGCGTACCTGCCGCCGGACGTCGCCAAGGTCGGCACCAAGCTGTCGGTGAGCTACATGGAGCAGCGCTATCCGGTGACGGTGGGCTCGGCCGACGCGACGGCGATGTTCGATCCCGACAACGAGCGGATCCGGAGGTAGCGCCATGGCGAATGTCCTGGTGTGCGTGAAGCGGGTGCCCGACGTGTCGGGAGAGTTCGCCCTCACCGACGACGAGCAGTCGGTCGACGCCCGGCGGCTCGGCTTCACGGTCAGTCCGCACGAGGAGTGCGCCGTCGAGCTGGCGACCCAGATCGCCGGCGACACCGGCGGCGAGGCGACTGTGCTCTCGGTGGGGTCCGACGACTCGATCGAGCAGCTGCGCGACGCGCTGGCGGTCGGCTGCACGAAGGCGGTGCTGGTCGAGGCCGACCTGGCCGCGATCGGGCCGGTCGACGTGGCCCGGGCGATCGCGGACGTGGTGCGGGCTCACGAGGCGGCCGGCATGGCCTACGACCTGATCCTGCTCGGCAACGACGCGGCTGACACCGGCGACTTCCAGGTGCCGGTGCGGCTGGCGTACGCGCTGGAGCGGCCGGTCGTCACCGGCATCTCGACCGTGTCGGCGGACGGCGAGACGGTCGTGGCTCGGGGCGATGGTCCGGACGGGCCGGAGGTGTTCGAGCTGCCGATGCCGGCCGTCGTGGCCGTCATGGAGGGTGGCGTGACGCCGCGCTACCCGTCCATCCCCGGCCGGATGAAGGCCAAGAAGGCGCCGATCGAGACGGTCGCGTTCGCCGGTGAGCCGGTCGGCTCGGGCCGGGTGCGATTGAAGCTGCCCGAGGTCGAGGCGAGCTCGGTACGGATCCTCGGCACCGGTGCCGATGCCGCACCGGCCGTCGTCGACGTGATGGAGGAGTTGGGGGTGCTACCGCGATGAGTGTTCTTGTCTTGGTGGAGCCGGATGCCGGTGGCGCGACACTGACGTCGCTGGAGGCCGTGACCTTCGCCCGTGGGCTGGCCGAGGCCGCCGGCGGCTGGCCGGTGCATGCCGTGGTGGTCGGCCCGGCCGAGGAGTCGGTGTGGTCGGCGCTGCTCGATCAGCTCGGCGCCTATGGAGTCGCGTCGGTGCGGCATGCCGAGGACGAGTCGCTGTCCGCGTATGCCGCGGCCGCGTGGGCGGCGGCGCTGGTCGACGCGGTCCCGGCCGTGTCGGCCCAGATGGTCGTGGCGTCGGGAACCCCGCGGGGCAACGAGATTCTGGCGCACGTCGCGGCCCGGCTGGATGTCGCGATGGCCGCCAACGCGGTGGCCGTCGACGCGGCCGACCCACTGGTGGTCTCGAGGCAGGTCGTCGGCGGCGCGGCCCTGGAGGAGATGCGGCTCGACGACAGTGTCGGCGTCGTGTCGGTCGCCGGGCACGCCTGCGAGCCGGTCGCCGCTGCGGCGCCGTCGCAGCCGGAGGTCGTGACGTATGCACCGACGCTCGGAGCGGTCGATCTGGTGGCGCGGGTGGCGCGTGTCGAGGAGGCGGCGGCGGACGAGTCGGCTGCCCTGACCTCGGCCCGGGTCGTCGTCGGCGCCGGTCGAGGGGCCGGTGGGCCGGACGGGTTCAAGGACCTGCTGAGCCTCGCTGACCTGGTCGGCGGCGCGTTGGGAGTCTCTCGCGTCGTGACGAGTCTGGGCTGGCGGCCGCATCACGAGCAGGTCGGCCAGACCGGCAGTCGGATCGCGCCGGACCTCTACATCCCGTGCGGGATCAGCGGTGCCATCCAGCATTGGGCCGGCTGCCAGAGCGCCAAGACGATCATCGCGATCAACACCGACGAGGACGCGCCGATGGTGACCCGGGCGGACTACGCCGTCATCGGCGACCTGCACGAGATCGTCCCCGCCATCAACGACGAACTCCGCCGCCGCCTCGCCTAACCCCACGACGATCCGTCACTCGGACAGTGACGATCCGTCGGCTAGACACCGACTATCCGTCACTCGGACAGACAGCACCGCCTCGGATGGTTGCTGTCCGAGTGGCGGATCGTCACTGTCCGAGTGACGGATCGTCGGCGAGGCGGTCGTAGTGGAGCACGTCGGTGTATGTGCCGTCGCCGAGCCGATCGGCGCGGCGGTGCCGGCCCACCTCGGTGAATCCGCTGGCCGCCGCGACCTGGCTGCTCGCGGTGTTGTCGGCCGCGACGACGAGCTGGAGCCGGCGTACCCCGAGACCGCCGTCGGCCTTCGGCGCGAAGACGTTGGCCGACACCTGCCGTACCGCCTCGGTCATCACGCCACGTCCGCGTGCCGCTGGATGCGCCCAGTAGGTGAGCTCGGCGTCGTTCGGATCTTCGCCGCCTAGGCCGTGGATCCCGACATGGGCCAGCATCCGATCGGTCTCGGGGTCGGCCGCGCACCAGGCGATCCGCTCGCCGAGCGACTGGCCCTCGCGGTGCCACAGCAGCCACTCCCGTCCGCCGGCATCTGTCGTCGGCAGCGGCAGGCCGGCCAGCCAATAGCGCGTCCGCGGGTCCGAGCAGGCCTCGACGATGCGGGGGACGTCGTCGTCGCGGTAGGGCCGGAGCACCGTGCGCTCGCCGGACAGCACCGGCGGCATCAGCCAGTCGGTCTGGGGGGACCCGTCGTCGCCCGGCTCCAGCGACGCGATCCAGGTGTCGATGGCCCGGCCGCGTTCGTAGAGCAGCTTGGGTATGGTGCCGTGGAACGTGAAGCCGGTCGCCCAAGCCGTACGCCGGGACGCGAAGTTGCCGACATGGGCCCGCCAGTGCACGACCTCGACGCCGCCCTTGTCGAACGCCCACCGGGTCGCCAGCCGGATCGACCGGGTCGTGACGCCACGACCACGGGCCCACGGGTGCAGGGCGTATCCGATGTCGGCGACGACCGGGCCCCGGATGTCGATGTTGCCGGCGAAACGGGTGCGTCCGTCGTCATCGACGGCGTCGATCGCCCAACCGCGCCACTCGCCGGTCTCCCAGCCGTGCGGCACGATCTCCCGGGCGAACTGCTTGGCGTGCTTGCGCTCGTACGGCTGCGGCACGCCGGTCCATCGGGCCATCTCGGGATCGCGGCACATCTCGACCATGGCGTCGATGTCGTCGTCGGAGTGCGCCCGCAGTCGCACCGTGCCGTCGGAGAGCTCGGGTCGAACCACTGCCATGCGCCGATCCTCGCTCG
>Ga0209382_10000838_pt1 | contig 49923 bp, 43 predicted proteins | sample SoiMetdeltSBSDD5_FD_187599 | JGI IMG/M metagenome (GOLD analysis project Ga0209382, IMG submission 187599) | Bulk soil microbial communities from a Populus tree surrounding site in Tennessee, USA - Soil MetaG P. deltoides SBSDD5 (SPAdes) (version 2) | ecosystem: Environmental > Terrestrial >...
CAAACCACTGTCGATGATGGCGAGGGTGTAGCCGGCGGGTTGGGTGCGGCCCCGGATCTCGACGGTCTGGTCGGGTGGCGAGAAGATGAGGGCGTTTTCGATGAGCTCGGCCAGCAGGTGGGCGAGGTCGGCGGCGGCGGAGCCCATGATGGTGGTGGCTTCGACGGCGCGGACGGTGACCCGCTGGTAGTCCTCGACTTCACCGAGCGCGGCGCGGATGGCGTCGGTGATCCGTACTGGTGCGGCCCACTTGCGGGGTGGGTCGATGCCGGCGAGCACGAGTAGTGATTCGGCGTTGCGGCGCATGCGGGTGGCGAGGTGGTCCAGGCGGAAGAGGTTGGCGAGGGTGTCGGGGTCGGTTTCGTTGTGTTCGAGTTCGGTGATGAAGTCGAGTTGGCGGCCGAGCAGGTTTTGGTTGCGGCGGCCGAGGTTGACGAACGAGTCGGCGATGTTGCGGCGCAGGACGGCTTGTTCGACCGCGAGGTCCAGTGCGGAGTCCTGGACGGTGTTGAGTGCTTCGGCGACGTCGGCGACTTCGTCGCGGGTCTGCACGGTGATGGGTTCGACTTGGGGGACGGTGACGTCGTCGCCCAAGGGGGTGTCGAGGATGTCCAACACCGCATCGGGTAGCCGGTGGTTGGCCATGTCGGTGGCCTGGCGGGTCAACGCCCGCAACGGCCGAGTGATCGACCGCGACACCCACCACGTCGCCAACGCCGCCACCACGACGGCGACGACGGCCAGCGCCCAGAACAGCATGGTGTCGGTGCCGGCGTTGGCGGTGAGCGACTTGGCCTCGGTCTGGATCTGCTCGCCGATCTTGGCCCGGAAGGTGGTGTAGCCGTTGCGCGAGGAGTCGCCGTCGGGCCCGGCCGCGTTGTCGAGGATCGGGGTGATCGGGGCGATGCCGTCCTTCAGCGCCTTGTCGATCAGGTCGTTGAACGTCTTGAGGTGGGGCGCGGCGGCCAGGTCCTGCTGGAGCGGGCGGTAGCTGTTGCCGCTGGCCTTGGTGTTGATCGTCCGCTCGTTGTCGGAGAACTCGGCGTGGAGGCCGGCGAGGTCGGCGATCTCCGTGGGCGAGGTGACCTTGCCGTCGGCGTTGCTCCCGCCCATGACGGCGAAGATCACCGACATGACCTGGCGGGCCAGCAGGTCGGTCTGGCGGTCCGCCAGGTCGGCCAGCTGGGCGCCCCGGCGGAGGTCGGGGTCGTCGATCTCCAGCGCCACCTTGCGGTTGGCGTCGAAGACCTGCTTCATCAGCCCCGTGTAGTCGTCGAACACCTCCCGGGTGAAGTCGACGTTGCCCTGGATGCTGCGTGGCCCCTTGAACGCGTCCATCTTCTCGCGGAGCGCGGTCAGGTCGGTGCCGATCTTCTGGAGCACCGGGCCGTACTCCTCGGCCACGGCGCCGCCCTGGTCGGTGACGTAGGACCGGAAGCTCGCCAGCTTGGCGTCGACGTCCTTGCGGGACTGCGGGACGTCCTTGCCCAGGTCGACGGCACCGGTCAGGTTCGTCAGGTAGACCGCGGCGACGTTCCGCTCGTCCTCGAGCTGGCTGGGGAGGCCCCCGTTGCCGGTGGCCGCCCGCGCCAGGTCGGCCTGGCGGCGGATGTCACTGGCGGTGCTGCTGGTGTGCAGGGCCTCGAACACCGCCACGACGAGGAGCGCGAGCAACGGCACGGCCAGGGCGATGGCCAGCTTCACTCGGATCGGGAACCGTTGGAGCACGGGGGCTTCCTTTGTTGGCGAGCTAGGTGGTCGGAGCGATGACGCCAGAGGGGTTCAGACCCTGGTCGTATTCGCCGTAGTCGTCGTAGTCGTCGTCCTCGTAGAGATCGTTCTCGTCGTAGTCGTCGTCGTAATCGCCGTCGACTTCGAGATCGTCGTCGGGGTCGACGTCGTCGCCTTGGGGAAGCCCGGTGACCGTCCCGACCTCGTCGGGAAGGCTGATCGCCCAGCCGAGCGTCTCGAGGTCGTCGGTGAGCAGCACCACCGGCCGTCGGGCCGTGCTGTCCACCAGCGCTTCGAGCAGCTCCTCGCGCTCGTCGACGTCATAGTCGGCGAACGGGTCGTTGAGCACGGCCGGATAGCCGCTGCTCCCCAGCATCTGGCTGACCGCCCGGCGCAGGTCGTCGGTGACGAGCTCGTCGGTCGGCAGCGTGGTGAGGTGCGCGTCGAGCTCGGCCTGGGTGCGGTCGATGTCGGCGCGGGCACGCTCGAGGTCTCGGGTGGAGGTCGAGAGCGCAACGTCGGCGCGCTCGACCTCGCCGGCCAGCGTCTCCCGCAGCAGCGGCAGCTCGCCGAGCGGGTCGTTGGAGGGCTTGGGGCGCAGCGCCGGCGGGAGCGCCTCGCTGATGCGGCGCAGCTTGCGGATGGCGTCGCTGAGGGCGGCGGTGGCCCGCTCGAGCGCGGCCTCGGCGGCGGTGGCTGACGCCTCGGCCTCGCTGACGCCGACGTGGTACTCCTCGTCGGACCGCTCCAGCGCCTCGGTGACCGCGGCGATCTGGGCCCGCAGCTGCTCGGCCGCGGCGACCCGCTGGATGCGGCGCTCGTCGTGGGACGTGCGCTCGACCATCTCGCGTTCGAGCTGCTCGACCCGGTCGGTGGCGGCCTCGAGGTCGGCGGCCGTGAGGTACGAGGCCTCGATGAACTGCTGGGCCTCTTCGTTGTCGCGGGCGTCCTCGTCGTCGAGGGCGACCAGCTCCTGGTCGAGTCGCTCGACGTCCTGCCACACGGCGTCGCGGCCCTCGAGCTCGCGCTCGAGGTCGAGCAGGAAGCTGATGGCGGCGTCGCGCACGCTGATGCCGACCGGGTAGATCCCGTAGTTCGCCAGGGCGTTGGCCAGGTCGCGTGTGCGGTGGGGCGGCACGACGGGGTGGGCGTAGAGCAGCTCGGCGATGTGGTCGCCGGGATCGACGCACAGCAGGTCGGCGGCCTCCCGGAAGATCCGGTCGCGCCGGGCCCGCAGCGCCAGGACGATCTGGGGCGGCTCGGTGGCGGCCCACAGCGACGTCAGCGTGTCCTCGGCGATGCGCTTGGCCCGCAGCGCGTCGAGCAGCTCGGACTGGGCCTCGTCCGGCTCGGGCTCGGCCATGATCAGGTCGAGGTAGGTCTCGTAGCCGTAGCCGGCCAGGACCTGCTGCTCGGCCAGGCGGGCCTGGTGCAGGTAGGCGGCGGCGTCGGGGTGGCCGCCCGACTGGTCGAGGGCCTCCTCGGCGTCGAGCACGGCTTCGTGGGCCCGCTCGATCTCGTCCCGGGCGGCCGGGTGCAGGCGGCCCTGGTGCGACGACGCCTCCAGCTCGGCGACGAGGTGCTCGATCTCGGCGAGGTCGTGCTGGGCCGTGTTCAGCTCGTCGTTGGACGGCGGGGACGGCAGGGCGCTCTCGATGCGGGCCAGCTCGTCGTCGACCTCGGCCCACTCCCGGGCGAGGTCCTGGGCGACGATGTCGAGCTGGCCGGGCTGGGTCTCGGCGTCGAAACCGGCGAGCGCGTCCTGCACGGGGCCCGGGTCGTAGACCGGCGCCTCCATGCGGGCGACCAGGTCGGCCCGTTCGTGGCCGAGCTGGGTGCGCAGCGCAGCCCGCTCGGCGGCGCTGGTCTCGATGGAGTGCAGCGCCCCCTGGACCTCGTTGTGGGCGGCCTCGGCGGAACGCAGCTCGTGGCCGGCCTTCTCCAGCTCGCGGCGCAGCGAGTTCTCGTCGAGCTCGGAGGCGCCGAGCTCGTCGAGCTGCGACTGGGCGTCCTCGATGGCGCGGGTCGCGGCGTGCTGCTGCTCCTGCACCAGGGCGAGGCGGTCGCGGGCGTTCTCGAGCTCGGTGCGGCAGTCCTCGAGGTTGCGCTCGGCCTCGTCGGCGGTCTTGGTGAGCTGGCTGGCCTGGTCGAGCAGCGAGTCGCACTCGGACAGGTGGGCGGCCAACCGGCGGGCCCGGGCGGCGGCTTCGTCGCGGCGGTTGGCGGTGACGGCCTGTTGCTCTCGGGCTCGGCGAAGTTCTGCGGTTAGCTCGTCGCGGACTTGGGCATGTTCCTCGACGCGCTGCCGGGCCACGTCGTGGGCCGCAGCTTCGAGATCGTCGGCCCCCAGGGCGGTGACCTTGCCATTCGACTCGATCTGCGATGCGTTCCCGGACGCGCCGGTGAGCAGCCGAGCGAGGTGCTCGGTCAGCGACAACCGCTCGTGGGTACCTGCGGGTAGCACCGTCAGCCGAGGGTGCAGTCCTCGTAGGCCTTTGGCGGCGTGGTGGTTCCTATCGTGGGTGTTCACGGTGGCGGTAGGCAGCGACCGTTCGGGATCCCCTCCCCCCGACTGGCGACCGCCCTCCTCACGACAATTGCGTTACGAACTGATTCTCGCGCGTGGAGAGGCTCGCATGCTCGGAATGTCGTTCGACGATGTTAGAGGGCGTCGCGTGCTCGTCGCCTGCCCGAAACGGACCGTTCACACCAACTGCCTAGGGTCGGGGTCGTGAAGACCTACGTGGTGCGTCTGTGGTTGCCCGATCGACCTGGTGCGCTCGGTCAGGTCGCGAGCCGCATCGGGGCCGTGCGCGGCTCGGTCGTCGGCATCGACATCCTCGAGCGCGGGGGAGGGCAGGCGGTCGACGAACTGGTCGTCGAGCTGCCCGATTCCGGGCTGGTCGACATGCTGGTGCGGGAGATCCGCCAGGTCGACGGGGTGGGCGTCGAGGAGGTCCGCCCGCTGAACGACGGCCGTCACCACGATCCCCGCCTGGACGCGCTGGAGGCGGTCGCCCGGCTGGTGGGCGCCACCGACGTGGTCGAGCTGGTCGACGGGCTGGTCGCCCAGGCCATCCGGGTCATCGGTGCCGACTGGGGCGTGGTGGTCGACAACGAGCCCGAGGGCAACGAGGTCGTCGCCCGCCTCGGCGATGCGCCGTCGGGCGCGTGGCTGCGGGCGTTCGTCACCGGCACGGCCTCGGTGTCGAGCAGCATGGAGGCCGGCGACATCGCCTGGGCGCCGCTGCCCAGCTCCCGCTTGGCGCTGGTGCTGGGCCGCGAGGGCGTCGCCTTCCGGGCCCGCGAGCGCCAGGAGCTCGCCGCCTTCGCCCGGGTCGCGGACACCCGCCACCGCGAGCTCACCCGGGTCGCGTCGCGGGCCCGCCACCCGTCGATGGGTTAGCCGAAGAACACGCGGGCCACGTCGAGGATGGTGGGGTCGACGAGCTTGAGCTCGTCGGTGGCCTCGCTCAGGGGCACACGGACGATCGAGCCGGCGCGGAGGGCGACCATCTTGCCGAAGTCGCCGTCGTGGACCGCGTCGGCCGCGGCGATGCCGAAGCGGGTGGCCAGCACCCGGTCGAACGCCGTGGGCGTGCCGCCCCGCTGGACGTGGCCCAGCACGATGGCCCGGGTCTCGTAGCCGGTGCGGGCCTCGATGGCCTGGGCCAGCTGGTCGCCGATGCCGCCGAGCCGCACGTGGCCGAAGGCGTCGACCTCGCCGGCGACCGTCGCCAGCGTGCCCTCCTTCGGGGTGGCCCCCTCGGCGACCACGACGATCGAGGCGAAGCGGCCCCGCTGCTCGTGGCGGTGGCGGACGACGTCGCACACCTGCTCGATGTCGAACGGCTCCTCGGGCACCAGGACCACGGTGGCGCCGCCGGCGATGCCCGCCCACGTGGCGATGTGGCCGGCGTGGCGGCCCATGACCTCGACCACCATGACCCGGTCGTGGGATTCGGCGGTGGTGTGGAGGCGGTCGATGGCGTCGACGCAGATCTGCACCGCGGTGTCGAACCCGAACGTCATCTCGGTGGCGTTGAGGTCGTTGTCGATGGTCTTGGGCACGCCGACCACCGCCACGCCCTCGGCGGCCAGCCTGGCGGCCACGCCGAGGGTGTCCTCGCCGCCGATGGCGACCAGGGCGTCGACCTCCCGGGCGGCCAGGACCTCCTTCACCCGGGCCGGCCCGCCCTCGACCTTGTAGGGGTTGGTCCGCGACGACCCGAGGATGGTGCCGCCCCGGGGGAGCGTGCCCCGGAAGGACTCCACCGACAGCTCGACCACGTCGTCCTCGAGCACTCCGCGCCACCCGTCCCGGAAGCCGAGGAGCGCGTCGCCGTACACGGACTCGCCCTTGCGGGCCACGGCCCGCATGACGGCGTTCAGGCCTGGGCAGTCACCACCACCAGTGAGCATCGCGATGCGCATGAGGCTGAGGGTAGTGGCGGCCTCGGGTGCCTCCGGACAGGGTCTAGCCTCGCCGCCCTATGGCCGTCGTGATCGCCATCGACGCAGGGACGACCGGGGTCCGCAGCTTCGCCGTCGACGAAGACGGGCGGACCATCGGCATCGCCTACCGCGAGCTCACCCAGCACTTCCCCCAGCCCGGCTGGGTCGAGCACGACCCCGACGAGATCTGGTCGGCGGTCGAGGCCACCATCGCCGACGTCCTCGCCGAGCTGGAGCACCCGGCGGTCGCCGCCATCGGCATCACCAACCAGCGGGAGACCACGGTGGTGTGGGACCGCCGCACCGGCCGGCCGCTGCACCGGGCCATCGTCTGGCAGGACCGCCGCACCGCGGCCCGCTGCGACGAGCTGCGGGACCAGGGCCACCTGGACCTCGTCCGCCGGACCACCGGGCTCGTCCTCGACCCCTACTTCTCGGCCACCAAGTTGGAGTGGCTGCTGGGCCCGGGAGGCGTCGAGACGAACCCGCACCTGGCGTTCGGCACTGTCGACGCATGGGTCCTGTGGAACCTGACCGGCGGGCCCGACGGCGGCGTCCACGCCACCGAGGCGTCCAACGCCAGCCGCACGCTGCTGTTCGACATCGGCAGCCTGGCCTGGTCGGACGAGCTCACCGAGCTGTTCGGCGTGCCGGCGTCCGCGCTGCCCGAGGTCCGGCCGACCCAGGGCCGCTTCGGGGTCACCACCCCTGGGGGCCCGCTGCCTGCCGGCGTCCCGATCTCCGGCATCGCCGGCGACCAGCAGGCCGCCCTGTTCGGCCAGGCCTGCTTCGAGTCGGGCATGACCAAGAACACGTACGGCACCGGCAGCTTCGTGCTGATGAACATCGGCTCGACGCTGCCCGAGCCGGTCGAGGGACTGCTCACGACGGTCGCCTGGACCGTCGACGGCCAGCCCGGCGCCACCTACGCCCTGGAGGGCGCCGTCTTCGTCACCGGCGCCGCCATCCAGTGGCTGCGCGACGGGCTCGGCATCATCGCCGAGGCCGGCGAGATCGGCCCACTGGCCGAGGCCACCCCCGACCCCCAGGGCGTCTACGTCGTGCCCGCCTTCACCGGGCTCGGCAGCCCCTGGTGGGACCCCTACGCCCGGGGCACGATCGTCGGCATCACCCGGGGCACCGGTCGGGGCGAGCTGGCCCGGGCGGTGATGGAGGCCATGGCCTACCAGACCCGCGACGTGGTCGACGCCATGGGCGCGGCCTCCGGGCAGGCCGTCGCCGAGCTGCGGGTCGACGGCGGCGCGTCGGTCATGAACGTGCTGCTGCAGTTCCAGGCCGACCAGCTCGGGGTCCCGGTCGCCCGGCCGGCCCAACAGGAGACCACCGTGGCCGGCGCGGCGTACCTCGCCGGCCTGGCCGAGGGCGTGTGGAGCGGACCGGACGAGGTCGCCAAGCTCTGGCAGCTCGACCGCCGGGTCGAGCCGAACGCCGACCGCACCGACGCCGACGCCCGCCATGCCCAGTGGCTGCGGGCGGTCGAGCGCTCCCGCTCCTGGGCGACGTAGGCGCTCAGCCGGCCTTGCGGACCGTGCCGGGGAAGAGCTTGCCGTCGGTCGTGGACGTGGCGGTGCAGTAGGTGCTGGTGTTGCCGTCGTCCCACATCGCCTGGGTCGGGACGTTGGGCGAGACCTTGATCTCGTTCTGGCTGGCCGCCTCGACGGTGGCCCCCGAGTAGGCCTCGAACGCCTGGGCACACGACAGCCGGCCCGACTCGATGAGCTTCTGCTCACCCGGGTAGGCGCCCTTGGCATCGGCCGCCGGGACGATCTTGAACAACTCGCCGACGTGCGGCTGCTGGCACGCGACGACCTTCAGGTCGTTGGCGTCGCCGGTGAAGCACTGGCCCTCCTGCAGGCTGATCAGCGACTTCGGCGCGTTCTTCTTGTTGGTCAGGGCGATCGTGGCGAGGATCGCGACGACGAGGACCAGCAGCACGACGACGATCCGCAGGTGGCCGCGCCGGTTCTGCTTGCGCTGGACCCGGTCCTTCTGGTCGTGGGTGAGGTAGCCGGGCGGGAGGTCGGTCGACGTGCCGGGCGGGGGCGGGGCCGAGGCCTGCCGGTAGCCCAGCGACGGCGGCGGCACCTCGTTCGGGACAGCGTCGAACGTGGGGTCGAAGCCCGGGCTGCCGGCGACGGGGCCCTGGCCCGAAAGTGCGCCGCCGGATGGCGGGCCCGCAGGCGGCGGCGAGTAGCCGGCCGCAGGCGAGGCCGGCGCCGGGGGAGCGGCGGGCGCAGGTGGGGTGTAACCGGCCGGCGGGGACGCCGGCGGGGGCGGCAGGTTGGGGGTCGGCCGGGCCGTGGCAGTCGGGGTGGCGCCTGGGGCCGGGACCTCGATGTGGCCACCGGGTCGGGCCGCGGCCGAAGAGGCGCCGAACACCGATGCCCCGGGGGCCGGGTCGACGGGGCCGGTGGAGGCCGCCGCCGCAGCGGCGGGCGGCGCAGCCCCGGCCGGGACCGCAGCGACCGCGGGGTCGGAGGCGTAGGCCGGGGCGCCGACGGGCGGCGACGTCGGCGTGGCCGGGATGGTGCCGTGCGCCGGGGCGGAAGCAGCCGCGGCGGGGGCCATGCCGGCCGGCGGGGACGAGGGCGCGACCCCATGGGCCGGAGGCGCGGCCGGCGAGGCGGCGATGACCGGGACCGGTGCGGTGACCGGGGCGGGGCCGGTGGCCGCGTGGGCGTCGCCGACCTGCACCCCGCCCGCCCGGGCGGCCACGATGGCGGCGCCGAGGGCGATGGCGTGCTTGGGGTGGGCGTCGACTGCGACCGGGCGGCCCAGTTGGCTCGAGACGAGCTGCGCCACCATCGGGATCCGCGACGAGCCGCCCACCAGCAGGATGTGGGCGACCTGCGCCGGCTCCAGCGACGCCGACCGCAGCGCCCGCTCCATGGCGGACACCGTCTCCATCAGCGGGCCCCGGATCATGTCCTCCAGCTCGGCCCGGGTGGTGCGGACCTCGGTCTGGGTGGTGGGCAGCAGCACCGGGATGACGGCCTCGCTGTCCAGGGACAGGGCCTCCTTGGCGGCGGTGCACTCCTGGCGCAGCCGGGCCACGGCCGAGACGGTGGCCTCGTCCTCGGGGTCGAGCTCGTCGAACACGCCTTCGAGGGACTGGGAGACGTGGGCGAACACGGCGGCGTCGAAGTCGATCCCGCCGAGGCGTTCGATGCCCTCCGGGGTGCCGAGGATGGTGAACCCGCCGTCGCCCTCCTTGCGGAGGATCGCGGCGTCGAACGTGCCGCCCCCGAGGTCGTACACGGCGATGACCTCGCCGGGCTCGACCCGCTCCTGGTTGGCGTAGGAGATGGCGGCGGCCTGGGGCTCGGTGGCCAGCGTGACGTCGGCCAGCCCGGCGGCCTCGGCCGCCCGCACCAGCAGGTCCCGCTTGTAGGGGCCCCAGTTGGCGGGGTGGGTCAGCGCGACCTTGAGCGGCGCGACGCCCTTGGCCCGGACCACGGTGTCGTACACCCAGCGCAGCAGGTGCCCGGTCAGGACCTCGGGCGGGGTGGCCACGCCCGCCAGCTGGATGGGCGTCGGGTCGCCGAGGCGGCGCTTGAACTCCCGGGCGATGCGTTCGGGCTCGGAGACCGAGTGACGGTTGGCGGCGTCGCCGGCGACGATGTTGCCGTCGGGCCGCATGTAGAGCACCGACGGGATGGAGGGACCCCGGTCGCCGAGGGGTACGACCTCGATCCGCCCCGCCTCGTGAGTTGCAGCCGCCGTGTATGTGGTCCCCAGATCAATGCCGAGGTGATAGGTCATCCAACGTCCCGCTCGTTCTGCCCGCTATCACTGCGGACAGTAGTGCACGCAAAGAGTGTGTTATTGCGGGCTGACCGGGTCGTCTGGGTCCAGCGGGGCGAAGTCGGCGAAGTCGTCGCGGTCGAGGGCGGAGGTGGTCGCCTGGCCCGAGCCGTCGAGCGCCGAGAACACCGTCCCGTCCCGCTCGAACTGGACGGCCTTGACGCCGTCGATCTCGGTGGCCGTGTACGTGAGCTGGGCGAACGCTCCCTGTGCCCCCCGGCCATGGAGTTCGAGGTACACCTGGTCGGGAAGGTTGATGACGAGGACCTGCCCGCGCTGGACCGGTGCTTCGAGGAGGCGGGCGTTGGCCGGTATCGCGGTCCAGATGCCGTCGTCACGCTCGAACACGTCCGGCGGCTGCTGGAGCAGGGCGTCGAGGTGGTTCTCCGGTGTCGGCGGCGCCGCGACGCGGCGCTGGGTCTGCTTCAGGTGGATGCCCTCGTCGTCCGTGGCGAGGAACCACACCGCGACCGGTTCCGTGTCGCCGTAGGGGACGGCGAAGTTGCTGGTCCGGTCCTGGGCGGTCGAATCGACCGTGGTGTTCGCGATGCCCTCGGGCTCGTTGTCTGTGCTCAGCCCGCAGCCGGCGGCGACCAGCACCAGCACGCCGACGACGCACGCGGCCAGCCGGCTCACGGCGTGTCTCCGTTCGTGCCGTCGCCCTCGTCGGACGGCTTGACCGCCGGCAGCAGGACCACGAAGCGCGCCCCCTCCTCGCCGTCGGGCCGGTCCTCGACCCAGACCTGGCCGCCGTGGAGGCGCACGTGCTCGCGGACCAGCGACAGGCCGAGGCCGACGCCCTCGCCGGCGGTGCGCCGGTCGGCGGCGGTGAGGCCCCGGCTGAAGCGGTCGAAGATGCGATCCCGGTCCTCCTCGGGGATGCCCGGCCCGTCGTCCTCGACCGCCACCTGGACCTGGTCGTCGACCTGGCGCAGCTCTACCCGGGTGGCGCCGCCGCCGTACTTGGCGGCGTTGTCGACCAGGTTGGCGATGACGCGCATGAGCCGGCGCTTGTCGGCCTCGACCACGACGCCGGCGAGCTTGTGGTCGATGTCGAGCGGGATGTCGGCATCGGAGCTGACGCTCACGGCCTGCATGACCAGCTCGGCGATGCGCACGTCATTGAGGTCGAGATGCATGACGCCGGCGTCGAAGCGCGAGATCTCGAGCAGGTCCTCGATGAGCTGCCGGAACCGGTTGACGTCGGCGACCATCAGGTCGAGCGCGGCCCGGGCCCGCTCGGGCATGTCCTCGCGGTGGTTCTCGAGGACGGTGATCGACGCGGACAGCGTGGTCAGCGGGGAGCGCAGCTCGTGGCTGACGTTGGACGCGAAGCGGGCGTCGCGCTCGATCCGCTGCTCCAGCGACGACGCCATCTCGTTGAACGACGTCGCCAGCGGGGCCAGGTCGGGGTCGGCGCTGGCCTCGACCCGGGTGCTCAGCTGGCCGTCGGCGAGGTCCTTCGCCGCGCTGCTGACGCCGGAGAGCGGCCGCAGCACCCGGCGGGCGGCCCACCAGCCGAGCCCGGCGCCGCACAGCGTCGTGACCAGGGCCGAGGCGATGAGCGAGTAGGCCAGGGTTTCGAGGGTCTGCTCCAGCTCGTCCAACGAGACGATCTCGAAGTACGCGGCCTCGACCGAGGTGTCGAGCTTGACCCCGACCGCCAGGTACACGTGGCCCCGGTACGAGTAGCGCATGCGGGCGTCGTCGCCCCGTTCGACGACGTCCTTGAGCTTGCCGGGCAGGGCGTCCTCGCCGAAGGACGGGTCGAGCGGGTACCACTCGCCCTTGTAGAAGAGGATCGTGTGGGCGCCGGTCGGGCGGGGCACGCCGGCGACCAGGTCCTTGGGCTTGGGGACGTCGGACGTGATGCCCTGGGCGATCTGGGCGGCGTTGGCGACCGTCAGCCCGGTGGCGGCGTCGGAGCGCTGCTCGAGCTGGTTCTGGCGGGTGAAGCCCCACGTGCCGGCGGCCAGCAGCGCGGACAGGAAGAAGGCGCCGACGGCGAACGCGATGGTGATCCTCGCCCGCAGCCCGAGGCGCGGGAGGAACCGGGGTCGCCTCACGAGGAGTTCCTCGAGCTCACGCCTGGAGCTTGTAGCCGAGGCCTCGAACGGTGACGACGTGCTGCGGGTTGGCCGGGTCGTTCTCGACCTTGGTGCGCAGGCGGCGCACGTGGACGTCGACGAGGCGACCGTCGCCGAAGTAGCCGTAGCCCCAGACCCGCTCGAGCAGGACCTCGCGGCTGAACACCCGGCCGGGGCTCGACGCCAGCTCGACCAGGAGCTTGAACTCGGTCTTGGTCAGGTGGATCTCCTGGCCAGCCCGGCGGACCACCCCCTCGTCGGGGATGATCTCGAGGTCGCCGAAGCGGAGGTGGGGGCTGGCCGGGTCGCTGGAGCGGGCCCGGCGCAACAGGGCGCGGATGCGGGCCGACAGCTCCTTGGGGGCGAAGGGCTTGGTCAGGTAGTCGTCGGCCCCGGCCTCGAGCCCGGCCACCACGTCGTGGGTGTCGGCCCGGGCGGTGACCATGACGATCGGCACGTCGGAGGACTTGCGGATGGCCCGGCACACCTCGAAGCCGTCGACACCCGGGAGCATGATGTCGATCAGGACCACGTCGGCGGCTTGGCGGGTGAAGGCGTTGAGGGCCTCCTCGCCGGTCTCCGCCTCCTCGACCGCCCAGCCCTCATCTTCGAGTGCGAGCTTCACCGCGGTGCGGATGCGCTCGTCGTCTTCAACGGTCAGGATGCGAGTAGCCACAGGGAAGATGGTGCCTCATCCGGGGGGCCAGTGGTGGGTCCCACCGTGGTTCCCACGCCCGCCGGGGGTCGAGCAGGTCCGTCGATCAGTCCAGATCGCCGTCGGGGTCGATGTCCGTGTAAGCCGCCAGCAGGGCTTCCCGGCCGGGGCCCCGGCCCGTCCGGTAGTGGAGGCCCTCCGCCAGGTGGGCGCCCAGTTCCCGGCACGAGACCAGCGCGCTGGCCCCCTCGTCGTTGAAGTCGTCGAGTGCCCGCAGGTCGATGTCGAGGCGGGTGGTGCCCGTGCCGACAGCGGCCGACGCCGCGCTGAGCAGGGCTTCTCCAGTGGTGAGGTTCAGGTTGCCTTCGACGGCGATCACGACGGTCGTGCCCTCGGTCGCGACAGTGACGTTGGGAGCGTCCTGGTCGTCGCGGCTGGAGTTCCGGCCGTCGTGCCCGCCCGAAGGCGTACGCGACGGCGAGGCGGCGGCGGTCATCTGACTAAGCATGGCGACGCATCGTGACGACGCGTGCCCAGGCCCGTTGCAGTCGAGTGAAGAATCATCCGGCGACGGTGACCTAGGGCACGTCGTGTGCACCGAGCGCACCGAGAAGCTCACGCAATGGCCCAGAAATGCCGTTTGCTGCTGCAAATACCGACCCCGGTTCGATGGGTCCGCCCTGGATGGAGGACACGACGGCCCCTGCTTCGGTGGCCACGAGCGACCCCGCCGCCAGGTCCCACCAGGACAGACCCCGCTCGTAGAAGGCGTCGACCCGGCCGCACGCGACCGAGCACAGGTCGACCGCGGCGGCCCCCATGCGACGGATGTCGCGGACGGCCGGAAGCAGCTTGACCAGGACTTCTGCCTGCGCCTGGCGGCGCTCGGCGCGGTAGCCGAAGCCGGTCGCGACCAGCGATCGGGAAAGGTCGGTCTGGTCGGAGGGGTGGATCGGCTCGCCGTTGCGGAACGACCCCTGGCCGAGGCCGGCGGTGAAGAGCTCGTCGTGGACGACGTCGAGGACGACGCCGGCGACGACTTGTGAGCGCTCGGCGTCGAACGCCTCCGCCGCGATCGACACCGCCCACCCGGGGTGGTCGTAGAGGTAGTTGGTGGTGCCGTCGAGCGGGTCGATCACCCAGCGGATGCCGCTGGTGCCGGGCAGCTCGCTGCCCTCCTCGCCGAGGATCCCGTCGTCGGGTCGGGCGGCCAGGAGGGCGCTCACGATCAGCTGCTCGGAGGCGCGATCCATCTCGGTGACCATGTCGGTGAGGGACGACTTGGTCTCGACGCTGCGGCGCTCGTGGCGGGCACCCTCCAGCAGCAGGTCGGCGGCCTGGCGCGCGACGTCGACGGCCAGGTGAACGAGGGGCGTCGGGTCGATGGCGGCGGCGGGGGATGCGGACACGGGCACGGGCGCTGACGGTACCGTGCTCCTGTGGGTGTGCCTCCAGCCGTAGACCTCCGCAGCGACACCGTGACCCGGCCGAACGCGGCCATGCGGCAGGCGATGGCGAGCGCCGAGGTGGGGGACGACGGGTTCGGCGACGACCCCACCGTGAACCGCCTCCAGGAGGTCTTCGCCGCCCGGATGGGCCACGAGGCCGCGCTCTTCCTCCCCTCGGGGACCATGGCCAACCAGGTGGCACTGCGGACGCTGGCCGCGCCGGGCACCACCGTGATCGCCGGCCGGCACCAGCACGTCGTCACCCACGAGGGCGGGGCGTTCGGCGTCAACCAGGTCGCCCAGCTCACGCTGCTCGACGACGACACGGGGGTGTTCGACCCCGCCGACATCGCGTACCTGGTCGAGGCGGCTGACCACCGCTGGCCCGAGCCGAGCGTCGTGTGCGTCGAGAACACGCACCTCTACTCGGGTGGGCGCGCCTGGACGGTCGACCAGCTGGCCGCGGTCGCCGCGGTCGGGGTGCCGGTGCACATCGACGGCGCCCGGATGTTCAACGCCTGCGTGGCCACGGGCACCGACCCTGCGGCCTACGGGTCGCTCGGCGCCACGGTCACGTGCTGCCTGTCGAAGGGCCTGGGCGCGCCCATCGGGTCGCTGCTCGCCGGGTCCGCCGACCTGATCGCCCGCGCCCGGCTGGAGCGCAAGCGGCTGGGTGGGAACATGCGCCAGGTCGGGATCCTCGCGGCAGCCGGGCTGGTGGCGCTGGACACCATGGTCGACCGGCTGGCCGAGGACCACGCCCGGGCCGAACGGCTCGCCGCTGCGGTCGAGGAGCGCTGGCCGGGCAGCGGCCGGGGCGCGGTGCCCGGCGAGATGACCAACATCGTGCTGTTCGCCCACGACGACCCGGTCGCGCTGCTCGGGTACCTCGCGGACGAGGGGATCCTGGGGGTCACGCTGGGGCCCGGCCTGGTGCGTTTGGTCACCCACGTCGACGTCGACGACGAGGGCATCGACCGGGCCGTCGCCGCGCTCAAGGGCGCTCCGTGATCTTCGCCGACACCCCTGAGCGGGTGTTGGCGGTCTACGCCCATCCCGACGACCCCGAGGTCGCGTGCGGCGGGACCCTGGCCCGCTGGGCCCGGCTCGGCGCCGAGGTCCGGCCGGACGTGGTCATCGGGCCCGACCCGACCGCTCTGTTCTTCGGCGACAGCTACGTCCCCACCGCGACCACCGGGAGGTCGGCTGGGCGGTGCTCGACGCCGTGGCGCCGGCCGCGTCCAGCCTGTCGGGGACGCTGGAGCCCGACGCCTGGGTCGACGTGACCGACACCATCGAGCAGGAGATCTCGGCCGTCGCCTGCCACGAGAGCCGCCTCGGCGACGACCCCGAGCTGGTGCGCGAGCTGCTGCGGGCCCGCACCGCCGAAGCCGGCAGCCACGCCGGCGTCGCCCACGCCGAGGGCTACCGGCGCCTGCGGCTGGGGTAGTTAGCATCAGCCGCGTGCCCGACGACAACGGCCGTCCTCCTGCCACGCCTCCGCCCAGCGACTACGCACCGACCGCCTTGCCATCCACGGCGGCGCGGGTGCTGGCGTTCGCCGCGATCCTCGTCGCCGGGTTCTGTGGCGGGGTCATCGGCTACGCGTTCGCCGACCTCCAGTGCGACGGCGACTGCAGTGTGCAGCGGGGCCTCGGCGCGCTGATCGGGGCGCTCATCGGCGCCATCGGCGTGGCGGTCGTCGCAACGCTGGCGCTGCGGGCCATGGGGGAGTGGCGGGTCGTCCAGCACCGCGATGAGGAGTAGCTGCTGCCAAACTGCGGGGCATGTCGGACGGGTTGCACCATTGGCTGGTCGCCGGCGGCCTCATCCTCGGTGACGACGGGTTGCTGCTGGTGCGCAACCGGCGCCGCGACGGCAGCCACGACTGGAGCCCGCCCGGCGGCGTCATCGAGGCAGGGGAGTCGCTCGTCGACGGGCTGACCCGCGAGGTCCAGGAGGAGACCGGGGTCGAGGTCCTCTGCTGGGACGGCCCGGTCTACGAGGTGCACGTCGATGCCCCCGACATGGGCTGGCGGCTGCGGGTCGAGGTGCACGTCGCCCAGCGGTTCCGGGGCGAGCTGCGGATCGACGACCCCGACGGCATCGTGGTCGACTCGGCGTGGGTCGATCCGACCGCCTGCGAGGGCCACCTGGCGGACTGTCGTCGTTGGGTGAGCGAGCCGCTCCTGCGCTGGCTGGAAGCCACCAAGGCCGGCGTCCACAGCTGGGAGGCCGAGGAGTTCCGCTACCACCTCGCCGGCCGCGACCCGACGACCGCCGTGCTCAACCGGCTGTAGGGCGGCAGCCGTGGCGGCCCGCACGATCCTGCACGTCGACATGGATGCGTTCTTCGTGTCGGTCGAGCTGCTGCGGCGGCCGGAGCTGCGGGGCCAGCCCGTGGTGGTCGGCGGCACCGGCAGCCGGGGCGTGGTGGCCGCGGCGAGCTACGAGGCCCGCTCGTTCGGGGTGTTCTCGGCGATGCCCACCGCCCGGGCCCGGAGATTGTGCCCCCACGCCGTCTTCCTGCAGGGCGACCACCGCCTCTACGGCGAGGTCAGCGAGCGGGTGATGGCGATCTTCCGGTCGTTCACGCCGCTGGTCGAGCCGATCAGCCTGGACGAGGCGTTCCTCGACGTGACCGGCGCCCGGCGGAGGGCCGGCGACGGTCCCACCATCGCCCGGGCCATCCGGACCCGGGTGTACGAGGAGGAGCAGCTGACCTGTGGGGTCGGCGTGGCGGCCTCGAAGCTGGTGGCCAAGATGGCCTCCGCGGCCGCCAAGCCCCGGATCACGCCGACCGGGCCGAAGCCCGGCCTCGGGGTGCTCGTGGTGGCGCCGGGGGAGGAGGCGGCGTTCATGCACCCGCTGCCGGCGCGGCGGCTGTGGGGCGTGGGTCCGAAGACGTTCGAGCGCCTGGCCCGGCTGGGCGTGAACACGATCGGCGACATCGCCGCGCTGCCGCTGCCCACGCTGGTGCACGCGGTCGGCGACGCCCACGGCCGCCACCTGCACGCCGTGGCCAACGGGGTCGACGACCGCCCGGTCGAGCCCGAGCAGCAGGTGAAGTCGGTGGGCCACGAGGAGACGTTCCCCCACGACGTGTACGACGGCGAACGGCTGCGGCGGGAGATCGTGCGCATGGCCGACGCCGTCGCGTCGCGCCTGCGGGCGGCGGGGTTGGCCGGGCGCACGGTGGTGCTGAAGCTGCGCTTCGGCGACTTCCGGACGATCACCCGCTCGGTGACGCTGGGGTCGATGGTCGACGACGCGCCGGCCATCGCCCGGGCGGCGGGGGACCTGCTCGCCGCCGTCGACCCGGCACCGGGCGTGCGGCTGCTCGGCGTGTCGGTGTCGGGGCTCGGCGGCGGCCCGGCCCGCCAGCTGAGCTTCGACGACATCGGGGCGCGCTCGTGGGGCGACGCCAGCGGCGCGATCGACCAGATCCGGGCCCGCTTCGGTGAGGCGGCCATCGGCCCGGCCGCGGCCATGGGGCGGGACGGGCTGCGGATCAAGCGGCGGGGCGACGATCCGTGGGGACCGTCATCCGATCCCTAGCGTGGCGCCGAAATCGCCCGCGAAGTCTCGATTCAGGGTGCTTGGGACCCTGGTGCGCGGGGAAGAGGAGGGGAGGCTCGCAACGTCCGGCCAAAAAGCTAGGGAAATCAGAGCAAACAGGGGACAAAGAGGAAAAAGCCCAGGGTTCGGTCGAGGGCCGCGTTGTCGTTGTGACCGGCCTGTGGAACACTTGACGCCACCGGTTGGATGCCCGGGCGGAGAAGGGGTTCGGCGTGCCGCTTTCCGAGGACGAGGAACGCATCCTCCAGGAGATCGCACAGCGTTTCTATGAGGATGATCCCACGTTCGCGCGTGAGGTCAGTGAGACGACTCTGTATCGTCACACCGTCCGCCACATGAAGTGGTCGGTGCTCGGCGTGCTGGCCGGCTCCGTGTTCATGCTCCTCACCCTGTCGGCGTCGTACCTCCTCGCGTTCGTCGGGTTCCTGATCATGCTGGCGAGCGCCCTCGTCTTCGAGCGCAACCTGCGCAAGCTCGGCCGCGCCGGGCTCGAGCAGCTGTCGCAGAGCTTCAAGGCCGTAGGCCTGCGCGACGCGCTGGGCGGCGCCGGCCGGCGCATGCGCGAGCGGGCCCAGCGCGACGACGAAGAGGACGACGCCTGACCCAGTGGCCCGCTGAGGGCCACGAGCGTCGCAGTCTCAGCTTGGCTCAGGTCGACAGTCGCGGGTACGGCGTGCGCTCGGCGCCATGGGCCGTGCGGCGTGCGCTCTCCCGCTGGGGGAGCAGCCGGCGGATGTCGAGCCAGCTGCCGAGCCGGCTCCAGAACGTCCGCCGCTGGTTGGCGGTAGCCAGGATGGTGGCCGTGGCCTCGCCGACCCGCTCGACCTCGTCGGCCGTCGGCGACACCTCGGCATAGGTCACGCGCTCGACGGACCGGGCGACCAGCTCGATGGCGCCGGCGGCGTCGGGCATGGCCGTCCGCATGCGGGCCGCACGCTCGGCCACCGTCAGCGACGGCGGGAGCTTGACGCCGGCCGCCAGGGCCGACTCGTTGGCCTCCACCCAGGCGAGGGTCACCTTCGGGCCCGGGCCGCGGGCCCTCGAGCGGCGCAGCAGCCGCTGGGCGACGAGCGCCAACGGCACCAGCAGCAGGTAGGCGGCGGCGCCGATGCCCGCCGGCTTGGCCGCCTGCTTCAGGTCGGGGGTGCTGATGTGGAAGGGCCCCTCGCTGCCGCCGTCATCGTCGACCTTGACGCCGTTGGTGCCGAACTCGGGGTCGCGGGGCGGGGGAGCGTTGTTCGGCCCGCCACCTGCCACGGTCGTGGTGGGGGCGTTCGGGTCGTCGGGGCCACCGGGCTGGGGACCGGCGTTGGTGTTGTCGCCGTTGTCCTGCTCCGGATCGAGGCCGAGGTAGTCGGCGTCCGACGGGCCGCGTTGGGGGGTCGGCTCGAACTTGATCCAACCCCGGCCCGCCAGCCACACCTCCGGCCACGCGTGGGCGTTCCGGCCCCGCACGGTGAAGAGGCCCTTGTTGAACTTGTCCCGCTCGCCCTCGGTGAAGCCGACCGCCACCCGGGCCGGGATGCCGAGCGAGCGGGCCATGGCCGCCGCGCTGGCGGCGAACTGTTCGCAGTACCCCCGCTGCTCGTCGAAGAGGAACCGCTCCAGCGCGTTCTCGCCGTGGCCACGCGGGACGTCGGTGGTGTATTCGAAGGTCTGCAGGAAGTCCTGGATCGCCATGACCTTCTCCCACCGCGTCGGCTTGTCGGCCGTGATGGACGTGGTGTAGTCCCGGACCCGCTGGCTGAAGCCGTCCGGTAGCGCGGTGTAGCGGTCCTTGATCGCCTTCGGGACCTCGTTGGAGGCGGCCATGAGCTCTTCGGCGGTGTAGTCGGGGACGTCCGACGTGACGGTGTACTTCATGCCGTCGGAACTCTGCAGCGCCCTGGGCACGATCAGCGTGCTGGAGGCCTTGTCGAACTTGACGGTCGTGCCGCCCTGGACGTCGATGGACTTCGGCGCGTATGCGGCGGGGAGCCAGATCTGGCTGAGCGCCTGGATGGTGAACTCCTGGCTGATCGTCGACGTGTCGGTGCTCTCCGGGATCGACTCGGGCAGCTCGCCGTCGGCCTCGGCCGTGTCGTAGGTCGACCGCCACACCTTGCCGTCGAACGAGTCGAGCGCCGTGACCCGCCAGTAGTGGCCCCGGTTGTCGCTGGTCTGGACCTGGAACACCTGGATGTTGCGCTGGTCGACCAGGCGGCCCTGGATGTCGACCAGCGGGCTGAGCACGACGCGGGGCTTGTGCTTCTCGCTGATGTCCTTCCAGTGGAGGATGGCGTCGGCGTCGGCGCCGGGCAGGCTCGGGCCGACGATCCCCGCGGTGAGGACCGCGACCCCCGCGAGGACGCCGCCTGTCGACACCAGGAACCAGCGGCCCCGTTGCTGGTGGAGCGCGGCCCAGCTGGCCGAGTCCTCCTGTCGCCAGGTCCGGTGCAAGAGCAGGAACAGCATGGCGGCGAGCACGAACAGGGCGGCGCCGATGGCGCGCTGGCCCTCGGCGCCCAGCACGGAGGCGAAGAGGAACAGGGTGGCCGGCGGCAGCAGCGCCTCGAACGAGACGCCGGTCCGGAACGCGCCCCAGTCGGCCACGAAGGCGATGACCCAGATGACGATGCTGGTGGCGACGATGAAGCCGGGCACCACGGTGGCGGGCGCCTCCTGCTTGCGGAACACCTCCCAGGCGGAGTCCATGTCGTGGCTGATGGCGTGCAGGGTGTCGGGCGACGGGAAGATGCCCCACGCCGTCGACATGTACTGCGTGACCACGATGACGACGGCACCGATGGCGAACGCCGCCAACGCAGCCGGCAGCAACCGCACCCGGGCTCGGCGCAGCAGCGCCATGGTGAGGTGGGCGAGGAAGGCCTGCTGCAGCAGCGGTGCTCGGAAGGAGCCGTCGTCGAAGAGCCGGTGCATGCCGACGATGGCGGCCGCGGTGACGAGGAAGAGGGAGACCTCGGTGCCCACCTGCATGGTGTCCGAGCGCCGGTTCATGCCGTGACCCGCCTCATGCCGTGACCCGCCTCATGCCGAAGCTCCTCGCATCTTGCCGGAGGACTGGTTGCGGCGCCGGCGCATGGCCTGGTCCCACGCCACGTCGAACGGCACGTTGGTGGTGACCCTGACCATGGGGCCCTCGTTGGCCGGGCCGTAGCCGTTGGTGGGCGTGGTGCCGGTCGTCGGCGGGCGGCCGGTGCCGTTCGTCCCCGTGGCGGGGTTGGCCCCATTGGTGGTGGTGCCCCCGTTGCGCCGGGCCGAGCGGGGGATCGAGTCGATCTTGACGACCGTCAGCGAGCCGTAGCGGCGGCCGAGCCGGATGACGGCGTTCAGCTCGTCGCCGGGCACGTAGGCGACGATGACGACGAGGGCGCCGCCCGACCCCTCCTTGAGCACCTCCATCATCGCCTTGAGGCTGGCCATGCCGGCCGGCTGGACGACCGCCAGGTGCTCGAGCATGGAGCCCAGGTGGGCCCGGCCGATGCCGAAGCCCGAGTCCATGCCGTCGGTCGTGACGAGGCGGGTGAGGTCGTTGCGCTGGTTGTTGGCGTTGATGATCGACGCGGCGGCCGAGACCGCGACCTCGATGCTGTCGGCGTCGTGCGCCGCCCGCCGGAGGTCGAGGACCACGGTGGTGCGGCCCTGCCAGGGCTGCTCCTGCTGGCGGACCAGCAGCTCGTCGTGGCGCGCGGTCGACGGCCAGTGGATCTGGCGGAGGTCGTCGCCGACGACGTACGGGCGCAGCGCGTAGAAGTCGTCGCCGCCGCGGCCGAGGGCGTTGGGCTGCAGCGAGCCGGCGAGGGGGTCGTGGCCGAGGGTGAACGGGACCGGCTCGATGTCGTCGATACGGGGCAGCACGGTGACCTCGACGGCGTCGGCGGCCTCGGTAGAGCTGCGGACCAGGCCGAACGCGTCGCCCACCACTACCTCGAGCGGGCCGACCCGGTGGATGCCGCGGCGGTCGGTGGGCAGCCGGTAGCTGGCGGCGGCGACGGCGTTGCGGTCGAGCGGTGGGACGAGCAGTTCGGCGCCCTCGGTGCCCGAGACCGGGTCGCGCAGCCGCAGCAGCGGGGTGGCGGAGCGGCGCAGGTTCTGCAGGCGGATCTCGACCCGGCTGGTCTGCCCGGCGTGCACCCGGGCCGGGTGGACCGTGCGGGTGATCTCGAGGTCGAGGCGGGTGAGGTTGACGTAGAGGACCGCCAGCAGCACGAGCACCAGCGCAGCGGCGCCGAAGACGTACAGCTCGGTGATGCCGACGAGACGGCCCGAACCGAGCAGCGCGATCCCGCCCCAGACTGCCATCCACCCTTGGCGCGTCATCGGCTGGGACCTCCTTCTCCGTCGACCTGCCGGCCGCCGGTCAGCGCCCGCCCGGGACGGCGACTGCGGCGAGGATCTGGGTGAGGGCTTCGGACGGGCCGACGCCCTGGAACTGGGCCTCGGGGGTCGGCACCAGGCGGTGGGCCAGGACCGGCTCGGCGAGGGCCTTGATGTCGTCGGGGATGACGTAGGCGCGGCCGGCCGCGGCGGCTCGTGACCGGGCGACCCGGCCGAGCGCCAGCGTGGCGCGGGGCGACATGCCGAGGGCCAGGTGGGGGCTGCGGCGGGTGGCGTTGGCCAGGTCGACCAGGTACGCCTTGATGCTCGGCGCCATGTGGACGCCGCGTGCCGCGTGCACCAGGCCGGTGATGTGCTCGCTGGACAGGACCGGGCCGATGTCGGCGTACGGGTCGTGGTCCGAGTGCTTGTCGAGGATCTCGAGCTCGGCGTCGGGCGTGGGGTAGCCGACCGACACCCGCATCAGGAACCGGTCGAGCTGGGACTCGGGCAGCGGGTAGGTGCCCTCGTGCTCGATCGGGTTCTGGGTCGCGATGACCATGAACGGCCGCGACATGGGATAGGTGGCCCCGTCGACGGTGACCTGGTCCTCGGCCATGGCCTCGAGCAGCGCGGCCTGCGTCTTGGGGGAGGCCCGGTTGATCTCGTCCGCGAGCACCAGGTTGTTGAAGATGGGGCCGGGCCGGAACGTGAAGGTCCCGTCACTGCGGTTCCACACGGTGAGGCCCACCACGTCGGAGGGCAGCAGGTCGGGGGTGAACTGCACCCGGCCGAAGCTCGCGTCCAGGCTGGTGGCCAGGGACTTCGCCAGGCTGGTCTTGCCGACGCCGGGGACATCCTCCAACAGCAGGTGGCCCTCGGAGACCAGGCAGAGCAGCACCATCGAGATGACGTCCCGCTTGCCCTGGATGACCCGCTCGATGTTGTCGACGACCCGGTCGAAGTAGTCGGCGAAGGTTGCCTCGTGTGCCGTGATCGGCTGGCTGGTCGCCACGTCGCTCCTCTGTCCGTCTGCCCTACCCGCCCGTGACTCTTCAAGTCAGGTTAGGTCGTGCTCACGGCCCTTGGCGTAGCGCGTCCTTACGTTGTGCGCGCATCGTCGCCGGCCCCGCTTGAGCCCATGTCCGCTTGTGGTACGACCGTGACGGCCCCGTTGTTCGCGGCTTTCTTCGCGGCTTTCCTCACGGTCGGTAGCTTCCTGCGTCATGGGTGACGTAGCGCTCGCCGTCGACGTGGGAGGGACCAAGCTCGCGGTGGGGCGGGTCTCGGCGGACGGCGCGGTGCTGGCCCGGGCGGTTGGCGCCACCGGGGCGGCTGAGCCGGGGTTGTCCGGCGACGGGTTGTGGGAGCGGTTGGTCGGGCTCATCGACGAGGTCCGGGTGGGGTCCGAGGTCGTGTGCGGGGTGGGGTGCGGGGGGCCGATGCTGCCCGGGGGCGTCGAGGTGTCGCCGCTGAACATCCCGCAGTGGCGGGGCTTTCCCTTGCGCTCCCGGTTGTCGTCGCTGCTGGGCGTGCCCGTCGCCGTCGACAACGACGCCAAGGCGCTGGCGCTGGGGGAGGGGTGGCGGGGCGCGGCCCGGGGGGCGCGGAACTTCGTGGCGATGGTGGTGTCGACCGGGGTGGGCGGCGGGATCGTGCTCGACGGGCGGCTGCTCGACGGGGCGGGCGGCAACGCGGGTCACATCGGGCACGTCGTCGTCGAGCCGGCGGGGCGGCGGTGCGCGTGCGGAGGCCAGGGTTGCCTGGAGGCCGAGGCGTCGGGGCCGTCGATCGCCGCGATCACCGGACGGCCGGCGGCGGAGGCTCCGCTCTCGGTGCGGGAGCGGACGGGCCGGCTGGTGGGCCGGGCGGTCGCGTCGGTCGCCAACCTGCTCGACCTGCCGCTGGCGGTTGTCGCCGGGTCGGTGGCGCTGGGCTACGGCGAGCCGTTCTTCGCCGCCGCCCAGGCCGAGATCGACGCCCGCGCCCGCCTCGAGTTCTCCCGCGGCACCCGCATCGTCCCCGCCGGCCTGGGTGCCGACGGCCCCCTGGTGGGAGCAGCCGCAGTCGGCTGGCGCGCCGTGGGTAGCCTCGACGCCTGATGAGCGAGCGTCCGTCCGCAGCGAGCCTGCGAGCGAGGCCCGGGCTTCGGAGCGAGCGTGGCCCGAGCGGCCCGGCGCGGAGCGCCAGGAGCGGGGAGCCGTGAGAGCGATCCCGTTGTCGGCCGTGGCGGCAGTTGCCCGGCGGCCGACGTTGTGGCCGACGGCGGTGCGTCAGGCCCGCCGCCTCGCCGCCCCGGGTTGGTGGCGCCGCTGGCCCTTCCTCCCCCTTCCCACCCCCGAGTACCTCCACTTCCGCCTCCAGACCGCCTACGGCCACCACCGCTCCACCGTCGCCCCCGACGACCTGGTGACCTACCTCCACTGGTGCCGCACCTGGCCCCACTAACCCCGAATAACGAAGCGCTATATTCTAGGTTACGCTATAACCTCGAATAAGGAGCGTGGTATGGCGAGGGTTGTACGGCGGCGCTGGTCGTCAGGTCTCGGGATGTCTCGGGAAGACCGGCGTGGCTGCGAGTACGAGGCCTACATCCCCGACGGACTCGTGGGTCGCCGTTTCCTGTTCGAGGGCGACGTCGCAGCCGACGTCTCCGACGCCGAGGTTGCGGTCGCGGTCTTCAACGCGTCGGGCGTGACGCTCGCCAACTCCGAGGCGCTGGCCCGCATGCTCCTTCGAGCGGAGTCGGTGGCGTCCTCGCACATCGAAGGCTTGATCATCGGTGGTCGGCGCCTGCTGCGAGCCGAACAAGCCCGGGCGACAGGTGTCTCGGCCAGCGATATCACCGCCGAGGAGGTCCTCGGCAACATCGACGCCATGACCTGGGCGGTCGATGTGCTCTCGTCGGTGCCGGAGATCACCGTCGACGGATTGTGCGAGGTGCACCGCCGCCTGCTCGAAGGGCGTCCGTTCATGGGTCAGTACGCCGGCACACTACGGACTGAACAGAACTGGATCGGCGGCAACGGCTTCAACCCGTGCAGCGCAGCCTTCGTCCCGCCGCCGCCCGAGCAGGTCCCTGAGCTGGTGGCCGACCTCTGCGAGTTCATGAACGAGGATGGGCTGCCTCCGATCGCCCAGGCCGCCATCGCCCACGCGCAGTTCGAGACGATCCACCCGTTCGCCGACGGCAACGGTCGGACCGGTCGGGCCCTCATCCATGTCGTCCTCCGCCGTCGGGGCCTGACGCCTCGGGTGCTGATCCCGGTCTCGCTCGTTCTCGCGACCCGCTCGGAGTCCTACATAGCGGGCTTGTCGGCCAGCCGCTACCGGGGCCCGGCCGACACCTCGGCGGCCCGAGCAGGCGTAGGACGCTGGGTCGCCCAGTTCGCGGCAGCCTGCGGCCAGGCGGTGGCGGATGCGGAGTCGTTCGACGCCCGTGTCGAGAAGGTGAAGGCGGACTGGAGGGAGGCCCTCGGGTCGATCCGGTCGGATTCGGCGGCCGCCCTGTTGCTGGATGCACTGCCGGGCGCTCCCGTCGTCACGGTCCAAGGTGCGGCGGAGCTGATCGGTCGGAGCTTCGACGCCGTGAACGAGGCGTTCCGGCAGCTCGAGGCGGTGAAGATCGTCAAGCAGGTCACGATCGGGCGGCGGAACCGGGCGTTCGAGGCGACCGCGATCATCAAGGCGTTCAGTGATCTGGAGCGCCAACTGGCGAGCCCGGCGAGCGACACGCAGATCGAGCCGCCGAGCCGGCCGACGCCGCCGAGGCGGCCGTGAGACGGCGCTGTGCGGAAACGGCGGCACTCGGAGCGGGCGGACCGGTACCGTTAGGCGCCGATGTGTCGGTGTTGGAGGTGCGGGCGACGATGAGCCGGGCGCTGGTGTTGAATGCCACGTTCGAGCCCTTGAGCGTGGTGAGCGAGCGCCGCGCCGTCGTGCTCGTGCTCGACCGCAAGGCCGACGTCGTGCACAACACCGGTGCCGTGCTGCATTCCGCCCACCTCGAGCTGCACGTCCCGTCGGTCGTACGCCTGCGCCAGTTCGTGCGGGTGCCGTACCGCTGGCGGGCGCCGCTCAACCGGCGTGCCATCTTCGTCCGCGACGACCACCGCTGCCAGTACTGCGGCGGGCCGGCCGAGAGCATCGACCACGTCGTGCCCCGCAGCCGCGGCGGGGGGCACACCTGGGAGAACGTCGTGGCCGCCTGCCGGCCCTGCAACGTGCGCAAGCGCGACCGGCTGCTGCACGAGACGTCGATGCGGCTGCACAAGCCGCCCTCCGTGCCCCGCGGCCTCGCCTGGATCGCCCTGGCGGTCGGCCCGGTGCCGGAGTCGTGGACCCCCTACCTGCTCCCTGCGGCCTGACCGCATGGGAGGCCAAGTGGAGGACCAAGCCGAGCTGACCGGTTGGCGCGTCGAGCGCCGCGAGGGCACCGCCGTCGAGCTGCACGGGATCCGGCCCCTCGACACCCCCGGCCGGGGCGTCTGGGTGCTCGACGTCGCTCGCCCCGCGCTCGTCCTCGGCTCGACCCAGCCGGAGCGGGTCGCCGACATGGCCGTCGCCGCAGCCCTCGGCGTCGACGTCGTCCGGCGCCGCTCGGGCGGCGGCGCGGTGCTGCTGGTGCCGGGCGAGGTCGCGTGGATCGACCTGACGGTCCCCGTCGGCGATCCGCTGTGGCACGACGACGTCGGCCGGTCGAGCCAGTGGCTCGGCGACGTGTGGCGCACCACCCTCGCCGACCTCGGCATCGCCGGCACCGAGGTGCACACCGGGCCGCTGGCCTGCGGGCCCCTCGGCCGGCTCGTCTGCTTCTGCGCGGTCGGCCCCGGCGAGGTCACCCTCGGTGAGCAGAAGGTGGTCGGCATCAGCCAGCGGCGCACCCGGGTCGGCGCCCGCTTCCAGTGCGCGGTCTACACCCATTGGGAGCCCGGTCTCCTGGCCCCGCTGCTCGGCCTCGAGGAGCCGGCGACCCGGGCGGTCGAGACCGCCGCGCTCGGCATCGGCATCCCCGCCGACGAGATCGTCGCGGCGTTCCTGCGTCAGCTCCCGAGCTGAGCGGCGACGCCCCTCAGGTCGCCGTCCTCGTCGCGCCACCAGGTGGTGGAGTCGAAGCCCGCGGCGGCGACGGCCGGGCCCAGGGCCGAGTCCTGCTCGCCGCCGACCTCGGTCAGCAGCCAGCCGCCGGGTCGCAGCAGCCGTCCCGCAGCGGCGACGACCGGCCGCACCAGGGCGAGGCCGTCATCGCCGCCGTCGAGGGCGACCCGGGGCTCGTACCGCAGCACGTCGACCGGGAGGTACCCGAGGTCGTCGGTGGGCACGTACGGCGCCACCGCGGTGACGACGTCGAACGAGCGGGCCCGCAGCGGCACGTCGACCAGATCCCCGACGACCGCCGGCACCCCGTTGCGCTGGGCGTTGGCCACCGCCCGGGGGTCGAGGTCCACGCCGACGACCCGGACGCCCGGGACCATCGCCCGCAGGTGGGCCGCGACGGCACCGGACCCGGTGCACAGGTCGACCGCTCGCCCGCCGACCGGCAGCACCGCTGACGCCCGGGTCGCCAGCTCCTCGGTCTGGAACCGGGGCACGTAGACGCCCGGGTCGACGACCAGCGCACGACCACAGAACGTCGTCGTCCCGATGATCCAGGCCGGCGGCTCGCCCTGCTCCCGGCGCTGCACCCACGCCTCGAGGGTCGGGGCGTCGGGCGCCGCATCCACCAGGTCCAGGGCCTCCTCGTCGGCCGCGACGCAACCCGCCACCTCCAGCCGCGAGATCACCTCTTCCACCACTCCGACCACCCTCAGCATCAACCCGAGTATTGCGGGTGCCTTTACTGGTGGGGGGAAGTGGGGTAATTTCCCACGCTGTGGAGCGAGGTGGCGAAGACGTGGCGCAAGGCGCAGGAGCCGGTGGAGCCGGCGTCGCTGCCCCGGCGCGCCCGGCCGGCCCCCGCTTCTTCACCGGATCGTTCGACCACTCGGTCGACCCCAAGCACCGCCTCGTGCTGCCCTCGCCCTTCCGCCCCCGCCTGGCCGAGGGCGCGTACCTCGGCCCGCTCGACGGCTTCCTCGGCCTCTGGCCCGAGGAAGGGTTCGACGCCGTGCTGACCCGCTGGTCGGACGGCATCGGCCTCGGCATCGTCTCCGAGGAGGCCTACGAGGCCTTCATGGCGGCCACCTTCTACGTCCTGCCCGATGCCCAGGGCCGCATCCAGGTCCACAAGGACCTCCGGGCCTTCGCCGACATCGACGGCCCGGTCATGGTCGTCGGCGCCAAGGAGCGCATCGCCGTCTGGGCCAAGGACCGTTGGGACCAGCGCCAGGACGGCATCCCCGACGGCCCTCACGCCGCCATCCGCCAAGCCGCAAGGGACCTCAAGCTGTGAGCGAGCGTCCGTCCGCAGCGAGCTTCGAGCACCGGCCGGTGCTGGTCGACCTCGTGGTCGAGCTGTTCGCGCCCGTGCCGCCGGGCGTCGTCGTCGACGCCACGGTCGGCGGGGGAGGGCACGCCGCCGCGCTGCTCGACGCCCACCCGCACCTGTCGGTCCTCGGCCTCGACCAGGACCCCACGGCGGTCGCCGCCGCCCAGGCCCGCCTGGCCCGCTTCGGCGACCGGGCGGTCGTCGTGCGCGCCCGCTTCGACGCCCTCACCGCCACCCTCCACGACCTCGGCCACGAGGCCGCCAGCGGCGCGCTCTTCGACCTCGGCGTCAGCTCCCCGCAGCTCGACCGGCCCGAGCGGGGCTTCAGCTACCGCGAGGACGGCCCGCTGGACATGCGCATGGACCCCGACGCGCCGACCAGCGCCGCCGACCTCGTCAACAACGCGGACGTCGACGACCTGGCCCGCATCCTGCGCCAGTACGGCGACGAGCGCTTCGCCGCCCGCATCGCCAAGGCCATCGCCGCCGCCCGGCCCATCGACGGCACCGCCCGTCTGGCCGAGGTGGTGCGCGACGCCATCCCGGCAGCCACCCGCCGCACCGGCGGCCACCCGGCCCGCCGCACGTTCCAGGCGCTGCGCATCGCCGTCAACGACGAGCTGGCGATCCTGCCCGGGGCCCTCGACGACGCCCTCGACGCGCTGGCCCCCGGCGGGCGCTGCGTCGTCCTGGCCTACCACTCCGGCGAGGACCGGGTGGTCAAGGCCCGCTTCCGCCACGCCGCGACCGGTGGATGGACCGGTCCGGCTCACCTCCCCACGCCGCCACACATCCATCCGACCGTGACGCTCCTGCGTCGCGGGGCCTGGAAGGCCTCCGCCGAGGAAGCCCAGGCCAACCCCCGTTCCGAGGCCGTGCGGGCTCGCGCGGTCGAGAAGCTCCCCCTCCCGAAGGTGGCATAGCCATGGCAACACCGGATCCCCGTCGGATTGCTCGCAACGAGGCAGCCGAGCCGCTCGAGCTCGACCGGTCGCACCTCCAGCTGGTGCGCCCGGACGGGCGACGACGCCCGCAGATCCGGCTCACGCCCCGGGCCGGCGTCAGCGTGGTGGTGCTGTTGTTCGTGGCGCTGTTCCTGGTCGCCGCCAGCCATGCGCTGCTCATCCAGAACCAGGTGAAGCTGGACGACCTCGACAAGAAGGTCGCCGCCGAGCAGGCCCGCTACGAGGACCTGCGCCAGGACGTGGCCGAGGCCGAGTCGCCCGAGCGCATCCAGGAGCAGGCCGCCGCCATGGGCATGGTCCCCGGCGGCGAGACCGTCTGGATCACCCCCGACCAGCAGGCGGCGGGAGCGGACGACCAGGCCAAGACCGACGACGGGGAGGAATCGCCCGACACCAGCTACAGCGACGTCAAGCCGTACCTCGGTTCGACGCCCTGAGGCCGGTGGCAGAGGGCCTCTCGTGAGCACGACGTCCGACCGTCGGACGACACCTCGCGGGCGCGACGGCTCCCCCCGTCGCGCCCCCACGCGGCCGCGCCAGCGACCGGCTCCGACGACCACTCGCACGACCGGACGGCGGGACGTCCTCGGCGGATCGCCGACAACGAGGCTCCGTCGCAAGGCAGCCGAGCCGCATCGGCGCGCCGTCGTCCTGCTCGGGCTCATGGTCGGGCTGTTCGCCCTGGTCGCCCTGCGGCTGGTCATGGTGCAGGTCATCCGGGCCGACTACTGGGCCAGCTACGGCGAGGACCAGCGCATCAAGCCGATCACGCTGGTCGCCGGCCGGGGCGCCATCTTCGACCGCAACGAGTACGACCTGGCGATCACCGTCCCCCGGACCACGTTCGTCGCCGACCCGCGGCTGATCACCCGGCCCGCGGCCGCCGCCCACAAGCTGGCCCCCATCCTGGGTCTCGACACCGCGAGCGAGACCGCCCTGCGCAAGCGCCTCGCCAAGGACGCGTCCTTCGTCTACGTGGCCCGCCAGGTCGACGACGACGTCGCCAAGAAGGTGAAGGCCGCCAAGCTCGACGGCGTCTGGGCCATCGAGGAGTCGACCCGCATGAACCCGGCCGGCGACCTCGCCCGGTCGCTGCTCGGCCGTGTCGACCCCGACAACAACGGCATCTCGGCGCTGGAGAAGCAGTACAACACCCGGCTCTCCGGCAAGACCGGCGAGCTGATCGTCGAGAAGGACCTGGAAGGCCGCACCATCCCGGCCGGCCGCCACCACCTCGACCCCGCGGAGCCGGGCGACGACCTGGTCCTGACCATCGACCGCAACCTCCAGATCGCGGCCGAGAAGGTCCTGTCCGACGCCGTCCAGTCCAAGCAGGCCAAGGGCGGCGTCGCCATCGTCTCCAACCCGGAGAACGGTGAGATCCTGGCGCTCGTCAACATCGGCCGCAACGAGGCCGGCGCCCCCGAGAGCTCGGGCAACAACACGGCCCTCACGGCCAACTACGAGCCCGGGTCGGTCAACAAGGTCGTGACGCTGGCCGCCGCCATCGAGGAGGGCCTGGTCGAGCCGGACACCAAGCTCAAGGTCCCCGGGGCCATGCTCGTGGCCGACCACGTCTTCACCGACGACGAGAACCACCTGACCGAGGACATGACGGTCACCGACATCCTCACCCACTCGTCGAACGTCGGGTCGATCATGATCGCCCAACAGCTGGGGAAGCAGAAGCTTTACGACTACCTTCGGGACTTCGGCTTCGGCCGCCGGACTGCGCTGGGCTTCCCCCAAGAGGTGAGCGGGGCGCTCCCCGAGCCGGCGGACTGGTCCGGAACGTCGATCGGCACCATCCCGATCGGTCACGGGGTCTCGGTCACCGCCATGCAGATGCTCTACGCCTACAACGCCATCGCCAACGACGGGGTCTACGTGCCGCCCAAGCTGGTCGACTCGATCATCGACGCCGACGGCCAGCGCCGCGACGCGGTCGTGAAGGAGAAGCCGCACCGGGTCGTGTCGGCCGCCACCGCGGCGAAGGTGCGGCGCATGCTCGCCAACGTGGTCACCAACGGCACCGGCAGCGCGGCGGCGATCGAGGGCTACGACGTCGCCGGCAAGACCGGCACCGCCCGCAAGGCCCAGGAGCACGGCTACAAGGACGCCCAGGGCCGCACCCACCACATCGCCACCTTCGCCGGGTTCATGCCCGCCGACGACCCCAAGCTGTCGATCATCGTGGTGCTCGACGAACCTCGGAAGGTCTACGCCGCCACCACCGCAGCACCGTCGTTCGCCGAACTGGCCCGCTACGCCCTGCGCCTCGAGCACATCCCGCCGCCCGCCCAGCGGACCGGCACCGGCACCCTCGCCGTCGAGCCGCCCAAGGTGCGGGCCCAGGCCGCTACGAAGCCCACCACGCCGACCACCACGACCACGGTCGCCCTCGCCCAGGTCAACCCCCAGGCCCCCGCCACCACCCGCCCGCCCGGCCTGCGCCTGAACCTCCTCCCTCGCCGGGGCGGGTAGGAGCACCTCGGCAGTGCGACTCGGCGACCTGGTGGCCGCGCTGGCGGGCACCGCTCAGATGGTGCCGCCCGGTGGCGGTCCCGGTGACCTCGGCATCGAAGCGGTGGTGCACGACACCCGGGACGTCGTGCCGGGTGCGCTGTTCTGCTGCGTGCGGGGCGCCCGAGTCGACGGGCACGACCTCGCGGGCAAGGCCGTCGATAACGGAGCTGTGGCTCTCGTTGTCGACCACCCCCTCGCCGACGTCGATGCGCCCCAGGTGGTGGTGCCCGACGTCCGCGCCGCCATGGGGCCGCTGGCCGCGGCGTTCTGGGGTCACCCGTCTTCGGAGCTGAGCGTCGTCGGCGTCACCGGGACCGCCGGCAAGACCACGGTGACCCACCTGCTCTGGTCCATCCTCGAGGCCGCCGGCCGCTCGAGCGGGCTCATCGGCACCATCTCGGGCGTCCACACCACCCCTGACGCCACCGAGCTGCAGGCCATGCTGGCCGCCGAGCGCGACGCCGGTCGCGCCGCGGTGGTCATGGAGGTGTCGTCCCACGGCCTCGCGTTGCACCGGGTCGACGGCACGCGGTTCGAGGTGGCCGTGTTCACCAACCTGTCGCGCGATCATCTCGACTTCCACCACACCATGGACGAGTACTTCGCCGCGAAGGCACGCCTGTTCGACCCGGCCTTCACCGCCCGGGCCGTGATCTGCACCGACGACCCCTGGGGCCGCCGGTTGCTCGACGATCTCTCGGCTCGGCGAACCGGGGTGGTCGCCACGTCGTACGGTCTGGGTGACGTGACCGACCTCGACGTCCGCGCCGACGGCTGCAGCTTCACCTGGCGAGGCACCCGCATCGACGTGGGCCTGCCGGGCCGCTTCAACGCCCTGAACGCCCTGGCCGCTGCGGTGACGGCGCAGGTCCTGGGCGTCGACGCGGCCACCATCGCCGAGGGCCTCCGCCGCGCGGCCCCTCCGGCCGGCCGGTTCGAGCCCGTCGATGCCGGCCAAGGCTTCACCGTGCTCGTCGACTACGCCCACAAGCCGGACGCCCTCGAGCAGGCGCTGACCACCAGCCGCGAGCTCACGCCCGACGGCCGGGTCATCGTGGTGTTCGGGTGCGGCGGCGACCGGGACGCCACCAAGCGGCCGATCATGGGTGCCGTCGCCGCCCGGTTGGCCGACCGGGTGATCCTGACTTCTGACAACCCGCGCTCCGAGGACCCGCTCGCCATCCTGGGCGAGATCCGGGCCGGGGTGCCGGACGACGCGCCGGCAGTCGTCACCGTCGAGCCCGATCGCCGCCGGGCCATCGTCCTGGCCATCGACGAGGCCCGGCCCGGTGACCTGGTGCTGATCGCGGGCAAGGGCCACGAGACCACGCAGACCATCGGCGACCACGTGTCGCCGTTCGACGATCGCGTCGAGGCCCGAACGGCCCTCGTCGCCCGGGCGGACCGGGGGAGCGCGTAGGCACATGGTCCCCCTGCTCATCGCCGCGGGCATCAGCCTCGCCGTGTCGCTGGTCGGCACCCGCTACCTCATCGACTGGCTCCGGGCCCATCGCATGGGCCAGCCCATCCACGAGGACGTCGAGGGCCACACCAAGAAGGCCGGCACCCCCACCATGGGCGGCGTCGCCATCGTGGTGGCCGCCGCCATCGGCTACGCCGTCGCCCACCTCCACCCCGGGCTGCTGTTCACCCGCAGCGGCCTGCTCGTGATGCTCGCCATCGCCGCCGCCGGCATGGTCGGCGCGCTCGACGACTGGATCAAGATCAGCCACGAGCGCAACCTCGGCCTCAACAAGCGGGCCAAGATGACCGGCCTGCTCATCGTCGCGGTCGGCTTCGCGCTCGCTGCGCTGGCCTGGACCGACGTCGAGACCACGCTGAGCTTCACCCGGTGGAACAAGCCCGGCCTCGAGCTGCACCAGGTCGGGTGGGTCGTCTGGGCGGTGCTGCTGATCCTCGGCACCACCAACGCCGTCAACCTCACCGACGGCCTCGACGGCCTGGCGGGCGGCATCTCGGTCTACGCGTACCTCGCGTTGACCGTAGTGGCGTTCTGGGACTTCCGGAACCTCGACATCTACCAGGTCAACCACGCCCTGGACCTGGCCGTCATCGCCGCCGGCATGGCCGGGGCGATCATCGGGTTCCTCTGGTGGAACGCGCCCCCGGCGCAGGTGTTCATGGGGGACACCGGGTCGTTGGCCATAGGGGCAGGGCTGGCGACCCTGGCCCTGGCCCTCAACGCCCAGCTCCTGCTGCCGATCGTCGGGTCGATCTTCGTGTTCGAGACGCTGTCGGTGATCCTGCAGGTCGGCAGCTTCCGGCTGTTCCGCCGGCGGATCTTCCGGATGGCGCCGGTGCACCACCACTTCGAGCTGGGCGGCTGGCCCGAGACCACGGTGATCATCCGGTTCTGGGTCATGGCACTGATGGCCACCGCCGTGGCGCTGGGGATCTACTACGCCGACTTCGCCTCCACCGGCGCCCTCGACCGCCGCGAGCTCTGCACCGGCCAGGCCGCCAACGCCGACCCCGTCTGCAACACCGATCGGCAGACCGGCCTATGAGCTGGTTCGTGAGTGGTCGTGAGGGGCCGCACCTCGTCGTGGGCTTCGGCATCACGGGGGCTGCGGTGGCCGAGGCGTTGGTGCGCAGGGGCGAGGCCGTGGTCGTCGTCGACGATCGGCCGGGCGACGACGCCGTCGCCCGGGCCACTGAGCTCGGGGTCGAGCTGGTCGCCGCGCCCGACCGCGCGACGCTCGGGCGGCTGGTCGCAGGGGCCTCCGAGGTGCTGCCGGCGCCGGGCCTGCCCGCCCGGCACCCCGTCTTCGAGATCGCCGCCGCCGAAGGCACCCCTGTGGCCTCCGAGTTCGACCTCGCCGCGCGGTGGGACGACCGACCGTTGCTGGCGATCACCGGCACCGACGGGAAGACCACCGTCACGATGCTGACGTGCGCCATGCTGGAGGCCTCGGGCCTCGCCGCCCAGGCGGTCGGCAACACGCCGGTGCCGCTGGTGGCGGCCATCGACGACCCGACCATCGACGTGTTCGTGGTCGAGGCGTCGTCGTTCCGGCTCGACCACTCGCGCCACTTCGCCCCGGCCGTCGCCACCTGGCTGAACTTCGCCCCCGACCACCTCGACAACCACCGGTCGCTCGCCGAGTACGAGGCCGCCAAGGCACGGATCTGGCGGGATCAGCGGCCCGACGACGTCGCCATCGGCAACCTCGACGATCCCGTCGTGGCCCGCCACCTGGCGTCGGCGCCGGCCCGGAAGGTCGGCTTCGGCCTCGGCACCACCGCCGGCGGTCACGGCGCGGCCGGCCGTCAGCTCGTCGGCTATCGCGTCGCCGACGGTGCCCTGGTCGACCCGGGCGGCGAAACGCTCGCGCGGGTTGGCGAGCTGCAGCGCAGCTTCCCCCACGACCTGTCCAACGGCCTCGCCGCGGCCGCCACGGCGCTGGCCGGCGGGGCCACCCGGGAGGGCGTCCGGGCCGCCTTGCTGGCCTTTTCGGGCCTCCCCCATCGGGTCACGCTGGTGGGCGAGGCTGGGGGGGTGCCCTTCTACGACGACTCCAAGGCGACGACGCCGCACGCCGTGCTGGCCGCCGTCGAGGGCTTCGAGTCGGTCGTGCTCATCTGCGGGGGACGCAACAAGGGGCTCGACCTGAGCCCGCTGGCCGAGGTGGCGCCTCGGGCCCGGGCAGTGGTCGCCATCGGCGACGCCACGGCGGACGTGGCGGCGGTCTTCGGCCCGACCGGCGTGCCGGTGCGGGCCGCGGAGTCGATGGACGACGCAGTGCGGCTCGCGGCCGGCGCCGCTCGGCCGGGTGACGCAGTGCTGCTGTCGCCCGGGTGCGCCAGCTTCGACTGGTACGGCTCCTACGGCGAGCGGGGCGACGACTTCGCCCGGGCCGTGCAAGCACACATCGGCGGAATCGGCGGAGAAGGCGGACCATGACCAGCACGGCATTCGACCCCCGGCTCAGCCGGCTGTGGCGGCGGCGCAAAGACGCCGCCCTGCGCCTCGGCTTGCCCAAGGTCACGCTGGTGGCCACCCGGACGAAGTCGATGTTCCTCGGCATCGGCTTCCTCATCGCCGTGCTCAACCTGCTCGGCCTGGTGATGGTCATGTCGGCGTCGTCGGCCTACGCCCTCGACCGCTACGACACCCTCTGGTACCACGTCACCCGCCAGGTGACCTGGACGCTGGCCGGTGCCGCCGTGCTCGTCGCCATCGCCCGGATCGACTACCACCGGTTCCGGCGCATCGCCGGCCCGGCGCTGTGGGTGTCGCTGTTCCTGCTCGTGGCGGTGCTGGTCATCGGCAACGCCCACAACGGCTCGCGCCGCTGGGTCGGGTTCGGCAACCTGCTCATCCAGCCGGCCGAGCTGGTCAAGCTCACGTTCCTCATCTGGGTGGCCGACCTGCTGTCGCGCCGAGCCAAGTGGATCCACAACACCCAGGTCACGCTGCGGCCGGTGCTCGTGGCGCTGGCGGTCATCGCGGGGTTGGTGCTGTTGCAGCCCAACCTGGGCACCACCATCGTCATCGTCGGCATCGCCCTGGCCATGTGCTTCGTGGCCGGGGTGCCACTGGGCCCGATCGCCGCCTGGGCCGGCGCCGGCATCGGCCTGGTCACCGCCCTCGCCCTCATCGCGCCCTACCGGCGCGACCGGGTGCTGTCGTTCCTCCACCCCATGTCCGACCCCAAGGGCAAGGGCTACCAGAACGTGCAGTCGCTGGTGGGCCTGGCGTCCGGCCGCTTCGGCGGCCTCGGGCTGGGGGCGAGCCGGGCCAAGTTCGGCTTCCTGCCCTACGCCCACAGCGACTTCATCTTCGCCATCATCGGCGAGGAGCTCGGCCTCGTCGGCGCGCTCGTGGTGGTGTCGCTGTTCGTGCTGCTCGGGGTGCTCGGGATCCGGATCGCCTTGCACGCGCCCGACCGCTTCGGGATGCTGCTGGCCGTCGGCGTCACCACCTGGTTCCTGTTCCAGGCGTTCGTCAACATCGGCGCCGTGGTCGGGGTGCTGCCGGTCACCGGCGTGCCGCTGCCGTTCGTCAGCTACGGCGGGTCGTCGATGCTGTTCAGCATGGCCGGCGCTGGGGTGCTGCTGGCGGTGGCCCGCCAGACCACGCCGCCGGGGACGCGGGCGACGCCCACGGGCCCGACGCCGACCGTCGACCTGCGGACGTCGCCGCCGGCGCCATCGCCCGAAGGAGCGCGCTCGTGAGCCCCCGCGGGCGGCACAACGCCCAGTGCTACGCCCTCGTGGTGGGGGGTGGGACCGCGGGTCACGTCATGCCCGCCCTGGCCATCGCCCGTGCGTTGGGCGACGACGGCCACCAGCCGACGTCGCTGCACATGGTCGGCAGCGAGCGGGGCCTCGAGGCGAAGCTCTTCCCCGATTCGGGCCTGCCGTTCACGCTGCTGCCGGGGCGGGGGATCGAGCGGAGGCTCAGCCTGCAGAACGTCCGGTCGCTGTTCCAGCTGGTCGTGGCGCTCGGCCGGGCGTGGCGCCTGGTGGGCCGCCTGCGGCCCCGGGTGGTTGTGTCGGTCGGCGGCTACGCCAGCGTGCCGTGCGCCTTCGCAGCCATCTTCCGGCGGATCCCCATCGTCGTCGCCGAGCAGAACGCCGCGCCCGGCGCGGCCAACCGGCTGGTCGGCCGGTTCGCCAAGGCGTGCGCAGTGTCGTTCCCGGACACGCCGCTGCCCCGGGCGGTCGTCACCGGCAACCCGGTGCGGCCCGAGGTGCTGGCCATCGACCGGGCCCACGACAGCGAGGCCGCCCGCCACAAGCTCGACGTCTACCCCGGCCGCCGGGTGTTGCTGATCTTCGGCGGCTCGCTGGGGGCGCTGAAGATCAACAAGGCGGTGCTGTCGGCGCTGAAGCGGTGGTCGTCGCGGACCGACCTGCACGTGCGGCACATCGTGGGCCGGCGGGACTGGGACGAGCTGCTGGGGGACGGGGCGCCGCTGGCTGCGGGGGCGCCGCTGCGCTACCAACCCGTCGAGTACGACGACGACATGCCCACGTCGCTGGCCGCCGCCGACCTGGTGGTCTGCCGGGCAGGTTCGAGCACGTGCTTCGAGCTGCTGGCGGCCGGGCTGCCGTCGATCCTCGTGCCGTCGCCCCACGTCACCGCCGACCACCAGTCGGCCAACGCCCGCCACATGTGGCAGGCCGGAGCGTCCGAGGTCATCCCCGACAAGGAGCTCGACGGCGCCCGCCTGGTGGCCGAGGTCGACGCCCTCCTGTCCGACCCGAAGCGCCTCGACGACATGGCCCTCGCCGCCCGCCGCTCCGCCCGCCCCCACGCCGCCCGCGACATCGCCCGCCTCGCCCAGGAACACGCAAGATCGTGAACGCAAGGAAGGGCAACGACGAGGTGGCGGGCGACGTGTTCGCGCATGTCTTCGTCACCAACATCGGGGGGGCGGGGATGAGCGCCGTGGCCACCCTGTTGGTGGAGCAGGGCCATCGGGTCTCCGGGCACGATCCGGCGGAGAGCACGCCGTTCGTCGAGCCGCTCAGGGACCGGGGGGTCGAGGTCGCCACCGGGGCCGAGGCCGCCACACCGGCCGACGACGTCACCGCCGTCGTCGTCTCCACCGCCACGCCCGAGGACGCCGGACCCGTCGTCGTCGCCCGCGAGCGAGGGATCCCGGTGCTGCACCGGTCCGACGCCCTCGCCGCGCTCACCAAGGACCGGGAGACCATCTCGGTCGCCGGCACCCACGGCAAGACCACCACGTCGGCCATGCTCGCCACCATCCTCGAGGGCGTCGGCCGCCGGCCCGGCTTCGTGGTCGGCGCGCCGATCCCGGGCCTCGGGCGCTCGTCGGCCTGGGGTGGCGACGGGCCGCTGGTCGTCGAGGCCGACGAGAGCGACGGCACGTTCCTGCGCCTGGCCACCGACGTCGCCGTCGTCACCAACGTCGAGCCCGACCACCTCGAGCACTACGGCGACTTCGCCACGCTGGTCGCCGCCTTCCGCACCTTCCTCGACGGCGCCGAGGAGCAGGTGGTCTGCGCCGACGACGAGGTCGCCGCCGAGCTCGCCGCCGCTACGGGGGCCAGCACCTACGGCACCTCGCCCGACGCAGACGTCCGCATCTCCGACCTCCACAGCACCGCCGCCGGGACCAGCTTCACCGTCCAGCACCACGACCGGCCGCCGGTCAAGGTCGAGCTGGGCGTCCACGGCCTCCACAACGCCCGCAACGCCACCGCCGCCATCTTCGCCGCCGCCAAGGTGGGGGTGCTGCCCAACGACTCGGCCGAGGCGCTGCGGGGCTACGTCGGGGTCGCCCGGCGCTTCGAGCCCCGAGGGACCGCGTTCGGTGCGACCCTCATCGACGACTACGCCCACCTGCCCACCGAGGTCGCGGCCGCCATCGCCGCCGCCCGGGAGCTGCGGCCGCGCCGCCTGGTGTGCGTCTTCCAGCCCCACCGCTACAGCCGCACCGCGGCCCACGGCCGCGACTTCGCCTCGTCGTTCGGCGAGGCCGACCTCCTGGCGATCACCGACGTCTACTCGGCCGGCGAGGCCCCCCGCCCCGGGATCAGCGGCAAGCTCGTGGTCGACGCCGTGCTCGACGCCCACCCCGATGCCCAGGTCGCCTACCTGCCCGGCCTGGACGATGTGGTCCTCTGGCTGCGCGCGACCCTCCGCCCTGGCGACCTCTGCCTCACCCTGGGCGCCGGCGACCTCACCACCGTCCCGACCCGCCTCGTCGACCTCGACCCCTCGTCGAGCGCCCCGCGATGAGCGAGGAAGCAGTCGCTACCGCGCGGGCCGCGCTGGGTGACCTCGCGAAGGTCGACGTCCCCCTCGGCCCCCGCACCACCTACCGGGTCGGCGGCGCGGCCGCGCTGTTCGTCGAGATCCGGGGCACCGACGACCTGGCCCACGTGGTCCAAGCCGTCGGCGCCAGCGGCATCGACGTGCTCATCGTCGGCAAGGGCTCGAACCTCCTGGTCAACGACGCCGGCTTCCCCGGCGTGGCCGTGACCCTCGGCGAGGGCTTCGGCACCGTCGAGGTGCGAGGCCACGCCGTCCGGGCCGGCGGTGCCGCGTCGCTCCCGATCGTCGCCCGCCGGTCCGTCCGGGAGGGCCTGACCGGCTTCGAGTGGGCGGTCGGGGTGCCCGGCACCATCGGCGGCGCGGTCAGCATGAACGCCGGCGGCCACGGCTCGGAGATGGCGAACGTCCTCGGCCGGGCCCGCATCGTCGACTTCCGCACCGCCGTCGATGCCGTGCTACCGGCCGCCGACCTCGACCTCGGCTACCGCCACTCCAACGTCCGCCGGGAGCAGGTCGTGGTGTGGGCCGACCTCGAGCTGACGCCCGGCGACCGCGCCAAGGGCGAGCTGGAGCTGGCCGAGATCGTGGCCTGGCGCCGCACCCACCAGCCGGGTGGCCAGAACGCCGGCTCGGTGTTCGCCAACCCGCCGGGCGACTCCGCCGGCCGGCTCATCGACGCCGCCGGCTGCAAGGGACTCCGGATCGGGTCGGCCGAGGTGTCGACCAAGCACGCCAACTTCTTCCAGGCCGACGCCAGCGGCTCCGCCGACGACGTATACACCCTCATGCGCGAGGTCCGCCGCCGCGTCGCAGCCGAATCCGGCGTCTGGCTCCGGCCCGAGACCCGCCTCATCGGCTTCCCCGCGCTGGACGGGCCCGATGCGTAGGTTCTGGCGCCGCCGCCCCGAGCCGGTCGTCGACGAGGAGGTCCCGGAGGAGCCCGCAGAGGCCGAGGCCGAGGCCGAGCGGATCGACATCGGACTCCTGTTGGAGGCGCCCAAGCTGTCCCAGGTCGACGAGCCCGACCGGGAGCCGGCCGAGGACCCCGAGGTCGTGGTCCTGCACGACAAGATGCGGCGCCGGCGCATCCTCGTCCGCCGGGAGGAGGGCCGTCGTCGCCTGAAGCGGGTCGCCTGGGGCCTCGCCGGGGTGACCCTTCTCGTCGACGGCGCCGCGCTGGCCCACACGACCTTCCTCGACGTCGACCGGGTCGAGGTCGAGGGCGCGGTCCACGTCAGCTCCAGCACGGTCCGGTGGGCGTCGGGCATCGCCGCCGGCGACGCCCTGCTGACCCTCGACAAGCGCGGGGTCGCCCGCCGGATCCGGGAGCTGAGCTGGGTCGACGACGTCGCGGTGGAGAAGCGCTGGCCCAGCACCGTGCGGCTGGTCGTGCGGGAACGGGTGCCGGTGGCGCTCGTCCGCACCACCGCCCCGAGCGGGCCGCTCGCCATCGTCGACGCCAGCGGGCGGGTGCTGCAGATCGGTGGCGAGATCCCGCCCGGCCTCATGACCGTGACGGATGTCCCGCCCCCGCTGCGGGAGGGCGGTGAGCTGCCGGTGAACGCCCGTCGCGCCCTGCGGGTCGCGGTCGCCGCCAACAAGCGCGCACCGGGTGCACTTTCCGCGGTGTCGACCCGCCTCGAAGGGACCTTGACCCGGGGTGGGGTGGTCCGGTTCGGGTCGGTCGACCGGCTCGAAGAGAAGCTGCTCGCGGTGTCGACCGTGCTGGCACGGGTAGACGTGGCATGCCTCGACGTCCTCGATGTGAAGGTCCCGGGAAGCCCGACAGTGTCCCGTGGGCGTTGCTGACATTTGGTACGTTCACCGAGGTTCATCCCAGGTTTCATTCTTCGGGTCAGCCTTCGCCCCCTGATTGCCGCGAAGGTCGCGGCTGGCCCCCGACGCACGGTGGAGGTGTACGACCGATGGCCGGGAATCCCCAGAACTACTTGGCCGTGATCAAGGTCGTAGGGATCGGCGGTGGCGGTGTCAACGCCGTGAACCGCATGATCGATGCGGGCCTGAAGGGTGTGGAGTTCATCGCCATCAACACCGACGCGCAAGCGCTGTTGATGAGCGATGCCGATGCGAAGCTCGACATCGGCCGCGAGCTGACGAGAGGCCTCGGTGCGGGCAGCGACCCCGAGGTCGGGCGGCAGGCGGCCGAGGAGCACCGCGAGGAGATCGAGGAGACGCTCAAGGGTGCGGACATGGTGTTCATCACCGCCGGCAAGGGCGGGGGCACCGGGACGGGTGGGGCGCCGGTGGTCGCTGAGGTGGCCAAGAGCATCGGGGCGCTCACCATTGGGGTGGTGACACGGCCCTTCTCCTTCGAGGGGCGCCGCAGATCCGTGCAGGCCGAGCAGGGCATCCAACGCCTGAAGGAGAAGGTCGACACCCTCATCGTCATCCCCAACGACCGCCTGCTGACGGTCGCCAACGAGAAGACCTCCATGGTCAACGCCTTCAAGATGGCGGACGAGGTCCTGCTCCAGGGGGTCCAGGGGATCACCGACCTCATCACCACGCCCGGCCTGATCAACACCGACTTCGCCGACGTGAAGATGATCATGAGCAACGCCGGGTCGGCGCTCATGGGCATCGGCTACGGCACCGGCGAGGGGCGCTCGCTGCAGGCCGCCCGCAACGCCATCTCCTCGCCGCTGCTCGAGGCCTCCATCGAGGGCGCCCGGGGCATCCTGCTCACCATCGCCGGTGGCAGCGACCTGGGTCTGTTCGAGGTCAACGAGGCCGCGGAGGTCATCCACGGGGTCACCCACCCGGACGCCAACATCATCTTCGGGTCGATCATCGACGACGAGATGGGCGAGGAGGTGCGGGTCACCGTCATCGCCGCGGGCTTCGACCGGTGGGACGACCGCGAGGTCACCTCGTCGCGGTCCCGGACGCCGACCACGTCGTCGTCACTGTCCGCGGTGCCGCCGTCGTCCTCGTCCTCGTCTTCGTCTTCGTCCTCGTCGTCCACCCGGCCGCTCGACGACGTCGACTTCAGCTCCCGTCGCAGCCGCAGCTACGACGACCTCGACAGCGACGACGAGTTCGACGTCCCCTCGTTCCTGAAGTGACGTGAACATCACCTTCACCCAGGCCGCCGACGGCGACCTGGGGATCCAGCAGCCGGACCAGGCTGCGTTGGCTGCTGCGCGGGCTCGGCTGTCGCCGCTGCCGTGGACGTGGCTGCGCCAGGTCCACGGCGCCGACGTGGTCACCGTCACGGTGCCGGGCGAGGGTGCGGGCCGCGAGGCGGACGCCGCGGTCACCGCGGTGCCTGGTGCGCTCCTGGCCATCCAGACCGCCGACTGCGCCCCGATCGCCCTGACGTCGCCACAGGGCGTGGTCGGCGCGGTCCACGCCGGCTGGCGGGGGCTGGAGGCCGGCGTCATCGGGGCCGCGGTCGGTGCCATGCGGGCGCTGGGCGCCGTCGAGATCCGCTCGTCGTTGGGGCCGTGCATCCACGCCGAGTGCTACGAGTTCGGCGAGGACGAGCTCGACCGGCTGGCCAAGCAGTTCGGCGACGAGGTGCGGGCCGTCACCGCGGCCGGCACCCCGGCGCTCGACCTGCCCGCGGCGGTCGACGCGGCCCTGGTCGCCGCGGGGGTCGACCACCGGGGCCAGGTGCTGACCTGCACGGCCTGCGACACCAGCTACTTCTCCCATCGGGCCCGGAAGGACACCGGCCGCCAGGCCGCGCTGGTGTGGATGTGAGCGACCTCGCCGGTCGGCTGGGCGCCGTGTGGGAGCGGATCGAGGCCGCCGGGGGATCGCGGGACACGGTGCAGCTGGTGGCGGTCACCAAGGGCCATGGGGTCGACGTGGTGCGGGCGGCTCTGGCGGCAGGCCTGGTCGACCTGGGGGAGAACTACGCCCAGGACCTGGTCGCCAAGGCCGACGAGGTCGCTTCCGGGGGCGTCGACGTCCGCTGGCACTTCATCGGCCACATCCAGCGCAACAAGGTCAAGGCCCTCGCCCCGCTGGTGCACCTGTGGCACGGGGTCGACCGCGCGTCGGTCGGCGCCGAGATCGCCCGGCGGGCTCCGGGCGGCCGGGTGCTCGTCCAGGTGAACGTCTCGGGCGAGGCGACCAAGGCCGGGTGCGCACCCGATGAGCTCTCCGAGCTGTTGGACGCGCTGCGTGGCGACGGGCTCGACGTCCGCGGGCTGATGACCATCGCGCCGGCCGGGGACCGGGAAGCGTCACTCCGAGCGTTCGAAGACCTACGGAAACTGCGGGATTCGCACGCCCTGGTGGAGCTGTCGATGGGGATGAGCGAGGATCTGGACCTCGCCGTGGCGCAGGGTGCGACCATGGTGCGGGTGGGCTCGGCGTTGTTCGGTCCGCGCCCGGGAGCAGCGGGAGTGGAACACTAGGATCAGACCGGTTCTGGAGGAGTCATGGCATCGATGTGGCGAAAGGCGATGCTCTATCTGGGTCTGGGTCCCGACGAGGATTACGACGACTACGACGTCCTCGGTGGGGCCCCGGCCGCGCCGTCGCGCGAGCCGGTTCGCCGACCGATGGCCACGCCCACCCATGATCCCGACTCCACCGGATCCGTCCGCACCCTCAGCGCCGCCGCGGCGGCCGAGGTCGCGGCGCTCCAGCACGGCGCCGGCATCAGCACCAACGGCCACGCACCGCGGTCGAGGGCCGAGCGCGAGCGGGATCGTGACCGGGATCGCGAGCGGGATCGAGATCGAGATGCCGTCGAGCGCGATCGGGACCGCGACCGGGAGCGCGAGCGGACCCGATCCCGGCCCACCGTCGTCCGGCCACTCAGCGTGGCGTCGGCCAAGCCCCACGTCGTGGCGCCGGCGTCGTTCACCGATGCGCAGGAGGTCGCCGACGAGTTCAAGCGGAACGTGCCGGTGATCGTCAACCTCCAGGGCGTCGAGCGTGACCTCATGCGCCGGATCATCGATTTCTCCAGCGGGCTCTGCTACGGCTTGTCGGGACACATGGAGCGCGTCGCCAACCACGTGTACCTGCTGACGCCCAGCGACGTCGAGGTGTCGGTCGAAGAGCGACGCCGCTGGCGAGAGCGCGGCGACACCTAGCCCGCCCCCGCCCTAGGACCAACACAAGGAGCGTCCAAGCCGCGTGGCCAGCCTGATCTGCAGCATCATCAACCTCTACGTCCTCGTCATCATCGTTCGGCTGCTGATGAGCTGGGTTCCGCCGACCGGGCCGGGCACCTACCGCACGATCTACGACGGCTTCGTCACGGTCACCGAGCCGGTGCTCGGTCCGATCAGGGCCTTGATCCCGCCGATGCGAATGGGGATGATGGCCCTCGACATTTCGCCGATCCTCGTCATCGTCGGGTTGAACATCCTGGCGCGCATCATCTGTGGCGGGGGCGGCATGTTCTAGGTGTGCGGCCCTCGTAAAACCCGCGTTTATCAAGGCCGCACGGATCGCGACCAAATTGAACGCGCACTGTGGGGTACCGAAGTGATCGTTGCAATTTCGCTACTGTCTCCGTTATGGAACTGACTCCTCAGGCGCTCCACGACGTCGAGTTCCGCGAAGCCCGTCGGGGTGGCTACAACACGCGCGACGTCGACGACTTCCTCGAGCGGGTCGCCGTGGGCATCGGCCAGCTGCAGGATCGCCTGCGTGAGGCCTATCACCGCGCCGAGGCAGCCGAGGGGCGCCTGGCCGAGATGCAGCGGCAGCTCGACGAAGTCCAGCGCCGGGGACCGGCCGAGAGCAGCGGGGTCGGCGACGCCGACGAGACCCTGCGCCGCACGCTGGTGCTGGCCCAGCGCACCGCCGACGCCACCATCAAGGAGGCCAAGGACGAGGCCGACCGGCTGCTCTCCGAGGCCCGTGACGAGGTCAACCGGGCCCGGGCCCAGGCCGAGTCCGACGCCCACCGCGAGGCGCGGGCCGAGCTCGACGAGCTGCTCGGCAACCGCGACAAGCTGTTGGCCGACATCGACGCGCTCGAGACCCATGTCGACGAGCAGCGCGAGAACATCCGCGCCAGCCTGAACGAGCTGCAGCACCTGCTCGACGAGCCCGGCCAGCTCAACGTCGAGCCCGCGCCCGAGATCGCCGAGGTCAGCCCGCCCAAGGCCCCGCCCGCGGCCGTGTCGCCCATGCCCGCGACCCCCACCGCGCCACCGGCGCCGTCACTCCCGCCGCAGCGGGTCGAGGTGCCGGCTCCGCACGTCGAGATCCCGGCGCCGGCTGCGCCCGCGGCCCCGGCCGCCAGCAACGGAGGGTCGTCCAACGGGGCGTTCCCCAGCAGCCCGTTCGCCGGTGTCGAGTTCGGCAAGCCGCCGGTCGGCAACGGTGCGCCGCCGGTCGAGGACCAGCCCGCCGCCTTCGACGGGCCGCCCTTCGACAAGCCCGCGTTCGACGGTCCCTCGTTCGACGGCCCGGCTTTCGACAAGCCGGCGTTCGAGCCGGCGCCGTCATCGTCGTCGCCCTTCGACGGCCCGGCGTTCGAGAAGCCGCCCTTCGAGAAGCCTCCGTTCGACGGTCCCGCCTTCGGTGACCCGCCGTTCGAGAAGAAGCCGCCGTTCGACGGCCCGGCCTTCGACGCCCCGCCGTTCGGCTCGGCGCCGCCGGCTCCGGCGCGCAACGACGGTGCTCTGATCGGCGACCTGCAGGAGCTGCACGGATCCTCGCCGCAGTCCCATGAGCCGCCGCCGCTGCCGTCCCGCGACCCGCTGAGCGGGCGCGAGCCGTTGCCCTCCCGGGACGCCTTGCCGTCGCGGGAGCCGCTGGCCGGCCGGGAGCCCCTGCCGTCCCGGGACGCGCTGCCGTCGCGGGAGCCGCTCGGGGGGCGTGATCCGCTGCCGGCTCGCAACGGGCTGCCGCCGACCGAGCCGGTCTCGGTGCCGGGGCCCGGTCAGCCGGGGAGCACAGGCTTCCTGCCCGACCTGAACGCGGTGTTCAACCCGCCCGGGGCGCCCAACGACTCGCACGACGACTTGCCGCTGCCCATCGACGCCCCGCCGCCCCCGCCGCCGCCCGGTGGTGGCTTCGAGCACCTCCAACAGGGCCCCCGCCCCAGCGAGTGGGGCCGCGGCGTGTTCGACAACGACGACGACAGCGCCGACGACCACCCCGGCGTCCGCTTCGGCCGCCGCGGCTAGGACTTCTTTGAACCGTGCGGGCTCGCTATGAGCCCCGGCGGTTCAAAGAGACCCGGACGGGGGTCCCGTCGACGAAGATCTCGTGCTCGCCGTCCTCGGCGCGCTCGAGGCTCACCGCCAGGACCTCGGACTTGATGTAGTCCTGGTGCTCCTCGACGGCGGCCCAGAGGGTGTCGTCGGTGGCCAGTTGCAGGTCGATGCGGTCGGCGATGGCAAGGCCGACCTCCTTGCGCAGGTCGTTCAGGCTCCGGATCAGCTCCCGGGCCGAGCCTTCCCGCCGCAGAGCGTCGTCCAGCTGCAGGTCCAGCGCCACTGCCCAGCCGGCATCCTCGGCCAGGGCGAAGTGCTCGTGGCGCTCGGCCCGCAACGTCAGCTCGTCGGCGGTCAGCCGCTCGCCGGCCACCTCGACGTAGCCCTGCTCGTCCAGCGCCCGCCGCAGCTCAGCTCCGTCGGCCGACGCCAGGGCCGCCTTGACCTCGTTGACCTTCGGCCCGAGCCGGGGCCCGAGGACCCGGAAGTTGGGCGCGGCCGTCCAGGTGATGAGGCCCGACAGCGTGTCGACCGCCTCCAACGACTTCACGTTCAGCTCGGACGCCACCTCGGCGAGCACATCGTCGCTGGGCGCGACGCCGTCGGCGTACAGCAGCAGCGCCCGGGCGAGGGGCTGGCGCACCTTGACCTTGGCGTCGGTCCGGGCCGAGCGGCCCAGCGCCACCAGCCGGCGGGCCGCGGCCATGTCGGCGCCCAGGCGGGCATCCGCCCGGCCCGACGCCACCGGCCAGTCCGACGTGTGCACCGACAGCTCGCCGGTGAGCGCCACGTAGATCTCGTCCGACAGGAACGGGCAGAACGGCGCCAGCAGCTGGGCCGTGACGACCAGGCAGTGGTGCAGCGTGGCATGGGCGGCCGGGTCGCTGGCCTTCCAGAACCGGGGCCGGCTGCGGCGGACGTACCAGTTCGAGAGGTCGTCGACGAAGCGGGCCAGCCGCGTGGCCCCGCCCAGGGCGTCGAACCCGTCGAGCGCGGCGGTGACCACGGCGACCGTGTCGTCGAGCTCGTGCAGCACCCAGCGGTCGAGCACGTGGGTGGGCGACAGGCCGGCCGAACCGTCGGGCGACGGCTGCCACCCGTCGAGGTCGGCGTAGGTGGTGAAGAACGAGAAGACGTTCCACAGCGTGACCAGCGTTTGGCGGGTCGACTCGCGGATGCCTTCTTCGAACACCCGCCGCGGCCCCCACGGCTGGCCGACCGAGAAGAAGTTCCAGCGCAAGCCGTCGGCCCCGAACGCGGTCAGCGCGTCCCAGGGGTCGATGGCGTTGCCCCGGGACTTCGACATCTTCTGCCCGTTCTCGTCGACGATGTGCCCGAGGCACACGACGTTCTTGTAGGGCGTCGAGTCGAAGACCAGGGTGTTGACCGCCAGCAGCGAGTAGAACCAGCCGCGGGTCTGGTCGATGGCCTCGCAGATGAAGTCGGCCGGGAACGCGGTGGTGAACGCCTCGTCGTCGCCGAAGGGGTAGTGCTGCTGGGCCGACGGCATCGAGCCCGAGTCGAACCAGGCGTCGAGCACCGGGGTCAGGCGGCGGACGGTGCCCTGGCAGCCCTCCTCGGTGCAGGTCCAGGTGACGTCGTCGACGTAGGGCCGGTGCAGGTCGAGGTCGCTGAGGTCGCGGCCCGCCAGCGACGACAGCTCGGCCACCGAGCCGACGCAGCTGACGTGGTCGCAGCCGTTGCAGCGCCAGATCGGGAGCGGCGTGCCCCAGTAGCGGTCGCGGGAGAGCGCCCAGTCGATGTTGCCCTCGAGCCAGCGCCCGAAGCGGCCGTGCTTGATGTGGTCGGGGTGCCAGCCGATCCGCTCGTTCTGGGCGAGGAGGTCCTCCCGCCGCTCGGATGTGCGGGCGAACCACGAGGTCTTGGCCCAGTAGATGAGCGGGGTCCCGCAGCGCCAGCAGTGCGGGTAGCTGTGCTCGTAGGCCTGCTCGGCGACCAGCCGGCCCCGGCTGTCGAGGTCCTCGATGAGCGACCGGTCGGCGTCCTTGACGAACTGGCCCTGCCAGCGGGGGACCCGGTGGTCGAAGCGGGCGTCGGCGTCGACGGGGTTGAGGACCGGCAGCCCCTCGGCCCGAGCGACCTGGCTGTCCTCCTCACCGAAGGCCGGGGCGATGTGGACGATGCCCGAGCCGTCGTCGACCGCGACGTAGTCGGCGACCACCACCCGCCACGCCGGGTGCTCGGTGACGGGGGCGTCGAGGATGTCGAAGGGCCGCTCGTAGCGCCAGCCGGCCAGCTCGGTGCCGTTCCAGGAGTGGAGCACCGGCGAGTCGGGGAACAGCCGGGCGGCCGCCTCGGCGACCATGACCAGGTCCCGGCCCCCCTGTGTCGGGGATGCGATCCGCACGTACGTGAAGGACGGGCCGACCGCGGCGGCCACGTTGGAGACGAGCGTCCACGGGGTGGTGGTCCACACGAGCAGGTCGGCGTCCGCCGGCGCGCCCGAGCCGCCCTCGCCCGTGAGGGGGAAGCGCACGTAGATCGACGGGTCGACGATGTCCTTGTAGCCCTGGGCGACCTCGTGCGAGCTGAGCGCGGTGCCGCAGCGACCGCAGTAGGGCGACACCCGGTGGCCCTCGTAGAGCAGGCCCTTGTCCCACAGCTGCCGCACCAGCCACCAGACCGACTCGATGTAGTCGTTGGTCATGGTCCAGTAGGGGTCGGCCGTGTCGATCCAGACGCCCGAGCGGCTGGTCAGCTGGGACCAGTCCTCGGCGTAGCGTTGCACCGACTCCCGGCAGCGCTGGTTGAATGCCTCGATGCCGTAGGCCTCGATGTCGGCCTTGGTGGCGAGGCCCAGCTCCTTCTCGATCTCCAGCTCGACCGGCAGCCCGTGGCAGTCCCAGCCGCCCTTGCGGGGCACGGCGTGGCCCCGCATGGTCTGGAAGCGGGGGTAGAGGTCCTTGAAGACCCGGGCCCAGACGTGATGGAGGCCGGGGCGACCGTTGGCGGTGGG
>Ga0209382_10000840_pt1 | contig 49863 bp, 40 predicted proteins | sample SoiMetdeltSBSDD5_FD_187599 | JGI IMG/M metagenome (GOLD analysis project Ga0209382, IMG submission 187599) | Bulk soil microbial communities from a Populus tree surrounding site in Tennessee, USA - Soil MetaG P. deltoides SBSDD5 (SPAdes) (version 2) | ecosystem: Environmental > Terrestrial >...
CATCGACGACGTCCGGGTCTACAACCGGGCGCTGACCCAGGGCGAGATCCAGTCCGACATGAACACCCCGCTACCGTAGCGGGCCGACGGCGGGCGTGGCGAGAATCGCCACGCCCGCCGTCAGGACGACAGCTAGCGCCCAGGAACCGAGATGGGCGCGCAAGCCTGATCGGCGCTCTTCACTCCGCTCGCATTCACCGACCGTACGCAGATGAACGCCCCGAAGGCGCCGCCGGTCCGGTGGTACGGCATCGTCAGTGTCAGCGCCGGCCCTCCGACCGAACCCTGCTGCAGGGCGCTGCCATCCGAGAAGGCGGCGAAGTAAGCATAGGAAGTGGCACCGCTGACCGCGCCCCAGGTCACGTTGAAGGTGGCGCCGGTGCCGTTCACCCCACTGAGTCGCACGTTCGGGCTCGACGGCATGGCTGGAGGCGTCGACGACGTCGGGGACGATGGACTGGACGATGCGGTTATCGTGAACGTCCGGCTTCCCGAGGTGCCGCCGCCTGGTGCCGGCGTGAACACGCTCACCGAGGCCGTGCCAGATGTCGCGATATCGGCAGCGCTGATGGCCGCGAGGAGCTGCGTGGCGCTGACGACCGTCGTGGGACGGGCGGAGCCGTTCCAGCGCGCGACCGACGAGGCGGTGAACCCGCTACCGGTCACGGTCAGGGTGAAGCCGGCACTTCCGGCGGCCGCGCCGGATGGCGCGAGACCGCCGATCTGAGGAGCCGGCGGTACTGCCTGGCCGGCTGCCACCGACATCCCGGCGCAGGCCTGGTCCGGGCTCTGAAGGCCGGTCGAACCCACAGCGCGGATGCACACGAACGCGCCGAAGGCCGCTCCACTGCGGTGATACGGCATCCGTAGCTGGGCCGAGAGAAGGCCGGTAACGGATCCCTGCTGAGCGCCCGACCCGTCGTTGAACGCGGCGGCGTAGCGGTAGGACGTCGCGCCACCGGCCGCGGGCCAAGCGACGTCGAACGTCACACCCGTGGCGTCGACGGTGCGCGTCGTGACGGTCGGACTTCCGGGTGTCGCGGGCGTGACGCCACCCGACGGGGTCGAAGGCGTCCCAGAGGTGTTGAACGTCGCGGTCACCGAGGCTGCTCCGCCCATCGTCCACGAGCACGTGGCGGCGGTGCCGGTGCATGCGCCGCTCCAGCCCGCGAAGACGGAGCCGGTGGCGGCGGTGGCGGTGAGGGTGACCCGCGTTCCGGTCGTCAGCGCCTCCGCACAGTCGGTCCCGCACGCAATCCCGGCCGGACTACTCGAGACGGTTCCGGAACCGCTGCCGTTCTTGGCGACAGTGAGCGTTACGGGAGCCGTCGTCGATGTGGAGCCGGTCACCGAGCGAGAGACGGGTTCACTACCCGTAGTGAAGGTCGCGTTGCCGGCGAAGCTTCCGGTGCTCGTCGGGCGGAACCGCACGGTGACGTCCCGGCTCCCGCCGCCCGCAAGCGAGAAACTGCTCCCTGAGACAACGCTGAACGGGGCGCCGACGCTCACCGTGACCGACATGGTCCCGGTGCTCGTGTTCTGCACGGTGAAGTTCCGATCGACCGTCCCGTTGACGGCCACGCTGCCGAAGTTCGTCGTCCCCGTGGGCGACACCGTGAAATCCGCCTGGGCGACTCCGCTCACTGATCCCGTGCACCCGCTCTCGTTGCCGGAGCTGTCGATGGCCGTGACGCGGGCGAAGTACATGGTGCCGCCGGTGAGACCCGTGATACGCGTGGAGACCGTGTCTCCGCTAGCCGGGGTTGCCGTCGGAGAGGGCACGGCGTGGAAGGAGGCGCTCGGGCAGGCCGGGGCGGACGTTCCTAGATAGATGCGGTAGCCAGCCAGGTCCCGCAACGCTGAGCCGTCGGCGTTCGTGGTAGGCGCGTTCCAGGTGAGGGGCAACGATGCAGCCTCGACCCCTGCGGCGGCGGCTATCACCGCGGCGAACATGAGCACCGCGATGGATCGCCGACCCACCCGCGTCGTCGGCGCCGTCTCCGCACGTCCCCTAGAAACGCTACCACTCATAGCGGTATGTCTCCCCGTTCGCGCGCGAGACTGATCGCGCGATCCGCGCATCCGCCGATATCTGCGATTCGCAACGCTGGCGAATGTGCTGACAGCTTTCGCGCCGACGCCGGGCAAGACGGGTGCCAGACGGGAAGGTGGTGTCTAACTTATTGGTAAATAGGCCGAATATGGCCCGTAGATAGCTCGCCCGACGTCAGGCCATTGACGAATCCGTCAGGTGCGGAACAGGGCGCGGTGTCGATCCCGTGTATCCCGCATCAGTTCGCCGAGCGGATTGGCGATCGACGGACTAGGTGAGCGGCCGGCGAATGTGTCTCGCATGCGACGTGCGTGTTACGCGACGTCCCGCGTTCGCGACTAACGTCGCAGCCGTCACACGAGGGAGTGCGAAGGGCCGGGAGCGGCGTCGTCGCGAAGAGGCGCCCGGGTCGACGGACCGCGCGGAGATGTCCCGGCGACACGGGACGGCCATTTGCCTGCACCGGAGTCGAGGTAGTCGGAGGCCCGCCGGGTGGCTCCGGTGAGATCGGAGGAGGAGGGCTCAGGTGAGGCTGGCCGGCCCCACCGAAAGGCTAGCCGCCGGCTGCGGCGGGCCTCAGCTCCCGGCTGTCGATCCCGTGCTTCTCGAGCAGCCCGTGCAGCGTTGGGCGACTCACGCCCAGCTCGGTGGCGGCGCGGCTGATGTTGCCCCGGGTCCGGGTGAGGGCGTCGACGACGACCTGACGCTCGACCCTGTTTCGCGCCTCGCGCAGGGACAGCCGCTCCGTCCGACCGGGCGTCGGAATGCCGAGATCGGTGGGCTCGATGAACTGGCCGCGGGCCATGATGCTCGCGCGCTGGACCGCGTTCTCGAGCTCGCGGATGTTCCCCGGCCACTTGTACTGCGCGATGGCCGAGAGGGCGTCGCCGCTGAAACGGAGCTTGCGGCGGTACTCCTGGCAGGCCCGGCGGAGGAACACGTTGGCGAGCATGCCGATGTCCTCCCCGCGCTCGCGCAAGGGGGGCAGCGTGACGGTGACGACGGAGAGGCGGAAGTAGAGGTCCTCGCGCAGCCCCCCCGCCACGATGTCGGCCTTCAGATCCTTGTTGCTGGCGGCGATGATCCGGGTGTCGACGTGGATCGGCTGGCGTCCCCCCAGCCGCTCGACCTTGCGCTCCTGCAGGAAACGCAGCACCTTGACCTGCAGCGCGAGCGGCATCTCGCCGATCTCGTCGAGGAAGACGGTGCCACCGTCGGCCAGCTCGAGCTTGCCCTTTCGCTGCACGTGGGCGCCGGTATAGGCCCCCTTCTCGTGCCCGAAGAGCTCGGACTCCAGCAGCGTCTCCGGGATCGCGCCGCAGTTGATCGGGACGAAGGGGGCGTTCCTGCGACGGCTCTTGCCGTGGACCGCGCGCGCGACGAGCTCCTTGCCAGTGCCGCTCTCGCCCTGCACGAGCACGGTCACGTCGGTCTTGGCCACCAGGGAGACCATGTTGAAGATCTCGCGCATCTGGGGCGTGCTGCCGATGATCTCCTCGAACCGGGCGCCGGCCTCGGCCTCGGCCGTCTCGCGCGCAGTCTCGCTCTCGAGCGTCTGGAGGAAGGTGCTGCGGCGCAGGACGGCCTCGTAGTCGGCGAGGTCGGCCGACTTCGAAAGATAGTCGAAGGCCCCCAGCTCGACGGCCTTCCGGGCGACGGCCCGGTCACCGCTGCCGGTGAGGACGATCACCTTGGTCTCGGGGGCGATGCGCAGGATGTCCTCGAGCGTCTGGAGCCCCTCATCGACCGTGTCGGGGTGGGGGGGAAGGCCGAGGTCAAGGCTGACGACGTCGGGCCGAACCTCCTGCACGAGCGCCAGCGCCCGGACGCGGCTGTCGGCGAACCAGAGGGCGTAGCGATCGCGCAGCGCGTATTTGAGCTGCGTGCGTATGGCCTCGTCGTCTTCGACGATCAGGAGCTTCGGGGCGTCGCTCATCGTACGCTCTCCGGGAAGGGTTGGTCTGCCTGCGCGCGCAGCGGGAACTTGACCGTGAATGTCGTCCCTCGACCGACCACGCTCTCGACGAGGATCTCGCCGTCCTGTTGCTCCACGGCCTGCTTCGCCTGATAGAGGCCGACGCCCCAGCCACCCTTCTTCGTTGTCTGGAACGGCGCGAAAAGACGACGCTCGCGGAAGTCCTGGGAGATGCCGCAGCCCGTATCGGCGACCGAGATGACGGCATTGCCGTGGTCTTCCGACAGGGTCACGGTCACGGTTCCCTCGTGCGGAATCGCCTCGGCGGCGTTGGTCGTGAGGTTCTCGACCACCCGGAGCAGGGCGTCACGGTCCCCGTACATCGGCTGGACCGGGCTCAGGCGACGGATCAGGTGGACCCGGTGATCGGCGGCCAGCGGTGCCGTGGCCTCGATGATGAGCTTCTCCAGGTCGATCGCCTCGCCCGTCGGAGGGGCTTCTTCGGGGGGCGGCGCCGAGAGGGTGGCGAGCAGTCGGCACAGCCGGTCGACGGTGCGCGACAGCGTGGTCACCGCGTCCCGCTGGAACTCCGGGTCCGACAGGTTGGCCGCCGCATTCCTGATGAGCAGCGAGAGCGCCGACACAGAGTTCTTGATGTCGTGAATCGCCGTCGTGGCCAGCCGGTCGACGCCCTTCTGGCCGGCGCCCGAGAGGCGCACGGCCTCGATCGACGCCGCGGCCTGATCTGCCAATGTCGTGAGCACCCCCAGGCGTCCGACGCGCTCGCCGACCACATCCGGGAAGGCCAGCACCAGGAAACCCAGCAATGTCGCGCGCCATCGGATCGGCGTGGCGAGGGCCGCCAGGGGCGGTGTGCCCTTCGTCACGGAGCTGCGCAGCCCGGCCGGGAGATGCACGGGCGACGATGTCAGCCGCAGGCGCGACGGGAGTGCCGCCTCACGCTCGATCACGGCAGCGAACCGGGTTTGGCCGCCGTGGGCGACCAGCCGATAGGGCTCGACGCTGGTGTCCCGGGTACCGAGAAGGTAGGCGGCGCCAGAGGTCGCGCCCGACAAGCGCATCGCGTAGTTGATCAGCTCGGCGGCGATCTCGTCGACTCCGAGCGGGAGACTCAGCCGCCGAGTGAACTCCGACCAGACTGCGCGGTCGGCGTCCTCGGTCCGCCCCCGGCTCGTACGAGTCTCACGGAGAGCTGGTGCCATCATCGGGAAGGCAACTCCTGCGACCGACGTGTCGCTCAAGCGACCTCCTTCGAGTGATGGCGACGCCGGATCTCGAACCGGCGACAGATCGATGACAGCGCGCATGGCAGCTTCGCAAGGCGCGTGCCTGACCTGATCAGAGTCGATCTGCTTGATTTCATTGAAGGGAGGACGGATGCGTCGCAGCGCATGGCGCGCGCAAAAATTGGAATCCACAGGCTCATGTCAAAAAAAACGACGACTTGGACCCTGGCCGCCCGCGCAAGATTTGCCGGTTACAGCCCAAAATCGTTCCACTTGCCGGCTGAACGTCGGGTCCGCTGCCGGTCCGCGCCGATGGCGAGTCGGGCGATGGAAGTGAGCCGCAAATGTTGCGCGGGGCTTCGAGCGCAACTCGTCGTTTTTTTTGACATCGACGCCCCGCCTCAAATTTTTGCGCGCTGGGCCGCTCCGAGACAGCACGAGAAGCCTTTAAAAATAACGAGATCAGAAACGCGACAGCGGGGCACGCGCCTTGCGAAGCGTCACGCGCGATGACTCGGATCCCGCCATCTCATGCGTCTGTCAACCCACGTCCCTCGTGGGACGTCGAGGCTCAACCGATGGTCGACCAGCTCAGGATCGTCGCGCTGGGCGGCGGCACCGGCCTTCCGATCGTTCTGGAAGGCCTCAAGCACGAGTTGTTCGCCGATGGCTCTGGCCGCTCGGATCACGAGCGTGACCGCTTGACGGCCATCGTCACCGTCGCCGACGACGGGGGCAGCTCCGGTCGCCTCCGCCAGGCGTACGGCGTCTTGCCGCCCGGCGACATCCGTAACTGTCTCCTCGCGCTGGCCGACGGCGACTCCACGCTCTCGGCGCTGTTCCGGTATCGCTTCGACGGGGGCGACGAGGTCGGTGGTCACAGCCTCGGCAATCTCATCCTCACCGCTCTGAGCCAGCTGGAGCAGGACTTCGGGAAGGCGATCGAGCGGGGGAGCGAGATCCTGGCGAGCCGGGGACGCGTCTATCCGTCGACCACGGAGGACGTTCGACTACGGGCCGAGCTCATCGACGGCAGCTGGGTCGAGGGCGAGTCGCGCATCGCGTCGGTGCCCCGCACGATTCGGAAGGTCTCGCTCGAACCTCAGGATCCCGAGCCGTTCGGCCGGGCCGTCGAGGCCGCCCTGAACGCCGACCTCGTGGTCCTGGGTCCAGGCAGTCTCTACACCAGTCTCATCCCCGTCCTCCTGATCAAAGACCTGACGAATGCCATCCGGCGTTCCGGTGCGCGCGTCGTGCTCGTCATGAACCTCACCACCGAGCCAGGCGAGACCGACGGCTACACCGCCGTGGACCACCTGCTGGCGATCAGGCGTCATGCCCCCGAGGTCCCGATTCACGACGTGTTGCTGAACTCGGAGCCCATTCCCCAAGACCTGGTCGACGCCTACACGGCATCGCGCGCGGCGATCGTCCCGCCGGATGTGGATCTGCTGCGGGCGCTGGGCCATCGGCCCGTCATGCGGGACCTGCTCGGCTCCGGCGCCAAGATCCGACACGACCCGCGGAAGCTCGCGGCCACGCTGCTCGAGCTCGCGCACGGCGTGCGACCGCGCGCCAGTCTCGGGACGCCCGTGTCCGATCCTCGGCCCCTGAGCCTCAGCGCCGAATGAAAGGGACGCCGTGCCGCTCGTCCTAGAGCCTCCCTTCGCGGGCGCGACGCAGACGTCCGATCGGCCGGTCGCGACGGCTCGGTCGTTCTGGTACGCCCTGTGGACCAACAGTCACTGCGAGCAGCTCGTCCACGACCAGCTGCTCGGCAAGGGGTTCGATGCGTTCCTGCCGCGTGTCGGCGTCTGGTCCCGCCGCGCGGGGGAGCGGCGGCTGGTGTCGGTACCCCTCTTCCCCGGGTACCTGTTCCTGCGTCACGCCGAGATGACCAAGGCGAGTTACCTCGATCTGTGCAAGGCACGGGGCCTCGTGCGCGTGCTCGGGGAGCGCTGGGATCGGCTCGAGGTGGTGCCCGACGCGGAGGTCGATGGCATCCGGCGAGCCCTCGAGGCCCGGCTTCCGGTGATGCCCTACCCCTACCTGCACGACGGCGAGCGCGTCCGGATCGTCGGCGGTCCACTGGTCGACGTCGAGGGGATCCTCGTCCGCGCCAAGCCCAACAAGGGGCTGATCGTGCTCCGGGTGGCGCTCCTGCAGCGCAGCGTTGCCGTCGAGGTCGACTGCACGCTCGTGACCCCGGCATGAGCGGCGTCGGCGTCCGGCCGGTCACGAACGCGCTCAGCATCGACGTCGAGGAGTACTATCACGCGACCGTCTTCGAGGAGGCCGTCGGGGGCGCGACGGCCGGCCTCGAGAGCCGCGTCGAGTTCAGCACGGAACGTGTCCTCGCGCTGCTGGGCGACGCCGGCGTCAAGGCTACCTTCTTCATCCTCGGCGAGGTCGCCGAGGCTCATCCCGACCTCGTCCGGAGGATCGCGGCGGGTGGCCATGAGATCGCCTGCCACGACTTCCACCACACGATGGTCTTCGCGCGAACGCCGGAGGCCTTTCGGAAGGACATCCGTCGCGCGAAGGCGGTGCTCGAAGACCTCGGTGGTCAGCCCGTCGCAGGATATCGGGCGCCGAGCTTCTCCATCGGGCCGGCGGAGCGCTGGGCCTACGAGATCCTCGTCGAGGAAGGCTTCCAGTACGACTCCAGCGTCTACCCGATCGTGCACGATCGCTACGGCGACCGGGTGGCTCCCCGGTTTCCGTACGAGATCTGGCGGAGTGGCCATCGGGGGCTGATCGAGTTCCCGATCGGCACCCTGCGCTGGTTCGGGGTCAACCTTCCCATCGGCGGTGGCGGATACTTTCGCCTCCTACCGGGAGGCGTCATCAGTGCCGGCATCCGCCGGGTCAACACGCAGGAGCACGGACCCGCGATGTTCTACTTCCATCCGTGGGAACTGGATCCCGGGCATCCGCGGCCGGCCATGGCCTGGCACCGGCGCTTTCGTCTCTACGTGGGCCAGCGCGGCCACGAGGCCAAGCTGACCCGCCTGCTCGCGAGCGTGCCTTTTGGAACCGCGCGGGAGATCCTCCGCCGCTCGGGGATGCTCGCCCCCGAGGATCTGGCCTCGCGGAGGGTGGGCGCCGGACCCGGACCCCTCGAGCCTCACCGGAACGGGGCGACGTCGTGAGGGTCGTCAACATCGTGGGCGCCCGGCCCAACTTCATGAAGATGGCGCCGCTGATGCGCGAGATGCGTCGTCACTCGACCATCGCGGCGACGCTGGTGCATACCGGCCAGCACTACGACGACGCCATGGCCGGCCAGTTCTTCCGCGACCTGGACCTTCCCCAGCCCGATATCTCGCTCGAGGTCGGCTCCGGCTCACACGCGCACCAGACCGCCGAGGTGATGAAGCGACTCGAGCCGGTCCTCACCGAGATCCGGCCCCATGTCGTGGTGGTCGTGGGCGACGTGAACTCGACGCTGGCGGGGACGATCACGGCCGTGAAGCTCGGCATTCCCGTGGCGCATGTCGAGGCCGGGCTGCGGAGCTTCGACCGCTCGATGCCCGAGGAGATCAACCGGCTGCTCACCGATGCCATCTCCGAGTTCCTCTTCGTGACCGAGGAGAGCGGGCGCGAGAACCTCCTGCGCGAGGGCGTCGACAGCCGGAAGATCCACATGGTCGGCAACGTCATGATCGACTCACTCGAGCAGTGTCGACCGCTCTGGGAGCGGTCGGACGCCGCGGCCCGGCTGGGGCTCCAGCGGGGCGGCTACGGGGTCGTGACGCTGCACCGGCCGTCGAACGTCGACGACCCTGCGATGCTACGGGGACTCGTCAAGGCCCTGGCGGAGGTCGGGCGCCGTCTCCCGCTCGTGTTCCCCGTCCATCCCAGGACGCGGGCGCGCCTGGAGGCGATGGAGGCCGACGCGGAGTCACTGGTGAGGGGGGGCGCCCACTTCATCGCCCCGCTCGGATACCTGGACTTCGTCGGCCTCGTGGCCGGCGCGCGGCTGGTCCTGACCGACTCGGGGGGCCTCCAGGAGGAAACGACGTCGCTGGGGGTGCCGTGCCTGACACTCCGTGAGCAGACGGAGCGCCCGATCACCGTGACACAGGGGACCAACCGGATCGTGGGCACGTCGCCCGAGCGGATCGTCACCGAGGCCGTTCGCGTGCTGACCGAGCCGTCGTCGTCGATGTCGCGGCCGCCGCTCTGGGACGGCCGTGCCGCCGAGCGGATCGTCGCGGTCCTGCGGGACGCGTGGCCGGTGGGCGTAGCGACGGCACGGCTGGACTGAGGCGAATGCTGGCCGAGCTGTGCCGATTCCAGCCCGGCGACGACCGCGCCTGGGACCAGTACGTCGCCGCCTGCCCGAGCGCCGGCCTCTATCACCGGTCCGGCTGGGCGCGCGTCATCGAGCGCGTCTACGATCACGAGCCGCGCTACCTGTGGGTGCACGAGCACGGCGCCGTCCGTGGCGTCCTCCCGTTGGTGCTCTTTCGCGGGGCCCTCGGCGGACGGTCCCTCGTCTCGCTGCCGTTCCTGGACGAGGGTGGGCTGTGCGCGGACGACGATGCCGCCCGGACCGCCCTGTGGAGCCTCGCGCTCGATCTGGCGAAGCGCGAGCGCGCGGCCGTGGTGGAGCTGCGTCAGGGCGCACCCAGCGGCCTGCCGCTTGCGTCCCTCGGGTCGAAGGTCAGCGTCATGCTGGACCTTGCGCGGGATCCCCAGGTGATGTGGAAGCGTCTCGACGCCAAGGTGAGGAACCAGGTTCGCAAGGCCACCTCCAGTGGCCTCACGCCCGCTTGGTGCGGCGTGGAGGGCCTCGACGACTTCTACGCGGTGTTCGCGCGGAACATGCGCGACCTCGGGTCACCCGTGCACGCGCGCCGGTTCTTCGCGGCGATCCTGGAGGAGTTCGCGGGCGACGCGCGATTCCTGCTGGTGAGGGACGGCTCGCGCGTGGTCGCCGGCGGCGTGGTCATCGTCTTCCGCGACACGGTGCTGGTCCCGTGGGCGTCGTCGCTCCGCGAGTGGCGGAGCCGGTGCCCGAGCAATCTGCTCTACTGGGAAGTCATCCGGTCCGCGTGCGAGAAGGGCCTCAGTCAGCTCGACTTCGGCCGCTCGACTCTTGGAGGCGGGACGTACCGGTTCAAGATGCAGTGGGGTGGGCGTGAGCGGCGGCTGCCCTGGCAGGTCGACCCGAGCGACCGGGCGTCCGTGATCGATTCCGAGAACCCGCGGTATCGTCTGATGATCCAGGCGTGGCAGCGTCTGCCGGTCCCGCTCACCCGGGCCATCGGACCGACGGTGCGCAAGCGCCTGAGCAACTGATCGCTGCCAGGTGCTCGGACCCATCGACTTAGGTAGATTGCCATTGATTTCAGGACCTTATATGGGCCCGCAAGAGTTGCGCGGGCTGGTTCTCACAAGTCGTCGTTTTTCTTGACAGTGAGGTTCGGATCAACTTTTTGCGCGGGCTCAAAGGCATAGTCTCTGGCAGAATATCTAGTTGAATCATATAGTTACGAATCGGTCGGATGGGCATGGGCCTTGCGAAGCTGAGGGACGCCGATCGGGTGGGAGTCGGGCCGACGAGGCCTCGGTCCCAAACCGAAGGGGGCGAAGCCTGTCTTGAGGAGCCAACGTGACTGACATCCTCGGCATCTCGGCGTATTACCACGACAGCGCAGCCTGCCTCGTTCGGGAAGGGGAGATCATCGCCGCCGCTCAGGAGGAGCGCTTCACCCGCAAGAAGCACGACGCGGGATTCCCACGAGAAGCAGTCCGCTACTGCCTGCGCGAGGGCGGCATCGGCGTGAAGGACCTCCGCTACATCGCCTTCTACGACAAGCCGCTGCTCAAGTTCGAGCGGCTACTCGAGACCTACCTCGCCTTCGCCCCAAAGGGCATCGCCTCGTTCCTCAAGTCGATGCCGGTCTGGATGAACGAGAAGTTGTTCCAGAAGACCATGCTCCAGCGTGCCTTCCTAGGACTGGAGGACGGGCTTAGCAAGGGCGATCTGCCGCCGTTCCTCTTCGGGGAGCACCACGAGTCCCACGCTGCCTCGGCTTTCTATCCCTCGCCGTTCGACACCGCCGCCGTGCTGTGCATGGACGGGGTGGGTGAGTGGGCGACGACCTCGGCGTGGCTCGGGGAAGGACCGGAGCTGACCCCGCTGTGGGAGATCCCCTTCCCCCACTCCCTCGGGTTGCTCTATTCCGCGTTCACGTACTACACCGGCTTCAAAGTGAACTCCGGCGAGTACAAGGTCATGGGGCTCGCGCCCTACGGGCAGCCGAAGTACGTCAAGGCGATCTACGACAACCTGCTCGACCTGAAGCCCGACGGCACGTTCCGCATGAACATGGAGTACTTCAACTACTGCACGGGGCTCACGATGACGAGCCCCCGCTTCGACGCGCTGTTCGACGGTCCGCCCCGTCCGCCGGAGACGAAGCTCACCCAGCGCGACATGGACCTCGCGCGGTCCGTCCAGGAGGTCACCGAGGAGGTGATGCTCCGGCTCGCCCGGACCCTCTCGCGCGAGACCGGAAGCGAGAACCTCTGCCTGGCGGGGGGCGTCGCGCTGAACTGCGTGGGCAACGGGCGCGTGCTGCGCGAAGGGCCGTTCCGGGGACTGTGGATCCAGCCGGCCGCCGGCGACGCCGGGGGTGCCGTCGGTGCGGCGCTGCTCGCCACGCACCGCCTCGAGGGCCGGGCCCGCAAGACCCGCCCCCCGGACGATGCGATGAAGGGAGCCTACCTCGGGCCGGCGTTCTCCAACGACGAGATCGAGGTCTTCCTCGCGGGGCAGGACGCGCCGTACGTGCGGCTCGACGACCACGCGTTACTCCACCGGGTGGCGGACGAGCTCGCGGCAGGCAAGGTCATCGGGTGGTTCCAGGGACGCATGGAGTTCGGCCCGCGCGCGCTCGGCGGCCGGAGCATCATCGGCGACGCCCGCAGCACGAAGATGCAGTCGATCATGAACCTCAAGATCAAGTACCGCGAGTCGTTCCGACCCTTTGCCCCCTCGGTGCTGCGCGAGCGCGTGGCCGACTACTTCGACATGGACTGCGATAGCCCTTACATGCTTCTGGTCGCGCCCGTGCTCGAGCGACGCCGCACCTCGGCCATGGCCGAATCACAAGGGCTGTGGGGAATCGACTTGCTCAACGTGCCGCGCTCCGACATTCCCGCCATCACGCACATCGACTACTCGGCCCGCATCCAGACGGTCCACGAGGCCACGAACCCCCGCTACTATGGTCTCCTCAAGGCCTTCGAGGCGAAGACCGGCTGCGGCGTGATCGTGAACACCTCGTTCAACGTACGCGGCGAACCGATCGTCGGATCGCCTGCGGACGCCTATCGCTGCTTCATGCGGACCGAGATGGACCTCCTCGTGCTGGAGAACTGCGTGCTCGAGAAGTCGCAGCAGAAGCCGCTCGCGAACGACAGCGACTGGCGCAAGGAATTCGAGCTGGATTGAGCTCTCCAGGAGAACGCATGACGACGACGACCTACACGCGCCGGCAGCTGAGAGACTTCGGCCTCCTCGTGGGGGGCATCTTCGGGGCGATCGGGCTCTGGCCGTTGGTATGGCGGCACCAGAGTCCACGTCTGTGGGCCGTGGCCCTTTTCGTGGCCCTCGTGCTCCCCGCGCTGGTGGCCCCGCGGACCCTGGCCCCGGCCTATCGGGTGTGGATGAAACTGGCCGAGGTGCTGGCGTGGGTCAACACCCGGATCGTGCTCGGCGTCGTCTTCTTCGGCGTCGTGACGCCCATCGGGCTGGTGATGCGACTGACGGGCCGCGACCCGATGCGACGGACGTTCGACCAGGCAGAGACCTATCGAATCCGCTGTACGCCGCGGCCGGCGGCGCACATGCAGCGGCAGTTCTAGAGGAGGCACGAGATGGGCGAGTTCGTGTTGGAGCTGTGGGCCTTCATGCGGGAGCGGAAGAAGTTCTGGCTCCTGCCGATCGTGCTGATCCTCGTCGCGTTCGGCGGCCTCATTGTCCTGACCCAGGGGTCGGCGGTCGCGCCGTTCATCTACACGCTCTTTTGAACCCGGCTCCTCACCGGGCGCTCTCGGCTTGCCGATGAGCCGGTCTGCCTTTCGCCTGGTCCCGCCTGCGGGCGCTCCGGTGCCCGCCCGCACCGTCCTGCCGTCGATCCTGGCCGGTGCGGGGGGTGCCGCCGGGCTCGTGGCCGAACAGCTTGGCGTCCGACAGCCGTTCTTCGTGTCCTCGGGACGGGCGGCGCTGACGCTCGTCCTGCAGGCGATGCGGGAGCACTCCCACCGCTCCGAGGTCATCATCCCCGCTTACACGTGTTTCTCGGTCGCCTCGGCCGTCGCCCGTGCCGGACTTTCCATCAGGCTCTGCGACGTAGCGCCCGGAACGCTCGATCTCGACCGCGACGCTCTCGCCCGCCTCGACCTCGACCGAGCGCTCTGCATAGTGCCCTCGGGTCTCTACGGTCTGCCCAGCGACCTCGTCTGGCTAGTGAGCCGCGCCGGGAGCGCCGGTGCCTTCGTCGTCGACGATGCCGCCCAGTGTCTGGGCGCGACCCTCGACGGCCGTCAGTGCGGGACGTTCGGCGACGCAGGCTTTTTCAGCCTGGGGCGCGGGAAGGGCATCACGACGATGGGGGGCGGGTTCCTCGTCACCTCACGGGAGGATCTGGCGCAGAGCATCCAGCGGCAGCTGGCGACGCTGCGCCAACCGTCCCTCGGCGAGGTCGGCGTCGCGGTCGGGACGTCGCTGCTCTACTCGGGGCTGCTCCGGCCATCTCTGTACTGGCTCGTCGATCGCCTGCCGTTCCTAGAGCTTGGCGCGTCCCACTTCGATCCCGACTTCCCCATGAGCCGGTTGTCGACATACCAGGAAGCGCTCGTCGAGCAGGTGCTCCCGCTCGTCGACGCCTATAACAAAGCGCGGCGCGACAACGCGGACCACCTGCGCGCGGGACTCGAGGGCGTGGACGGAATCGAGCTGCCCCGGCCCGTCGCCGGGGCCAGTCCCGTCTATCTCCGCTTCCCCATTCTGACGCGCGGCGATGCTCACCGCTCCCTCCTCCGGCAGCGGCTGCGGGACGCCGGCATCAGCGCGAGCACGTCCTACCCCACGCCCATCGGCGACATCCCCGGTATCGGCCGATATCTTGCCTCCGGTCAGATGGAGTGTCCGGCGGCCAGCGCCATCGCGACGCGTATCCTCACGCTGCCGACCCATCCGTGGGTGACGACGCAAGACATCGAGCGGATGGTCGCGGTCGTCCGGAACCACTCGTGACCGCGACCGCCAGGCGGCTGGCCAAGCGCGTGCTCGCCCACGGGCTCGTGCGGACCGGGTGGTGGGACGTGGCGCTGGGTTCTTGGGCCCGGCGGGACGCCACGGTGGTCCTCACCTATCACCGCGTTCTCGAAACCCCGGGCCCCGCGCTGGACTATTCGCAACCCGGGATGGTCGTGACGGCGGCGACCTTCGAGCGTCAGCTGTCGTTCCTGGAGCGCCACTTCGACGTGGTCCCGCTCGGTGCGCTCCTCGGCGACACGTCGCGGCGGCCCGGCGGCCGCCCCCGTTGCGTCATCACCTTCGACGACGGCTGGCGGGACAATCACGATCTGGCCCTGCCGATCCTCAAGAAGCACGGCCTGCCCGCGACGATCTACCTGACGACGGACTTCATCGGCACCGATCGCGCCTTCTGGCACACCGAGCTGATCTACCTGTTCCTCTCAATGCGGATCGCTCGGTTCCTCCGGGACGACCGCGTGCTGGCCGACTACCCCGAGACCGTACGCAGCGGCGTGCGGCAATGCCTCGGGTCGGTCGTGGATGCTGTGGCCGTCGACGGCCTGATCGAGACGCTGAAGGCCGCGTGCGACGAGGACGTGATCCAGCGCCTGCTCACGACGCTGGCGGCCGTCGCCGGACTCCAGCGGCCGCTTTTCCGCGGTCGACGGTTCTTCCTCGACTGGGACCAGGTCCGCCACATGGCCGCCCACGGCTTCGAGATCGGATCGCACGGCTGCTCGCATCGGATCATGACGCGCCTGACGGTCGAGGGCGCCCGTGAGGAGCTCACGCGGTCTCGGGCGGAGATCGAGCAACGCCTGGGTCGCGGGGTCGTGCACTTCGCCTTCCCGAACGAGAACGCGAACCGCACGCTGATCGACCTGGTCGCCCGCGCCGGCTATCGCACCGCGTGTGTCGGCCACGCGGAGGACGACGTCGCGGGATCGGGCCTGCTCACCCTGCGTCGTGCGGGAATGCACGAAGGGGTCGGCATCGGCGGGTCGTCGCACGACGACGCCGTGCTGAGTCTCTCGCTGTTCCGGGCGCCCAAGAGCCGACCGGCATGAGTGTCCTCGTGACACCCGGGAACCTCCGGAGCGCGCTCGCGGTGACGCGAAGCCTCGGCCGACAGGGCGTGGCCGTGACCGTCGCCGACGAGCGGGCACGCAGCCTGGCCGGCAGCTCGCGCTACTGCCGCAGCTCGCTCCGCGTCCCCTCGCCGAGCCGTGCCGGCGACGCGTTCGTCCGCGCCATCCGGGACGAGGTGGAGCGGGGACGACATCGCGTCCTGATGCCCACCGACGACGTCACGCTGAGCCTGATCTCGGGAGCCCGGTCTCAGTTCGAGGGGTTGACGGTACTGCCGTTTCCCGAGGCAGACGTCGTGCAGCTGGCCCACGACAAGGCGGCGCTCGTGGCCCTGGCGACGGAGCAGGGCATCCCCGTGCCCCGTACCGTCGTCGTCCGAGAGCCGGCGGACCTGGAGCGCGCCGTCCGAGACGTCGGCCTTCCGGCGGTGGTGAAACCCCGCGTCTCGCGGCTGGCCGTGGACGGGGAGTGGCGGAGCGGGTCCGGACCCTACTACGTCCGCACACCGGCGGAGCTGGAGGCCGCGTGCCGAGCGGTGAGCGCAGCCATCCCGTGTCCGCTCGTCCAGGAGCAGGTTCCGGGCGAGGGACGGGGCGTCTTCGTCCTCATGAACCGCGGGCGGCTGCGCGCGGTGTTCGCGCACCGACGGCTGCGCGAGAAGCCGCCTTCGGGGGGCGTCTCCGTCCTGTCCGAGAGCGTCGAGGTCGACGCCCAAGTGCTCGAGCACGCCGAGCGGCTCCTCGAGGCGCTGAAGTGGCACGGGGTGGCCATGGTGGAGTTCAAGCACGATGCCCGGGACGGGGTGTCGAAGCTCCTCGAGATCAACGGACGGTTCTGGGGCTCGCTCCAGCTCGCCATCGATGCCGGCGTCGACTTCCCCCATCTCCTGTACCGGCTGGCGGTGGACGGTGACGTTGCGCCGACGCGGGGATATGACGTTGGCACGCGTCTGCGCTGGTGGCTGGGCGATCTCGACTCCCTCGCGCTGCAGCTTCGCGATCGTCGGGACTGGGCGGAACGGCGCGGCGCGGTCCGGGAGTTCCTGCGCCCCGCCGGCCGGCCGGCTCGCGCGGAGATGCTGCGCCGTGACGATTTGGCGCCGGCCGCGCTGGAGCTCTGGCAGTACGCGGGCGACGCCCTGCAGGGCGCGTTGAGGAAGCTCGGGCGGTGAGAGTTCTCTTCGCCGCTGCGCTCATCGCCGTCGTCTACGCCTACGCCGGCTACCCGCTGATCTTGTTGGGGCTGACGAAGATCCGTTCTCGCCGACCCGACAAACGGGAAATCTTCCCCTCCGTCTCGATCGTCGTCGCTGCCCGGAACGAGGCCGACAAGATCCGGCGGAAGATCGAGCACACCCTGGCCCTCGACTACCCGAAGGACCGGCTCGAGATCCTCGTCGCCTCCGACGCCTCCGACGACGGTACCGACGACATCGTGAAGGAGTTCGTCGGGCGGGGCGTGCATCTCGTCCGCGCGGCCGAGCGGCGCGGCAAGGAGCACGTCCAGAGCCTGGCGTTGGCGGTGGCCACCGGCGACATCGTGATCATGACCGACGCGGCCACGATCCTGGAGCCCGACGCCCTCGAGCGGCTCGTGCAGAACTTCGCCGACCCGAGCATCGGTGCGGTGAGCAGCGAGGACGTCGTCGTCGACGCCGAGGGCAATCCGACCGGCGAGGGGCTCTACGTGCGGTACGAGATGCTGGTGCGCCGGCTGGAGAGCGACTTCCACTCGCTCGTCGGCCTGAGCGGGTCATGCTTCGCGATCCGACGACGCCTCTGCGCCTCCTGGCCCGCCCACCTCGCCAGCGACTTCATGGGGGCGCTCCACACCGCGCGTGGCGGCTATCGCGCGGTCGCCGACGCGTCGGCGCGGGGCCGGTTCGCCGTGGTGAGCTCGCCGGGGGCCGAGATGCGCCGGCGGATCCGGACTTTCCTGCGGGGCATCACCGTCCTCATGGCCAACGTGGATCTCCTGAACCCGTTCCGCTACGGCCGGTTCGCCTTTCAGCTCGCGAGCCACAAGCTGGCCCGCTTCCTCGTGCCGGTGCTCCTGCTGGCGATGCTGGTGATCAGCGGGCTGGCCTCGGGCGACGGGCTGCTGCGCGTGCTCTTCTGGCTCCAGGTGCTGTTCTACGGGGTGGGGACCGTCGGCGGCAGCGTGCCCTTCCTCCAGCGCAACGGGCTCGTCCGCGTCGCCCACTACTTCACGATGGTGCAGTGGGCCATGCTGGTGGCCTGGGTGAAATACCTCTCGGGCCAGCAGCAGGTGACCTGGGAGCCGTCACGACGCCCCGCCGTGACGCACGGCGCTCCGCGATGATGGCGACCGCCCCGGAGGCCGCGCCGGTAGGTCCGGCGGGCCCGCGGCCGGCCGACGGGGAGCCGCTGACCGTCTGCCACGTTTTCTCCGGTGATCTGTGGGCTGGCGCCGAGGTGGTCATCTTCAATCTCCTCACGAGCTTGCGCGAGGAGCCGAACCTTCGCGTCGTCGCCGTGTCGCTGAACGAGGGTGAGATCGTGGACCGCCTGCGCACCGCGGGCGTGCCCACGCACGTGGTGCCCGAGAGCCGGCACTCCCTTCTCGGTCTGCCGCGCCTCGCGGCCCGGGCGCTGAAGGGCGTCCGCATCGACGTCCTGCACTCGCACGGCTACAAGCAACACCTGCTGGCCACCGTGTTGGCGAAACGACTCGGCGTGACCGAGATCGTCGGGACCTTGCACGGTCTGCCGGAGCCGGCGACGGACACGACCCGCGAGGCTCGGACCGTGCGGTGGCGAACGCGCCTGGACTTCTTCGTACTCCGGACGTTCTTCTCGACGCTGGTCGCAGTTTCGGACGAGATGCGACGCGCCCTCGTCGAGCGCTACGGGTTTCGCGAGCGCCAGCTACGCGTCATTCGCAACGGGGGGCGCTTTCCGTCCACGATGCCGGCGCCGTGCTCGCGCAGCGAGGCGTTCCGGATCGGCACAGTCGGCCGACTGGTGCCCGTCAAGGGCTTCGATCTCTTCCTGGACGTCGCGGCCGCCCTGCGGCGAACGGTTCCCGCCGTGCGGTTCAGCATTCTGGGAGACGGCCCGCTGAGGGAGGAACTGGCCCGTCGCGTCGAAGAGCTGGGTCTCGGCGAGCACGTGGAGTTCCTGCCGCCGCGGCCCGATCCGTTTCCCTATTATCGGTCGCTGGACCTGTACCTCAATACCTCCCGGCACGAGGGGCTGCCGCTGAGCGTAGTCGAGGCGATGGCGTGCGGTGTCCCAATCGTGTCGGCGGCGGTGGGCGGCATTCCCGAGGTCGTTGCCGACGGTGAGCACGGGTTCCTCGTGGCCGGACGGGAGCCGGCGGCGTTCGTGGAGCGCTGCGCGCGACTGATCGCTGACGACCGGCTTCGGGTGAGTATGAGCCAGCGGGCGAGCGCCTTTGCCCGGGAGGGGCTGAGCGCGCCCGCCATGGCGGCGGCGTACAGGAGTCTGTACGAGGAGTGCGGAACGAGGATCCGGGCTCGCCGCTCACGGGGAATCATCCGGCGAGCGAGGGATGCAGGCCGGCGCCTCGTCGTTCGACTGGAGACGCGCCGGGCCCAGACGCTGCGGCGCCGGCCTGCGCCGCTCGTGCGGCGGCTGCGCGCCGCGCGCCGAGTCCTGGTGCTGTGCCAGGGCAACGTGATTCGCAGCGTGCTGGCGTCCCAGCTGCTCGCGTCGGGGCTCGAGCGGCGCGGCGACGTGACGATCGGCTCCGCCGGCCTCGCGACCCAGCCGGGCTGGCGCCCGCATCCCCGGGTTGTCGCGCGATGCGGCGGCCTGGGGCTCGACGTGAGCGGGCGGGCCTCCGTGGCCGTGACCGCCGCCATGATCGACGCCGCCGACGTGGTGCTCGTGATGGACGTGCTCCAGCTGGCCACGATCACGCGGCGGTTCCCCCGCGCGCGCCGGCGGACGTTCCTGCTGACGACCCTCGCCGCCGACGTGCCCATGGAGATTCCGGATCCGATGGGCAAGGACGACGCGACCGTTGACGCCTGTCTCGACCACGTCGAGCGCGCGGTGAAGCCGCTGATCGGGATCATGGCCGGTCGGGAGGTGTCGTGACGACCACGGTGCTGCACATGTCGAGCTCGAGCGGTCCCGGAGGTGCGGAGGCCGTGGTCGCGGGCTTGGCGTCGGGGCTGGACCCCGCGCGGTATCGCTCGGTCGTGTGCCTCTTCCGCGACGGCTGGCTCCGCGAGCGGTGCGACCGCCTCGGCCTCGAGACCCACATCGTGCCGATGCGCGGCATGCTCGACCTCGGCTGGTTCCGGCGTTTTCGGGCGCTCCTGCGCGGACGAGACGTGGCGCTGATCCACGCCCACGAGTTCGGCGCGAACACGTACGGGACGCTGGCGGGCCGCCTCGGCGGACTGCCGGTCGTCGCCACCGTGCATGGTCGCAGCTACTTCACCGACCGCGGTCGACGTCGACTCGCGTACCGCCTCGTGAGTCGTGCCGCGACGATGGTGGCGGTCTCCGAAGACATCAAGCGCTTCGTGGTCGAGGCCACCGGCGCGGCCACGGACCGGGTCCGGGTGGTGCACAACGGGATCGCCCCGGCCACCCCGCTGACGGAGGGAGAGAGGGCCGGGCTTCGCGCCGAGCTCGGGATCCAACCCGAGGATCGCGTCGTCACCGTCGTGGGAAGTCTGTACCCCGTCAAGGGCCATCGGTATCTGCTCGAGGCAGCTCCCCGGATCCTCCGGGCTTGCCCGACCGCCGTGTTCCTGATCGCCGGTCGCGGCGCCTGCGAGCGGGAGCTCCGAGCGCAGGCTCGAGAGCTGGACATCGAGCCGCGCGTGCGATTCCTCGGCCTGCGTGGCGACGTTCCGGGGCTGCTGGCGATCGCCGACGTCTTCGTGCTGCCCTCGCTATCGGAGGGCCTCTCGATCGCGCTCCTCGAGGCGATGGCCGCCGGCCGGCCGGTGGTGACCACGCGGGTCGGAGGCAATCCCGAGCTCGTCGTGGACGGCGAGACAGGTGTGCTCGTCCCGCCGGCCGACGTGGAGCGCTTGGCCTCGGCCCTCGTCGGTGTGCTGAGCGACGCAGCGACGGCGCGGCGTCTCGGCGAGAACGGGCTGCGGCGCGTCAGGAGCCGGTTCAGCATCGACGGGATGGTGACGGCGTACCAGGCGATCTACGAGGCCGCCTTGGCCCGGCCGGTCTCGCCTTCGAATTTGCTTTGTGGGCACGAACGAAACCGCCACGATCGAGTGCATCGGGTCACCGCGGAGGGGAGAGAGCGCTGATGTGTGGGATCGTCGGGATCGTCGGCTCGCCTGACCGTCCGGTGGACGACGCGGTGCTGCGTTCGATGAACGACGCGCTGTGGCATCGTGGGCCGGACGACGAAGGGTACTTCGTGCGGGAACGGGTCGGCCTCGGCATGCGCCGGCTCTCCATCATCGACGTCGCCGGTGGGCGGCAGCCGATCCACAACGAGGACAAGTCGGTGTGGGCGGTCTTCAACGGCGAGATCTACAACTACGACGAGCTCCGCCGCGACTTGCAGCAGCGCGGGCATCACTTCTACACGCGGAGCGATACCGAGACCATCGTGCACCTGTACGAGGAGTACGGCGACGCGGGCGTCGCCCGCCTGCGCGGGATGTTCGCGTACGCGCTGTGGGACGAGCGCCGGAACCGGCTCGTCGTCGCGCGCGATCGGTTCGGCATCAAGCCCCTGTACTACGGACGCGCGGACGGCCGGCTCTTCTTCGCGTCCGAGCTGCGGGCCTTGCGCCGCGTGCCGGGATTCCCGTTCAACCTTGACCCGGGGAGCGTCGACCGGTATCTCACGTACCTCTACGTGCCCGGACCCGGGACCATCTGGCGCGACGTCGTCGAGCTGCCGCCGGCGCACTATCTCGTCGTCTCGGGCGACCGCGTGACGCAGCACCGCTACTGGGACGTGCAGTACCGCGGTGAGAAGCGGACGTCCCTTCCGGAGTGGCGCGAGCGATTTCTCACGCAGTTTCGTGACAGCGTCAAGAGCCACCTCGTGAGCGAGGTCCCCCTGGGCGCCTTCCTGTCGGGCGGCATCGACTCGAGTGCGATGGTCGCCGTGATGGCGCAGGAGACGTCCAGTCGGGTGAAGACGTTTTCGATCGGGTACGAGGGAGAGGGCTCGTTCCAGGACGAGCGCGCCTACGCGAGGATCGTCGCCGAGCGCTACGAGACCGAGCATCGTGAATTCGTGGTGACGCCGGACGTCGTCGAGCTCCTGCCCGAGCTGGTCGCCACGATGGAGCAGCCGTTCGCCGACTCGTCGGTGATTCCCAACTACTACATCAGCAAGCTGACGCGGCAGCACGTGACGGTGGCGCTGTCCGGGCTCGGCGGTGACGAGATCGGCGGCGGCTACCAGCGCTATCTGGGAATGCTGCTCGCCGAGCGCTACGACCGGTTGCCGGCGCTGCTGCGTCCAGGTTGGCTGCCGGCGGCGGTTGGCCGGCTGCCCGACCTCCGCTCCGGACGGCGGTGGATCGATCAACTCAAGCGTCTCGTCGCCACGACCCGGCTCCAGCCCGCCGAACGGTATGCGGCGATGGTCACGACGTTTGCGGCGGCGGAGCGGCAGCGCCTGCTGGCCCCCGACTTCCTCGGTCGGTCTGGGTTCGCCGACGCCGGGGCGCTCGTGAAGGACGTTTTTCGGTCGACGGGCGTCGACGGGGTGGTTCACGCCGCGATGCTGGCCGACCTCGGCTCGTACCTTCCCGGCGACCTGCTCGCGCTGGCGGACCGCGTGAGCATGCGCCACTCGCTCGAGGTCCGCGTCCCGTTCCTCGATCATCCCCTGGTCGAGCTCATGGCCTCGGTGCCGGCCGAGCTGAAGGTCCACGGCCGCACCAAGAAGGTGCTCATGCGTGAAGCGTTCCGTGACCTGCTGCCCGCCCAGATCCTCGATCGTCGCAAGGTGGGCTTCTCGGTGCCGATGGCGTTGTGGCTGCGGACCGACCTGCGCGCGAGGCTGGACGAGGTCCTCTCGGAGGCCGAGGTGCGCCGCCTCGGCTACCTCCATTGGCCCGAGGTCGAGCGAATCAAGGCGGACCACCTGGCCGGGCGCGACAACCACGAGAGCCGACTCTGGGCGCTCATGAATCTCGTCTGCTGGCATCGGCAGCAACAGCAGGAGCGTGTCGCGTGAAGGCATCCCTCCGGAGTGCCGAGCCAGGGCCGAAGCGTCAGTTCAGCGTCGGCAAGCAGATCCTCTTCTCGGTCATCATCGTGGGCAGTCTACTGCTCGCGGTGGAGGGCGCGATCCGGGTCTGGGCGCTGTACTTCCGGACATCGTACGAGCGCTACAACGCCCACACGGGCCGGCTCGAGCTGCGACCCAACCTCAGCTATACGAACGGCTACGGCCAGGAGTTCCGCATCAACTCGAAGGGGTTCGTCGGACCCGAGTTCGACGATCAGCCGAGGCCCGGAGTCTATCGCATCATCGCGTTGGGGGACTCGTGCACGTTCGGAACGGGGTTCTGGCAGGTGAGCTACCCTGGCGTGCTCCAGCGGTTGCTCGACGGTGGAGGGGCGCCGCGCCGCTTCGAGGTGATCAACGCCGGCATCGAGGGGTACAACTCGACCTTCGCGCTGGACCGGATCCGTGACGAGCTGCTTCGGTACCGACCCAACCTGGTTCTGCTGTACGTGGGCTGGAACGACCTCATGAAGATCGATCCCTCGAACCAGGCGGAGGTCGACAAGTACCGGTGGCTCGCGACCATCCTGGACTCCAGCTATCTCGTCAAGGCCTACAAGAAGCTGCTGTTCGTGAATCTGCGGCCCGTGGTGCTTCGACCGCGAACGGACGAGCGCCCCGAGGACATCGAAGCCTTCGCGCACTTCACGCCGACCCGCTATCGGTCGAATCTCGAGGCGATGGTGCGCCTGCTGCGACAGAACGGTGTCGCCGTGATGATGGTCACGCTGCCGACGGTCGTGCGGCCGGGGATGACGGGTGATGAGCTCCAACGCGCCCACGTCTTCTTCCCGTACTTCCCCGACGCCTACGGCACCGCGCGCTTCCTGAGCCTGCACCGCGCGTACAACCGGGCGATCGTCGACGTCGCGAGCCAGGAGCGCGCGGAGCTCGTCGACCTCGTGCCGGTGTTCGACGCGCTCCCGCAGAAGCAGACGTACTTCTGGGACACGATGCATCCGAGCGCGACCGGACACACGCTGATCGCCGAGACGCTCTTCGGCCGCATCAAGAAGCTCGAGACGGAGGGCCGGCTGTGACGGGCGACGCGTGACGACCGCGGGCGTCGTGCTCCTGGCCTACCACTTTCCGCCGGATCCGGCGGTCGGATCGCTGCGGGCGGCGAAGGTCGCTCGAGCGTTCCGGGAAGCCGGCTATGGCGTGGAGGTGGTCACGGCGCAGCTCCCCGGTGAGACGGGCGCGAGGGCGAGCGACGACTCCGGCCTTCGCATCCACCCCGTGACGCCCTTGCCGCCTCCGCGGGAAGTGCTCGTTCGGCTCAAGGCGTGGCTACGAGCGTCGCGACGTCAGAAGCCGGATGACGCGGGGCCGGCGCCGACACCCGGCTGGGCGCCGGAGGCCTACGTGGCGGGCTGGAAGCGGCTGCTCTCGTCGCTCCTCTGGCTACCAGACGATCGCCAGGGCTTCGTCATTCCAGCGTGGCGAACCGCACGGCGCCTCGTGCGCGGTGGCGCGCGGCTTGTTTACAGCACGGCTCCTCCGTACTCGCCGCACTTGGTCGGACTGGCGTTGCGATCGCGGCGAGGCGTGCGATGGATCATGGAGCTGCGAGATCCCTGGGCCGACAACGACCAGAAGCCCTGGTGGGTCCGGACGCGTGTGACGGACGCGATCGACGCCCGCCTCGAACGCTACTGCCTGGAGCGTGCGGATCTCGTCGTTACGGTGTCGGAGGGCATTCGCGCCCGACTCCTCGCCCGCATGCCGGCGTTCGACCAGTCCAGGCTCGTGGTGGTCCGCAACGGCATCGAGCGACTCGCCCCCGCTACCCGATTCGGCCACCGGAGCGGACCGGTACGCATCACGTACGTCGGAACCTTCTACTACAGTCGCGACCCGCGCCCGTTCCTCCGAGGGCTGGCGGCGGTACTCCGCGCGCACGGACTGGGGCCCGACCAAATCCGCGTCGATTTCACCGGCGCGTGCCGGTCGGTGGGTGCCGTGTCGGTGCAGGCCGAGATCGACGCCCTCGGGCTGACGGACGTCGTGCACATCCACGACTGGCTGCCTCATGCGGCGGCGGGGCGCCTCGTCGAGGAGTCCGACGTATTGCTCTTGCTGGCCCAGCAGCAGCCCGACCAGGTTCCCAACAAGCTCTACGAGTACCTTGGGGCGCGACGTCCCATCCTGGCCTTTGCGGACGCCGATGGCGAGACGGAGCGCATGCTCCGCCGCGTCGGCGGCCATCGCGTGGTGACGAAGGACGACCAGGTCGAGGTGGAGCGCGCGCTCGAGGACGTGCTGGCCTGGGCCCGACACGGCGCGCCGGACGGGGTGGACTCGGCCCTGCTGCAGGAGTGGACCACCGAGTCGCAGATGAAGCGACTGCTCGTGGCCGTGGGCGGGTGATGAGTTGGGAAGACGTTGTCGAGGCGGCGCGCCAGGGCCGAGGGGTGCTGAAGTATGCTCGGCCGGCCCGGCGAGCGCTGCGAGGCGTCAGGATCCCCGTGATCCGGCCGGTCTACGGCACGGTCTACGCGCTCACGCAGCTCTACGGGATCTCGTGGCACTTCGTGGCCAACCTCCTCTATCGTGAGCCGATGTTCCGCTACCGGTGTGCCCGCGTGGGACGCCGGGTGCACCTCGAGGGCGCGCCGCCGCTCATCGTCGGCAACGGCCGGATCGAGCTGGGAGACGACTGCACCATCGGTAGCCCCTGCACGTGGGACGTCAGCGCCAACGCCGAATTCATCGTCGGCGATCGGGTCAGCCTCAACTATCGCAACATCGTGAGCGCCATCCAGAGCGTACGCATCGGCGACGACACGCTGATCGCGGGCGACGTGGCGATCTTCGACAACACGAACCATCCCGTTTCACCGTCGCGCCGCCTGGCCGGGGCGGGTGTCAGTCCGAGTGAGGTGGCGCCGGTGGTCATTGGACGCAACGTGTGGATCGGGATCGGCTGCATCGTCATGCGGGGCGTGACGATCGGCGACAACTCGGTGGTGGCGGCGGGGTCGGTGGTGACAAAGTCCGTACCAGCGAACACGCTGGTCGCGGGGAATCCCGCAGTGCCGATCAGGCAGCTGAGCGATGGCTGAGCCGTCGTCGACCCTGCCGGACCACGCCGAGCGCGAGCGGGTGACCCCCCGCGCGTCGGGCGGGTGGCGCTCGCCGAGCGAGCGGAGGTCGCTGGTGGCTCGGGCGGGCCGGCTCGTGCGGAACTTCGACGTGGTGGTCCGGGAGGGCCGCGCGATCCTCAAGGGAATGTTGTGCCGGGTGTCCTGTCGTGTACGCGGCGTCCGGTTCCAAGCGGGCCGCAACCTTCGCATCGACGGACGCCTCATCATCCGCGGGCCGGGTACGGTGATCTTCGGCGACAACGTGCGAATCGGCATGACCGTGACGCCCTGGACCTACGATCCGGCCGCGGTGATCTCCGTCGGGGACGATGCCTTCATCAACGGCGCCGGCTTCGGTTGCCAGCGAGAGATCCGAATCGGACCGAAGGCGATCATCGGGCGAGCGAGCATCATGGACACCGACTTCCACAGTCTCGAGATCGATCGGCATCGCCCGGATGCTCCGGTCCGCGTCGCCCCAGTGGTGCTGGAAGAGAACGTCTGGATCGGAGCCCAGGCGGGGATTCTTCCCGGAACCCGGATCGGCCGAAACTCGGTCGTCGGGTTCGGCGCGGTGTGCGCGGGCGTGTTCCCGGCGAACGCCGTGATCGCCGGCAATCCCGCCAGAGTCATCAAGACGTTGACCGCCGACCGGAACCGCGACGCATGATCAAGGTCCTGACCGTGTTCGGCACGCGGCCCGAGGCGATCAAGCTGGCGCCCGTCGTCAAGCATCTCGAGCGTGACCCACGCTTTGCCTGCGTCACCTGTGTGACCTCCCAGCACCGCGAGATGCTGGACCAGGTCCTCGAAGTATTCGACGTCGTCCCGAAGTACGACCTGGGCGTCATGACGCCCGGCCAGACCCTCGCCGACGTGACCGCCAGGGTGGTCCAGAAGGTGAGCGAGGTCGTGGCATCCGAGCACCCGGCGATCGTGCTCGTCCAGGGCGACACGACGACCACCTTCGCCGCCGGACTGGCCGCCTTCTACCATCGGATTCCCGTGGGGCACGTCGAGGCCGGACTCCGGACCGCCGACAAGTACCAGCCATTCCCCGAGGAGATCAACCGCCGACTGACCGCCGTGCTTGCCGATTACCACTACGCGCCGACGGAGGTCGGTCGCCGGAACCTTCTCGCCGAGGGCATCGACGACCGCCGCATCCTCGTGACGGGTAACACCGGAATCGACGCCCTGCTGATGGCCCGGGACGCACTCCGGTCAGGAGGCACAGTGCGCTCTGGCCTCGCCGACCGTACGCCGGACGTGGACGGTCGACGCGTGCTGCTCGTGACCGCCCACCGGCGTGAGAGCTTCGGCGCTCCGTTCGAGGCGATCTGCGATGCACTCCGGCGCATCGCCGAGCGGAATCCTGACCTCGCCATCGTCTATCCCGTCCATCTGAATCCTCAGGTCCGCCGTCCGGTGTTCGAGCGCCTCGGGCAGTGCCCCAGCATTCACCTGATCGAACCGCTGGAGTACCTCTCCTTCGTGCGGATGATGGACCGTGCGTACGTGATCCTCACCGATTCGGGCGGCATTCAGGAGGAAGCGCCCGCGCTCGGCAAGCCGGTGCTGGTGATGCGCAACACCACCGAACGGCCTGAGGCGGTGGAGGCGGGGAGCGCTCGGCTCGTGGGGACGAGCACGGAGACCATCGTGAGCGCAGTCCAGCACCTCCTTGACGACGCCGGCGCCTATCAGCAGATGAGCGGCGCCCGGAACCCCTTCGGCGACGGGCGGGCGAGTGAACGCATCGCCCGCCACATGCTCGACGTGCTCAGGACGGATGGAGGGCGGGCGTGAGGGTCGGTCTGGTCTACGACGCCGACTATCCCTGGGACATCCGGGTGTGGAAGGTAGTGACGGCGCTCGCCGACCACGGCCACGACGTGCACCTCATCTGCCGTAACCTGACGCGGCGTCCTGCGGAGGAATCGACACCGGACCTCACGATCCATCGGCTCCGTCTACTCCCGGGCGCCGGGCTCAACGGGATCGGCACCTTCCCGGCGTTCGTCAATCCCGTGTGGATCCGTCGCATCGCCGAGGTGGTGCGAGCCGTGGGCATCGAGGCGCTGATCGTTCGCGACCTCCCGCTCGCGCTGGCGGGGGTGGCGGTCGGGCGACGGCATCGGGTGCCGGTCGTTCTCGACATGGCCGAGAACTATCCCGCGATGCTCAGGGACGTGACGCAGTTCGAGCGGTTCCGGGTACAGAACGTGCTGGTGAGGAGCCCGTTGCTGGCCACGATGGTCGAGCGCCTGGCGGCACGACTGGTCGACCACATCGTCGTCGTGATCGAGGAAGCTCGGGACCGTCTCGTCGGGGCGGGCATTCCGGCCAACCGGATCTCCATCGTCCGCAACACGCCGAAGGTCGATCTCACGCAGTTTCCGGCAGAGTGGGGCGCGGCAGAGAGCGACGGGACCCGACTCACGCTGGCATTCGTCGGGGGCCTCGAGCCGATGCGCGGCCTGGAGGCGGCCCTCGAGATGCTGGCTCGAGCCGTCCGGCTCGTCCCCGAGTTGCGCTTCAAGATCATCGGCGACGGTCGATGGAGGGGCGACCTCGAGGCCCAGGCGCGGGCGCTCGGGCTCACGGCGCACGTGGAGTTCGCCGGCCGACGGGAGTATCAGCGGGCGCTGTTCGAGGTCCAGCAGGCCGACATCGGGCTGATTCCCCACCGCGTCACGGCCCACACGAGCTCGACGATCCCCAACAAGCTCTTCGAGTACATGCTCCTCGGCAAGCCCGTGCTGGCGACGGACATGCCGCCCGTCCGCCGCGTCATCAACGAGGTCGACTGCGGGCTCGTGTACCGATCACTCGACGAGGGCGTCGAGGCGCTGGCGCGCCTGCGGGACGTGGCACTGCGACGCCGCCTCGGTGAGAACGGACGGCGGGCCGTCCTGGATCGCTACCGCTGGGACCACGACGGCGCCGAACTCGTCCGCGCGGTCGGGCGGGTCGCGGCGCTTCGAAGGCGCGCGGTCTCCGTGAGCGATGTATCTTTGTGAGCGATGCGTCGTAAGATACCGATCGGTCGACCTATCTCGATGAATCGTCACTTTGAGCGCGGCCGTCCGTCCGTGAAACACCACTGTCGGGGATCGATCAGCCTCGACTCTGGGGCCATCTGGGACGAGGTAAATAAATACATTAAAAAACAGACATTTGTGATTCTCCTGCCTTTCCTCCAGCTCCGGCATGTGCCTTGCTCAGCGGGGGCGCGATGGCTTTTCTACCGACATCGCCTTCTTGAACCCGGGGCCACGCCCGACTCGTAGACGTCGGAGTGACAGTCTAGGAGTCTAGGAAAGGACGTTCGTCATGACAGTGATCAGAGCGGTGCGGATGGCGCAGGTGATGGTTTTTCTCGCCGGTATGGGAGTTGGACTGCTGTTGTCGTCGCTTGAGGCCGAGGCGGCCGAACAGAGGTGCAACCAGCTGGGGGCCAACTGTGTGTGTGCGCGGAGTCTCGTGACTTCACGCTGGGTGGCGTCTTCGAACTCGGGCTTCTACTATGAAGGCGACCAGGACACGAGCGATTCGAAGCTATGCAGCACGCTGACCGCCGATGGCCGTGCAACGGTGTGGACGCCGAACTCTGGTTCGCTGTCCGTTGCGAGCGGTCTGAACGGCCAGTCTGTGACCCAGCATAGCGGACTCACGTTCGTTGTCGAACCGTCGCCGACTGTGATCAACTCACTGAGTGGTCGCGTAGGAGCCCGCTACTACTTCCAGCTTGGCTCCGGTTATCAGTCCACCCTCGATGGTGGCTGCTCGAACGATAAGTATCTCCAGATTGGGCAGTACTTCACGGCCAACAGCAACGGGTTCTACTGGAACGGCGACGGGTCAGGGTTCGGCATCCGCCCGTCTCAGGTCATCGGAAAATGGATGCGCCTGGAACTGTATGTCAACAACTACCAGAACCCCACCTCCTACGAGGTCTACCTCAAGAACATCACCGACGGGACCCCTGAGATCGCAAGGACCAACCTGCCGGCCGGGGCGGGAATCGACGGGTCCGTTATCCGTGGTTCGACCCATCCCGTCCATCGGTACCGGGCTGGCACGTGTTCAGGATCGTCCAAGATGATGTATGTGCTCATGGCGCAATGGCCTACGAACTCGGGCCAGCGAATCGGACCAGCCGCTGAGGTCGAGGGCGGACTGGCTGGTGGAGGAGGGACGCCATCTGCGACTCCGCCTGCGACGCCGACTGGCCTTTCGGTGAGGTAGTGCCGGACTCGCTGCCCACCGTTCGTTGCCCTTCCTGACCGTTCTTGGGCGCAGGGCTCGGTGATGTCGGTCGCGTCACCGAGCCCAAACGCCCGGGACAGTTTCGCCCGCCCGGGTACGTGACAAGTCTCGAAGAGGCGTCGATCGTCGTCACGGTTATGGGGCCCTGGTGACACCGACGCGCGACGATCCGTCTGCAACGGAGATGTGCACACGCGATGGCCACAACTAAGAAGGTCCCCACTGCTTCGAAGCCGGTGCCTGCCGACCGAACGAAATTCTTCGTTTCCCTACTGATCGTCTTCATGGTCCTCGAGTACGTTCGACCGTGGTTTCTGGTGATATTCAGGCTGCAGATGGTGATCATCGTCTTGATGGCGCTCTTCTGGATCGCGGGTCGTCCTCGCCCATGGTCCGGCATTATGACGGCCCAGGTGCTCTTCTTCCTCTTGTGTCTGCAGGCCATCCCATTCGCCTGGAACAACTATGCAGCGTACGAGACGACCCGTATCATGTTCGGCCATCTGTCCATCGCGCTCGGCATCTCCTGGCTCCTGGCGGAGCTTCCGCACTTCCGTCGTGTTGCGTTCGCCTGGCTTCTCATAATGGGATACGTAGCCGTATTCGGCATCCTCCACGGCGGCGTCGGGCCAGGCGCGGTCGTAGGTGATGAGAATGACATGGCTCTTGGCTGCGCGACGGCTCTTCCGTTTGCGTTTTACGGATTCGAGCGGCTTTCGGGCCGTCGTCGATTGGTGGCGGGCGCAATCTGCGCGTTGCTGGTGACGGCGATCGTGATCAGTTTCTCACGAGGCGGGTTCGTGGCCCTGGTTTTTGTCGGCACCTACTGCTGGATGGCTTCGCGGCACAAGATCCGTGCTCTGGTCGTGTTAATTCTCGCCATCGTGCTGGTCCTGGCGATATCGACGGATGAAGGCCGAACCGGCGAATCGTACTGGGAACGCATTGCATCGATGTTCAAGACTGATGAAGGAACGGCTGAGCAGCGTCAATTTCTCTGGAGCGTCGCCAGAAACATGTGGAAGGCACACCCGGTTCTCGGAGTGGGCGGTGGAAACTTCACGTTTCTGGTTGGACAGTACCAGTCCACTGACTATGAAAAGCCTGAGTTCCTAGAACGCGATTGGTCAGGTACTGTTACGCACTCCGCGTTCTTCCAGGTCATCGCCGAACAGGGATCGGTGGGGATCGTCTTGCTCGTCTACATAGTGCTGGCTCACTTTCGGACGCTATGGCGAATCCGGCGGGCGGCTTCTGCCCCCGGGGTGCCACCAGAAGTTCGACGCGATGCGGAATTATATGGCGGCGCACTGGGAGGTGCGGTCGTCGGCTTCTGTGCTGCAGGGACCTTCCTGTCGGTCGCCTACTATCCCTACCTGTGGTACTTCAGTGCCATGGCGGTCGCTCTCGAAGCGGCGGTACGGCGTCAAATAGAGGCTGCTGCGACTCCGACGACCATCTAGAAAGCCGATCCGCCGGGGAACGCGAAAGACCGGCGCCTTTCCCTGCCGCGGCGACTAGAATCTCACTCACCTATCGACACATGTCCCCAGAGGGCGAGACTCCCGATCCGCTGTTGGTGCTTTTGCCATCGACCATCGAGCGCCTACGTTACCAGCGGCTCGTCCAAAACCTCATTCGATGGCGAGCGCTGTTTGCCGGAGCGTGTGTCTTGGACTTCGGTGCTTCGTGGGGGACGTCGGCCGCCGCGCTGATTCGAGCGGGGGCGTCTCGCGTGATCGGTGTGGAGCCCGACCTCGGTCGTATCGAGCGTGGACATGACCTGCTGTCGCAAGTACATCTCTTGGATCGTGTCGAACTGGTGCACACGCCGGACACGCATTCTTTGGCCTTCGCGGATGGATCCTTCTCATTCGCGCTGACGAATGGGGTCCTCGAACACATCCCGCAGCCTCGCGACCGCTACATTTGCGAGCTGTGGCGGATTGTCGGCCGGGGAGGGCACCTCATGGTGACGGAAACTCCGAACAGTCTCTGGCCGAAGGATATCCACACAACGGGACTGTGGTTCAATCACTGGCTTCCTCGGGATGTGGCTCATCGGAGAGCCCTTCGCAAGGGATGCTTTCGGCGCGAGCGGCAGGACTGGGCGACGAGCGGCTGGCGTGGGATGAACTATTACGAGCTGGTACGGCCGATTCGCGGCTATCGACTACTCCATGAGAACACCCGGCTACGACATCGAGTCTTCGCGGCGCTCGGCCTACCAGCGTCGATTATCGACCCAGATCCGGTCTGGGTTCTACGCAAGGAATACTAAAGTCAGTTGGTGGGTGTGCGCAGTGATCCGATCGTGGTGACCAAGCCGAAGATTCAGGTTCTCGACGCCGTCGCGGTACCCGCCGACGCTCTGGCTGCGTTCTTCCGCGAGGTCTGGGATCGCGAGGCGACGGGTGAGTCGGTCGCGACGGCGCGCCGTCAGGCGGCCGCCGCGAACCTGGCCGAGCCAGGCGTCGAGGTGCCGACGACCGTTGTCGTCGCCGCTGACCGGGTCGTAGGGTACTGCAGCTCGCTGCCGGTCCAGCTTTGGGACGGCCACGTCGAGCACCCTGGTTACTGGGCCAAGGGACTCATGGTGCTCCCGGAGTTCCGGAACGGGCCCATCGGATACCTGGTGCTGAAGGAGCTGGTCGGGCGCCTCCGCCGGTCCGTCGTCCTCACGGTGGCTCCGCCGTCCGTTCGCCTCTTCGAGGCGCTGGGGTACGCCAATCTGGGTGTGGTGCCGAACTACCTCTGCGTGCTCCGGCCGGGCCGTCTGGCCTCGAGGGCTCCACTCGATCCATTGACGGGGCGCCTCCCCGAGATCGCGGTTCGAACGGTCGGGCTCGCCCAGCGGAGCGGTCTCCTGGGGCTCGCCGGCGGCACGATCGGCCTTGGCATCCGGGCGATTACGTGGGTCGGCGGTATCTCGCGGATGGGCCTCGAGGTGGACCGCACCAACCGTCTGCCATCGCCCGAGGAGCTCGACGGACTCTGGCTCCTCGCCCGGCGCTCCGGGTGGTCCGGCGTCGTTCGGGATTCCCGGTATCTCGGCCAGCGGTACGACGGGGCGCGCTATCATTTCGTGTCGGTCCGTGACGGCGGGATCCTGCGAGCGCTGGCGGTCGTGCAGGCCCCCCGGGCCCAGACCGACGAGCGCGTCCGCGGCCTGTCGATCGGCTCCCTCTCGGATCTGATCGTCGGCCGTGACGACGCGCGAGCGGGCGTCGCGGCCGTACGGGGGGCGGCTGCGGCGGCCCGCGGCATGGGTGGCGACGCGCTGCTGGCGAGTACGCCCTCGCGCTGGATCAGGCGGCTGCTGCTGACCCAGGCCTGGATTCCGGTGCCCGGCAACCTTCGCTTTCTGGTGCGCGAAAGCGATCCGTCCCGCTCGTGGCCCACGCACCTCGAGCAGTGGTGGCTGATGCGTGGCGATGGGGAATCCGACGGCGCACTCTGACAGGACATCGACGAATGACACAGGACAACGAGCAGAAGCTGGCAGAGGTGTTCCGTGCGGTCTTACGCCTGGACCAGGGCATTGACGTGAGCGGCGTGCGCCAGCTCAACACACCGAGCTGGGATTCGCTGGCCCACGTCTCGCTGGTCGCGGCGGTCGAGAGCGAGTTCGGGATTGCCATCGAGACCGCCGACTCGCTGACCCTGACCTCCTATCCTGCCGTGAAGCTGTACCTCGAGGAGCGCGTCGGTTGACCGAGGCGTCGTTCGAGGTCGAGGTCACCCCCGACTCCGCCATCGAGTTCGCGCGTGTGTCGGGGGACTGGAACCCGCTGCACACGGATCCCGCGCACGCCGCCACCACGGCGTACCGGCGCCCGGTGCTGCACGGAGCCTTTTCGGCCGGGCTCGTTTCTCGCATGGCCGGGATGTACCTGCCCGGCAAGGACTGCCTCCTGCACAGCGTCGACCTGAAGTTCGTCGCTCCGATCGTGCCGCCGACCACGCTGCGCGTGACGGGACGGGTCGCGGGAGAGCGCCACGGGGTCGGCCGCGTCGACGTGGCCATCACCGACGTTGCCTCCGGCGCCCGGTACGTGACCGGCGCCTATGAGTTCGGCCATCACGTGCACGGCACAGAGGCTGGTCCGACCCGGCCGGCTCCAAGCGCCACGGGTGATCGCGTGGTCCTCGTGACCGGAGGCTCGGGCGGCCTCGGCCGCGCCCTCCTCGCGCGCCTCGGGGCCCGCGGACTCGGTGTCTCGAGAACGGGCGGCGAGGGGCTCTTCGTCGCACCGAGCTCGCGCACCCTCATCGAGGCCGTCGGTGACCGGCGGCTCGACGCCATCGTGCACTGTGCGTGGCCGGCGCCGGACAATCAGCGCCTGGTGGCGCTCGATGATCTCGAGAGAGCCGTCGAGCACCACGTCAGTGGCCCGCTGGTCGAGATGATCCGGCTAGCGCGGCTGCTCAAGGAGCGCGGGAGCCCAGGCGCGCAGCTGGTGCTGATCGGCTCCACGGCCGCCACGCCAGGGCGTCACAACTATCGGATGCCGCTCTACACGCTGGCGAAGACGCTGGTGCCGGAGCTCGTGAGGATCCTCGCGGTCGAGCTCGGGGCCTCGGGCCACCGGGTCACCGGCGTGGTCTTCGACGTCATCGAGACCGGCATGAATCAGCGGCTCAGCGCGGCGGCGAAGGTGGCTCACGCCGACCGGTCGCCGGCCGGCAAGCTCCCGAGCGCCGACGAGGCGGCGACACAGCTGGAATGGATCCTGGCCGCTCCCGGATGGCTCGCATCGGGAGCCACAGTCACGCTATCGGGTGGAGCTCTGCCATGAACTTTCTCGAAGCCCATCGCCTCGTCCAGAGCTTCGCTGGTGGGCCGGCCCGCTCGCTGCGGGTCGTCCTGTCGGGCACCGGCGAGCCGCTGGAGATCTATCTCAGGGCGGCCGGTGCCCGGCGGGGCGTCGCCGTCGAGCCGTCGTTTCTCCCGTTCAACACGCTGGCCCAGCACCTTCTGGGAGAGCCCGACGAGACGCCCGAGGTCTTCCTGCTCATGCCTTGGGATCTCGCCTCAGAGCTGGACTGGCGCTCCGGCATCCCGTCGACCGTCGACCGAGGGGAGCTGATCGAGCGCGCCCGAGCGACCGCGGCGCGGATTCGACGTCGCCGCAACGCCTGCCTCGGCTACCTGCCGGCCGCCGTGCCTCCCGTGCTGGCCGATCCGGACGGCACCCGTGAGCTGGTCGCCGCGCTGCAGGCCATCGCGGCCGGGTTGGGAGCGGTCGAGCTGCCGTCGAGTGCGTTCTCGCTCACGTCCTATCTGGGGACCGGCTGTCCGATCGGAGGGGGCAGCCTCGGCGCCATCGCGACGGCCCTCGTGGATGCCGCCCTCGAACCGCGGCGTGAGTCGGCGAAGGTGCTGGTCTCGGACCTCGACAACGTGATGTGGCGGGGCGTCGTGGCCGAGGACGGACTCGAGGGTATCGGCTTCGGTCCCCAGGGTGTCGGGTACCGGCACTTCGTCTATCAGACGCTCCTCGGACGCCTCAAGAACGAGGGCGTGCTGCTCGCCGCGGTGAGCCGCAACGATCCCGAGGTCGCGCTCGGACCATTCCGGTCGGGCCAGATGGCGCTCAAGGAAGACGACTTCGTAGCCATCGTCGCCAGCTATCACGCCAAGTCGGCTCAGGTCGAGGCGCTGGCCGAGCAGCTGAATCTCGGGTTCGATGCGTTCGTCTTCGTGGACGACAACGAGGTCGAGCTCACCGAGATGGGACTGAAGCTGCCCGCCGTCCGATGCGAGCCGTTTCCGAGCCGCGACGACGACCTGCCGGGCTTCCTCGATCGTGTCACGGCCCACTTCCGACGCACGGTCGTCACGGACGAGGACCGCGACCGGACCGCGCTCTATCGTCGCCGGCTCGCCGGGATGGTGCCGAGCACCGCTCAGGGGGCGGACCTTCGCGCCTTCCTGGAGGGGCTCGCGATGACCCTCGTCGTTCACGACCGATCCGCCGGCCATCGGGACCGGGCGATCCAGCTCATCAACAAGACGAATCAGTTCAGTGTCAACGGTCGGCGGGTGGCCACCGAGGAGGTGGAGACGATGCTCGCCGCCGGTGGCCGGCTGCTGACGGCGACACTGAACGACAAGACCGGCACCCACGGAGAGATCCTGGCCATCCTGATCGACTCCGACGACGTGGTGAAGTCGCTGGTGATGTCGTGCCGGGTGTTCCAGCGTCGGGCGGAGTTCGCTTTCCTGCGGTGGCTGGCGAGTGGAGCCAGGCCGCCTCGCGCCTTCGAAGTCGCCGAGACCCCGCGGAACGAACCGGCCCGGCAGTTTCTGCAGGATCCGGCGTTCCGCGTGGCGGGCTCCGGGCTGGTGGAGTTCGACGCGAAGCGGTTCCTCGAGGACCACGCCGACGTCGGCTCGCTGATCCAGCTGGTCGAGCCCTGATCGCGGTCTGATGGCCCCGCCGTCGCTCGCCTTCCCCGAAGGGCGTCGATTCGCCTTCACGATCATGGACGACACCGACGTGGCGACCCTCGCCAACGTCGGCCCGATCTACCGTCTCCTGACCGACCTCGGAATGTGGACGACGAAGACGGTGTGGCCGGTGGACTGTCCGGAAGGCAGCAAGGACTTCTCGTCGTCATCCACGCTCGAGGATCCCGAGTATCTCGCCTTCGTCCTGGATCTCGAACGGGCGGGCTTCGAGATCGCCTACCACGGCGCGACCATGGAGACGTCGCTGCGCGAGCGCACGGAGCGCGCGATCGCCCGGTTCGTGAGTCTGTTCCGGACCCCTCCGCGTGTCTTCGCCAATCATTCGTTCAACCGGGAGAACCTCTACTGGGGCACCGATCGGATCGACGTCGGTGTCCTCAAGTTCCTGTATCGCCGGCTCAGCGGGCAGCCGGCCGATCAGTACCAAGGGCATCGCCCTGGCTCTCCGTGGTGGTGGGGTGACCTCGCGTCCGCCCACGTGCGCTACGTCCGCAATCTCACCTTCGACGAGATCGACCTCCGGCAGGTGAACCCGACGCTGCCGTATCAGGATCCTCGGCGCACGCTGGTCCCCTGGTGGTTCAGCGCCGCGGACGCCGAGGATGTGACGGCGTTCAATGCCCTACTGAATCCCGAGAACCAGGACCGCCTCGAGCGGCAAGGGGGCATCTGCATCGTCGCCACCCACCTCGGGAAGGGGTTCGTGACGGACGGCAAGGTCGTGGCCGAGACCGAGCGACTCCTCCGTCGACTGGCCGCCCGGCCCGGCTGGTTCGTCCCCGTCGGCACGCTGCTCGACTGGCTGGTGGCGCAGGGGGTGGCTGGCCCGCTCCCGGAGGGGGAATGGCGCCGCATGCAATGGCGCTGGTTCGGTCATCTCCTGGCGCGTCAGGTCCGTCTTCGCGTCGCCGGGTTGGTCGCCCGGTAGCGGCCCAGGTCGCCGCCAGGGATCGGCTCAGGACGCGGCCGACGACTCGATGCGCTTCCGGACCACGGCGAGAAAGCGAGTTCGCTGGACGTCGAGATTCAGCTCGCGCTCGCATCGCAGCCGCCCCGCCGCCCCTAGCCGGCGGGCCAGGTCGGAATCGTCCAGCATCCGCTCGAGGGCGTTGGCCAGGCCCACCGCGTCGCCCGGCTCGAAGAGCAGACCGGTCTCGCCATCGAGGACGGCCTCGCACAGGCCCTGAAGCCGCGAGGCCACGACGGGGAGCCCGGCGGCCGCCATCTCGACCGCGGTTCGAGGAAACGAGTCCCACCCGGTCGACGGGATGACGCCGCAGATGCAGCTCGCGTACAGCTGCGGCATGTCCGAGCGATAGCCCCCGAAGATGACGCGGCCCTCGATCCCCTCTCGGGCGCACGTCGCGAGGAACGGTTCGCTCTCGTTAGCCTTGTTCCCGCAGATGACGAACGACACGTCGTCCCTTCGGCGGCGCTTCACGAGCTCGACGGCGGCATCGATGAGCGTGTGGACGCCCTTGCGCCGCTCCATGTGCCCGGCGTAGATCACGATCTTGTGGCTTTGGGGAATCGCCAGGGCCGCGTGCGCGTAGTCGGTGTGACCGGGTTGGAACTTCGCGATGTTGACGCCCAGCGGGACGATGTCGATCAGACGGCTCGAGACACCCCGCCCCCCCACCGCCAGATCCGCCATGGCTCTGGACTCGAAGATGAGGCCATCCAGTCGTGATCGCGACAGCGTGAAGATGGTCTTCTTGATCGCGAGCTTCCAGAGCGGCATCGGCGAGGACAGGGGCGCGCCGTAGTACGACAGCAGGGTCCTCGCACCCGCCGCTCGGAGCGCCCTGAACAGCGGCGAGATCGGGTTGATGTCGAAGAACATCACGAGGCGAATGCCGTGATCGCGGACGTAGGTCGCGAGCGCGGCGATGCTCGCCGGGCTCGTGTCGTACACGTCGTGAGGGAAGTAGTTCGTGAAGTCCGGGGGCAGCGATTGCGGGCGTCCGTTCGTGACGTCACGGTACGCGAAGTGCACCAGGTCGGTGTCGCCCTCGGCCAGCTGAACCCCGACCTCGTAGAAGAGCGTCTCCAGCGGCGCGATGGCGTAGCCCACGTTCGACCCGAACTGAATGACGAACAGCGAGGAGATCTTGCCGGCCATCAGCGCAGCCGATTATACGTGCTTCGCCCACGAGACCGATCGAGGAGAAATCCCTGCGGGGGCCCGCCGGACGGGTTGTACGCTGGGGACTCATGATCGCCGCGCGAGCCGGTACCGTCAGGCGCCGCGACCCGGGCGACCCCTGAGGACGAGGGCCGGGCGACGGTGACGTCCTGGGACCGGTACTGGTCGCTGGTCCACGCCTCGGATCAGACGGTCCGTAGCCCGATCGACGTCTTCATCGATCGTCTGGCCTCGGGGGCCCGCGGCCGGTGGCTCGACGCCGGGTGCGGGCGCCAGTCGATGCCCGACTGGCGACGGACCGAGCTCACACGTGTCCTCGGGCGAGGGGTGGTGCTCTTCGGGTGCGACGCCGACATCGTCGCGCTCGTGGAGCGGCGGGACCCGGGGCCGGTGTGCGGAGCCACGCTCGATGATCTCCCGTTCCGTGATGCGAGCTTCGACTTCATCAGCGCGAACATGGTCTTCGAGCACCTCGTGCAGCCGGAGTCGACGGTGCGGGAGCTGGCGCGGGTCACGCGACCGGGCGGGCGGATCCTGATCCACACCGTGAATGGCCACCACTACGTCGCCTGGCTGGCGCGGCTCACGCCGTTTCGCTTCCACCAGTGGATCGTCGAGCGGATCGAACGGCGCGCGGGTAAGGACGTATATCCGACGCAGTACCGTGCCAACACCGTCGGCCGTCTTCGTGGGTTGTTCGAGGAACGCGGCTGCCGCCTCGTCGCGGGAGGGCTGATCGATGGGGTGCCACTCTACCTGCCCTATCCAGGGCTCTTCAGCCTCGCGATCTACGGCGGTCTGCTCGAACGACGCCTGGCCCGCCTGCCCGGGTTGCGTCAGCTCCTACGGCCCAACCTTCTGATGGAGTTCGAACGAACTCGCTGAAGACGGCATCGCGCGCGCTCCTGGTCGCGGTCCTCCTCGTCATCCTCGGCGTCACCCTGCGGCCGTCGGATCCCGAGGGCCCCATCGAGATGAGCCGGGTCCTCTGCGTGCTCTGTGGTCGGGGGGCGCTCGCCGACGGCCTGGCCAACCTCCTCCTGTTCGTCCCCCTCGGAATCGCACTGGCGACGCTCGGGTGGCCGCCACGTCGGGCGATCCTTGCCGCCGGAGGCTTGTCGCTGTCCATCGAGCTGGCCCAGTTCGTCATTCCTGGGCGCGATCCCAGCCTGGGCGACCTCCTCTTCAACCTCGCCGGCGCGGCGGTCGGCGTGGGACTCGGCCGGCGGGCGCCCCGGTGGTTGCTGCCCGACTCGCGCCTCGCGGGCCTCCTCTCGCTGGGTGCCGCGCTCGGGGCGGCGGGAGTGTTCGTGTCGACCGACGTCCTGCTCACGGTGTCGCTGCCGGACACCGTGTACTACGCGGGATCGCCCTACCTGCAGTCGTCCGATCAGCCGCTGCGCATCGGCGCGAATGCCGAGCCGCGAGGATTCTTCCGAGGCGTGATCGACGAGGTCCGGGTGTACCGGAGGGCGCGGACCGCCGAGGAGATCCGGACCGACATGCACACGCCGGTTGCCTCGGGCCCCCGGTCCCTCGATCTCGTCGCCGCCTACGGCTTCGACGAAGGCGCCGGCGCCGCGGTCACCGACCGGTCGGGCCACGGGAATTCTGGGCGGATCGAGGGAGCAACGTGGACGCCGCACGGCCGGTTCGGGGCCGCGCTCGCCTTCGACGGCGTGGGGAGCGTCGTGCTGATTCCGCCGAGTCCCCTCTTGGATCTCCATGACGCGATGACGCTGGAGGCCTGGATCCAGCCGACCGTGGCCCAGAGAGGCTGGCGGTCGATCGTGCAGAAGGACTTCGACGCGTACTTCCTCTTCTCCGGAGCTCGTCCCGGCACCCTCAAGCCAGGCGGCGGTGGAACGTTCGGGTCCTCCACGGAGCTGATGGCGTCTCCCGCGGCCGTGGCCATCGATGCCTGGACCCACGTGGCGCTCACGTACGATGGCACCACGCTGGAGCTCTACCTCGACGGGCGTTCGGTGGCGCGACGCCTGCGCTGGTACCCAGGGCGTATTCGAGAGACCTCTCTCAACGGGATACCGATTCGGGCCGGCGACACGATGGACTCGCGAGCCGTGCGCGAGCGACTCCAATCCGGGGTGTCTCTCCGGGTCGATGCGGTGGCCACGGCTCCCGTGCCGACGCAGGTGCCGCTGGTATACCTCCTCGATCCGTACCGGAACGAGATCCTCCTCCTCGCCGCCGATGGAGACGACCTCCTGTTCCGTATGCGGACACGCGCGGCGGCCCTCGAGCTCGACAACCCAGCCCTCCGTGCCGCCGGCATCATGCGAGGTATTTCTCCCGGAGACCCACTGCCGGTGACCGTCTCGCAGCGTGGCGGCAGGTACTGCATCGACGTGCGGTCGCGCGTCGCGTGCGATCTCGGCTTCACGCTGGGGATGGGCTGGACATTTCTGCTCTATGCTCAGGTGCCGCCGCGCTGGCCTCCCGGGATGCTGAGCGGCCTGTGGATGCTGGTGCTCGTCTTTCCGTTCGGATTCTGGTGGCGGCGTCGATGGGAATCATGGCTCGGCGCGCTGGTGCTCGTGCTGGGGGCCGCCGCCGTGTGCACGATGGGTCGGCTGAGCATCGCACCCATCGAGATCGGGGGAGCTCTGGCGGGCGTCTTAGGTGCGCAGGCGTGTGCCGCAAGGATAGCGGGCTGGCGGGGCACTGTATAGATTCCTCACGCTCGACGGAGTCGAACCTCGACTACTCGTCGAGGCGGCGCGACCAGGTGGTGTGGGCCGTCGGCGCGTTCAGCCAGCGGGTTCCGCGGCGCTGACTCCGCCTAAGGCAGCGGCGTGTTCATCGCCGCGCCGATCTCGGCGGGGCTGAGCGCCCGGTTGTAGATCCGGACCTCGTCGATCCGGCCCTTGAAGAACTCCTTCCACAGGCTGTTGCCCCCGATGCGCACGGGTCCCGTCGAGGGCGGCAGCGGGCCGGACACGGGAATGTTCGCGACCTCGACCCCGTTGACGAACAGACGCAGTACGGCGCCGTCGTAGGTGCCGGCGAGATGCGTCCACGCGTTGATCGGAAGCGGCGCGCCCTCGGCGGTCCAGTTGACGCCGCCGACGAACACGTTGGCCTCCGGCCGACCGCGCCAGTTGCGGTGGTAGAGGTTGTAGACGTCGACGTTGGCGCCCTCCTTGAGGATGACGTCGCGGATGCCCGACGAGACGGTCGGGAAGACCCAGGCCATCATCGTGATCGCCGTGGACGGGTTGAGTGACGGCGAGTTGGCGATCGTCACCCAGTCGTTGTTGCCGTCGAAGGACAGGCCCCGGCCATACCGGCCGCTCGTGGTCCTGCTCGCCCCCGACACCGTTCCGTGGTTGCCGGTGCCGGATGCGTCAGCGGTCGCGTTGCCATTGCTCTCGCTGAACGCGTAGGCGGCGACCAGCCCCGTCGACGCGCTGTTCGACAGGGTGACGGCGACGTCGGCCGCTATTGCCGCGTTGCCCGACGAGTCCGTCGCGCGCGCCGACAGCCGGTGCGGGCCGTTCTGGGCGCCTGTCGTCACCCACGCCGTCGTGAATGGGGGACCGGTCAGCACGGGCCCCAGCGGCGCGTCGTCCAAGAGGAATTGCAGGCTGGCGACCGCGATGTCGTCCGACACGCTGGCGGTCACCGTGACGGCTCCGGAGACCGTCGCCCCCGTGCTGGGCGCCGTGATCTGCACGACCGGCGCGACCGTATCGGCCAGCGCCTGCGCGGTGGCCTCAGGCGAGGGCGGACCGACATTGGCGGCCGCGTCGCGCGCCGTCACGACGTAGTAGTAGGCTCCGGGCGCGAGGCCGGCGTCCGTGTAGGTCGTGGCCGCCGTCGAGCCGACGCGGTTCGCCCCCGTCGGGACGATGCCCGGCGCCGTCGACCGGTGGATGCTGTAACTCGTGACCGCCACGTTGTCCGTGGCTGGAGTCCAGGAGAGGCTGACCGAGCGGACCGCACCGCTGGCGGTCAGCGTGCCGGGACTTGTGGGCTGCTCCAGGTCGGCCGTGAGGCCGGGCAGTCGTACGAACGACGCGACCGATGGGACCCCGGCATTGTCGACGAGGAACAACATGTAGGTGCCGGGGGGCGCCAGGTTGGTGTTCACCGGCGCCTGGACGTTCAGTCCTCCCGCAGTCACCTGGAACGTCAACGGCAGGTAGCGCTGGGTCTGGTTGAAGGCGTGCGTCACCGCCCCCAGCGGGATCAGCGACACCGTCGTGATCCTGGACGCATCGAGTGTCTCGACGAAGAAGCTCGCATTGTGAGCGACGGTGGCCGGGGCCGTGGTGATCGTGGGCCGCGGCCCCTTGAACAGATACGGGGGCGAGTAGATCTCGGCGCTGAACTGATCGACGCCCCACCGTCCCCCTCCCGCCAGCAGCACCCGGGCGTCGGGCAGCAGCAGCGCGATCGAATGGTACAGGCGTGGCGTCTGCATCGCGGCCAGCGTCTTCCAGCCGCTGGCGGGCGACCATAGCTCGGCTTCCAGGACCGCCGCGCCCAGGTCGTTCACGTCCGTCGTCTCGCCGCCACCAGCCGCGAGGACCGTCCCATCCGGGAGCAGGGTCAGGGTGTGATAGGCGCGCGCGAAGGCCATGGGCGGCGCGGCATGCCACGCCGGAGTGGGGCTCAGCATGTCCAGCGTGTACGTCGTGCTGGCGGAGGCGATGTAGGGGGGATCGGAGGTGGCGGACGTTCCCGACTTCATGATCTTGCCCGGCAGGTACATCACCGCGCTGCCCCCGTCGAGCACGGTCGGGCTCACCGTGCTCCAGGTTCGTGTCCCGAGATCGAGCGCATACGTCGCCATCGGCTGCTTGGCCGAGCTGGCCGCCAGCACCCGGCCGTCGGGGAGCACGAACATGTGGGGGTAGAACGGCAGATAGAGTCCGGAGCTCGTCAAGCGCTCCCAGGCATCGGCGGAGGGCGTGTAGATCTCAGGGATCTCGACTTCGCACCCGAGGCAGTTGGTCTCACCGGACGTGACCAGCACCCGTCCGTCGGGGAGCGTGGTGGCCGTCGGGTACCAGCGCGGGTAATGCATCGGGCTGACGCTCGCCCAAACTCCCGCGATCGGGTCGAACACGTTCGCATCGATGAGGCCGTTATGAGCATCGACGTGGCCGCCCACCACGAGGAGGCGCCCGTCGGGCATGAGCACGAAACCCGAGCAGAAGATGTTGGTCCAGGGGCTCGGCACCTGCGTGTGGGTCGTCGTGGCGGGGTCCCAGACGTGGATCGGCACGGCGGGCGAGGCGTCCCACGCGAGCACCCGTCCCGTCGGAAGAAGAGCCGCGTGCACGGCCACCATCGGCCACGCGAACGGTCCCGACCACTCCCCGATCTCAGACGGGGGAGGCGGAGGCGGCGCGGGCGCGGCCGTCGGGATGGGGGTGTTCATGTCGGCCTGGATTTCGGCCGCCGTCAGCGCCCGGTTGTAGACGCGGACCTCGTCGATGGTTCCCTTGAAGAATTCGCCCCAGAGACTGTTGCCGCCGAACCGGAGCGGCCCGCTCGAGTTCGGGATGGACCCGGAGACGTTGAGGCTCGAGACCTGGGCTCCGTTGACGAACAGCCGCAGGGTGGTCCCGTTGTAGGTGCCGGCCACGTGGGTCCAGGTGTTGGCCGGGACCGCGTTGATCTCCGCGGTGCGATTGGTCCCGCCGACGAACACGTTGGCCTCGGAGCGGCCCGCCCAGTTGCGATGGTAGAGGTTGTAGTTGTCGACGCCGCCGCCCTCTTTGATGATGATGTCGCGGACCCCGGTCGTCGCGGTCGGATTGATCCAGGCCATGAGAGTCATGCCCGTCGAGAGATCCAGCGCGGGTGCGTCGGGAACGGTGACCCAGGCATTGGTGCCGTTGAACGACAGCGCCGACCCGAAGCGGCCCCCGGTGGTCCACGTGGCGCCGTTGAGCGTCCCCGTGTTGCCGAGGCCTGAAGAGTCCCCGGCCGTCGTTCCGGCGCCCTCGTTGAAGGCCCAGGCGCCCACCAGGCCGTTGGTCTGGGCGGTCGCGGGACCCTGAAGCGATCCGTACACCGCCACGAGCACGAGCAGGCATTCCGCGACGCGCCAGCGCATCGGCCTCTCCTGTGGGTGCAAGGGGTATTGCCCAACCGCAGTGAAGCCATGAGCCGGACCGCTGGTGCCCGTGCCTACCAGGGGGTACCGCCGGTAGTATACGATATCGGCCGTCGCCGGAGGGGAACGAATGACCTATCGACTCGTGGCGGTCTTGCTCCTTGCGCTGGTGGCGCCCGCTGGGGCCGGCCATCCGCTCCCGCCCTCGGTGCCGACCATCGATGCCGAGACGCTCAAGAGGCTGCTGGACGAGGGGACGCGACCCGTGTCGATTGACCTCAGGTCACCCGAGGATCATCGTGGCGGTCGGATCCCGGGAGCTCGCTCGGTGCCGCTCGAGGAGTTGCGTCGGCGATGGATGGAGGTTCCGCGTCAACGCGTGGTGGTGCTGTACTGCGCGTGCCCGAGCCAGACGATCGACGTGGCCTACTACTTCCTGCGGCGTCAGGGATACGAGGAGGTCTTCGTATTGAAGGATGGGTTGGAGGCGTGGACCGCTCGGGGATACCCGCTCGAGCGGTGAGAGCCACCGCTCGAGCGGGGTGGACGTCGTCTACTTCCGCTCTTTCCTGACGTAGGCGTAGTAGTGGTGGTAGTGGCGCTTCAGCGGGCCCGCGGGAACCTGGTTGAGCACGACGCCGAGGACCCGCGCGCCGGCGTCCTCGAGCAGGGCCTTGGAGCGCGCTAGATCCCGGAAGCTGGTGGAGCTGGCCCTGGCCACCAGGATGACCCCATCGACCGCGCCCGCCAGGAGAAGGTTGTCCGGGATCAGGAGCACGGGCGACGAGTCGCAGATGACGAAGTCGGCCCGAGTCGTCATCTCACTGATGAGCTCCCGCAGCCGCGACCCACCCAGCATGCCGCGCGACTTCGGCTGGAAGGACTGGCCCCGCTGGGCCAGCCAGAGACCGTCGCTGACCGTCGCCAGGGCGGGCTCCCGCGGCTCCTCGGACTCGAGCGTCTCGACGATGCCCTCGCTGCTCTTGATCTTCATGGCCCGGTGCAGCGTCGGGCGCAGGAAGTCGGTGTCAGCCAGGACGACCCGACGCCGCGCCTCGTTGAGCGCCAGACCGAGGTTGACGACAATCGTCGACTTGCCCTCGTCGGGGAAGGCACTCGTCACGAGCACGCTCCGCAGCGGCTCGCCGCGCGTCCCGAGCTCGATGGCCACGCGCAGGGCCCGGAACGCCTCGGTGAACATCAGCTGCTCGCTCGGGCCCGACCCGCCATCGGGGATGCTGCTCGAGAAGACCGCCTGACCGGCGCGGACGCGCGGCACCACGGCGAGGACGGGGAGACCGGTCGCGGCCTGGACGTCGTCCTCGTTCTCGATCGTCCGGTGGAACCACTCGACGGCGGCCGGAACCGCGGCGCCGACGACGAGTCCGGCGCCGGCGGCGACGCTGAGGATCATCATCCGCTTCGGGTTGCCGACCGGAGACGGCCGTGAGGCGGGGTCGATGACCTTGACGACCTTCATCTCGCCCTGTTCACGGATGCGGGCCCCCGTCAGCTTCTCGGCGACCAGAGCGTGCAGGCTCCGCTGGCTCTCGACGTCACGCGCCAACCGCGCGTACTCGGCCTCGCCGCCCGACAGACCCCGCAGGCTCTGCCGAAGTGCCTCCCCCTGCTTCTTGAGGGCCTCCTCGCGCGCGGCGGTCGAGTGGAACGTCGCCTCGAGGGCCAGGAGCTGCTCGGCGAAGTTGACCCGCTCCTCCTTCGGCACTGCGCTCGCCGAAGGCGTCGAGGCGACGGCGTCCTTCAGGGCTCCGCCGAGGAGCTGCATCAGCTCCTCGATCCGGGACTTGACGAGGCGGATGCGGGGATGCTCCTCGGTGTACTTCGTCCGCAGCTCGAGGAGCTGCGACTCGAGCTGGGTCAGCTGGGTGCGAAGGCGCTCGACGTCCGGGGAGGGGGCCCGCGGAAGCGCGGAAGGCTTCTGATCCGTCGTCGACCGCCGCTGCCCGTCGACCTTCTCCCGGAGCGCATCCAGGCGGGTCTGGAGCATCCGCTGGCTCACGCCGATCTCGGCGAGCTGGGCCTCGGTCTGCGCCAGACGATCGGCCGTGGCGCGGGACTGCTCCGGCAGGCGAATGCCCCCCCGCGCAGCGACGAACGTCTGGAGCGCCTGCTCGCTGGCGTGCATGGTGCGCTTGACGTCCGTGAGCTGCTGCTCGAGGAACTCGCGAGACACCCGAGAGTCATCGATGTTGAAGGTCCGGGTCCGGGCGATGAGCTGTTCGATGTACGTACTGATCATGTCGACAGCGACCGGCCCCTGCGAGGCCTCGGCCGAGAGCGTGACGATACCGCTCTTGTCTGGCCATGCCTGGAACGTCATACGCGAGCGCTGCAGATCGGCGAGCGCCGCGCGATTCATGTTGCGCACGGGCAAATCGATCCCCCGCCAGCGCAGATAGGCGTTGTTCAGGGCCTGCCAGTAGTCACCCTCGTAGGTGGTCTCGATGAGGTCCTGGACGGACGCGTTCGACAGGTTCTCGACGACCGTCTCGGCCAGGCTCCGCGAGTTCAGGATCGCGTACTGGACGGGGAGGGGCCGGACCGGCGAGAACTCACCGAAGATCTGGTTGGTGCGCTCCGGACGCGCCTCGAGGAGCACCGTCGCCGACGAACGGTAGCGCGGCTTTTCCTTCGAGACGTAGTAGGCGACGGGCAGCGCGAGTGCAAGGGTCAGGACGGTTGTGATGAGGGCCAGGCGCTTGCGACGCCGCATGACGCCACGAACGATCCGCTCGACGATCGACCACGCCTCCATGCGCCTGTGCCTTTCAGTCTGGGTTGGACGCCGAGGATTCGGCGAGAGACCTCAACGAGAGCCTTTGGCAAACAGCACGACCTGCAGGGTACTGAGGAGGATGACCAGGTCCAGGAGTGGGGACATGTTCTTGATGTAGTAGAGGTCGTACTGCAGCTTCTCCATCGAGTCCTCGACGGACGCTGCGTAGCGGTGGCGGACCTGCGCCCACCCGGTGATGCCCGGCTTGACGGAGTGCCGGCCCATGTAGAACGGGATCTCGCGCTGCAGCGTTCCCACGAACTCTGGCCGCTCCGGGCGGGGCCCCACGAAGCTCATGTCCCCAACGAGCACATTCCAGAACTGCGGCAGCTCGTCGAGGCGGGTCAGGCGAATCCAGCGTCCCACCCGCGTCACCCGCGGGTCACGGTTGGTTGCCCACACCGCGCCGTGGCGCTCGGCGTCGACGAACATCGAGCGGAACTTCTTGAGGACGAAGATGCGACCGCGCTCACCGACGCGCGCCTGGCGGAACAGGATCGGACCCCGGTCCTCCCATTTGATCGCCGCTGCGACGAGCACCATGATGGGCGCCGAGAGCGCGAGCCCGACCAGCGCCAGGCCGATGTCCATCACGCGCTTCACCATGCGCGTCGTGTCGGTCTTCACGAAGCCGTCGGAGAAGATCAGCCAGCTTGGCCGCAGGTTCGCGACGAGGATCTTCCCGGTCTGCTTCTCATAAAACGTGGGCCACTCCTCGACGTTGATCCCGCGCAGCCGGCACTCGAGGAGATCCTCCGCCGGCAGAGCCCGCCGCATCTCGGCGAGCGCCACCAGCACGAGGTCCGGCTTCAGCTCGTCGGCGAGACTCAGCAGATCCTTGCTCTTGCCGAGCAGCTCGAATCCGACCGGTACGCGATCAGCGGCGTCCGGGGCGTCTTCGAGGAAGCCGAGGATCGTGAAGGGCCGGGTCCCGCTGAATTGCAGCTCAGGGAGAACGCCGGCGGCCTGGCCAACGCCGAGCACGAGCACGCGGTGACTCAGCCGGCGTTTCGGGCCCAGGGCCACCCAGGCGAGCCGCGAAGCGAGGAGGCCCAGCGACGTCACCCCCATGACGTGCAGGTAGGTGAGGCGGCCGAGGCGGAACACCGGGAACGCGAAGCCGATCGCGGCAACGATCGTGGAGGCGGCGGCGAGCGCCAGGAAGAGGCGCGAGGCGAGCTCCACCCGGCGGATCCGGTAGTCGACCCTGTACAGGTCGGCCAGATAGAGCACGAGCAGCGTCACCGCGGCGACAGTGGCGGCCTTCGCCCACAGGGCTCCGTCCGGGCTCCAGTAGCCCAGCTTCTGTGCAGAGAACATCGCGAGAGCGACGACGGTGAGATCGACCGCGACCATGGCGATGACGGTGGCCGAGACGTAGTGTCGGTAGACGCGTAGCATGGGCACGCCGCACAAACGCAAGCGCCGTACCGAACCCAAATAGCAAGTAAGTAGCTGTTTTTGAAGGCGTGTCGTGATCCTGCTCGGAGGTCCGATCACGCAAAAAGTTGTGGCCCCCGCAGTAATGTCCAAAAATCCGCCATTTAGAGCGTGGCGGGGACGCACGATTTGCGCGCCGCGACGTCGGGACGGATACGCGCCGAAGCCTCGGAAGCGCCCCACATCGCGGCGGTTTCCGGCCCTCGCCGACGGTACCGAACGGCCCTGGACGAGGCATACCCATGCCCGGTATATTTTCCTCGGAGAAACGACCCTAGCGGTGGTATTTCTTGTTTTCTCCCCCTCGTACATATGGTATTGATACCCTTCGATACGCGGGGTCGACCCTGGTATCCGACCACCATCGAGAGGAGGAGATATGGCGAAGGCGAAGAAGGCGTTCGGGGGGTATTCGATCAGCTTCAAGGGCGCCAAGGATACCTTGGAGTCGGTCTTCGGAAGCACACCCATCGGTCCGTCGGACATGACCAAGAAGCTCTGGGCCTACGTCAAGCGGAAGAAGCTCGCCGGCAAGCGCTGAGTTCCTCCTCCGGAGGGGGCCGCCGTACGGCCCCCTCCAGTTCGTCCCGCGGTCTCTGTCTCGCTTCGCTCATCAGACGAACACGCAGTGGGATCGTGACCCGTCCCGGCTTCGCCTCTTTGTTCCGGTCCAGATTCTGATCTTGTGAGGGCCAGGAGCAGGACGTGTGCTGGTAAAAATTGATCCGGGCTACGGAGGCCCGTAGCCGGC
>Ga0209382_10000841_pt1 | contig 49839 bp, 44 predicted proteins | sample SoiMetdeltSBSDD5_FD_187599 | JGI IMG/M metagenome (GOLD analysis project Ga0209382, IMG submission 187599) | Bulk soil microbial communities from a Populus tree surrounding site in Tennessee, USA - Soil MetaG P. deltoides SBSDD5 (SPAdes) (version 2) | ecosystem: Environmental > Terrestrial >...
GCGTCTGGCTGGCCGGCTTGAGCACCACCGGGCAACCGGCGGCGATGGCCGGCGCCACCTTGTGGGCCACCAGGTTGAGCGGGAAGTTGAACGGGCTGATGGCCCCGACCACGCCGATCGGGACGCGGAGGGTGAAGCCCAGCTTGCCCTCGCCCGGGGCGGACGCCTCCAGCGGGACCATGTCCCCGGTGAGGGAACGGGCCTCGACCGCGCTGAAGCGGAAGGTGTCGACGGCGCGGGCCGCCTCGACCCGGGCGGTCTTGAGCGGCTTGGCCGCCTCGGCGGCGATGGTGCGGGCGAAGTCCTCCTGGCGCTCGGCCAGCAGGGCTGCGGCCCGGTCCAGGATGACCGCCCGGGCGTGGGCCGGCAGCGGCTCGGCCAGCCGGCGGCGGGCCGCGGCCACCGCCCGGTCGACGTGGCCCGCGTCGCAGGACGGGACGCGGCCGACCTCGCTCCCGTCGTAGGGCGAGCTCACCACGATCTCGTCGTCGGTGGTGACGCGGTCGGCTCCGATGGGTACGGCGGTGACCTCGGGCATGCTGCACTCCTCGCGACAGGCGTCCACTGCTGGTTCTACCCGCTGGCGGCTACCGTCCGGCACCGACATGGCAACGTTTCCCTTCCTCGACTGGCCCGGCCCCCTGGCGTTCGCCCACCAGGGCGCGCATGTGGAGGGCGGCCCGGGCGAGAACACCATGGCTGCGTTCGAGGCCGCGGTGGGGCTCGGCTACCGCTACCTGGAGACCGACGCCCACGCCACCGCCGACGGCGTGCTCGTGGCGTTCCACGACGACCAGCTCGACCGGCTCACCGACCGGCAGGGAGTCATCGCCGACCTGACGTGGTCCGAGGTCAGCCGGGCCCGGGTGCGCGACGGCGAGGGCGTCCCGCTGCTGGAGGACGTGCTCAAGACCTGGCCGGACGTGCGGGTGAACATCGACCCCAAGCACGACGCCGCGGTCGTCCCGCTCATCGACCTGGTGCGCCGGCTGGGCGTGCTCGACCGCGTGTGCTTCGGGGCCTTCTCCGACCGGCGCCTGAGCCGCCTGCGCGACGCGCTGGGCCCGGGCGCGTGCACGTCGATGGGGCCCCGGCAGGTGGGGCGGCTGGTGGCCGCGGCCCGGCGCCTGCCGTCGGGGAGCTTCACTGCCGCCTGCGTCCAGGTCCCGGTGCGCCAGGGGCGGATCCCGCTGGTGACCGAGCGCTTCCTGAAAGCGGCCCACGATCGGGGCCTGCCGGTGCATGTGTGGACCATCAACGACGCCGACGAGATGCGCCGGCTGCTCGACCTGGGGGTGGACGGGATCATGACCGACCGGCCCGACGTCCTGAAGGACGTGCTCACCGAGCGCGGGAGCTGGGTCTCCTGACCGCGGTGGTGCCCGACGCCGAGCTGGAGGCGCTGTACCGGGCGCTGCTGCTCCCCCGCGCCATCGAGGACAAGATGCTGGCCCTGCTGCGGCGCGGCCAGCTGTCCAAGTGGTTCTCCGGCATGGGCCAGGAGGCGATCTCGGTCGGGCTGGTGGCGGCGCTGCGGCCCGACGACTGGATCCTGCCGGTGCACCGCAACCTGGCCGTGTTCACCGGCCGGGGGATGGACCTGGGTGTGCTGTTCCGCCAGCTGCTGGGGCGGGAGGGCGGCTACACCGGCGGTCGGGACCGCACGTTCCACTTCGGCTCGCTCGACCACCACGTGGTGGGGATGATCAGCCACCTGGGGGCCATGGCCCCGGTGGCCGACGGGCTCGCGCTGGCGGCCCGGCTGCGCGGCGAGGACCGGGTGGCCGCGGTGCTGGTGGGCGACGGCGCCACCAGCGAGGGCGACGTGCACGAAGCCATGAACCTGGCCGCGGTGTGGGGCCTCGGCGTGCTGTTCGTCATCGAGAACAACCACTGGGGCCTGTCCACGCCGACGTCCGAGCAGTACGCCTGCGCCCACCTCGTGGACCGGGCCGCGGGCTACGGCATGCCCGGGGAGATCGTCGACGGCAACGACGTCGTGGCGGTGCACGACGCGGTCACGCGGGCCGCGGCCCGGGCCCGGGAGGGCGGCGGGCCCACGCTGCTGGAGTGCAAGACCTACCGGATGCGCGGCCACGAGGAGGCGTCGGGCACCGACTACGTGCCGGTCGAGCAGCTGGCCGCGTGGGTGGCCCGCGACCCCATCGCCCGGGTCGAGTCCCGCCTGGACGCCCAGGGCCTGCTGCCCCCCGACCGCCGCCAGCGGCTGGCGGCGGAGGTACGGGCCGAGGTCGACGCCCAGGTGGCCGAGGCGCTGGCCGCGCCGGAGCCCGAGACCGACCAGGCCACCGAGGAGTCCCGGGCCTACGCCCCCGCGGCGCCCTTGCGCCGCGCCCCGGCCGCGGTCGTCGCACCGCCGGGCCACGCGCCGGAGGCCCGCTACATCGACGCGGTCAACGACGCCCTGCGCACCGCGCTGGCGGCCGACGACCGCGTGGTGCTGCTGGGCCAGGACATCGCCGGCTACGGCGGGGTGTTCAAGGCCACCGAGGGCCTGGCCGACGAGTTCGGGACCGACCGGGTGCGCAACACGCCGATCGTGGAGTCGGGTGCCATCGGCGCCGCGCTCGGCCTCGCCCTCGACGGGTTCCGGCCGGTGGTCGAGATGCAGTTCGGCGACTTCGTGAGCTGCGGCTTCAACCAGCTCGTCAACAACGTGGCGACGACGCGGTACCGCTGGGACGCCCCGGTGCCGCTGGTGGTGCGCCTCCCGGTGGGCGGCGGCCTCGGCGCCGGCCCGTTCCACTCGCAGAACGTGGAGGCCTGGTTCTGCCACGTCTCCGGCCTCAAGGTGGTGGCCGCCGCCACTCCGGCCGACGCCAAGGGCCTGCTGCTGGCCGCGCTCGACGACGGCAACCCGGTGCTGGTCCTCGAGCACAAGAAGCTGTACCGCAGCGCCAAGGGCCCGGTCCCTCCCGGTCACCACGTCGAGCCCCTGGGCCACGCCCGCATCGCCCGCCCCGGCACCGACGCCACCGTGGTCACCTACGGCGCCGGCGTGGCGTGGGCCCTGGCCGCCGCCGATACGGTCGCCGCCGAGGACGGCCACGAGGTGGAGGTCATCGACCTGCGCTCCCTGCGCCCGTGGGACCGCCCCACGGTCCTCGACTCGGTACGCCGCACCTCCCGGGCCCTGGTGGCCCACGAAGCCCCCCTCACCGGCGGCTTCGGCGCCGAGATCGCCGCGGTCATCGGCCAGGAGGCCTTCGCCTGGCTCGACGCCCCCGTCAGCCGGGTGGCCGGCACGGACTCGCCCATCCCGTTCGCCCCCACGCTGGAGCGCTCCTGGTCGGCGGAAGGCCGCGTCCTCCCCGCCCTGCGGGCCCTCCTGGCCTTCTAAGCCTCCAGGCGCGAGGGCAGGCCGAAGGCGGGGAACAGCTCGGGGTACACGAAGTTGTGATGGCCGACGATCTTGCCCCCGGACACCTCGATCACCTGGATGGCCCACGGCTCCCAGACGCCTTCGCCCACCTTGTGGTAGTTGCCGAAGCCACCGGTGCCGTTGACCGCGACGGGGAGCAGGCGGCCGTCGCGGCAGACGCTGCCCTCGCCCAGGAAGAAGGCGGCCATCTCCTCGGGGCCCTCCAGCCACACGTCCCAGGGAGGCATGGACATGACCACGTCCTCGCGGACCAGGCCCACCAGGTCGCTGATGTCGTAGCGCTCGAAGGCGTCGACGTAGCGGGTCAGCAGGGCCTGGTGCTCGGGGTCGACGGTCGAGTCGAGGGGATCGGTGCGGTGCTCGGCCAGGGTGGCCCGGGCCCGCTGGAGCGCACTGTTGACCGAGGCCACGCTGGTGTCGAGCAGCTCGGCGGCCTCCGACGCCTGCCAGCGCAGCACCTCGCACAGGATGAGCACGGAGCGCTGGCGGGCGGGCAGGTGCTGCAGCGCGGCCACGAACGCCAGGCGGACGGACTCGCGGGCCGCGGCCACCTCGGCGGGGTCGGTGTCCAGGCGGATGACCCGCTCGTCGGCCACGGGCTGGACGAAAGCGTGCTCGGGTTGGTAGCGCTCGCTCAGCACGATCTCGGCGGTGGGGCTGGACGGCCCCATCTCCATGGGCCGGGCCCGGCGCTGGGGGCTGCGCACCATGTCGATGCACACGTTGTTGGCGATGCGGTACAGCCAGGACCGCAGCGAGGAGCGGCCCTCGAAGCCGTCGATGGCGCGCCAGGCCCGCACCATCGTCTCCTGTACCGCATCCTCTGCCTCGGACCCCGAGCCCAGCATGCGGTAGCAGAAGCCGGTGAGCTCCGTGCGGTGGGCCTCGAGCGCCGCCTCCAGGTCGCTCCGGGGATCGGCCCCGGTCACTGCGTGCCGTGTGGCCATAGGGGCACGATCGTAAACGCTGGCGGTGGGATGTCCGACAGACGTTTGCATCAGCAAGTACCTCCGCTGCATTCGGGCAACAGATCGGCGAGGCCGCACAGCTCCAGAAGGGCGCGCAGCTCGGGGGAGGGGCGGTAGAGGCAGACGATCCCGCCGCGGCGGCGCACCTGGAGGGTGAGTCGAGCCAGCCGGTCGAGCAGCGCCAGGTCCACGCGCCCGGCGTCGGGGCGCGCCAGGCTGACCGGTTCACCGTCGATCAGCAGCACGGCCGTGTCCACGCCTCCAGGACGATGCACGGGCACAAGACTCATCGATGCGCGAACATGTGTTCGTGTCCGGCACCCCAACGGCCGGAGAGGCGACCATCCTGCACGCCGACCTCGATGCCTTCTACGCGTCGGTCGAGCAGCGCGACGATCCCCGCCTGCGCGGCCGGCCGGTGATCGTGGGCGGCGGCGGGGTCGTGCTGGCGGCCAGCTACGAGGCCAAGGCGTTCGGCGTCCGCACTGCCATGGGCGGCGGCGCGGCCCGCGGCCTGTGCCCCCGGGCGGTGTTCGTCCGGCCCCGCATGGAGGCCTACTCCGCGGCCAGCAAGGCCGTGTTCGCGGTGTTCGAGGACACCACGCCGCTGGTCGAAGGCCTGTCCATCGACGAGGCCTTCCTCGACGTCGGCGGGCTCCGCCGCATCGCCGGCCCGCCGGTGGACATCGCCCGGCGGCTCCGGCGCGAGGTGGCGGACCGGGTGGGCCTACCCATCACGGTGGGCGTGGCCCGCACCAAGTTCCTGGCCAAAGTGGCCAGCGGCGTAGCCAAGCCCGACGGGCTGCTGGTGGTGCCGCCGGAAGCCGAGCTGGATTTCCTGCACCCGCTGCCGGTGCGGCGCTTGTGGGGCGTGGGCAAGGTCACCGCGGCCAAGCTCGGTGCCCGGGGCATCACCACGGTGGGCGATGTGGCCGCGCTGCCCGAGGCGGCGCTGGTGGCCATGCTGGGCCCCGGCTCCGGCCACCACCTGCACGCCCTGGCGCACAACCGCGACCCCCGACCGGTGGTGGTGGGCCGCCGGCGGCGCTCGATCGGCGCGCAGCGGGCCCTGGGCCGCTCGCCGCACCGGCCGGGCGCAGTGGACGAGGCGCTGGTGGGGCTGGTCGACCGGGTCACCCGCCGCATGCGGGCCGCGGGCCGGGTCGGCCGCACGGTCATGCTCCGCCTGCGCTTCGACGACTTCTCCCGGGCCACCCGCTCGCACACGCTGGACCGGGCCACCGCCCACACCCCCACCATCCTGGCCACCGCCCGCGACCTGCTGGGGGGCGCCGGCACGCTCATCCGCCAGCAGGGGATCTCGCTGGTCGGCATCTCCGTCGCCAACCTCGCCGACGACCGGGCCGTCCAGCTCGCCCTGCCGTTCGGCCGGGCCAGCGGCGAGGCGCTCGACGCCGCCCTGGACGCGGTGCGCGAGCGCTTCGGGACCGGCGCCGTCACGCGGGCCGTGCACCTCGGGCGCGACCCGGGGCTGTCGGTGCCGATGCTGCCCGACTAGCCCGAGACGGCGCGGACGGCCTCGGTCAGCACGGCGAGGCCGTGGTCGATCTCGTCGTCGCTGACCGTGAGCGGCGGGACGAGGCGGAGCACGTTCTCGTCGGGACCACAGGCGAGGACGATGACCCCCGCGGCCAGGCACGCGGCGCACACGGCGTCGGTGACCGCCTTGCCGGCCAGCTCGACGCCGACCATCAGGCCGATCCCGCGGATGTCCCGCACCCGGGGGTCGCCGCCCAGCTCATGGCGGAGGTGGCCGACGATCCGATCGCCGAGGGTGGCGACCCGGGCGTACAGGTCCTCGCTCTCCAGCACGTCGAGCGTGGCCAGGGCGGCGGCGCACGCCACCGGGTTGCCGCCGAAGGTCGAGCCGTGGGTGCCGGTGGGCCACCGCTCCAGGAGGGCGCGAGGCGCGACGATGCCGCCCAGCGGCAGGCCCGAGGCGATGCCCTTGGCGAACAGCAGGACGTCCGGGCGGATGCCGTAGGCCTCGGCTGCGAACGGGCGGCCGGTGCGACCCACGCCGCACTGGACCTCGTCGAAGACGAGCAGGATGCCGTGCGCGTCGCAGCGGGCGCGCAGGCCGGCCAGCCAGGCGCGCGGCGGCGGGACGTAGCCCCCCTCGCCCAGGACGGGCTCGACCACCATGGCCCCGATGTTGCCGGGCGGGGCCTGGAGCGAGAGCAGGCGGTCGAGCTCGGCCAGCGCCGACTCCACCGCCGCGTCGGGCGTGGCGTGCTCGTGGGGCACGCAGTAGGGGGCGTGGTAGACGCTGGGCAGCAGCGGCTCGTAGCCCTCGCGGTAGCGGCCCTTCGCCGTCGTCAGCGAGGTGGCGGCCAGGGTGCGGCCGTGGAAGCCGCGGCGGAAGGCGATGATCCCGGGCCGGCCGGTCACCTTGCGGGCCAGCTTGAGGGCACCGTCCACCGCCTCGGCGCCCGAGTTGCAGAAGAAGACCTGCGGGGCGTCGAAGAACGGGCACAGGGCCCCGATGCGCTCGGCCAGCTCGATGTTCCAGGGGTGGTGGACCACCACGGAGGTGTGGATGAGCGTGGCCGCCTGGGTGGCGATGGCCTCGACCACGCGGGGATGGGCGTGGCCGGTGGTGTTCACCGCGATGCCGGCACCCAGATCGAGGTAGCGGCGGCCCTCGACGTCGACGAGCCACGAGCCCTCGCCCCGGGCCGCCACCACGTCGTAGTAGCGGGGCAGCACTCCGGCCAGCGCCTCGTGGTCGCGGGCCAGCCACGCCGCCGTGGTCTCTGCGGTCACGGTGGTCACGAGCCCTCCAAGGGGTGGGTGTCGATCTGGGCCTTCTGCAGCCGGCCCGAGTAGTCGACGTAGACCGTCTTGAGCTGGCTGAACTGCTCGATGCCCCGGGTGCCCGCCTCCCGGAAGCCGTTGCCCGTGTGCTTGGTGCCGCCGAACGGGAGCGGGATCTCGGCGCCGATGGTGGGGGCGTTGACGTAGACGATCCCGGTGTCGATGCCGTCGACGGCCCGCAGCGCGGCGTTGATGTCGCGGGTGTAGACCGCCGCGGACAGGCCGTACTCCACGCCGTTGACCACCTCGAGGGCGGCGTCCAGGTCGCCCGCCTCGATCACCGCGAGGACCGGGCCGAACACCTCCTCCCGCGCGACGCGGTGGTGGGCCTGCACCCCGGTGAGCACCGTGGGGGCGTAGAACGCGCCCCCACAGCCGTCCACGGTCACCGGCCGGCCGCCGGTGGCCACCGCCGCCCCCTCGTCGACGGCGGTGGCCACCATCTGGGCGATCCGCTCGGCCGAGCCGGCCGTGATGACCGGGCCGACGTCGATGGCCGGGTCCTGGGGGTCGCCGAGGCGCAGCTCGGCCGCCCGCTTGACGACCCGGTCCACCAGCTCGCCGGCCACGTCCGGATGGGCGATCAGCCGGCTGGTCGAAGTGCAGCGCTGGCCCGACGTGCCGAAGGCGCCGAACACCGCGCCGTCGACCGCCAGGTCGAGGTCGGCGTCGGGCAGCACCACCATGGCGTTCTTGCCCCCCAGCTCCAGCGACACCACCCGGGGCCCGGTCTCCATGGCCGCGGCCGCCACCTTGCGCCCGGTGGGGACCGACCCGGTGAAGCTCAGCGCCCCCACGCCGGGGTGCACGGCCAGCGCGGCCCCGGGCTCGGCGTGCCCGTGGACCACCTGGATCAGATCGGCGGGCACCCCGGCCTCCACGCACGCGGCCACGAAGGCGTCGCAGCAGGCCGGGGCGTGCTCGCTCGGCTTGATGACGACCCCGTTGCCCGCCAGCAGGGCGGGGAAGATCTTCCACGACGGGATGGCCACCGGGAAGTTCCAGGGGGTGATCATCCCGACCACGCCCACCGGCTGGCGGGTGGTCCAGCACAGCTTCGAGCCCAGCTCGGACGGCACCAAGTCGCCCCACGCGGCCCGGCCCTGGCCGGCCACGAAGGTGGCCATGTCCACGGCCTCCTGCACGTCGCCCCCCGCCTCCACCAGCACCTTGCCGGCCTCGCGGGCCACCAGCGCGCCCATCGCCTGCTTGTCCCGCAGGATCACGTCGCCGGCCGCGGCGATGACCTCGGCCCGGGCCGGCGCCGGCCGGCGCGCCCAGTCCCGCTGGGCCTCGGCCGCTCGGGACACGGCGGCGTCGACGTCGGCGGCCCCGTGCTCCGGGAACTCTCCGACTACGTCGTCGGGGCGGGCGGGGTTGACGGATCGGAACGTCGGCACGGGCGCTCCCTGGGAGTAGTTGAAACGTACGTTTCAGTCGGTCTGTTGACCGTATCATCTCGTCCATGTCCGAGGTGGCCGAGCGCATCGAAGCGCACCGCGACGTCCTCTCCCCCACCGAGCGCCAGGTGGCCGAAGTGGTGCTGCGCGATCCCGAGTCGGTCGCCTTCGGCACCGTGGCCCGGGTGGCCGAGGCCGCGTCCGCCTCGGGAGCCTCGGTGGTGCGGCTGGCGACCCGGCTGGGCTACCCCGGCTTCAGCGGCCTCCAGGCGGCCGTGCAGTCGGCCATCGGCCAGCAGTTGCGGCCCGCGGCCGAGCGCATCCGGGGCGAGACGGGGTCCGATGTCGTGGACCGCACGCTGCGGGCCGAGCTGGAGAACGTGCACCGCACGCTGGCGGCCGTCGCTCCCGACGACTTCGACCGGGCCCTCGACCTGCTGGCCGACCGGCGCCGCGAGGTGCTGGTGGTGGCGGGCGACGCCGAGACCGGGGTGGGCGCCATGTTCGCCACCGCCCTGGCGCTGGTGCGCGAGGGCGTGAGCCAGGTGAGCGGGTCCGACGTGGCTGTTGCCCGGCAGCTGGCCGGCTGCGGTCCCGGCACGGTCGTGGTGGCGCTCGACCTGCGGCGGTACGAGCGCTGGGTGGTGGAAGCGGTGGCCCGGGCCGCGGACGCGGGCGCCAGCGCGGTGGCGGTCACCGACAGCCCGCTGTCCCCCCTCGCCGAGGCAGCCGCGGTGAGCTTCGTGGTCAGCGCCGAAGGCGCGGGCCCCTTCGACAGCCACGTCGGGATGCTGGCGCTGACCAACGCGCTGGTCACCGGCGCGGCGGCCCGCCTGCGCCGCAGCGCCACCCGCCGCCTCGACGCCGTGGAGGCGGCGTGGCGCGCGGCGGGGGCCCTGGTGGATCGATAATCTCCGCCCGATGGCGGGAAACCTCGGCGCGACGACGGTGCACGCGCCCACGGGCATGGTGGCGACGGCCGACCACCTGGCCTCGTCGGCCGGGGTGGCGGCGCTGCGGGCGGGCGGCAACGCCGCCGACGCGGCGGTGGCCGCGGGCGCGGTGCTGGCCGTCACCAACCAGCACCAGTGCGGCATGGGCGGCGACCTCTTCGCCCTGGTGCACGAGCCCGGCCGGCCGGTGGCCGCGCTGTGCGCCGCAGGCCGGGCCGGTTCGGGGTCCGACTCCCAGCAGGCTCGCGCCGAGGGCCTGGACCGCTTGCCGTTCCACGGCGACGTGCGGGCCGTGACCGTGCCGGGCTGCGTCGACGGCTGGCTGGAGCTCCACCGCCGCTACGGCCGGCTGCCCCTGTCCCAGGTGCTGGAAGCCGCCGTCACCTACGCCGCCACCGGCTTCCCGGGGTCGCGGCTGCTGGCCGCCACGGCGCCGGCGATCCTCGAGCTCGACGGCGCCGAGGACTACCTGCACCCGGCCATGGCCGCCGGCGGCCGCCTGCCCGCCGGCACGCTGATCCGCCGGCCGGGCGTCGCCGCCGCCCTGGACAAGATCGTCGCCGAGGGTCGGACCGGCTTCTACCGGGGACCGTTCGGCGACGGCCTGCTGCGCCTGGGCGGCGGGCTGTTCAGCCCGGAGGACCTGGATCGCAGCCAGGCCGAATGGGTCGAGCCGCTCATGGTGCGGGTGTGGGGGCACGACGTGCTGACGCCTCCGCCGCCGTCGCAGGGCTACCTGACGCTGGCGGCGGCGGCGGTGGCCGAGAGCCTGGGCGTGCCGGACGACCCCGCCGATCCCGCCTGGGCCCACCTGCTGGCCGAGACGGCCCGGGCGGTGGGGCGCGACCGCGACAAGGTGCTGGCCGACGGGGTCGACGGCGCCGCGCTGCTGGACGCCACCCGGCTGGACGCGGCCCGCGCCGCCATCGACCCCGAGCGCCGGGCCACCACCGCCCCGCTGGCGGCCGGAGGCGGGACCACGGTGTGCTGCGCGGTGGACCGGTCCCGCATGGGCGTCACCCTGATCCAGTCCAACGCCTCGGGCTGGGGCGCGCACCTGATCGAGCCGGCCACCGGGATCTTCCTCCACGACCGGGGCATCGGCTTCCGCCTCGACCACGGGCACCCGGCCGAGCTCGCCCCAGGGCGGCGCCCACCGCACACGCTGGCGCCGGCCATCGTCATCCGGCTCGACGGCGGGCTGCGGGCGGTGCTCGGCACCATGGGCGGCGACACCCAGCCCCAGATCGTGCTGCAGGTGCTGGCCCGCCTGCTGGTCCACGGCCAGTCCCCGGGGCAGGCGGTGGGCGAAGGCCGCTGGGCACTGGGAAGCAGCGGCGGCTTCCAAACCTGGGAGGGCGACGGCCCCGGCTTCCTGGCGGTCGAGGCCCACGCCGCACCGGAGTGGGACGCGGGCCTGGCCGCGCGCGGCCACGAGGTGCGCCGCAGCCCGCATGCCGTCGACCACGCCTTCGGGCACACCCAGGTCATCGAGGCCACCGACGGCGTGCTGTCCGGGGTGGCCGACCCCCGCGCCCTCGACGGCGCCGCCGCGGGCTACTGATCAGGAGGGCGTGAGGCTGCGCCCTCGCAGCCGTGGCCCGAGCGGCCCGGCGCCTTGGCGCCAAGAGCGGGAACCATCAGCGGGGATCCGCGAAGGCCGGGGCGCGCTTCTCGAAGTAGGCGGTCACCGCCTCGACCTGGTTCGGCGTCCCGATGAGCGAGCCGATCACGCGGCGCTCCTCGGCGTACTGCTCGGCCAGGCTCACGGTGCCGGACAGGTCGATGAGGTGCTTGATGCCCCGGATGGCGTCCGGGCTGCGGCGGGCGATGTCGGCCGCCAGCGCCAGGGCGTCGTCGAGCGGTGTGTCGCTGGTGCGGGTAGCCAGGCCGAGGCGCACGGCCTCCTCGCCCGACACCATGCGCCCGGTCCAGGCCAGCTCCTTGGCCACATCGGGCCCGACCAGGCGGCCGAGCGTGGCGGTGCCGGTCATGTCGGGCGACAGGCCCCAGCGGATCTCGAGCACCGACAGCTTGGCCTCGGGATGGACGATGCGGATGTCGGCGCCCAGCGCGATCTGGATGCCGCCGCCCAGGCACGGGCCCTGGATGGCGGCGATCACCGGCACCGGGACCTCGGACCACGTGTGGGCCGCCTGCTGGCCGCCGTGGGTGATGCGGCCTTCCTCGATCCGGCCGATCCCGCCCACATCCTGCCCCTCCCCCTGGTCTGCCCCGGCCATTGCCTGGAAGCCGGAGAAGTCGAGCCCGGCACAGAACGCCCGACCCTCACCCGACAGCACCACGGCACGCACGGACGGGTCCTGCGCCAGGCGGTCGCCCGCCTCGATCAGGCCGGCGATCACGGCCCCGTTCAGGGCGTTGAGCTTCTCCGGGCGGTTCAGCCGGACGTCGGCCACTCCCCCCTCGATGTGGACGGTCACGGCATCGGACATGCCGAACACTCTGCCCGGAGATCGCCGGTAGCGTCGAGGCGATGGCCGAACCGCGCACGCTGCCCGTCACGTCCGCCCTCATCGACTACGTGGTGGACCACGGGTCGTGGCCCGTGGACGAGGTGCTGGCCGACCTCCATGCGGAGACCGAGAAGCTCGGCCGGGTAGCCCGCATGCAGGTGGGCCCCGACCAGGGCCAGCTGCTGACGTTGCTCACCCGCATGACCGAAGGCCGGCGGGCGGTCGAGCTGGGCACGTTCACGGGCTACTCCGCGCTCTGCATCGCCCGAGGACTGGCGCCGGGCGGGACGCTGCTGTGCTGCGACATCAGCGAGGAGTGGACCGCCCTGGCCCGGCCGGCCTGGGAGCGAGCGGGTCTGGCCGACCGCATCGAGCTGCGCATCGCCCCCGCCCTCGACACGTTGCGGGCGCTGCCCCCCGACGAGCAGCTCGACCTCGTCTTCATCGACGCGGACAAGGGCAACTACCCGGCGTACTGGGACGAGCTGGTCCCCCGGGTGCGACCCGGTGGCCTGCTGCTGGCCGACAACGTGCTGTGGTCGGGCGTGATCGCCGACCCGGAGCACACCGAGCCCGACATCGTGGCCCTGCGCGCCTTCAACGACCGGGCGGCCGGGGACAAGCGCGTCGAGGTCGCCATCCTGCCCGCCTTCGACGGGCTCACCATCGCCCGCAAGCTCTAGCAATTCATGGATCAGGGGGACAGATGTCCGACGAGACCTGCAGCGTGCTGTTCAACCCGCGGTGCTCCAAGTGCCGCCAGGCCCGGGACCTGCTCGATGAGCAGGGCGTCAAGGCCGAGTATGTGCGCTACCTGGAGGACACGCCCTCGCGGGACGAGCTGGTCCGCATCTTCGGCCTGCTGGGCCTCGACGACCCCCGGGGCATGATGCGCAAGGGCGAGCCCGAGTACCGCGAGCTGGGCCTCGCCGACGCCGACCATGACGCCCTGTTCGACGCCATGGTGGCCCACCCCATCCTCATCGAGCGGCCCATCGTGGTCAGAGGTGACCGCGCCGTGGTAGCCCGCCCTCCGGAGCGCCTGCTGGAGCTGCTCGACTGACCGCTGTGAGCGTTTGCTCATAGTGACACACGTTCAATGAGGCCCGGCGACCTGCCCTCGCCGGTGGACCCGCCCCGCGGCTGCCGCTTCCGACCCGCTGCCCTCGGGCCGAGCCACGGTGCGCGATGGAGGAGCCCCAGATGCGCCAGGTGGCTCCCGACCAGTACGTGGCCTGCCACTTCCCCCTGGTCGCGCCGGCTCAGAGGCCCAGCGAGGCGGACTCCAGCGCGGCCCGGGCCTCGTCGGAGCCGGAGATGTCCACCGCCGCGGCCGCGCCGCGGCCGGAGAGGTAGAGCACGAGCTCCTGAGGGCCGCCCACCAGCCGCACGTTGGGGGTGCCCCGGGCCGGGACCTCCCCGAATCCGGGAGCCTCGAGCGCCACGCCTGCACCCTTGACCCGCCGCAGCATGAAGCGGGCCGTGCGGCGCACGTTGCGCCACAGCGAGGCGTCGAGGTCGGGCCGGTCGGTGCGGGGGCCCTCGCCGTTGGCCCGGCGGACGTCCTCGTGGTGGATGAACCACTCGGCCTCGTTCAGCAGCGGGCGCAGGCCGGGCACGCGCCACGGCAGCAGAGGCGGGCCGCCGCGCAGCCGCTCGACGATGCGCTCGTAGCCCTGAGCCCGGGCCCCGTCCATGAGCCTGGTCTCGAGCGACGCGAACCGCCCGCCGCCCAGGATGGCCAGCCCGGACCGGGGGTCGGTCTCCCGGACGAGGAGGTGGGCCGCCAGGTCCAGCGTGGCCCAGCCCTCGCACAGCGTGGGGGCGTCGGGGCCCTTGGCCACGAACAGGTCGCAGAGCTCGGCTCGCTCGCGGGCGTCGAGGGGCTCGTCAGGCATCGGCAGTAGGGTACGCGTCCATGGCCAATCCCCCCGCCTACGAGATCGACGACAACGCCACCTACGAGGTGACGATCGCCACCGACAAGGGCGCGATCGTGATGGAGCTGCAACCGCAGCTGGCACCGAACACGGTCAACAACTTCGTGGCGCTGGCCCGCCAGGGCTTCTACGACAACGTGACGTTCCACCGGGTCGTGCCCGAGTTCGTGATCCAGGGCGGCGACCCCGAGGGCTCGGGCCGCGGCGGACCCGGCTACCGCTTCGCCGACGAGCCCGTGAAGGGTGAGTACACGCTCGGCGCGGTGGCCATGGCCAATGCCGGGCCCGACACCAACGGCTCGCAGTTCTTCATCTGCATCGACGACTGCACCCGCAAGCTGGACAAGGCCTACAACCTCTTCGGCTACGTCACCTCCGGGCTCGACGTCACCCAGCAGATCCGCCAGGGCGACGTGATGCGCACCGTCACCGTCAACGAGAAGCCGGGTTCCTAAACGAAAAGACGTCGCCAGTAGGCTCGGGGGATGTCCCCCGAGCCGCTTTACGAGCCGCGCGGCGCCGACTTCTCGCCCACCGAGCACACCCGCGGGCCGTGGGACCCGCGCCACCAGCACGGGGGCGCGGTCGCGGCGCTGTGCGCCCGCGCCGCCGAGAAGGCCGCAGGCCCCGAGTTCTGCCTGACCCGCCTCACGCTGGAGCTGATGCGCCCGGTGCCCCTGGAACGCCTGGCCCTCGACCTGGTCGTCCCCCGGCCCGGCCGCCGGGTGCTGGGGATGACCGTGTCGGTCAGCGCCGGCGACCTGGAGACCGAGGTGGTCCGAGCCCACGCCGTGGCGGTCCGGCGGGCCGACCTGCCCACGGGCGAGGGCCACGAGAGCTATCTGGAGCCGGGCCCCGAGGAGTCCCAGGGCGCCCCGTTCGAGTTCGGCGCCGACGACGCGCCGGCCTTCCACCGCACCGGGATGGAGCTGCGCTTCGCCGACGGCGGCGACCGCCCGGGCCCGGCCCGCGTGTGGTTCCGGTTGCGCCGGCCGGTGGTGGGCGACGAGGAGCCGAGCGGCGTGCAGCGGGCCGCGGCCGCCTCCGACTTCGGCAACGGCGTGTCCTGGGTGCTGCCGTTCGAGGAGTGGATCTTCCTCAACCCCGACCTGACGCTGCACCTGGCCCGACCCCCGGCCGGGGAGTGGATCGGGCTCGACGCCCACACCCTGCCCAGCGACCAGGGCATGGGCATGGCCGAGAGCGCGCTCTACGACGAGCGCGGCCGGCTCGGCCGGGCGGTCCAGAGCCTGCTGTTGCAGCGCCGAGACACCTAGGCCCCGTGGGCCGGCAGAACGACCACAACGTCGCCGCGCTGCACGAGGCCATCGCCGCCGCGGTCCCCGAGCGCCAGTGCATCGTGGCCGGCGGCCTGCACCGCTCCTGGGCCGACGTCACCGACCGGACCCGGCGTCTGGCCGCCGTGCTGGCGAGTGCGGGGCTCGGGCTGCGGGCCGATCCCGCGTCGGGGGCGCCGTGGGAGTCCCCGCACGACCATGTCGCCCTCTACCTGCACAACGGCCACGAGTACCTGGAGGGCATGCTCGGCGCCTGGAAGGCCCGGGCCGCCGCGGTCAATGTCAACTACCGCTATGTCGCCGCCGAGCTGCGCTACGTCCTGGCCGACAGCGCCGCCCGCGCGGTGGTCTACGACGGGGCCTTCGCCGCCACGCTGGCCGATGTGCTCGGCAGGCTCCCCGACCTGGCCCTGTTGCTCCAGGTCGACGACGGCTCGGGCGCGCCGCTGCTGCCCGGCGCGGTGCCCTACGAGGCGGCGCTGGCCGGGGCCACGCCGGTCCCGCCCACCGGGCTGTCCCCCGACGACCGGTACATCGTCTACACCGGCGGCACCACCGGCCGGCCCAAGGGGACGCTGTGGCGCCAGGGCGACTTCCTGGCCACCGCCCTCGGCGTGACCGGTTCGGAGGACGCGATCGTGGCCGCCGCCCGGGCCCGAGCCGGGCTGCGCACGCTGCCGTCGGCGCCGTTCATGCACGGCGCCGCCCACTGGAACGCCATCTCGGCCTGGACCTCGGGCGGCACCGTGATCGTCCAGGACGATCCCACCCGGCTCGACCCGGCCGACGTCCTGCGCACCTGCGCCCGGGAAGGCGTGACCGCGCTCCAGATCGTGGGCGACCCCTTCGCCCGCCCGCTGCTCGACGAGCTCGACGCCCACGACTACGACCTGTCGGCGCTTCGCTTCCTCCTGTCGGGTGGTGCGGTGCTGTCGGCCCCGGTCAAGGCGCGCTTGCGGCACCGCCTGCCGGGGATCCGCATCGTGGACGTGCTGGGATCGTCCGAGTCCGGGCGCCAGGCGGTGGGCGGCGACGAGGGCGGGTTCCGGCCCGAGGCCAGCACGGTGGTGCTGTCCGAGGACCGCACGAGGATCCTGGCCCCGGGCGACGACGAGGTGGGCTGGCTGGCCCAGGCCGGCCGCGTGCCGTTGGGCTACCTGGGCGACCCGCCCAAGACGGCCACCACCTTCCCGGAGGTGGATGGCGTGCGCTACGCGGTGGCCGGTGACCGGGTGCGGCTCCGGCCCGGCGGCGAGCTGGAGCTGCTCGGGCGGGACTCGGCCACCATCAACACCGGCGGCGAGAAGGTCTTCGCCGAGGAGGTCGAGCAGGCCCTCACGTCGCACCCCGACGTGGCCGACGCCGTGGTGGTGGGCCGGCCCAGCGAGCGCTGGGGCAGCGAGGTCGTGGCCGTGCTGGCGGCCCGGCCCGGAGCCGAGCGTCCATCCGACGCCGCGCTCCGGGACCACTGCCGCCAGACGCTCGCCGGCTACAAGGTGCCCAAGGCCTTCTGTTGGGTGGAGCGGGTCCACCGCTCCCCCGCCGGCAAGGCGGACTACGCGTGGGCGCGCGCTCAGGTTTCGTCGTCGCCGAACTCGTCGGTGGTGTAGCGCCAGACCTGGGCGTCGGCGGGCCAGGACTTCTCCGGCAGGCCCGCCTTGCCCACGAGGCGGTCGACGAACTGCTCGGCCGCGGGCAGCTTGTCCCACACCGCGGGCAGGAAAGTGCCCCGGCGGCCGCCCGCCTCCAGCAGCACGCCGTCGATCCCGGGGCGCAGCGCGTCCACCAGGTCGTCGTGGCCCGCGGGCAGCGGGTCGAGGCCCGACAGCACCGACACCTTGATGACCGTGCGGTCCAGATCGCCCGGCGCCAGCGCGGCGAAGCGAGGGTCGGCGAACGCCGCGGCGCGGGCGTTGCGGGCGACGTCGCGCCACAGCGGCCGCCGGGCCTCCAGCGAACCGATGCACCCCACCAGCTCGCCGTCGCGCTCCAGCGTCACGAAGGTCGCCCCCGGCACCAGCGCGTGCTCGGGCACGTCCTCGTCGGTAAGCGGGTCCGGGGCGCGGGACGCGAGCTCGTGGGCGATGGCCGTTCGGGCCCGGGCCAGCAGCCAGCGCCGATCGTCGTCCGATAGCGGGCACGGCGGGCCGAAGGCGAAGCTGCCGTAGCCGACCACGCGGCGGGTGTCGCCCGAGCTGTCGGCCGACGTGGCCACGGCCAGCGTGCGGGGCACCATGCCCTGCGCCCTGGCTGCCAGCATGAGGCCGGCCACGGGGATGCAGCCGCAGGCGTCGTAGGGCCCGATGTCGCGCGTGCGGCCCTCCAGGATCGCCCGGCGCGTGCGCTGGTCCCGGGCGCGGGCCGAGGCCTCGTCCAGGTAGTGGCTGAGGTCGGACGACACCACCACCAGCGTCTCCTCGCCGCCCCACACCTGCGCCAGCGCCTCGGCCACCGCCGCCGGCGGGCACCGGCCCACCACCAGGGGGATCAGCGCCACCGGTCCCAGCACCTCGACCAGGAACGGCAGGTGGACCTCGATCGAGTGCTCGGGCCGGTGCGCGTCGTCGGCCTCCACCGCCCGGCCTTCATCGAGCAGGCCCTGGCACGCGTCGGTGTCCACCTCGACATCGCCGAGCGGCGTCTGCCACGCCCGTGCGGTGGTCACCCCCACGCCCTGGACCGGCACCCGGTGGGCGGGGCCCGCCACCACCACCCGCTGGACCTGGCCCCGGCGGGAGGCCACGCTCCGGTAGGCCGCGCCCGCGGTGGGCCCCGAGTAGCGGTAGCCCGCGTGGGGGGCGATCAGCGCCTTGGGGACGACCTCGTCGGGTGCGGGCGCAGCTTGGGCCACGTGGCGGGCCACCGCGTCCCGCAGCTCGCCGGGGTCGCGGGGATAGAACAGCCCCGCCACGGCCGGGCTGCGCACCCATCCGTCGTCAGGCCCCCCCGGTGCCATCTCACGTGCCTTTCGCCGACAGCCGCACCGCTACCCGCCGGCGTCCCCAGCCGCCCGGCGGTCCCTCGAAGCGTCCGGGGACCTGCCAGCCACAGGCTTGGCAGCGCCCCTCGTCGGTCAGCCCCCAGCGACCCAGCTCGTACCAGTCGCGCTCGATGAGCAGGGCACCGCACCCGGGGCACCAGGTGCTCGACCCGGCCCGGTCGTGGACGTTGCCGGTGTACACGTAGCGCAGGCCGTTGCGCAGCCCCCACTCGCGGGCCCGGGTCAGCGTGGCCGGAGGCGTGCGGGGCGTGTCCAGCATCTTGAAGTCGGGATGGAAGGCGGTGAAGTGGAGCGGGACGTCGGGCCCCAGGTGCTCGGCCACCCAGCCGGTCAGCTCGTCCAGCTCGGCGTCGCCGTCGTTGTGGCCCGGGATCAGCAGCGTGGTGATCTCGAACCAGGCGTCGGTCTCCTGCTGGATGTACTCCAGCGTCTCCAGCACGGGCTCGAGGTGGCCCACGCACACGTGCTTGTAGAACTCCTCGGTGAAGCCCTTGAGGTCGACGTTGAGGGCGTCGAGGTGGGCGTAGAAGTCGCGCCGGGGCTCGGGGCAGATGTAGCCCGCGGTCACGGCGATGGCCTGCACCCCGACCTCGTGGCAGGCGTCGGCCACATCGGCCGCGTACTCCAGGAAGATGGTGGGGTCGTTGTAGGTGAAGGCCACGCTGCGGCATCCCAGCCGGCGGGCCGCCTCGGCGATGCCCTCGGGGCTGGCCGCGTCGGCCAGCGTGTCCATCTCCTTGGACTTGGAGATGTCCCAGTTCTGGCAGAAGCGGCAGGCCAGGTTGCAGCCGGCGGTGCCGAACGACAGCACCGACGAGCCCGGCAGGAAGTGGTCCAGCGGCTTCTTCTCCACCGGGTCGATGCAGTAGCCCGAGGACCGGCCGTAGGTGAGCAGGACGATGCCGTCGTCGGTGTCGCCGCCGACGTCCTCGGCCGCGGGCCGCCCGCGCACGAAACACAGGCCCCGCTGACCCGGCCGGAGCTTGCACGCTCTCGGGCAGACATCGCACTGCACGCGACCGTCTTCCAGACGGTGCCAGTACCGCGTGGGGTACGCCGCCGACGCGACGTCGTTCACCTCGCCACCGTAACCCCGTGGCGAGGCTTTGGGGAGCGGTCTTAGGTCCTGATCAGCCGAAGGACGAGCGTTGGGTGAGCTCTTCGCGCAGGTCCGGGGTCAGCAGCTCGCCCGCCCGGTGGACCAGATCGGAGGTCTGGTAGCCGATCGAGCCCACATCGCACTCGCGCGTCGCCACCACACCCAGGCAGCTCCCGTCCGCGATGGCGCTCACGAACAGGAAGCCCCGCTCCATGGTGATGATCACCCGCTCCAGCGCGCCCGCCGCCAGGTTGGAGCTGGCGGCCATTGCCAGGCCCGCGGTCCCGGCGATGATGGCGCAGAGCAGATCGCTCTCCTCCCCCATGAGGGTCTCCGACCGCGCGATGAGCACGCCATCGGACGAGACCGCCATGGCGTCGGTGACGCCGGCTGTCTCTTCCACGAACGTCTCGAGCAGCCAGTTGAAGTTGCGTGCCGCCTCGGTCGTCATGGTCACCTCCTGTCCGCCTCAGGCGCCTCGGTGCCGTCGACCCCGGGGGGTGTCCGGCCCGCAAGGCTGGTGAGGAACCGCTCCATCTCGGGCCGGGGCGCGGCGGGCGGGTCCGCCGGCGCCCGGCTCGTCGGCACCCGCCGCACCAGCCCGCTGGCCGTGCGGCCGGCGGTCGCGCCGCCGCCGGGGCGCACCGTGGGCCCGCCCACCAGCCGGCCGGACACCGTCCCGGGGCCCGCCGCCGCGGCCGGGCTCTCGCCCTCGGAGCGGGCGGGCCACTGGCGGGGCACGACGGCCTCCGCCGCGCTGCGCATCCCGGCCGGGACCGTCTCGCGGGCGGGCGCTGCCGTGCGCGTGCGCAGCAGCGTGACCGCGGCCCGCACGTCGTGGGCGGAGGGCTGCTCGGGGGGCGCGGCGTCGTCGGGCCACACGTCCTGGACCGCGTCGGTCGTGCCGAGGGGCCGGCCGGCCGCGGGGTGGTCCGGATGGGCAGTCAGCAGTATCGGGGGCAGCGTGACCAGGGCGGTGATCCCGGCCACCACCGACCCGTGCAGCCGCACGGAGATGCCGTGGCGGCCGGCCAGCACCGCGGTCACGTGGTGGCCCATGTACCGGGCGGGGGTGACGGTGAACGACTCGGCGCCGGCCAGGCGCTGGTTGGCGCGCTCCAGATCCTCCGGCGTCATGCCCAGGCCGTGGTCGACGATGGAGATGTCATAGCCGTGGGCGCCCATGTGCCCGCTCAGTTCGACCAGCTCCCGCGGCGGGGAGTGGCGCAGGGCGTTCTCGATCAGCTCGGCCAGGATGTGGGCCAGGTCGGAGGAAGCGCCGCCTCGCACCATGGCCGGCTCCAGCGTGCGCACCACCACCCGCTCGTAGTTCTCGATCTCGCCCAGCGCGGCCGGCACCACGTCCGCCACCTGCACGGGCGGCTGCCAGCGGGCGGGGGCCACCGGCTCGGACAGCACCAGGAGCGACTCGGCGTTGCGGCGGATGCGGTTGGCCAGGTGCTCGAGCCGGTAGAGCTGGTCCAGGCGGTCGGGGTCGGTCTCGCTGCGCTCGAGGTCGCCGACCGCGTCCAGCAGGCGGCTGAGCAGGTTCTGATTGCGCCGGCCCAGGTTGACGTAGGACTCGGCCACGTTGCGGCGCAACGCCGCCTGCTCGACCGCCAGCGTCAGGGCCGAGTACTGCAGGTCGTCGAGCGCCTGGGCCACGTCGCTCACCTCGTCCCGGATGCCGAACGCCGGTGGCGGCCGGTCGGGTACTGCGACATCGGTGCCGCCCGGGGCGTCGAGGATGTCCTGCACGGCGGCGGGCAGCCGGTAGCTGGCCATGGCGCCGGCCTCCTGGCTGAGGTGGCGCAGCCGCCGGGTGATCGATCGGATCACGAAGTAGGCGACCGCGACGGCGACGCCCGGGACCACCACCGCGGCCGCCCAGTACAGGCGGCGCCGGGCGTCGGCCTCGGAGGCCAGGCGCGTGGCCTCACGGTCGAGGATCGTGGCCACGTCGTCGCGGAACGCCGCGTAGCCGCCCTCGGGACCGAGGGGCGTGGTCTCCAGCACCGCCTCGGGGTCGACCTCGCCGGCCCGCACCACCTGGTCGGCATAGTCGAGGAGGCCCGTGACCCGCGGGTTGGCCAGCAGGGTGTCGGCCGCCTGCGCGTAGGGCCCGGTCGCCTTGGTGCGCACCACCGCGTTGTTGCGCTCGACGTCGCGGGCCGCCTCCGCGATGCGGGCGGCCTCCTCGGGCTCGTCGACCCCGCCCGGGCTGCTGCCCCAATAGAGCAGCCGCTCGACCAGTTGCGCCACCGAGTCGGTGGCGTGGGACGAGTAGTGCACCAGGTCGTCGCCCTGGCGCAGCGCGGCTTCGTCGACCATCAGGGAGAAGCGGTCGTGGGAGGCGAACAGCGTTCCGATCATGTCGGTGTAGGCGGTGAAGACCTCGTGGGCCTCGTCGCGGTCGGCGGTGCCGCCCGCGACCGCGGCGGCGTCGACCCGGTCCCGCACGCGGTGCAGCTGCTCGAGGCTCTCCAGCGCCACTGCGTAATCGTCGTGCAGCGTGCCGTTCTGGTCCGCGATCTCACGGTGCAGGGCGGTGTGGGCCGCGTCGGTGGCGTCCCGCGCCGAGCCGACGTCGGCCGCGTCCAGCTCGATGTGCCCGCTCAGTCCCAGCATGTCGAACAGGGCCAGGTTGCGCTCGGACTGCAAGGCGCTGACGAGGCCGGCCTGACCGATGGACGCGGTGGCCAGCTCGGCCTGGCGCATGACCTCGGAGGCGTGACCGGCGTTGGCCGACACCCCCATGGCCGCCCCGACGACCAGCGCGACGAGCGGAACGGCCAACGCGCCCGCAACCTTGGCGCGGATGGGGATGCGGCGGACCACGTGGCGGCTCCGTTCGTCTTGCGTCGGAGCCCGACCCCGGCCCCCGACCCCAGCAGATTCCTCGAGGCGGGCAGCCGTGGGCTGCGAAGGACGCCCGCGAGACGTCTCCCCAGCCCAACCCGGCGCGGCTGCAAACCCGTACGGACTGCGATTTACCACGCACCCTAGCGCGCGGCCAGGTGACGTTCGTCACCGTTCTGACATGTGACAGAATGTGTTTCAGTCGTCTTTCAATGCGACTGCGTTAGGTGTGACGTTCATCTTTGGTTCATATGCCTGTTCGCCCACCGCACGGGCCTCGCCCGCGACCTCCGCGCACAGCTCGTCGCGGCAGGACCGGCACGGTCCGTAGTAGGTCTCGGCGACTTCGGAGCCGCAGCGCGGGCAGGCGAAGCTCTGTGACTCGGACACTGCCATCCCCTTCAGCCCGCCACCGCCCGCAGCGCGCCGGCCGCCGCGTCCCGGCGCCGGACGACGAGCAGGTCGGCGGTGCGGAAGCTGGCCATCCGCGTGCTCCAGGAGTCGATCACGTCGCGGCCGTCACCGCGGCGGAAGAACGTCGTCATCGGGCCCTCTTGCTGGTAGGCGTCGGCGCCGTCGACGGTCTCGACGGTCCGGTCCCGCAGGATCACCTCGAACGTCGGCATGGCGCAGACGGTACGGCGCACCGCCTGTGCGCTACGAGAGGACAACCCTGTGAACTCACGGGGGACAAGTCACCGGGCGCGTGCTGCCGCGCGCCGAGCGTGGGAGCGCCACGACTCTGACACCAGGGGATGGGAGGCCAGGCGCTCCAGGCCGTCGGGGTCGTTCTCCTCGTGAGCGTCGATCCACTCCCCGATCGTGAAGCGGTCCTCCGGCGTCTCCAGGCGTTCCAGCGCGTCCCCGGCGCCGACCATGCCCGCCCGCTCGATGGTGAAGTAGGAGCCGAAGCGCCGGGCGGCGGCGAAGCGGTCGACGAAGGCGGCGTCGCCCATGCGGATGCCCAGCTTGAAGCAGGGGAACCGGGGCTCGCTCACCCGCAGCACCGCGGTGCCGGCCCGCCAGCGCTCCCCCACCACCAGGGCCCGGAGGTCGACGCCCACCAGCGTGAGGTTGTCGCCGAAGGTGCCCGGCCGCAGTGGCTCACCCAGCTCGCCCTCCCACCAGGCGTAGTCCTCGGACGCATAGGCGTAGACGGCCTTGGTGTCGCCCCCGTGCACCCGGCGGTCGGCCTGGTCGTCCCCGGTGAGGTTGATGCCCTCCGCCAGGACCCGGCCGGGGACCGGGGCCTTCCAGATGGCGGTCGTGACCGTGCGCCCGTGCCAGGACACCTGGCGGGGCCGGCCGACGTTGACCGACAGGATCGCTCCGGCGGGGGCGGTCATCCCGCGCTCCGGGACCGGGCCAGGTGGGCGGCTGCCTTGGCGCGGTTGCCGCACGTGGCCATGTCGCACCAGCGCCGCCGGCCCGCCTTGCTGACGTCGTGGAACAGCAGCACGCACGCCGGGTTGGCGCAACGGCGCACCCGGTCCGGATCGAGCGCCAGCGCCGGCACGGTGGCCGCCGCCAGGTCGAGGCGGAACTGGGCGTCCGGGTCGTCGGACCGGAGCACCAGCCGGGGATCGGGCGCGGGGGCCAGCCCCAGCGTGCCCCGCACCGGCCGCAGCACGGCGTCCACGTGCCCGAGCCGGTCGGGGTCCTGCTCCGGCGGGTCGAGCGCGGCCCTGAGCCCGTCCCGCAGGGCCCGGGACCAGCGCACGGTGCGGTCCGACAGCGCGCCGGGCGCTACCGCCGGCAGACCGGCCTCAGCGGCCCAGGCGGCCAACGCTTCGGGCCCCTCGAGCAGCTCGACGAGCACGCCGTCGACGACCGGCTCGGTGTTGCAGAGATCGAGGCCGGGGTGCTGGCCGACCCAGATGAACTGATCCGTCACCTAACCGATGATATCAGTTACACCGGTTGAGCGGGACGCCAGTGCAGGAACGCCGGCTCGAAGTAGCGGGTGTCGTCCTGGATCACCAGCGGCTCGGTCAGGCCCAGCTCGGTGACGAGCTGCTCGCACTGGGAGCCGAACGTGCGGTAGTCGGACATCCACACCAGGAACACCGCGTGGTTCCCGGCCCGCTCGTTGATCTCGGCCGCGATGGCGGCGGGGTCGGCGGCCTCGTTGCGGTCGGCATAGTCGACCCAGTCCACCCGGTCGGGCGGGGTGAGCGCCGGGTAGCTGAGCTCGACCAGGTCGTCGGGCAGCCCCCGGGAGTAGGCCGGGCCCAGCTGGTCGGGGCAGTAGACGACCACGTCACCGGGCTGGGCCCGGGCAGCCACCGCGCCGTCCACGGTCTCGGACTGGGTGCGCTGGTAGTAGTTCACCCAGAGGATCCCGGTCAGCGAGAAGCTGACGTACACCAGACCGGCTACGAGGCGGCCCAGCCCCGGCACCCGGGTGATGCCCACGGCCACGGCCAGCAGCACGAACGGCACGATCACCGCGGCATAGCGGCTCTGGTAGGTGGCCTGGGTCAGGTAGCCGGCCGCGGCGCCGAGGCCCAGGACCAGCATCACCAGTAGCAGCTCGACCCGCACCAGGGGTGTGGTCCGCAGGTCGAGCGTCATCTCGTGGCCGGCCGCGCGCGCGGCGAACAGCGCCACCAGCACCAGGACCAGCACGATGGAGCCGTACAGCGCGGCCTCGGTGACCTCGCCGCCGCCCAGATCCTCCAACGTCGTCTGCACCAGCGCGCTGGGCCGGAACGGCTCGCCCCACGGCGTGCCGGTGTGGCCCGACTGGTAGAGGAAGCCGCTGAGCCAGGGCACGAACAGCGCCGACCCGGCCACCACCGCCAGGCCCACGCGTAGCGTGGCGCCCCGGGTGGTGGGGTCGCGCCACCAGCGGAGGGCCAGCAGCAGCACCACGGCGGCCAGCAGGTAGAAGGCCCAGTAGTGGCTGAGCAGCAGCAGGCCGCTGATCAGGCCGAGGCCCACCAGCCGCAGCACGGTGGGCTTGACCAGCGCATCCTGGATGAGCAGGTAGCCGGCGAGCACCAGCACCATGACCATCGAGTACATGCGGGTCTCGGTGCTGTAGCGCACCCAGTACGGCGACAGCGCCACCACGATGAGCGCCCAGCGGGCCCCGGAGCGCCCGGCCAGGCGCCGTCCCGCCACCCAGGCCAGCGGCAGCGCGGCCACGCCGAACAGTCCCGATAGGGCGCGCACCGCGATGTCGCCCTCGCCGAAGAGCTTCATCCAGTAGTGGAGGAGCAGGTAGTAGAGCGGCGGATGGCCGTCGTGGCGGAGGGCGTCGAGCAGGTCGTTCACCGGCAGCCGGGCGATGTTGACGCTGAGCGCCTCGTCGAGCCACAGGGGCGACCGCTGCACGAAGCGCAGGACCACGCCGAGCGCGACGATGGCCCCGAGGACCACCGGCACCACCCACCGGTACCGCGTCGACCTCTCGGCGTCGGCGGTGGCGGCGTCGGCGTCGGCGTCGACCGCTCCGTCGACCAGCGTGCGCATGAAGGGGCGATGCTAGCAACGCGCCCGCCCGGCGGACCGATTTCGGTGCCGAGCTGGGGCCGGGCGAAGTAGCGGTTCGCGGCCGACCCTTCGGTATGGTGGCGCGTTCACGTCCGCACCGCTGAGGGAGAGCGACCCCCCGTGAGCGAGAGCACCACACCCGCCGCGCCGACGCCGACGGCCGAGGGTCCGGGCAGCGTCGTCATCATCGGCGCCGGCCCGGCAGGCCTCACCGCGGCCCACGAGCTGGGCAAGGCCGGCGTCACCAGCACGGTGCTCGAAGCGGACTCGGTGGTGGGCGGCATCTCGCGCACCGTCCAGCGGGACGGCTGGCGCTTCGACATCGGCGGCCACCGCTTCTTCACCAAGGTCCAGCGGGTCGAGGACTTCTGGCACGAGGTGCTCGCGGACGACGACTTCATGCTCCGGCCCCGCGAGAGCCACATGTACTACCGGGGAAGGTTCTTCGACTACCCGCTCAAGCCGCTGAAGGCCGCCCTCGCCCTCGGCCCCGTCGAGACGGTGCGCATCGGGCTGTCCTTCCTCTGGGTGCGGATCAAGCCCCGCAAGAAGCCGCGGTCGCTGGAGGAGTACCTGGTCGCCAACTTCGGGTGGCAGCTCTACGGCCACTTCTTCAAGGTCTACACCGAGAAGGTGTGGGCGGTCCCCCCCTCGGAGATCTCCGCCGACTGGGGCGCCCAGCGCATCAAGGGCATGTCGCTGTGGGACGCGGTGTGGGAGCCGATCCGGGCCCGCTTCGCGCGCCGCGACCGCGCCAAGCAGGTGACCAGCCTGATCGACCGGTTCCAGTACCCGAAGTACGGGCCCGGGATGATGTGGGAGCGCTGCCGCGAGCTGGTGGAGGAGGCCGGCACCAAGGTCATCATGGAGACGCCCGTCACCCGCGTCCGCCACGAGGGCGGCCGAGCGGTGGCGGTGGTGTCCGAGGCCGACGGCGTCAGCACCGAGTACCCCGCGGACCACGTCATCTCCTCGATGCCGTACTCGCTGCTGGCCACGGCGATGGACCCTCCGGTCCCGCCCGAGGTGCAGGCCGCGGCCGACGCGCTGTACTTCCGCGACTTCCTGTCGGTGGCACTGGTCGTCCCCGACGACAAGGTGCCGTGGACCGACAACTGGATCTACATCCATGCCCCCGACGTCAAGACCATGCGGGTCCAGAACTTCGGCTCGTGGTCGCCCTACATGGTCCACGACGGCCGCAACGTGCTCGGCCTCGAGTACACGGTGGTCGAGGGCGACGAGTGGTGGACCGCCAGCGACGAGGAGCTGATCGAGAAGGGCAAGGCCGAGCTGGAGCGGATCGGGCTCATCCAGGCGGCCGACGTCGAGGCCGGCTACGTCGTGCGCATGCCCAAGGCCTATCCCGTCTACGACCCGGACTATGTGGACAACGTGGCGATCCTGCGGGACTGGCTGGAGGAGCACGTGCCCAACGTGCACCCCGTCGGCCGCAACGGCATGCACCGGTACAACAACCAGGACCACTCGATGTACACGGCCATGCTCTCGGTCGAGAACATCCTCACCGGCGCCGGCCACGACATCTGGGCCGTGAACGTCGAGGAGGAGTACCACGAGGAGGCGGCGGCCGGCGCCGTCACCCCCGGGACGTCCTCATCCGGTGGCGGCACCGGCCGGGACGCCCCGATCATCCCGCGCCCCGGCTGACGGCCGGCGCCGCAGCCGCTCCCCCGCGGCCACGAGAGCCACGGCCGCGGCCACGGCCATGGTCGGGTACATCGGCATCTTGAAGCGGGGGTCGCCGAAGGTGGCCAGCGGGCTCACCAGCTGGGCCAGGCCCACCACCACCAGGAACAAGCCGCGGCGGGCCGGGTCCGAGCGCCGGACGAGCACCACCGCGCCCAGCACCGCCGCCACGGCCACCACCGCGTAGAAGGCGTTGGCCGCGAACCGGAGGGCCGAGCGGGTGCCGTCCGACACGATCAGGTGCGCGCCGAAGTCCTCGGCCACGGCCAGCCCGTCGTCGTCGCGCTCCAACGTGATGCGGGCCTTGCTCACCGTGCGCCGCAGGGTGGTGGCGGGCTCGTCGCGGATGTAGCGCAGGGCGCGGGAGATGTTCTCCGACTGCCGGCGCGTCTCGTACTCGGGACGGCGGAGCCCCTCGCCGGTGTAGCAGTAGGCCGCCAGGTCCCCGAAGCCTCCGCTCGCGCCCGGGTTGTGGCCCAGGCAAAGGTTGTCTCCCAGGTTGAGCGACAGTGCCACGGGCGCGTCCATGACGACGGTGGAGCGGATGGCCCACGGCAGCATCACCACCACCGTCGCCGCCAGCGCCACCGCCGCCCGCCACAGCACGGTGCGGACCGCGGGGCCCCACCACAGCACCAGGAACACGGGCGCGGCGACCAGCGTCACCGGGCGCACCAGCACGCACAGGGCGAACAAGACGCCGATCGCCACCAGCCGGCGAGCGCCGGGGGCCCGGGCCGCCTCCGGGTCGCCGAGGGCCACGATCAGCAGCAGCACGAACAGGAACAGGAACAGCGTCTCGGTCAGCACGATGCCGCTGTGGAAGATCAGGTTGGGCCACAGCGCCCAGATGCCCGCGGCCACCAGGCCCACGGTCGGGCCCGCCAGGCGCCAGGCCAGGACGAACACGAGCCCGATGGTGGCCACCGACAGCACGACGTTCAGCCCCACGGCCACGCCGAACGCCGTTACGTCCCCGGGCAGCAGCCGCACCGCCCACACCGCCGCGCCCAGCAGCACCGGGTAGCCCGGCGGGTAGTACGCGGTGGCGCCCTGCTCGGGCCCCGGGCCATAGCTGTAGCCGTCGCCCGCGGCGATGTGGTCCGACAGCACCAGGTACAGCAGGGGGTCCCGCAGCGACCCCGGCGGCTCGGCCCGCAGCGCCCACACGATCCGCAGGATCGCCCCGACCCCGACGATGGCGACCAGCCACCCGCGGGCGCGCCGGTCGAGCGGCGGCATGGGCGGCAGCACTCGCCTCCCCCAGTCACGGAGTGCGTCAAGCACGGCTCGCCACCCTACTCATCACCCGGCCGTCCTCGATCACGAGCCGCGCGGGCGGTACCACTAGTGTCGTGCGATGGCCGACCGCCCGGCTGAAGGGGGGCGGGCCGTCGCCATCCGCCGATGACATCGACCGAGACATCTCCCACTCCGACGGTCACCGATCCCGCCGGTGTGCGTCCCGCGGACGCGCCGGGCGAGGAGGTCCCCGCCGGCGCGCCTGCCGAGGACGACGGCCCGGTCCGGCCCCGGCGCTTCGGGGGCTGGCTCGCCGTCATCGCGCTGGCGGGGCTGGCCGTGCGCCTGGTGTACCTGTTCGGCTGGCGCAACCCCTGGCCGGTGATCGGCGACCCGTACTACTACCACCACGGCGCCAACCTGCTGGCCGACGGCGAGGGCTACGTCCACCCGTTCCGCCTGCTGCTGGAGGGCGTCCGCATGCCCGGCGCCGACCACCCGCCCGGCTACCTCACCGTGCTGGCCGGCTTCTCCCTGCTCGGCATGCGCTCGTTCCTGTGGCACCAGGTGCTGTCCTGCCTGCTGGGCATGGGCGGCGTGGTGGCGATGGGACTGGCCGGGAGGCGGATCGCGGGCGAGCGCGTCGGCCTGATCGTGGCGGCCATGACCGCGCTGAGCCCCAACGTCTTCCTGTTCGACGCCATGGTCCTGTCCGAGACCCTGGTGATCTCGACCACCGCCATCGTGCTCATCGCCGCCTACCGCTGGTGGGACCGGCACGGCACCGGCGAGGCCGTCGCCTTCGGCGCCGCCATCGGGCTGGCCGCCCTGGTGCGCTCGGAGGCCATCCTGCTGGGGCCGGCCATCGGCGTGCCACTGGTGTGGTGGCGGCACCGGCGGCCGGAGCACAAGCCGCTGGCCTCGTACGCGGGACAGCTCGCGGCCGCGGGGTTGACCGCCCTGGTCGTCATCGGGCCGTGGGTGGCCTACAACATGTCCCGCTTCGAGCGGCCCACCACGCTGTCGGCCCAGTTCGACCAGACGCTCGGCACCGCCAACTGCGACACCGTGTACTTCGGCGACCGCGTGGGCTACTGGTCGCTCGGCTGCATCCAGGCCACCGAGCACCTGGTGGGCGAGGGTGATGCCTCGGCCCAGGGGCGGGGCTTCGCCCGCATCGCCCGCGAGTACATGCGGGACCACGCCGGGCGGGTGCCCTACGTGGTGGCGGCCCGGGTGGGGCGCACCTTCGGGCTGTACCAACCCCAGGAGCAGATCTTCCTCGACGACCAGGTCGAGACCAAGGAGCCCGCGCTCGGCCAGGCGGGCATGTTCGTCTGGTACGCCATCGCGGTGGCCGGCGCCTTCGGCCTGGTCGGCCTCCGGCGGGCCGGGCGGCCCATCTTCCCGCTCGTGGTCGTGGTGGCCACCGTGGTGATCACCGTGGCGGTGATCTACGGCACCACCCGGTTCCGCCTGCCCGCGGAGCTCGCCCTGATGATCCCGGCCGCGGTCTCGCTCGACGCGGTGATCGTGGGCTACCGCAAGCGGCGGCGCGCCCTGGCCGCCGAGCGGGACAAGCCGCCGCCGCAGCCGGCCGACGCGCTGCCGGCCACGCCGGGTGGGCTGGGCTCGTCGACGGGCCGCTTCGCCGGGTTCGACGGCCTGCGGGCGCTCGCCGCCCTGGGCGTGCTGGTGACCCATGTGGCCCTGCACGTGGGGTTCGTGGTGCGCGACCCGCGGGGCCACTACCTGTCCCGGCTCGACGTCGGCGTGGCAGTGTTCTTCATGCTGTCGGGCTTTCTGCTCTACCGGCCGTTCGTGGCCCGCCGCATGGACGGGCGCCCTCGCGCCGACACCCGGGCCTACCTGCGCAACCGGTTCCTCCGCATCTTCCCCGCCTACTGGCTGGCCCTGACCGTGCTGGCGGTGGTGCTCGACACCCGCGACCGCAACGACTTCCAGAGCCTGGCCGACTTCGTCCGCTACTTCGGGCTGCTGCAGAGCTACTCCGCCTCCACCGCGCTGGGCGGGCTCCAGCAGGCCTGGACGCTGACCAACGAAGTCGCCTTCTACCTGCTGCTCCCGCTATGGGCGGCCGGCGCCGCCTACCTGGCCAAGCGCCTGGCGCCGCGGCGGGCGGTGGCGGTCGAGCTGGGGATCCTGGCCGCGGCCGCCGCCGGGGCGCTGGCCTGGCGCTACTGGCTGCACAGCCTGTCGGGCGACGACGTCTCGCTGGGCACCTTCGATCCCCGGCTGCACTGGCTGCCCGCCAACTTCCACCTGTTCGTGCCGGGGATGGCGCTGGCGGTCGGGGTGGAGTGGTCCCGGCGGCGCGACCAGCCGCTGCGCATCCTGGAGTGGCCCCGGCGCCACCCGCTGGTGTGCTGGCTCGGGGCGGCGGCGTGCTTCTGGACGGTGTCGACCCAGCTCGGCCTCGGCTTCGAGGTCGGGGCCACCGGGGCGACCCAGGGCGTGCTCAAGGAGATGCTCTACGGTGGCGTCGGCTTCCTCCTGGTCTTGCCGGTGGCGCTCGCCGGCGCGACGCTTCCCCGTTCCCTGCGCTGGCTGGGAAGCCGACCGATGGTGGCGCTGGGGGTGCTCTCCTACGGCATCTACCTGTGGCACGAAGGGGTGACCGACATCTACCGCGACGTGTTCGACGTGCCGCTGTTCTTCGGCTCGTTCCCCCGCGCGCTGGCCTTCGTGCTGGCCGGCAGCATCGCCGCCGCCGCGGTCTCGTACTACGTGGTCGAGCGGCCCGCCCTCGCCCTCAAGGACCGGCACCACCGCCTGTTCGCCGGCTGGCGCCCGGTGGGCCTGCCCGGCGTGGCCGGAGCGCCGGCATGAGTGAGACCGCCGAGACCGTGGCGCCTCCGGAGGAGGCGCCCCCCACCACGCCGGAGGAGCGCAGGCCGCGGTGGCGGTGGGTGGTGCCGACCGCGATCGTGGGCCTCGCGGTGCTGCTGCCCTTGCGGGGGGTGTTCCGGGCGCCGGGAGCGCCCATGGAAGAGGGGTTCATGCTGGTGTTCCCGGAGCGGCTGCTCCACGGGGACATCCCCAACCGGGACTACCTCCACCTCTACGGGCCGGGCAGCATCTGGGCCCTCGCCGGGGCCTTCAAGGTGTTCGGCGTCTCGCTGTGGACCGAGCGCGTGGTGGGCATCCTCCAGCTCATCGGCCTCATCGCCGCCACCACCTACGTCGGCTACCGCTGGGGCCGCTACGCCGCCGCGCTCTGTGGCGTGGTCACGGCCATCGTGATCATCCCGCCCATCGGGGTCACCGCCCTGGCCTGGGTGGGAGGCGTGGCCCTCGCCCTGTGGGCCGTGGCCGTGGCGGCGCGCGCGCTCGATCCCGGGTCCCGGTCCCGGACGCTCCTGCTGGTGGCCGGGCTGCTGGCCGGGCTCGCCCTGCTGTTCCGGCCCGACCTCGTGGTGTGCCTCGGCCTCGCGCTGGGCGTGCTGTTCGTCTGGGCGCTGGACGGTGCCGGGCGCAAGCGGCTGGGCCTGGGACTCGCGCTGGGGCTGAGCCCCTACCTGGTCCACCTGGTGCTGGCCGGGCCGGGCAACGTGATCCAGGGCATGTTCGTCGAGCCGGTGTTCAAGCTGCGCCCGGGCCGGCGCCTGCCCTTCCCGCCGCCGAACGACGAGTACACCAGCTTCCTGAACCGGGCCTTCGCCTTCCGGCGCTTCCCGTGGCCGCTCCCCACGCCCGAGCAGCCCATGCAGATCTGGCTGTGGTTCTGGATCCTCGTGGCCACGTGTGCGGCCATGGTCGCCATCGCGGTCTGGTCCAAGCGCCGGGGCAGCGAGCACGGCTGGCGGCTGCTGGCGCTCAGCCTCTTCGCCGCAGGGCTGTTGCCCCAGGTGGTCCAGCGGGCCGACACGGCGCACCTGTCCTGGGTGAGCTGCGTGCCCTTCGGCCTGCTGCCCGCCTTCCTGGCCGAGGCCGCCCGCCTGCGGGGCACGCGGGTGTCCGTGGCCCGGGTGGCCATGCTGGCGCCCCTCGCCCTCATGCTGTTGTTCCCCCACTTCACGTACCGCTGGTACGCCGACTACGTGGCCCAGAGCGTGAACTACGACCGGTCGGTGTGGTCCGTCGACCACCGGGGTCGCAGCTTCTACTACGGCCGCCAGGACGTGCCGGTGGCGGCCGAGGCCATGCTCGACGACGTCGAGCGCCTGAGCGAGCCGGGCGACCGGGTCATCGTCGGCCCCGGCGACCTGAGGCGCACGCCGTACAGCGAGGCCTACCTCTACTACCTGCTGCCCCAACTCGTTCCCGGCACCCGCTACATCGAGATGGACCCGGGGGTGGCCAATGCCGACGACTCCGGCCTGGCGGACGAGCTGCGGGAATCCGACGTCGTGATCCTGTCCACGATGTACGACAACTGGGTCGAGCCGAACACGTCGATGGATGCGGGCTCGGCCGAGCCCGGCGAGGTGCTCGACGAGCTCTACTGCCTGCACGATCGCTACGGCGAGAACCCGGCCGCGGGGCCGGGGAAGCCGATCTACGAGCTCTACGTCCGCTGTGACCGAGGGGCGAACAGCGCATGACGACCGGGCCGCGAGTTACCGTTGGCCAACCGTGCCACCGCTGGGGCGCCGCATGAGAACCCTCGTGATCATCCCGACGTACCTGGAGGCCGAGAACATCGCCGACGTTCTCGGCCAGGTCCGCGCGGCCGTGCCCGCGGCCGACATCCTGGTGGTCGACGACGCCAGCCCGGACGGCACCGCCCAGCTGGCCCGCGCCGCGGGCGAGGCGCTGGGTCAGGTCGACGTGCTGGTCCGCCAGTCCAAGGGGGGTCTGGGGGGCGCCTACCGCGCCGGGTTCAAGCGTGCCTTCGCCGAGGGCTATGACGTCGTGGTGCAGATGGACGCCGATCTGTCGCACCCGCCGGCCCGGCTGCCGGCGCTGCTGGCCGAGGTCGAGCAGGGCGCCGACATCGCCATCGGGTCGCGCTACGTGACCGGGGGCCGCACCACCAACTGGCCGCTCGTGCGCATCGTGCTGTCACGGGTGGGCAACTTCTATGCCTCCAAGGTGCTGGGACTGGGCGTGCGCGACGCCACCGCCGGGTTCCGGGCCTACCGGGCCGACATCCTCGAGACGGTCGAGGCCAGCGCCACCAAGGCGACGGGCTACGGCTTCCAGCTGGAGCTGTCCTACCGGGCCCATCGCCTGGGCGCCCGCATCGTGGAGGTGCCCATCACCTTCAACGACCGGGTGCGGGGCGTGTCCAAGATGTCGTGGCACATCATCGGCGAGGCCATGTCCCTGGTGACCTGGTGGGGCCTGCGGGACCGGGTGCTGCGCCGGGGCACGCCCCCCGATCCGCTGCCGCGCCGCACCGAGCCCGCCCCCGAGCCGGAGACCACCAGCGCCCCGCCGCCGGACGTCCCCGCCCCGGGCGGCGTCGAGACGACCGCCTAGTCAGTACGGCCAGGTCGTGCCGTCGTGGCCGAGGGCCCGCGCGGCGCGGGGCCGGCGGGCGACGAGCAGTGCCTTGATGGCGAGGTTGCGGGCGAACCACGGCAGCTGGGCCAGCTGGCGGCCGATGTTGGCGGCCCGGGCGGTGCCGCGCACCGGCTCGCGCCGGTATTCGGCCAGCGACCGGCTGCGGCCCACGTAGCGCCAGCTCCCAGAGAACGCCACGGTGGCGCCCAGCGCGAGCGTGACCCCCACCGACGAGAACGAGTCGTGGATCAGCATCGAGCCCCCGGGCGCGACCCGGGCACCCCAGCTCCTGATGTCGTCGCTGGCCGGCGCGAAGCGGTGGGCACCGTCGATGTGCAGCATGTCGATCGGGCCGTCGACGTCCGCCAGGGCGTCGTGGCTGAACTTGCGGACGTACGTGACCCGGTCGCGCACGCCGGCCCGCTCGAGGTTGGCCAGGAACACCTTGCTGTCCACCTCGGCCTCGTCCGCGAAGCCTTCGATCTCCTGCGGGCCCCGGTCGTTGCCCGCGTGGGGGTCGATGGCGACGATCTCGGCGCCCTCCGGGGCGGAGCGGGCGATGGCCACCATGGACCGGCCGCGGAAGCTGCCGATCTCCACGATCCGGCCGGTCGCCGGCACCTGCGACGCCCGCGCCACGACCCGGTCCACCTGCTCGGGGCTGAACCATCCCTCGACGCCCTCGAGCGCCTCGGTCAGGCTGGTCGCATGAGCGTCGTCGGTGCTGGCCACGGGCTGCTCCGTCGGGTTTCGCGCACCACCCCAGACGTTGGTGCGCTGGCACGGAAGTCCGTAGCATACGGCGGTTCCGGTAGCCGACCCGCAACCGACCGCGGTTACTGTCGAGCGCCCGGGAGCCTGGCCCTGGGGGAGGACGACCACCTGTGAGCAACGCTGTGCCTGAGGACGCCGATCCCCTCGCCAAGATCGGCGACCTGGCCGCGTCGGCCGGCGTCCGGCGCGTCCACGTGCTCGCATGGCGCGACCTCGACGACGTCGAGGCGGGCGGGTCCGAGCTCCACATCGCCGAGGTGGCCAAGCGCTGGGCGGCCGCCGGCCTGGAGATCACCATGCGCACCTCCTGGGCCCAGGGCCAGCCCACCGAAGCCATGCGCGACGGCTACAAGGTGATCCGCCGGGCCGGCCGCTATCAGGTCTTCCCCCGCGCCGCGCTGGCCGAGATCGCGGGCCGCACCGGGCCGCGGGACGTGCTGGTCGAGATCTGGAACGGCATGCCCTTCCTCAGCCCAATGTGGAACCCGGGCCCTCGGGTGATCCTGTTGCACCACGTGCACGCCGAGATGTGGAACATGACGCTCGGGCCCAAGCTCGGGCCCATCGGGGCGGTCTTCGAGTCCAAGATCGCCCCGCCGCTGTACCGCCGCTCCGCCGTCGCCACGCTGTGCGAGTCCTCCAAGACCGAGCTGGTCGAGGACCTCGGCTTCGACCCCGCCCGGGTCACGGTGGTCCACCCCGGCATCGACGCCCGCTACACGCCGGCCGGCGACCGCTCACCGGAGCCGCTGGTGATGGCGGTGGGGCGCATGGCCCCGGTGAAGCGCTACGACATGCTCGTGCGAGCCGCCCACCACGCCCGTCGCACCGTCCCCGACCTGCGCCTCCACATCGTGGGCGACGGCTACGACCGCCCGGGAGTCCAGGCCGCCATCGACGAGCTGGACGCGCGTGACTGGGTGACACTGCGGGGCTCGCTGAGCGAAGCCGACAAGCTCGCCCTGTTCCGTGAGGCGTGGATCATCGCGTCGGCCTCGGCCCGCGAGGGTTGGGGCATGACGCTGACCGAGGCCGCCGCCTGCGGGACCCCGGCGGTGGCCACCGACATCGCCGGGCACCGCGACTCGGTGCACGACGGTGAGACCGGGCTGCTGGCCGCGGGCGATCCCGCCGGCCTGGGCGACGCCATGGCCCGCGTGCTGGCCGACGACGACCTGCGGGCCCGGCTCAGTGCCGGAGCCCTGGCGTGGGCCGGAGAGCTCACCTGGGACAACACCGCCACCCGGCTCATGCGGGTGGTCGCCGACGAGGTGTCACGGCGGCGACACCGTCGATGAAGAGCCCGTTCGCCCGGCTGGGCCACGCACTGGGGCGCCGGCCCGCGCTCGCCACGGTGGCGTCGGTCCCGGCGCCGGCCGCGCCGCGGGCCCGGACCGCGGCCCGGGCCCCGAGCCGGCGGCTGCCGGGCGGGCCCACGCTCAAGCTGGTCGCGGCGCTCGCCGCCATCGCCTACGTGCCACTGCTGCTCACCCAGCGGGGCTGGGTGAGCGCCGACACCAAGACCTACCTCTACCTCGACCCGTCGAAGCTCATGAGCCGGGCCTGGTCGCTGTGGGACCCGTCGATCGGGCTGGGCACCGTCACCCACCAGAACATCGGCTTCCTGTGGCCGATCGGGCCGTTCTACTGGCTGCTCGACACCCTCGGCGTGCCCGACTGGGCCGCCCAGCGCCTGTGGTGGGGCTCGATCATCTTCGTGGCCGGCGCCGGGGTGATCTACCTCCTGCGCACGCTGGGCTGGACCGGGCCGGGCGTGGTGGCCGCCACCTTCGGCTACGCGCTCACGCCCTACATCCTCACCCTGGTGGCCCGGCTGTCGGCCATCCTGCTGCCCTTCGCGTTCCTGCCCTGGCTCATCGCCCTCACCATCCGCACCACCCGCACCAGGGGCTGGCGCTATCCCGCGCTGTTCGCCCTGGCCGTGACCACCTGCGGCAGCGTGAACGCCACCGCCCTCCTGCTCGTCGGGGTGGCGCCGGTGGTGTGGCTGGCCCACGCCGTGTGGGTGGCGCACGAGATCAGCCTGCGCACTGCCGTCCGCAGCGCCCTGCGCCTCGGCGTGCTGACCCTGCCGGTGTCGGCCTGGTGGATCGCGGGGCTGTCGGTCCAGGGCACCAACGGCATCGAGATCCTGCGCTACACCGAGACGGCCCAGACCGTGGCCGCGGTCTCGGTCAGCCACGAGGTCCTGCGCGGCCTCGGCTACTGGTTCTTCTACGGGAACGACCGGCTGGGCCCGTGGATCGAGCCCAGCGTGCCGTACACCCAGTTCCCCCCGCTGCTGGCCTTCACCTACCTGGTGCCCATCGCCGGCCTCGCGGGCGCGGCCGTGGCCCGCTGGCGCCACCGGGCCTACTTCATCGCCCTGCTGGCGCTGGGCGTGGCCCTGGCCGTCGGCGCCTACCCCTGGGAGGGCGGCTCGCCCTGGTCCCGGGGCGTCAAGGCCTTCGTGACGTCCGAGGTGGGCCTGTCCATGCGCAGCCTCCCCCGGGCCGTACCACTGGTGGCCCTGTCGATGGCGGTGCTCGCCGGCGCCGGGGTCACCAGCCTGGCGCGGCGCTGGCCCCGGACGGCGCGCCCGCTGACCATCGGGGTGGTGGCCGCGGCCCTGCTCGCCCTGCCCCCGCTGTGGACCGGGGACTTCGTCGCCAAGAACCTGCGCCGGCCCGAGGCCATCCCCGACTACTGGCGCGAGGCCGCCGACCGCCTCCAGGCCGAGGGCGACGACACCCGGGTGCTGGTGGTGCCGGGCACCGACTTCGCCAGCTACCGCTGGGGCAACACCGTCGACCCGTTGCTGCCGGGCCTGATGGACCGGCCCTCGGTGCAGCGCGAGCTCATCCCCTACGGCTCCCCCGCCTCCGCCAACCTGCTCAACGCCTTCGACCTGCGCCTCCAGGAGCGCACGGCCGACCCCGACAGCGTGGCCCCCATCGCCCGGCTGATGCGGGCGGGCGACGTGCTGGTCCAGAGCGATCTCCAGTACGAGCGCTTCAACACGCCACGCCCCCGCAACTTCTGGGACTTCATGCGCAAGGCTCCGGGCCTCGGCCAGCCGGAGCCGTTCGGGCCCGGCCTCCCCAACATCACCTTCGACAACGCGCAGCTCTACGACGAGCTGATGTTCGAGTCGGACCCATCGCTCCCCGACCCGCCGGAGGTGGCGGTGCTGCCGGTCGAGGGATCGGTGCCGATCGTGTCCACCCACGCGCCCCAGAACGCGCTGCTGGTGGCGGGCGACGGCGCGGGCCTGGTCGACGCGGCCGGCTTCGGGCTCATCGACGGCACCGAGCTGATCCGGTACTCGGCCTCGCTGGACCGCGACGAGATCCAGGCTGCCCTCGACGACGGCGCCGCCCTGCTGGTCACCGACTCCAACCGCAAGCGCGGCGAGCGCTGGACCACCATCCGGCACACCCGGGGCTTCACCGAGACCGCCGGCTACCAGCCGCTCGTGGCGGACGCCCGGGACAACCGGCTGCCGCTGTTCCCCGACGAGCGCAACGGCGCCATGACGCTGGCCGAGGACCGCGGCGGTGTCAGCGCCCGGGCCACCTCCTACGGCAACCAGATCACCTTCACCTCGGAGGAGCGCCCGGCCCTGGCGGTGGACGGCGACCTCGACACCGCCTGGCGCACCGGGGCGTTCGCCGACGCGCGCGGCGAGCGCATCGAGCTCACCTTCGACGAGCCGGTCACCACCGATCACGTCCAGCTCACCCAGGCCACCAACGGCTCCCGCAACCGCTTCGTCACCGCCGTCCGGCTGCGCTTCGACGGCGGCGACCCAGTGGACGCGGGGCTGAGCGATCAGTCGCGCGACGCACCCGGCGAGGAGGTCGACTTCCCCGAGCGCACGTTCTCCACGCTGTCGGTCGAGATCCTCGACGACAGCGTCGGCTCCGTGCCCCGCTACGCCGGTTATTCGAGCCTCGGCTTCGCGGAGATCGAGGTGGGCGACCCGAACGCCCACGAGGACGTCATCCGGGTCCCGACCGACCTCCTCGAGGCGGCGGGCCAGGACGCCAGCGGTCATCCGCTGGCGATCAGCCTCAGCCGCCAGCGCCAGGATCCCACCGACCCCACCCGCGAGGACGAGGAGCAGCGCCTCCTGCGCCTGGTCGACCTGCCCGGCGCCCGCAGCTTCACGGTCGAGGGCGAGTCCCGGCTGTACCGGCGCCTGCTGGCCGGCGTGATCGACGAGACGCTGGGACGGCCGCACGACGGATCGGTGACCTGGGCGCGTGCCAGCTCGCGGCTCGACGGCAGCCTGCAGACCGCGTCGGCCGCGTTCGACGGCGACCCGTCCACCGCCTGGACCACCCTGCGCGGCAGTCCCAACAACGAGTGGGTCGAGGTGAACCTGACCTCCCCGGTCACCATCAGCTCGCTACCGCTCAGCGTCATCGCCGACGGCCGCCACTCCGTCCCGACCGAGGTCGAGCTGATCGTCGACGGAGTCGAGCAGGGACGCCTCGCGTTGCCCGAGCTGGGTGACGCACCCGTGCAGAACTACCCCGCGGCGGTCGACCTGCCGCTGGACCACCCGGTGACCGGGTCGTCGTTCCGCCTGCGCATCTCCGGGGTGCGCACGGTCACCACCCGCGACTGGGTCAGCGACCGCGATGTGGACCAGCCCGCGGCCATCGCCGAGATCGGGTTGCCGGCGCCCACGGTCCCCGCCCTGCCTGCGGTCTTCGACTCGGGGTGCCGCAGCGACGTGCTGGCCGTCGACGGCCGGCCGGTCCCGGTCCGCATCGCCGGGCCCATGGCCGACGCGCTGGCCGGGGAGGCACTCCCGTTCGCCACCTGCGACGGCAGCCCGCTGACGCTGGACGGCGGCGAGCACGAGATCTCGAGCGCCGCGGGCGAGGCCACCGGGCTCAACGTGGACGGCCTGGTGCTCCGATCCGGCGCCGGCGGGTCGGCCACCCAGTCGGGCAGCGGCACGCTGGCCGGCGAGGCCGCCGCCGGCGCGATCCCGAGCGGCCCGACCGTCGAGGTGCGCCACGACGACCACGACCGGGCCACGGCCGAGGTCACCGGGGCGACGCCCGGGGAGCCGTTCTGGCTGGTCCTCGGGCAGAGCTTCAACCCGGGGTGGCACGCGACCATCGATGGCCATTCGCTGGGTGAGCCGGTGCTCGTCGACGGCTTCGCCAACGGCTGGCTGGTCACACCGGACGACGCCTCGTTCACCGTGGACACGCGCTTCACGCCCCAGGGCCGGGTCGACGTCGCCTTCTGGATCTCGATCGCCGCGGCGCTGATGTGCCTGGTCCTCGTGGTGCGACGGCCTCGCAGGGTGGTCAACGCCCCCGCGTCCGAGGCCGAGCCCTACTCGTCGGTGCTGGCCTTCCGCTACGACGGCGCCCTGCCCAGCCGCCGGACCGCGGTGTGGACCGGCGTCGGGGTGTTCCTGCTCAGCTGGATGCTGGCGGGGCCGTGGGTGGGCCTGGCCATCGGCATCGCGGCGGGGATCGGGGCCCGGCACGAGACCTTCCGGCGCTACCTGCTGCTGGCCAGCCCCCTCGCGCTGGGCGTGTGTGCCCTGTACGTGCTGTACATCCAGGCGCGCTGGAACCCGTCGCCCAGCTTCGACTGGCCCATCGAGATGCGCCGGCCCCATCCCATCGGGTGGGTGGCGGTGCTGGTGCTGGTGGCCGACGCGGTGGTCGACCGCGTGTGGCAGAAGCGCCGGACGGACTCGTCATGACCCGCTCGGGGTTCATCCTCGGCGTCGACCTCGACGGCGTGTGCGGCGACTACGCCGCCGCGCTGCGCCAGGTGGTGATCGAGCGCACCGGTGCCGACCCCGACTCGCTGCCCCAGGAGCACGGCTGGGACTTCAAGGAGTGGGGCCTGACCGGCGCCCAGTTCGACGAGATGCACCAGGCCGCCGTGCTGGAGCACCGCATCTTCCGGACCATGCCCGCGCTCCCCGGAGTGGCGGAGGTGCTGTGGCGGCTCTCGGACGCCGGGGTGTGGATCCGCATCATCACCCACCGGCTCTACGTCAACTGGGGCCACGCCACCGCGGTGGCCGACACCGTGGAGTGGCTCGACGCGCACGGCATCCCCTACCGGGACCTGTGCTTCCTGGGAGCCAAGCCCCAGGTGGAGGCCGACTGCTACGTCGAGGACGCGCCCCACAACGTGGCCGCCCTGCGGGACACCGGCGCCCACGTGATCGTGTTCGACCAGCCCTACAACCGGGACGTGCCCGGGCCCCGGGCGGCCGACTGGCGCGAGGTCGAGAACCTGGTGGGCGCCCGGGTCACCGAGCTGGGCCTCGCGCTGCAGGCCCCGCTGCCGGGCTTCGAGGACGTCTCCAACCGCCTGCGCCGGGTCCCTCGGCCCGACTCCTAGGGCACGCCTCATCGACTGGTCCGAGACCGCCAAGACCTTCGTGGTCCTGCTCGTCTGCTCGGTGCCGCTGGCGCTCTCCGGGTGGGCGATGCTCGACACCGCCCACCGGCCCGAGTGGGTGTGGGCCCTGACCGGCCGGCGCCGCGTGGCCTGGCTGGCGGCCATCCTGTTCGGAGCGGTGGTGGTGCCGGTGGGGTTGCTGGTGTCGTCGATCTACCTGCTGCGGGTGCGCCCTGAGCTGGCCGACGCCGAGACCGGCCGGCTGTGGCGTGAGCCCGGCCCCGGCTCCGGCTCAGGCCCGAACAGCTCGGGCGGGGGCGGGCCGTAGCGACGCCGCAGGTGGTGGGCGATGGCTTGGATCCGGGCCCGAGGCGCCCAGTACGGTCCCCGGCGGGCCGGCACCACCGCCCCACTGGCCAGGTGCCACAGGGCGATCAGCAGCCGGATGGTGGCGTGGTAGCCGCCCGAGTGCTCGCGCACCATGAGCAGCGTGTTGCGCAGTTGGAGGTAGTCGACCACCGCGGCCCGCGAGCCGACGTGCATGTTCCGCACCTCGGCGCCCCGCACCACCCCGACCTGCCACCCTGCCGACTTGGCCCGGATGGCCAGCTCGGCCTCCTCGCAGTAGGCGAAGTAGCGCTCGTCGAACAGCCCGATGTCCTGGAGACAGCGGCGGGCGGCCAGCATGAGCGTGCCGTGGGGGTAGCCGGCCGCCTCCCAGCCCTGGGCCACGGTGGCCGGGGCGGGGATGGCGCCGAAGTAGCGGTCGACCACCGGGGTCAGGCTGTCGCCCACGTCGGCCGATGCCAGCCCGGCGCGGGGCTGGGCCTCGGCCTCCTCCACCAGGCGGGCCAGGCAGCCCGGCAGGGGGCGGGCGTCGTGCGGGCACACGGCGAGCCAGTCCGCCGGGGCGTGGGCCAGGAACCAGCGGAACCCGGCATTGGCCCCGGGCCCGAAGCCGGCGTTGGTCCCCAGCTCCAGGACCACGACCGCGGCCGGCAGGTCCGCCAGCGCGGCCAGCCCGTCGGGGCCCGAGCCGTTGTCGACCACCACGATGCGGGGAGCCGGGTCCTGGGCCAGAAAGCGGTCGACCGTGTCCCGCAGGGCGTTGCCCTGGTCGTGGTGCACGATGACGAGGTCGACAGCGCTGGCGGCCACGCGCTGCATGATGGCGGCTGGCGGGCGATGGGCGCCAGACCGGAGATCACTAGGATCGGTGGGTCGTGACCGTCCCTCAGCCGTTCCCCGACCTGGTGCCCAGCTCGGTGCCCGATCTCGATGCCGCTCGCCGCCTGCTGGCGTTCTGCGACGCGTCGCCTTCGCCGTACCACGCCTGCGCCACCGCGGCGGCCACGCTGGGGGACATCGGGTTCACCCGGCTGGCCGAGGACGCCGCCTGGCCCGCCGGGCCGGGCAGCTGGTACGTGGTCCGGGGCGGCAGCCTGATCGCCTGGGCCACCAGTCCCGACCACCAGGCCCACGACGGGTTCCGCATCGTGGGAGCCCACACCGACAGCCCCAACCTGCGGATCAAGCCGCAGCCGGACGTGGTGCGGGCCGGGGTCCGCCAGATCGGCGTCGAGGCCTACGGCGGCGTCCTGCTCAACAGCTGGCTGGGCCGTGACCTGGGCCTGTCCGGTCGGGTGGCGGTCCGGCGCAACGGCACCGGGGCACTCGTGCGGCTGCTGCGGGTCGACCGCCCGGTGTGCGCCATCCCCCAGCTCGCCATCCACCTCGACCGCGAGATCACCACCAAGGGGCTCGTGGTCGACGCCCAGCACCACCTCACCCCGCTGTGGGCCTTGTCGGAGGGCAGCTTCGCCGGCTTCGTGGCCAAGGAGCTGGGGGTCGGGGTGGACGACGTGCTGGGCTGGGACCTCATGCTCCACGACCTGGCCCCGGGCGCCCTGGTGGGCCGGGACGACGAGCTCCTGGGGTCGGCCCGGCTCGACAACCTGGCCTCGTGCTGGGCGGCTGTCGAGGCGCTGGCCGGGGCTGCGCCCGTGGGAGCGGCCCCCATCCCGGTGGTCTGCCTGTTCGACCACGAGGAGGTGGGCTCGACCTCCGATCGGGGCGCGGGCTCGTCCCTGCTCCCCACCGTCCTGGAGCGCTCGGTGCTGGCCCGGGGCGGGACCGGCGAGGCCTGGCACCGCGCCCTGGCCCGTTCGGCCTGCCTGTCGGCCGACATGGCGCACGCCACCCATCCCAACTACGCCGACCGCCACGACCCCGAGCACCAGGTGGCGCTCAACGGCGGGCCGGTGCTCAAGGTCAACGCCAACGTCCGCTACGCCACCGACGCGCCCGGCACCGCCCTGGTGGCGCTGGCTGCCGAGCAGGCCGGGGTCACCCTGCAACGCTTCGCCATGCGCAGCGACCTGCCTTGCGGCTCGACCATCGGCCCCATCACCGCGGCCCGGCTCGGCATCACCACGGTGGACGTGGGCATGCCCCAGCTCGCCATGCACGCGGCCCGCGAGCACGCGGGAAGCCACGACCCAGGTCCCTACCGGGCCCTGATGGCCGCCTTCCTCGCGCCGGCCTGAGCCGACCGCTCAGCGGCTCGGGGTCATCGTCGAGGCGCGGCCCAGGGGTGCTCGGCCAGGAACAGCCGCCGGGCGCCGGCCGCGGTGCGCGGTCCGTAGGTGCGGTGCGCCCGCGGGCTGGACCGCCGGGCCGCGTCGGCCTCGACCGGATCGAGCTGGCACGGCAGCGTGGCCGGGTCGATGCGGTAGAGGGCGGCGGCGTTCCGCCACAGGATCTTGGAGCGCACCTCGTCGGTCAGCTCCGGGTAGCCGTGGGTCTCCTGCAGCTCGGGGCTGATGCTGAAGGTCCGGAACGCCTGGATCTGGTCCTGGGGCGAGCCGTACCAGATGGAGTCGGTGCCCCACAGCACGTTGTCCTCGCCCACCGCCAGCAGCAGCTTGCCCAGCAGGTGGGCCGCCTCGTCGGGCGAGCCCATCACGCTGCGCCAGGTCGACCCGAGCTCGGCGTACACGTTGCCCCCCGGCTCGACGCCTGCCTGGGCCAGGCTCGCCACCAGCCGGTCGGCTCCCGCGTTGGGGGCCGAGGGGTCGTAGGGGCCCTCGGTCACGCCCGACTCGAAGCCCGAGTGGTAGACGCAGAACCGCAGGTCGGGCCGCTGGGCAGCCGCGGGCCCGATGTCGGCGGGTGAGGAGAAGGGGTTCCCGCCCGAGAGCCCCTTGTGCACGCACACGATGTCCACGCCCAACTCGTCCACCTTGGACAGGAACGCCTCGCCCACCTGCACCCCGTCCGGGTCGGCATCGTCCAGCCGCCATGGAGGGCCCGCGTGGGTGTACGCCTTCCAGGCGACCAGCGGGTAGCGGGCGGCTTCGCGCTCCATGGCCGCCAGCGCCGCGCCCAGGTCGCCCACGTTGGGCACCCCGTGGCCCTGCATCAGCACCCGGCCGTCGCCGCACGCCTGGGAGAGCTGGTCCCGGGCCTGCGCCATGAGCTCGGCCGACAGCGGGTCGGCCTGGGCCACCACGGGGATGGCGGACAGCACCGCCACGGTGGTGTCGCTGTGGCCGAAGATCTCCTGCATCCAGCGGTCGATGCCGAAGCAGTCGGCCGGGTTCTCCTCCCCGCAGTTGGCCTGCGGGAAGCCGAGCCCGAAGTCACCCTTGGCGCCGTCCGGGTACTCCAGGAAGTGGGTCTGCACGTCGATGACGGGCTCGTGGCTCCCGAGCACGGTGGTGGCGACGTCGGTGTCGGTGGTGGCCTCCTCCGGCACCTCGAAGGTCCCCCCGGCTCCCCCGCCCGACTCCTCCCGCGAGCAGGCGGCCAGCGCCAGCAACCCGGTGGCCGCGCCCATGGTGGACAGCAGGAACTCCCGCCGGCTCATCCCCAGCCGCCGGGCCCGCTCGTCGCTCATCCGCCGAGCCCGCCGCGCCGCCTCCCGCACCACCGGCGACGCCGGCCGGGGCGGATACTCCCCGTTGGAGCAAGGCCCCAGCTTCACCGGCAGCCCGGGATCACGCGCCTCGGCCACGCCCCTCAGGCTACGCCCGGCCCGGCTCGCCGGTCAGCCGATCGAGCACCGCGGCAGCCTGGTCGAGCAGGCCCAGCTCCGTGTCGTCCGCAGTGGCGAGCAGGTCGACCAGCACGTCGAGCCGCCGGCCCTGCGCCTTGTGCAACAGCCGCCGTCCGGCCGGCGTCGCTTCCACCACCACCCGCCGCCCGTCCTCCTGGACCGCCCGCCGCCGGACCAGCCCGTCCGCCTCCAACCCGTTCACCAGCTGCGTCATGGTCGGGGACCGCACGCCCTCGACCTCGGCCAGCCGACCCACGGTCCGCGGCCCGCCGAACACCAGCACCGACATGGCCGACAGCCGCGCCGGCGACAGGCCGGACTCCGCGTCCACGGCCCGCGCCGCCCGCAGCAGATGGATGGCGGCCGAGTGCAGCCGGCCGGCCACATCCCGTGGTGACTCTTTACGAGCTTCCGACATATAGGTAGCCTACCTATATGAGCGTCGTGGAGTCGATCACCGCCGGGGACGGGGCCGCCGCGCTGGCCGTGCTGCGGGAGCACCCGGACCAGGCCGAGGCCGTCGATGCTGCGGGAGTCGGCGCGCTGGCGCTCGCGTGCTACCGGGGCATGGGCGACGTGGTGGACGCCATCCGAGGGCTGCGGGCACTCGACCTCTGCGACGCGGCGATGGTGGGCGACGTCCGCCGGGTGGGTGAGCTGCTGGCGGCGGGCACTCCCGTCGACGAGCGGTCGCCGGACGGGTTCTCGCCGGTGCAGCTGGCGCTGTTCTTCGACCATCCCGCGGCCGCCGCCGTCCTGCTGCGGGCCGGGGCCGACGTCGACGCCGCCGCGGGCCACCCGATGGGCGTCGCCGCCCTCCACGCCGCGGCTGCCAGCCCTTCCGGGGCGGGGGTGGCGCTGGCGGTGGCGGCCGGGGCCGACCTCGACGCCGCCCAGTCCGGGGGCTTCACCGCGCTCCACGAGGCGGCGCACCGCGGCGACGCGGGCATGGTCGAGCTGCTCCTGGCGGCCGGAGCCGACACCACGCGCCAGACCGACGACGGGCGCACCCCGGCCGACGTGGCTCGCAGCGACGGCCATCCCGACCTCGCCACCCGGCTGGAGGCGGCCCCGGGGCGCGCGTGACAGGATCGGCGCATGGACGTGCGCGAGGCCCGGTCGGTGCTCGGGGTGGGTGAGGCCGACGGGTGGGAGGCCGTGCGCACCTCGTACCGGCTTCGCATCCGGGCGGCGCACCCGGACACCCAGGCCGCCGGCGCCACCACCGCGGCCGCGGCGCGGCTCAACGAGGCCTACGCAGTGCTCAGCCGGGCCAAGCGGGCGGGGCGGCTCCACGCCCCGGTGCCCAGCGCCCCGCCCCCGCCGCCACCACCTCCACCACCTCCGCCCCCGGTGGGGGTAGCGCTGGTCGGGGGCGACACCTTGTTGCTGGCCGCGCCGCCGGACGAGGCCTTCGCCCTCCTGCTGGAAGCGGGGCATCGGGTGGGCGAGGTCAGCTACGTGGACCGGAGCTGCTCGATCTTCGAGGTCGTGGTGCGCCAGGACGGCGAGACATGCTCGCTGCTCGTGACCACCCAGGGCCGGGCTCACGGCACCGAGGCCTTCCTCACCCTCGAGGCCATGGAGCGGCCGGCGAGCCTGGATCCCTCGCGGGTGGTCAGGCGCATGTTGCGGGCGTTGGGCGGCATGCTGGAGGCATGACCGACGCCAAGGAAGTCCCCGAGGCCGACCTGCCGACCACCGACGAGGGCTGGCGGGAACGGCTCGACCCCGTCCAGTTCGAAGTCGCCCGGCGGGGCGGCACCGAGCGGGCCTTCACCGGCATCTACTGGGACAGCAAGGACACCGGGACGTACCGCTGCATCGGCTGCGGCGTGGCGCTGTTCTCCTCCGACACCAAGTTCGACTCCGGCACCGGCTGGCCCAGCTTCTGGGAGCCGCTGGAGGACGACCGGGTCAAGCTGATCAGCGATCGCAGCCACGGCATGGTCCGCACCGAGGTGCGCTGCGCCCGCTGCGACTCGCACCTGGGCCATGTGTTCAACGACGGCCCCCAGCCCACCGGCCTGCGCTACTGCATGAACTCGGCCAGCCTCGACCTCGACCGGGACGAGGACGGCGACGAGGAGCCCTAGATCCCCAGGCGCTCCCGCACCTCCGCCCACAGGGCGACATAGGCCCGCGCCCCCCGGCTGCGGGGCTTGTCGACCACCACCGGGCTGCGGGAGACGCCCATGAGCTCGACCTCGGTGGCGGCGGGGATGGCGCTGCGGGCCACGTCGTCGCGGCCGTCGGGCAGGGTCTCCACCACCTCCCGGTGGAGCCGCTTGCGCCTATCCACCATCGAGAAGAACGCCACGATCTCGGGCCGGTGGTCGACCTCGGTCTCCACGAAGTCGCCCAGCTGCTGGAACGTGCGCAGCGTCAGCGTGGACGGGATCAGAGGCACCAGCAGGGCGTCGGCCAGGTCGAACACGGCCTCGGACACCAGCGAGATGGACGGCGGGCAGTCCAGCACCGCCAGGTCGTAGTGGTCCTCCAGCGGGGCGAGCACCTTGCGCAGCCTCCGGGACGGACGGCCCGACTCGTCCAGCACCAGGTCCATGTGGCGGTACGAGAAGTCGGCTGGAAGTAGGTCGAGGCCCTCCACGTCGGTGCCTCGCAGCACCTCGGCCACGTCGCTGCGCCCCCGCACGAGCTTGCGCCCGCCGCCCCGCACCTTCGGCCGCACCCGGAACAGGAACGACGCCGCGCCCTGCGGGTCCAGGTCCCACAGCAGCGTGCGCAGGCCGTCGCCGGCCGCCAGCGCCGCCAGGTTCACCGCCGCCGATGTCTTCCCCACTCCCCCCTTGATGTTGTAGGTGGCGAGGACCTTCATCCGCTGGGGCCCCGGAAGGTCGAGGACACCAGCTTGCGCTGGTCGGGGGCGGCGAAGGCGGCGAAGCTCTCGGCGAAGTGGGCGCGGGCCTCCCGCTGCTCGACGCCGAGCCGCTCGACGAGCACGCCCAGCACCAGCAGCGCCTCGGGCCCGCCCACCACGCCGGCCAGCTCCTCGGCCAGGCCCCGGAGGTGGTCGGCCTGGACCTCGCGGTCCTGGTGGGTGCCGAGCACGTCCTGGAGCCCCTTGAGCGTCTTCACCATGCGCTTGGCCACCGACGACGGCCACAGGTCGCCGAAGAACTCCAGCAGGTAGCGCAGCTCCTTGCCGCGCTTGCGTAGCTCGTGGAGCGACTCGGCCGGGCTGTCGTCGTCGATGGCCGAGCCCATCTCCACCATGCGCTTGTACACCTTGCGGATGCGCTCCCCGGCCACGTCGCCCACCGGGCGCTTGGCGTCGGGCCGCTCGCGGGCGGGGCCGAGCTTGCCGTCGAGGAAGGCCCGGTAGCCGGCCCAGGCATCGCGGTAGGTCTTGCCCCGCAGCTCCACCTTCAGCCGGCGCAGCGCGGCGGCGCGGTGGCGGGCCAGCAGCTTGCGAGCCGGCTGCAGCTCGGCGTGGCGCTCGGCGGGCACCCCGGACACCAGCTCGTCCCACTCGAGCAGCTGGACGTCGAGGTCGCGGGTGTCGCTGGTGATGGCCTGGATCCATTTGAGCGCGTCGCGCTGGCGCTGGAGCGGCTCGTCGGCGAACGCGCCTTTGAGCTCGCGCAGCACCGAGCGGCTGCGGCGCACCGCCACGCGCAGATCGTGCAGGAACTCGGTGTCGAGGTCGGCCAGCGTGCCGGGGAGGTTGGCCTCGACGAAGGACGCGAGCTCCCGGAGCACGGCGATGGCCGCCCGGTCGGTGCGCATCTCCGGGCTGAGCTCGACGTCGACCTTGGACCGGATGCCCCGGGGATCGCCCCCCGAGGCGGCGATGGCCTCGTCCGCCATGCTGGCCGGCGCCTCCACCAGCCCGGCCTCGGCGGTCAGCGCCGCCACCACCCGGGCCAGCGGCCGGGGATAGCCGAGCACGCCGCTGACCTCGACCCGCGACGTCAGGGGCGCCGGGTCGCCGCCGGTGTCGAGCGCCGCATGGGCCGCCAGCCGCAGCCGGACGACGGTCTTGAGGTCGGCATTGCGCACGCTGACGGCGGTGATCTCGGCCCGGACACGGGCGAGCGGCAGCAGGGCCCGCATCTCGATCACCGGCACCAGGTGGTCGCGCAGCGGTCCGGCCGCCAGGTCCTTGGCCAGCCAGCGCTCGGTCCGGGTGGCCGGGGCGGAGAGCGGTGCGGTGCCGGGGGCCAGGCGCAGGACCAGCTCGGGGGTCGTCTCAATCCCTTGCAGGGCCAGGTCGCCCCCGGCGTCGCGCACGCGGCGGTCGGCGGTGTCGACGACCGTGAAGGTGATCGCGGTGGCGCGGGCGGCCTCGACGTCGAAGTGCTTGCGCAGGAATGCCACGAGCGCCGGAGGGTCGACCCCCTCGGGCAGGGCGTAGGAATAGGTCGGGACGTCGAGCGGCATCAGCCGACGAGTCTGCCATGCTCGCTGGCATGGCCTCGGGGTCGAAACGGCGCTGCTCG
>Ga0209382_10000842_pt1 | contig 49833 bp, 44 predicted proteins | sample SoiMetdeltSBSDD5_FD_187599 | JGI IMG/M metagenome (GOLD analysis project Ga0209382, IMG submission 187599) | Bulk soil microbial communities from a Populus tree surrounding site in Tennessee, USA - Soil MetaG P. deltoides SBSDD5 (SPAdes) (version 2) | ecosystem: Environmental > Terrestrial >...
TGTTCGGCGATATTGCCGACGTGCGGGCGCATGGCCGCGACGAGCGCGTCGGTGTAGCGCAGTTTTACGAGTCTCAGGATTTTCTGTATAGGCTCGTGAAGACGTACTCGACGGTGCCGGGAGAGAAAAGCGGGGGAAACTCAGCGGCGCAGCATTAGCTGCGCCGGTCTCGCCGCCGATACCTTTCACGAATGCTGCACTGCTGAGTTTCCCCCGCTTTTCTCTCCCGGCACCGTCCCCACCCACCTTCGTCAGGGGTCGATCCCGGCCGGCCGGAATGTCCGGTCGCGCCTGGGTTATCCGATGATATGACCATGACGAAGAATCCCCCCGCCGCGGCCAGCGCGCAGGCGGCCGCAGCCGTTGGTGCGCGCCAGGCTTATGTCGATGTGTTCCGCGGCCTGCTGATCGCGCACATGGCGCTGGATCACGCCTCGCTCATGTTCAACGCGGGCCGGGCTGCGGAAGAGCTTGCGGCCGGGCCCGCGCCTGCCTTAGGCGACATCTTCCAGTTTCTGACGCGATTCACCGGCGTGCCGGTGGCGCCGGGATTCTTCTTCATGGCGGGCTTCATGGTTGCGCTGACGAGTCTCGCACGCCAGGCTCGCGGCGTGACGCACGCCGAAGTTACGCGCCGCCTGCTGATCCGTGGCTTCGTGCTGATCGCCGTCGACGCGCTCGTGATGGGACTGCCGCGCGCGCTGATGGGCTTCTATTCGTTCATGGTGCTCACGTCGATCGGCGTGGCGATCATCGCGACCGCGCTGCTGCGCGACGTGTCGAGCCGAATCCTCGTGCCGCTCGCGCTCGGCATCTTGCTGCTGCATCCGCTGCTCGATGTTTCGTGGCTGCCGCTGCCCCTGCGCGCCATGATCTACGAACCGGTTCGCACCGGCGCGTTCCGTTCGTTGTATCCGATCGTGCCGTGGATCGCGATCCTGCTGCTGGGATTCGTCGTCGGCCGCGATTCGATGACACGAGAACGTCCGGCAAAGCTCTGGGCTGCGCTTGCCGCGCTCAGCTTCGCTTTCTTCGTCGCTGTGCGTCTGTATGGCGGTTACGGCAATGCCTACTCCTACTCGAGCGTCGCGAGCGTGGAGTTCTGGGAATTCTCGAAATACCCGCCCGACTTGCCGTTCCTGGCGTGGGCGTTCGGCTGCATCTTCCTGTCACTCATCGTGCTCGCAGCGCTGACGAGGCAGGGCACGCCTGCGTTCTTGCGGCCGCTCGCGATCTTCGGCCGCGTGCCGTTCTTCTTCTACATCGTGCACTTCTACGTGCTCGGCATCGCGGCTGCGATCCTGCGCACGAAGCTCGGACTGCCGGGGACGTATCTCATCTGGCTGATCCTGCTGTTTGTCATGATCGGACCGTGCGCGGCGTACTACCGCAAGAAGCGTGAGCGCCCGAATTGGATCACACGCTATATTTGACGCCTCGTTTTCATCCGGGGGCGTCATGCGGAAGGTGCGTTGGGTTGGAGCGATCGCGGCGCTGATGCTGTGCGCGACGGGCAGTGGCGCCGATCTGCCGGCGGATCTCGCGCAGGCGGTGCACGACTACGACGAAGCGCAGATCCACGGCAACAAGGCCGAGCTCGAGCGGCTGGTCGCCGACGACTACACGCTCGTGAACAGCTCAGGCCGCGTGCAGAACAAGGCGCAGCTCATCGCCGACTACACGACGCCGGGGTACAAGATCGAGCCGTTCGAAATCATGCAGCCGGTCGAGAAAGTGTGGAGTGACGGCGCGGTGATGGGCGGCATCGTCGACCTGCGCGGGACGGACGGCGGCAAGCCGTTCGCGGTGAAGTTGCGCTTCGCGGATATCTGGGCGAAGCGGAACGGCAAGTGGCAGGTGGTGTATACGCACGTGTCGAAGCCGCCGGTGTAGGTCGGGCTTTAGCCCGACTCTGTTGCTAGGTCAGTGGCTTGAGCTCAGTCATAGGATGAGGAGCGCACTCGTTTAGATCGCTGGCGGAGAACAGAGACAAGAATGACTCTCGCCAAGGCGCAAAGGCGCCAAGGCCGGAAAGAATCAACTGTCGGAGAGTGTTCTTCTCCTCCTTGGCGCCTTTGCGCCTTGGCGAGAGTTGTTCTGGCTGCGAGAGATCCGTGGCCATCCATCAGCTCATGGCCACTGACACATGACCAGAGTCGGGCTGAAGCCCGACCTACATCTTCACAACATCGGCTTGATCGCAGTCACGATCGACGGCAGCACCAGCTCCTGAAAATCCGGTCCGCTCTCCCTCACATACAGGTACAGCATCGAGAGGAACTGCATCGTGTTCTGGTGCTTCGCGATGCCGTGTTGCGAGCCCCAGGCCTCCTGCCAGTTCGCGAGCGGCGCCGGCGCCGCGACCTGCTCGAACCACTTCCGCCATTCATCGGCCGTGTGCAGCTTGCGCTTGGCGATATAGAACACCGCCTGCGCGAGGCGATCGCCTTCGCCGTAGTCGTAGAAGTGCTCGCCCGGCGGCGCGACCTGCGTGGCGATCGCCGCGAGCATCTGGTCCAGTTGCGCCTTCGTCGTGCGCGGGTTCACCGCTAGCTGCAACATCACGTCGGAGGTGTGCGCGACGGCGTGGCGCCAGCCTTCACGCTCATCGAATCCTCGATAATCGCGGATCGACTGCAGATAGCGCGTGCTGGCATCGACCAGCTGTTGCAGCTGCTGATCGCTCATGAACCGTTCGATGCGGTCGAAGCGGACCACCTCCGCGAGCGTCAGCGCCGCGAATGGTTTGTGCACGCCGGCCGGGTCCGGTCGATCGGGGGCGAGCTGCGCCACGAGCTGCTGCAAAATCTTGCCGACTGTTGCGGCCGATAGCTGCGTGTCTCGCATCCACTTCGCCAGTGCTTCGAACGCTAGGCCGTCGCGCAGCTGCTGATCCGTGCTGCCGAGGCAGTCGAGCAGGCCGAGCGCGAGCGACTGACGGCGCGCGTCATCCGGCATCGCAAATTCGTGAGCTTTCAGCTCCACCAGCTGTTCGCGTGACATCCCTGCGGGCGGACAGGTCTGTGCGCTCGCGCCCGGCGCAAGCAGGATTCCAGCGAGAGCCAGGGCTGCGGCAGCAGTCATGTTCTTCATTTGTATTCCCCCTGAATTGCGGCATTGTAGCGGGGGGCTTTCGTCCGATTGCAATCCCGCTGGCGCGGAGCACAATCGGCTGGCTGGCACACTCACGGGGCCTGCGAACATGTCCGACGTCGAGCAGCGGGTTGCGGCGGTCGAGGCACGGCTGGAGAGCGCGTTCGCGCTCGATGCGCGGCTGAAAACAATCGAGGGCGACGTTCGCAAGCTGAAGGGCGGCTCCAGTGTGCGCGACTGGCTGCAGACCCTCGGGCCGTACGTCGGCGGCCTGGTCGTGCTGCTGGTCGGCTTCTGGATCAAGGACTCGGTCACCCTCGCCCTGGAACGCGAGAAGCTCGACCTCGCCTACGCGCAGCAGATGCCTGCGCTCATCAAGTCCTTCGACGAGTCCGATTCGCCGCAGGTGGCCGATCGCAATGCCGTTGCGCTGGCGATGTACGGCAAATATGCGATCTCGCCGCTGGTCGAGCGGCTGGAGCTCGGCGGCGACGTACTGCCGCTCGCCGCCGCGCGCGGTCTGCGAATCGTGGGTTTTCAGGACGGCGCTGATGCGTGTCCGACGTTCCGGCGCGTCATCAACGACCGCACGCAGCGCTTCACGTGGCAGACGCACAAGACGCTGATCAGGGTGATCGGGCAGTCCGAGTGCGCGGACGCGCGCGCCGATCTCGAAGCTTATCGCGCAGCGCTTGCGCAGCTTGGGTCGGACGAGAAACGGCTGGAGACATTCGCGCGGCGCTACTCGACCACCAAAGGATTCGACGCGGAGAGCGTCCTGGTGCTGACGACCGAGATCGATCGCGCGCTCGCGATCATCGTACAGGTGAAAACATGATGCGCTTCCTGGCGTGCCTCGTGCTGACGCTCGGCTGCGTTGGCAGCGCGCATGCGGCCCTGAAGAACTGCGACAACCTCAACGCGAACCCGGGCGACTACAAGGTGGTGCTGGACGACTTCGCGTTCGCGTCCGAGGCGGCGCAGGCGAATGCACAGCTCGCGGCCCTGCGCGAAACGCTGCAGTTCAACTTCGCCGGCCAGCTCGACTTGCTGCGGGCAGCTGCCCGCCAGCTGGATCGCAACATGCAGGTGCCGATGCGGCTCGTCTTCTGCGCTGGCCGACAGCCGTCACTCGATGGCAGCGATTTCACGGCCGCGCGCGCCGAGCAGCTCAGCGACGAGCGCGTAGTGGTGGAGATGTGGGGCAAGCTCGACTTGAGCGCCGCTGCAGGCGGTACCCCTGCGCCGAGCGCGCGCATCGGCTATGTGATCCCACCTGTGCAGCACTATGTCGACGAAGATGACGCACCGCCCGTGCACGTGCTCGCTTATCCCAAAACGGGCGCCACCGGATCGATCGAGGAGCTGGAGAATCTGCCGGAGCTGCAGGCCTTCGCGCTGGTCGGCCTCGGCACGAAGGCCTCGAGGGCCAATCGCTACGACCTTGCAGTGTGGGCGTTCAATCGCGCCGAGGCCGGTATCGCGAACGCAAAACTCGCCGGCCCCAATCAGCGGCTCGAGGCGCTGCTCGGCTACGTCAAGCGAGCGGCGTGCGAGACGCGCAGCAGCGCGCGCAAGGACCCGAGCTACAAGGGCCCGCTGACGCTCCTTCCCGCCGAGCCCTGCACTGGAGTCGAGTTGTGAAGCATCCATTCCACTGCCTGCTCGCATCGCTGATCCTCGGCCTCGCTGCGCTCACGGCTGCCGCCGGTGTGCAGAGTCCTTGCAGCGATCCGATGGTCCTGCCGGGGCCGAAGGTGCAGGTCTTCATCCTGCCGTACCAGGCGCAGGGACAGCTGACGCCGCGCGGCCGCGAGCTGGCGACGATCATGCAACGTCACGTGCTGTTCGCGGCGCTCAAGTACCGCAGCATTGCCGTCGCGGAGCTGACGGGCGAGCCGAACCTGTGCGCGCCGGAAAGAATCATGTCGCGCGTCACGCCCGGGCTGCGCGACGGGCAGGCCGCGATCTTTCTTTGGGGCCGGTTGTTCGAGCAGGGTGAGTCGATCCGCCTGCAGAGCACTGTCGCGTTCACGATGCACGGCAGCCCCGACATGCTGCACTGGAATCTCGGCGGCGAGGCGGGCAGCGATGCCAGCGCCACGATTCCCGGCGATCCGGTGCTGTTCGCGGCGCGGCAGATTCCGCTCAGCCTGCTGCAGGCGCTCGAGCCTGCGTATCGCGAAGCGCGGCGCTTCCATAAGGCGCCGGACGCGGCCTCGGCCTCTTTCGATCTGCCGAACGATCCCGAAGCACGCTTCGGCTATGAAGTGCTCGAGACCCGCAACGACTGGATGCACATCCGCCTGATTCCCGGCGGCGACGACGGCTGGGTGCCGGCGCACGCGCTCGCGGATGCCGACAATCTCAAGGGCACGTTCCCGGAGCTGTACTTCGTCGACGGACTGATCGGCTATCACCAGCTGTGGCGCAGCGGATCGCGACCGGCCACCGATGATCCGCAACGCCTGCTGCGACTGACGCAGGCGTCATTCGATCGCTACATCCAGCAGGCCGCGAACCGGGCCGAGTCCGAAGCCCGCGCGCTCGCGCTGATTCTCAAAGGCAACGCGACGCTGCGGGCCGCAGGCGAGGCAGCATGGTCCACCGACACGTTGCAGCAGGCGCAGGCACTCTATCGCCAAGGCCAGCAGCTCGCGCCGACCTCGACGATCGCCAACAACTTCTTCCTCGCGTGCTCCTCGGCGTTGTGCGCCCGCGGCGCCTGCGCCGAGGGACCGGACCAGCTGCACGAGCAGTACCTGCGCGCGATCGCCCGGGATCCGACCAGCACCGAGCTGGTTGCGAACCTCGACCGCTTCTATGGCGCCGCGCAGGGCGGCCGGATCCGGCTCAACGTCCCGGCGGAGCAGATCGCCGAGCAACGCAGCCGTACCAGCCGCGTGCAGCGCGAGATGAAATGAGATGACAGAATCCGGAAACTTTGCGCCGCATTCGTTGTTTCGGGCCGGGCGCGCTGTACGATTGCAACCATGCGTAATCTGCCTGCGGCATGCCTTTTCGGGATTGTCGCCGCGCTGTCGGCGACGGTTCATGCCGCCGCGCCCGCGTTCGAAGTGCGACGCCTGGATCCGGCGCTGAGCTCGCCGGCCGCGGAGGACATCACACGCGGCCGGCTCGACGAGCAGTTCCTGCCCGCGAGCGCCACGCCCTCGCTGCCCCGCGCGAACGATTACTGGGTGCGGTTGACGCTGCCGGAAGCCTTTGATCCGCGCGACGTGCCGACGGTCAACGTTCGCAAGGGCCGAAACATGGACGTCGAGTTGTTCGTGATGGATCACGGTGCACCGGTGTCATTGCGTCTCGCGTCGCACGTGCCCGGATTCGTGGGCGCGCAGGATGCGATTTACATCCTGCCGGCGGGCCTTGCGGCCGGCGAACCTGTCTACGCGCATGCGACTTCGCGCTCACCGGGCGCGACCGGGATGCGGTTCTCGATCTCCACGCTGCCCGAGACGCTGGCACTGGCGGTCGACCATTCGCGCATGATCACGCTCTCATTCGGCGCCCTGATGGCGATGGCGCTCGCTGCATTGCTCATCTGGTTCGTCCTGTCGGATAGGTTGCTGATCCTGTACGCGACTCTCTTTGCGCTGCAGGCGCTGTACATCGCGTACTTGTCGGGGCAGGGCTTCGAGTGGCCGATTCTGTCGCTCGCGTTGCCAGTCATCGGCTACAGCTGGAACGTGATCGCGGCCTTCATGGGCGCCATCGCGTGCCTGTTCGTGCGCGAGATTGCAGAGCTGCAGCGCTTTTCGCCGCGAGTGCACGCACTGTTCGGCTGGTTCGCGGTAACGTTCGTCGTGCTGGCGTTCGCCAACTTCACCGACGTCATCGGATTTCCGACTGAGATCGTCAATGCGGTCGGTAATCTCGTGTTCGTGATCTCCGCGGTCACGACGCTGGTCGTAGCGTTCCTGGCCTGGCGTCGCAACAACCGCGCCGCCGGCTGGTTCCTCGTTGCCTGGGGCCTGCTCGAAACGCTGACGATCGCGACGGCGCTGCACCTGTTGTTCTCGCGCGAGGACGGCGAGTCGGCCTTGTTGCTGTACTACGCCCTGCCGGCGTCGATGGTCGCGGCCGCGGTGCTGATCGCACTCGGCGTCGCCGATCGTCTGCGCGATCAGCGGCTCGCACTTACGGACGCCGAGCGTCGCGCGCAATCCGATGCGCTCACCGGCGTGCTCAACCGCCGCTCGCTGCTCGAACGGCTCGACAGCGCCTGCCTGCGCGCGCGGGCTCGCGGCTTGCCGATTGCGCTGCTGTTCATCGACCTCGACCACTTCAAGCAGATCAACGATACCCACGGACATCCCGCTGGCGACGCCTGCCTGCGGGCGATCATCGGGCCGATCCAGTCGGAGCTGCGCCAGTCGGACGTGATCGGGCGCTACGGCGGCGAAGAATTCGTGGTGATTCTGAGCAGCGCGGACGCCGCCGCGGCCCAGCCGATCGCGGAGCGTATTCGGCAGCGTGTCGCGGAAATCAGCGTGCCGGGCTTCGGGGCGCCGATTCACCTTACGTGCAGCATCGGCATTGCGACCAGCGACATGCTCGGCGTGTGGGGCGAGCACCTGATCGCACGCGCCGACGAAGCGGTATACGCGGCCAAACGTTGCGGCCGCAATTGCGTGCAGATCGCGGCGCCGACGCCAGTCGCGGCTTAACGGCCGCCGCCGCCGCCACCTCCGCCGCCGCCTCCAGAAGAGCCACCGCCGCCCGAGCCCGACGAGCTGCCGGGCGGCGTTGACGAGGACGAGATCTGCGATGTCAGGCTGCTGCCGACGGCCCGGCTGAGGCTGCCGAGATCGCTGACGTTGCCGCCGTGATACCAGCCGATCCTGCGCGTGGCTTCGGCCGCAGCGGCAACGCCGACGGCAGCGGTGAATTTCCTGGTCCACGCATCTTCGACTTCGAGCGCGACCGCGTACGGCAACAGCGTCTCGTAACGCTTCTCATCGAGTGCCGGCCGCGCAGCGCCGGGTTCGCTCATGCGCGCGAGCTCGTCGCGCTCCGCGACGCTCAGGTAGAGCTTCAATCCTTCGATCTCGTCCATGAGCTTGCGCCCATCTTCGGTCGGTGCGCGCACCAGCCGGCCGAAGATGAGCAGCGTGATCACCATCAGCACACCGATGACCGCGACGGCCAGCTTGCCGGCTTCGCCGGCGATCCAGAACGCCAGCAAGCCTGCGGCTGCGGCGAGCAGAATGCCCTTGGCGATCGAGCCGTTGTTCTGCTTGTAGTAGCGCGGCTGCAGGATCTCGTCGATCGCTTTCGAATGCGCGCGCCTCGCGGCTTGCAGCATCGTAGCGTTGGATTTCTTCAGCACCACAGTTCGCTCGCCATGCTTGAACAGCCGATCGATCAGCGCACGCTGGCCCGTAGACGCGGCTGCCGGCGGCGCAGTGCCCGTGCTCTCCAGTCGCCACTCGTCCTTGAAGAACCCGTCGTCGCGCACGATCCGCAGACAACCGGCGACCGCGAGCGAAAGCACGTCCGACGAGAAGCAACGCATGTCGTAAGCCATGCGCATCAGGTAGCGCAGGCTCGCGGGTGTGTGACCCTCGGGCGGCTCGTAGCGCGCGATGATCACACCCTTGCGCGGATCGCGGCCGACCCTTGACCACTCGCGCACGCAATAGACGATGAGCAGGATGAGCCCGATCAGCGCGACGAGAATGCCGCGATTGTCCTTGAGCAGCCAGCCGAGCCGCTGCGCCGGGCCGGGCACGGGAATCAGGCCTTTGGGAAAGCTCAGCACGATCGTGAAGGCCTCGCTCGGTTGCAGCGGCCGCGTCAGCTCCCAGCGCGCATGCCCGGGCTCGACGATCTCAGCGCGATAGTCCTGCTCCTTGGAGCCCTGGTAGCCCGTGTAGCCTTCCGCGCTCAGCTTGTCGACCTCGACCGGCGCGGGCAGAAACACGTCGACGCGACTGCCGTCGATCGGAAAGTTCCAGCCGGCGCCGATCGCATTCCAGTACAGCTCGTCGTGATCGGCGAAAAAGCCGAGCTGGCGCGTCGTGCGATAACGCAGCGTGTACGTGTAATCGGCGGGGACTGGCAGGAAGTTGTCGCTGCCGAAATTGATGCGCACACCGTTGTCGCGCTCCTCCGTGAACCAGGGCTCCGGCGCGTCGTTGCGCAGCAGACCCTGCACTTTCAGGTCGACGACGACGCGGTTGCCGAAGCGGTCGCGATAGCGCGTCGGGTAGTCGCGGTAGATGCCGCGACGGATCTGGTTGCCCTCCGCGTGCACGGTGATGCGCTCGGTGACGTCGAGTGCGCCGTCCCGGCCGATCTGCACCTGGATGTCGTAGCCGAGGATGCGTTCGTCCGCGAGTGCGGCGCTGGCAGCGAGCAGCGCGAGCAGCGCAACGAGGATACGCGCGATCATTGCAGTTGCACCTGCACGCTCGGACGCTCTTCCTCGCGCGCTTGGTAGAACTCCGCCGACGAAAATCCGAAGGCCCGCGCGACCACTACATCCGGTACTCGTTGCACGCCATCATTGAGGTCACGCACCGCGCCGTTGTAGAAGCGGCGCGCGTACTGCAGCGTTTCCTCCACTTTCACGAGGTCGCGCTGCAGCTGGGAGAAATTCTCGCTCGCCTTGAGATCCGGATACGCCTCCTTCAGCGCCAGGACGCGCGACAATGCTTGCTCGAGAGCCGTCTCGACTTCGCCGAGCTTCGTGGGACTTTGCAGCGCCAGCGCCTGCGAGCGCAGGTCGGTAACAGCCTGCAGCACAGCTTGTTCGTGGCTTGCATAGCCGCGCACTGCAGAGACCAGCTGCGGCACGAGGTCGTGACGCCGCGTGAGCTGCACGTCGATGTCCGCCCAAGCGGTGCGCACCTGGTTGCGCAGGCGCACCAGGCGGTTGTACGAGAACACGAGCCAGGCGATGAGGACCGCCAGGATCAGCACGAAGATTGTCACTTGAAGAATCCCCAGAGAAATATCTCTCGCCAAGGCGCAAAGGCGCCAAGGAAGATTCAGATTCCGAAGCTTCAGGAGTCCGGATTCTTCCTTTGCGCCTTTGCGCCTTGGCGAGAGCTCATTCTTCTCTTCGCTCTTCTCATCTCGACAGCACTTCCCCGAGCAGCTTCAGCGGATCGACGCGCAGCGCGCGCGCCAGCTCCGCGAACTCGATCACGTCGATGCGGCGCTCACCGCCTTCGATCTTCGCCACGTACGAGTGCGGGCGCTTCAGCCGCTCGGCGAGCCCACGCTGCGTCAGCCCCGCCTGCATCCGCGCTTCTGCGAGAACGGTACACAGCATACGGTGTTCGCGACTGCGCAGTGCCTTCATGGCGCGCTCCGATTCCGGGAGCGCTACGTATAGTCGAGTTCGCCCTTGCTCCCATTATCGGAGCACGCGTAGACTAGCGACGCTGCTCCCGGAATGGAAGCACAAGGAGCTCTCATGCTGGTTCTCTCCAGGCGTCTCAACCAGACCATCGTCATTGCCGGGCGCGTCCGCGTCACGGTGCTCGCCATCTCGCCGAACCGGGTCGAGCTCGGCGTCGAAGCGCCACTGCAGATAGCGGTGGACCGCGAGGAAATCCATGACCGGAAAAACTCTCGCGAAGGCGCCAAGGCGCCAAGACAAGAATTCAGAAATCCCTGATTCTTTCTTTTCTTCTTGGCGCCTTTGCGCCTTGGCGAGAGAATTTCTTCGGTTTCCCCGGTGTAGAATCCAGCGACTCTTCACGAGTCCGGGGAGCTCTGATGCGAAACCTCACGATCCAGGCATGCGCGGTCGCAATGCTCATCGCTGCAGGCGCCGCGCACGCGGCCGAGTCCGACAAATGGCCGATGGTCATTCCTGCGCCGCACGGCAGCGTCATCCTCCCGGACGCGGACGCCAAGTACTCCTACGATAACTTTCGTTACGCCGCGGTCCGTCGCGTCGACGATACGCTCTACATCTCCGGCGTCGTGATCGGGCCTCGCGAGGGCGAGAAGCGCGATGCCGCGGCATTCAAGCAGCAGATCCACCGCGGATTCCAGCGGCTGCAGGCCATCCTCAAGGCGGCGGGTGCGACGTTCGAGGACGTCGTCATGATCAACAGCTTCCACGTGTGGGAAGGCCCGAACTTCGAAGGCACGAAGGATCAGCACTTCGCGCTGTTCGAGGAGATCGCGGACACTTATCTGAAGCCGCCCTATCCGGCGTGGACAGCGGTCGGTACGACGGGGCTGCTCGGCACCCGCAGCATCGTCGAAGTGCAGTTGATCGCACACGTCCGCAAACCCTGAAGTAATCTCCGGTAATCGATGAATCGTGCCGCCGGCGCGCCGAAGAGAACCTCTTGCGGCTTTCCTCGCGGCTCCGCCCGATCGATGATCCGCCACATGTCGACACCTCTCTCCCGACGCGCCTTCCTCCGGTCGGCCGGCCTGGCCGGAGGCCTGCTGCTGCTCGATATCCGCGTGCCGCTGCAGGCCGCCGACGGCTCCGTCGCGGAAATCATTGCCGGCTGGATCCGCATCGATCCGGACGGCGCTCTGTGCCTGCTGATGAACGCGACCGAGATGGGGCAGGGCGCGAAGTCCGGGCTCGCGCAGATCCTGGCCGAGGAGCTGGAGCTCGACTGGTCGGAGGTGCGCGTCGACTTCGCGCCGATCGATCGCGAGCACTACGGAATGTGGGAGACGTATCAGACCGGCGGCAGTGGCTCGGTCCGCGGCATGTTCGATCGACTTCGCCAGGCCGGCGCGGCCGCTCGCACGATGCTCCTCCAGGCAGCGGCGCAGCGTTGGCGAGTCCGCGTCGAAGAGTGCGTCGCGCGCGGCGGCGTGGTGCGTCACGAGCAAACGTCGCGGAGTGCTACCTATGCGGTGTTGGCTCGCGATGCGATGCGGCTGCCGCAGCCCAAGGACGTGCCGCTGAAGCCGCGCAGCGAATGGCAACTCATCGGCAAGTCGATGCACCGTCTGGACCTGCGCTCGAAAGTCGAAGGCACTGCGACCTTCGGCATCGACGTGCGCCGGCCGGGAATGCTCTACGCAGCGATCGCGCAATCTCCGGTGTTCGGGGGCAAGCTAGAGACGCTCGATGAAGCGCCGGCAAAGCGCCACGTCGGCGTGCGGCGCGTGCTCAAGCTCGACGGTGCAGTCGTCGTCGTGGCAGACACTTTCTGGACCGCACACAAAGCTCTCGCCGATCTGAAGCCGGTCTGGCGACCGGGCGCGATGGCGAACGTCGCCTCGACCTCCATCAGCGAGCGACTGCGCGCGCTCACGCGCGAGGCAGGCAAGGGTTACGTCGCCGAAGGCGAGGACGAAGCGCAGGTGCGCGCGCGCTGCGAGGCCGAGCTGGGCAAGGCGAAGCGCGTAGTCGAGCGCACGTATGAGGCGCCGTTGCTGTCGCATTCGCCGATGGAGCCGATGAACGGTACTGCGCTCGTCCGCGACGGTCGCGCCGAGCTGTGGGTGCCGACGCAAGTGCAGTCGGATCTGCGCAAGGACGTCGCCAAGGTGCTCGGCTTCGAGGAAGCGGCGGTGACGATTCATACGACCGAAGTCGGCGGCGGTTTCGGCCGGCGCCTGCAGACCGACTATGGCGTGCAGGCGGCGCTGATCGCGCGTGAGATGGCCGTGCCGGTGAAGCTGATCTGGACTCGGGAAGAGGACACCCAGCATGGCTTCTATCGGCCGGCAGCTGCGGTTCGGTTACGTGCGGCCATCGGCGCAGACGATGCCGTCAGTGCATTCAGAGCGCAGGTCGCGTGCGTGGATGGCGAGACGCCGGTCGGCGGCCTCGCTGGCCAGCTGTACGCACTGCCCAACATTTGCATCACCTATGCGGGATGGAATCCCGGTGTGCCGCTCGGTGCGTGGCGCTCGGTCGATGCGTCGCAGAATCTGTTTTTCTTCGAGAGCTTCATCGACGAGCTCGCGCTGGAACTGGGCCAGGAGCCGCTGGCGTTTCGCCGGAGCTTGCTCCGCGACAACCCGCGCGCGTTGCGCGTGCTGGATGCCGCTGCCAAGCTGGCGCGCTGGGACGAGAAACTACCGAAAGGCCACGGACGCGGCATCGCTTTCCTGCGCGGCTACGGCTCGTTCACGGCGCAGGTCGCGGAAGTCTCGGTCGGCGCCGATCACGCGCTGCGCGTGCATCGCGTGTCCTGCGCTGTCGATTGCGGTACGGCCGTGAATCCAGACTCGGTGCGCGCCCAGTTCGAAGGCGGCGTGATCTTCGCGTTGAGCGCTGCCGCGCTCGGCGAGATTACGATCGCAGCCGGCCGCGTGCAGCAGTCGAATTTCCACGATTACCCAATCGTGCGCATGGCGCAAGCGCCGCAAGTCGACGTGGAGATCCTCGACAGTCCCGCGGAGTCGGTCGGCGGCATCGGCGAGCCGCCCGTTCCGCCGCTCGCACCGGCCGTCGCGAATGCGATCTTCGCGGCCACCGGCAAACGCGTTCGCCGCCTGCCGTTCGGCGCGTCGGGCTTCAAACTGGTCTGATATCCTTGGCGCGTGCACGCGCCTGCCTGGATCCTGCTCGTAGCCTCACTGCTGGTCTGCGCCAGCAGTGAGGCGCAGATTTACGAGTGCGCCGGCAAGGACGGCTCGCGCGTGTTCTCGGACAAGCGTTGCGGTCCCGATGCCAAGGTCGTACAGCCGGTGGCGAAGCCGAAGCGGGCCGCGCCGAAAGCGGTTGGCGCCAAGCCGGTCAAGACGCGCAAAACAGCCGCGGAGCTCGAGCAGCTCACGCTCCGCTGCGACGGCGGCGACGACCAGGCGTGCACCGAGTGGACGATGAGCGGCGGCCCGGAGCTGCTGCGCGACCAGGAACAAAAAGCCGAAATGGAGTGCGAAGCGGGCTCGCTCGCCGCGTGCGAGGATCGTTACTGCCGCGAAGGGATCGACGCGGATTGCCGGGCTCGCGTGCAGCGGACTGCGCGGCTCGCCGGCGACACGTGGTACTTGCGAAACGAGCAGCGCGACGCCGGCTCCGGTCTCACGAAGTACCTCGTGCGCTGCATTCCTGAAGGCGTGCGCGAGGTGCGCGACATCCTCGTCACGTGCTCGAGCGATTCAGGTCCGAATCGCTGCTATCTCAGCGACCCGCAACATGGCTCCGCGCGCCTCGCGCAGGCTGCGGCCGCTCATTGCGCACGGCGGCCCGCAGCGGCGCCCACAAACTAATGGCCAGGCGCAAGCGCGCGGGCTCGCGCCGCCGCCAGACTTCCGTATTGGAGTGGGTGCGGCGATGGTGGCCGCGGGCTGCGGTGCGCAAGCGCTGGATGCGCGCATTCGGACGTACGCCGACCGGCGTGCAGCTCACCGTTCTCGCGGCTGTGCTGGTAACGCTGTGGTTCGGGCTCAACTGGATCTACCAGGTCGTGCGCAAGCCCTCCGAGCTGTTTTTTCCGGTCAGCGGCGTGCTCTACAAGGTGCCGGAAGAGACCTGGGACACGTATGGATCCGCTTTCCGCAAACATTCCACCAGCACGATCAGCGCGGCGTTCCTTGCCGCACTGGCGCAGGTCGAGGCGTCCGGCAATCCCGTGGCGCGCACCTATTGGCGATGGTCGCTGGATCTGACGGACTCGCCGTTCGACATCTACCGGCCCGCATCGAGCGCTGTCGGCATGTATCAACTGACTGACGGGACCTTCGCCGAGGCGCGGCGCTATTGCATCCACGATCACGTCGTGGTCGAGGACGGAGCCTGGCACGATCTGCACTCGTGCTGGTTCAACAGCCTGTACACGCGCGTCATCGCCTCGCACTCGGTCGAGCTCACGTCGGCGTACCTGGACCGCCGCGTTGCGCGCGCACTCGCGAATGCGCACATCAACAAGGCGACGTTGCGACAGAAGGAGGATCTCGCAGCGATGATTCATCTGTGCGGAGCCGGCGCGGGCGAGCATTACGCGCGTCGTGGGCTGCGCCTGATTGCGCATCAGCGCTGCGGCGATCACGACGTGCGCGCGTATCTCAACCGGGTGCAGGGCATGAAGACCGTGTTCCTGCGTCTTGGAGCAGATTCATGAGCTCTGCCTGGGCGATCGTCGTACACGGCGGCGCCGGCGTCATCGAGCGCAAGGATCTCAGCTCCGGGCAGGAAGCGGCCTATCGCGCGGCGATGAATCGCGCGATCCAGGCAGGCGGCGCGGTTCTGAGCAAGGGCGGCCCGGCGCTCGATGCGATCGAGACGACGATCAGGCTCATGGAAAACGATCCGCTGTTCAACGCGGGCCGCGGCGCCGTGTTCACGGCCGAGGGCCGCAATGAGCTCGACTCGGCGATCATGGATGGCAAGACGCTCGCCGCCGGATCGGTCGCGGGCGTGACGCGCACGCGCCATCCGATCTCGCTCGCGCGCCGCGTGATGGAAAAATCGCCGCACGTGATGCTCATCGCGGCCGGCGCCGACCGGTTCTCGAAAGAGCAGGGCCTGGAGCAGGTCGAGCCGGGCTGGTTCTATACCGAGCGGCGCTGGCGCGCGCTCGAGACGTTCCTCAATGAGCAAGGCTTGCCGATTCCGGCGAAGCCGGCGGGCGCGCACGACCGCGGCACCGATCAGAACCTCGCGCACGACGAAGGCAAGCACGGCACCGTCGGTGTCGCAGCGCTCGACATGAACGGCAACGTTGCAGCCGGCACATCGACGGGCGGCACGACCGGCAAGCGTTGGGGACGCGTCGGCGACTCGCCGATCATCGGCGCCGGAACCTACGCCTCCAACAAATCGTGCGCGGTGTCGGCCACGGGCACTGGCGAATACTTCATACGGCTGACGGTCGCGCGCGAGATCTGCGCGCTCGTCGAGTACCAGGGAATGAAGTTGCAGGCCGCTGCGGATGAGGTGATTCAGAAGCAGCTCACGGCGCTGCACGGCGAGGGCGGAGTCATCGCCGTTGCGCCGGATGGCCAGATGGCGTGGAGCTTCAATACGTCGGGGATGTACCGAGCCCGACTGTCGAAAGTTCAGCCCGTGCAGATCGGGATCTACAAGGACGAGAAGTAGACTACCCCGGCAGACTGATCCGCCGCATCGCGTCGCCGCTGTTGGTCTTGCGCGCGATGATGTCCTTCACGATCTCCACTGCCGTCTTCGTGCACGGCGGCAGATCAACGTCCGTCGTGCCGAGTGGCGTGACGCGCTCGCCCCAGCGGATCACATGCGAGCACCATGTGAGCCCGCCGCCGAATGCCGGCGTCAACAGGATCGAGCCGGGCTTCACCCGGCCTTCCTCGAGCGCCTCGACCAGCGCGACGGGTACGGTTGCCGACGACATGTTGCCGTACTTCTGCACGGTCACGTACACGCGCTCCATGGGGATGCCACTGTGTTTCGCGACCGACTCGATGATGCGCAGATTCGCCTGGTGAGGCACCACCAGATCGACCTGATCCGCTGAAATCCCGGCGCGCTCGAGCGCGTTCTGCGATGCCTTCGTCATGCCGTGCACGGCGCGCTTGAAGATTTCCTGGCCGTCGAAGTCCCACAACGTGTCGCCGAGCTGTACGCCGGCGTTGCCGTAGATCGTGCCCATGCCGCGGACGCGCAGGATCGCGCGCGCGTCGGCGTAACAGCCGAGCTTCTCGGCGATCACACCTTCGGCATTTTCACTCGCTTGCACCACGACCGCTGCCGCACCGTCGCCGAACAGCACGGCCACGTTGCGATTGCTCCAGTCCATGTACGGCGTGATGCCCTCGACGCCGATCACGAGCGCGTTGCGCACGACGCCGGTGCGGATCATCGCCGTCGCCGTCGACAGGCCGTAGAGGAAACTCGTGCACGCTGTGTTGATGTCCATCGCCGCTGCTTTGTTCGCACCGATCAGCAGCTGGATGGCGGAGGCGGTGTTCGGCACTTGCTCGTCTGCCGAGCAGGTGCCGAGCACGACCAGGTCGATGTCCTGGGGATCCATGCCGGCGCAGGCCAAGGCGCGCATCGAAGCGACGTGCGACAGCGTCGTCATCGGTACGTGCGAAACCCGCCGCTCCCTGATGCCGGTGCGGGAGGTGATCCACTCGTCGCTCGTGTCCATGAAGCTGGCGAGGCCGGCGTTGTCGAGCACGGCCGGCGGCATGCACTTGCCCCAGCCCGTGATGGCAGCGTATGTCATGGCAGGGAATCATACTCCCGGCCCGGCCGGAGGCTATACTGCCGGGCAGCGCCCGCCGGGGAAGCGCCGTGAAACAACAACGCAGGATCGTTCCGCCCATTTACATGCTGTTGGCATTGCTGGCGATGGTCGGCTTGCATGTCGCGCTGCCGCTCGCCCGCATCGTCGCGCCGCCCGCGTCGTATCTCGGGCTGGTGCCGCTGCTGATCGGCATCGTGATCACCGCGACGGCCGCTCGTGCGTTCAGCCGGGCCGGGACGCCGATCCGGCCGTTCGAGCGCTCCACCCAGCTCGTGACCAGCGGGTTGTATCGCTACACGCGCAACCCGATGTACGTTGGGCTGACGCTGATCCTGATCGGCACCTGGCTGCTGCTCGGCACGGCCAGCGCGCTGGTGCCGATTGCGGTTTTCATCTGGATCATCCAGGAAGGGTTCATTCGCGGCGAGGAACGGTTCCTCGACGAGATTTTCGGCGAGGAATATCGCGGCTACAAAAACCGCGTGCGGCGCTGGATCTGATCTGAGAAAAAAGTGAGCAGGGGGAAGCACATCATGCGGATTGCGTTGTGGGCGGCGCTCGCCCTAGTCGTGGCCGGCTGCGGCAAGCATCCTGTGCAGGTCAGCCAGTCCGACGCGGACTTCCACAAGAAGCTGCAGCTGCAGCTCATCGAAGCCAAGCCCGGCGACGTCATCGAGCTGCCGGCGGGCAAGTGGACCTTCAACCGCTCGCTGAGCCTGAACAAGTCCAATGTCACGCTGCGCGGCGCAGGACCCGACAAGACCGTGCTCTCGTTCAAGGGGCAGGTGCAGGGCGCGGAAGGCTTGCTCATCAACGCGGCGGAACACGTCACGATCGAGAACCTCGCAATCGAGGACACGAAGGGCGACGGCCTGAAGGCGAACGGCTGCAAGGACCTCACGATCCGCAACGTGCGCGTCGAGTGGACCGGCGGGCCGGACGAGAAGAACGGCGCGTACGGCCTGTACCCCGTGCAATGCGAGCGCGTGCTGATCGAGAAGTCCGCGGCGATCGGCGCCTCGGATGCCGGCATCTACGTCGGCCAGTCGACGCAGATCGTCCTGCGCGACAACCGCGCCGAGTTCAACGTCGCCGGCATCGAGATCGAGAACAGCACTCATGCCGACGTGTATCGCAACACTGCGACCAACAACACCGGCGGCATCCTCGTGTTCAACCTGCCGGGTCTGCCGGTGAAGGACGGGCGCAAGACGCGCGTCTACTCGAATCACATCCACGACAACAACACCGACAACTTCGCGCCGAAGGGCAACATCGTCGCGACTGTGCCGACCGGCACCGGCTTCATGGTGCTCGCGAACGACGAGGTCGAGTTCTTCGGCAACAAAGTCGAGAACAACCGCACGGCGAACGCGCTGATCCTGTCCTTCGACACCACCGGCAAGCCGGCGAACGATGCCGCGTTCGATCCGTATCCGCAGCAGGTCTTCATTCACGACAATCAGTTCGCGGGCGGCGGCGACAGCCCGGATCAGCTCGAGCTGAAGGCGATGAAGGTCGCGAAGTTCGGGCTGACCGGGAGCCTGCCGGACATTCTGTGGGATGGCGCAACCGCGCAGGGCATGGACGTCGCCGCGACCCGGATCTGCATCCACGGCAACGGCGATGCGAACTTCGCCAACATCGACTACGCCGGCAAGCTCGCGAAGTTCAGCACCGACCTGAAGCCGCACGACTGCGAGCTGCCCGCGCTGGCGCCGGTGAGCTGGCCGGGGCTGGATGCGACGCCATCGAGCTGACGAGGTCGAGTTGCTCAGAATACTGTTGTGTGCGCTGGTCGCTGTCGCGGCGAGCGCGTGTCACCAGGCGCCGCGCACCGGCCTGGATTTCGCCGGTGAGTTCCCCGAGCGTCTGAGCAAATGGCACTTGCTCGAGCAGCGCGGCGGCCAGCTGGTGCCGAATGACGGCGTCACGCCGTACGATCTCAATTCGCCGCTGTTCAGCGACTACGCGCACAAGTTGCGCACTGTCGTGCTGCCGCCCGGTACGAGCATCCGCTACGGTGAAGATGCGTTCGAGTTTCCGGTCGGCACGGTGATCTCGAAGACCTTCTACTATCCTCGCGCAGTTGCGGGCGCTGCAGGCCGCATCGCGGTCCGCAAAGTGCTCGCGCAATCGGCGGATCCGGCGCTCGATCTCAACCAGGTGCGGTTGCTCGAAACGCGACTGCTGATCAACACGGCCTCCGGCTGGGTAGCGATTCCATATGTGTGGAACGCCGAGCAGACCGAAGCAACGCTGGCGCTGGCGGGCGACACTCTTTCGCTCGAACTCGTCAGCGACGAAGGTCGTCAGCCGTTCGCGTACCTCGTGCCGGACACGAATCAGTGCGCCGGCTGCCACGCGCTCGAGCATCACTCGCAGAAGATCGAGCCGATCGGCGTTCGTGCGCGCCACTTGAACAAGCCTTACCAATACAGCGGCGGCAGCGAGAATCAGCTGGTGCACTGGCAGAAGGCAGGGCTGCTCGCCGGTGCTCCCACTGCGGCACAGGCACCTCGCAACGCGCGCTGGGACGATCCCGACGACGCTGACCTCGAAGGTCGTGCACGTGCGTACCTCGATGTAAATTGTGGGCACTGTCATCGCCCGCGCGGCGCGGCCAGCACGTCCGGATTGTTGCTGCATGCACAGGAGACGGATCGGGTGCGGCTCGGTGCTTGCAAAATTCCCATTGCAACGGGCCGCGGCTCGGGCGATGCGCTGTTCGACATCGTGCCCGGAACTCCGGACCAGTCGATTCTGTTGCACAGGATGCTTTCGACTGAAGCTGACGTTGCGATGCCCGAGCTCGGCCGCGCATTGGTGCACACCGAAGGTGTTGCGCTGATTCGCGACTGGATCGCCTCGCTCCAGGGCGGTTGTCCTGCGTCCCGTTAGGGAGCAGACTCGTTTCCGGAAGTCCCGTCGATGGTGACACGCTCCTCGCTCGTCTGGGTGATGACCGGCATTGCCGCCGGTATCGCGGGCGGCTGGCTGTGGAATCGCGAGCGTCCCATCGAAGTCGCCACGCCGACGGCCGCCGAGCTTCGCAACGAGCCGATCCGCTCACCGTTCACGCAGCGGCGTGAGCAGCGGCCGAACTATCTCACGCAATCCGCTGCGGGCCACGACAGCGCGCCGAGCTCTGCCGGCGGCGCAGCGTCGGAATTCTCCCATCGTCAAAGCGTCTACGAAGCCGCGCGCCGCGCCGATCGCGAGCATCTCGAGGCGATGATCGCGGATGCGCGCTCGCTCGCGAGTCCGCTCGAGCGCCGCGATACACTGGAGATTCTGCTGTTGCGCTACGCCGAGCTCGACACCGACGCTGCGATCGGGCAGGCGCTCGACAACGATCGCGAGACAACCGCGCACCTGCTTGCCGTGCTCAGTGCTCTTGCACCCGAGCAGACGTGGCAGCATGCGATGCAGGTGACGAACCCCGCAGAGCGCTTCGCGTATTTACGGGCCGTGGGTTCTGCGTGGGTCGCGCAGGACGCGGAGCGTGCGTTCGCCAAAGTCGGCGAGCTGCCGGCAGACTGGCAACGCACGGAGCTGATGCAGTCGGTCATGAGCGAGATTGCCGACCGCGATCCGCGTCTCGCGATTCGTCTCGCGCAGACACAGACGCCGGCAGTGTCGGGCGAGCTGCTCGAGCTGATCGCCACCGAGTGGTCACGCCACAATCCGAGCGAAGCCGCGCGCTGGGTCGAAGAGCTGCCGCGCACGGATCAGGGACGCTACGCGTACCGGGTGGCGGACGCGTATCTCGCGCAGAAGCAGACCGAGGCGTTGAATTGGGCGCTGCGGCTTTCCGGCTCGCCGCGCCGCTATCTGTGGTCGAGCATGCTCGGGCAGATGGCCAAGTACGATCCCGACCAGGCCCTGCAGATCGCACAATCTGCCGACAGTCCCGCGCAACGCTCGCAGGCGATGGGCAAGGTGCTCGCTTCGATCGCGCAGACGAATCCGTCGATGGCGATGACGCAGCTGCTGAAGCTGCCCCCGGGCGAGATGCGCTCGGACATCCTGCGCGAAGTGGCGGGCAGCGTGGCGACGTTGACACCGACAGCCGCGCTCGACTGGCTCAACGAGATCGAAGACCGATCGATGCAGACTCAAGCCGCGCAGTCTCTCGGCTACGCGCTGGCGGGACGCAACGTCGAAGCCGCGGCGCAGATGATCGACCGCATTCCGAAGGAGGCGCGAGCCAGCTGGATCACGGCGGTCGCGCTCGCGTATGTCGACGTGGATTTCGAGAGGGGCCGGCAATGGGTTCGCAAGTACGCGAACGAGCCGGGCGAAGCGACATTCCAGTTTGCGCGCACGGTCGCTGCGCGCAGCCCGGAGCTTGCGGTGCAGCTCGTCGACGGAGTGGTGGACGATCAGGAGCGCGATCGACTGTTGCGCGGTCTGCTGGCGCCGTTGGCGGAACACTCGCCGGCGCTCGCGGCGCGCTGGGCCGAAAGAGTGACGGACGACGAGATGCGGACGCGCTCGATCGGCGAGGTCGCGACTATCTGGGCGCAGTACGATCTGCCGGCCGCGCGCAAGTGGATCCTGTCGCTCGACGACGGCGCGCCGAAGGATCAGGCGCTGTCGACGCTGGTCATGCGCTCGGGAGGCTCGCTCGACGACGTGTTGCCGATCATCAACCAGATCCAGACGCCCGAGCGTCGCTCGCACGCGGTGCTGATGACTGCGATGCGCCTGGCGCAAACCGACATGGAAGGCGCGCGCACGCTGTTGCGGCGCTATCCGCTCGATCCGGCGCGGCAACGCCAGTTCGACGAGTACGTGCAACGTCAGCGGACCAAGGGCCAGTGAGGTTGCTGCGGTTCCCCGGACTGTTGAACGCGCGAGAGTTGGGCGGCCATCCGACGCTCGACGGTGCGACCACGCGCTCGCGCTCGTTACTGCGTGCGGACGATCTCGTGCAGCTCACTGAAGATGGTGTGCAAGCGTTGGCCGACTACGGCGTGCGCACCGTTGTCGATTTGCGCTGGCCCGCTGAGGTCGCAGCACGGCCGCACCCGCAGGCACTGCGCGCGCACGCAGTTCGCTATCACCAGGTCTCGCTGCTCGCGAGCGACGAAATGGAATGGGCGTCGTTGTCCGGCCCGTGCACGAAGGAACTGTGGAAGTGCGCAGTGCTGCAGCACACGCGTCCGCAGCTGAAGGAGGTTCTCGGAATTATCGCGAACGCGGACGACGGGCCGTTGCTGTTTCACTGCGTGGCGGGGAAAGATCGGACCGGACTGATCGCAGCGTTACTGCTCGCGCTCGCCGACGTCGAGCCCGACGCAATCGCCGCCGACTACGCAGCGAGCACGACGCAGCTCGCAGATGCGTATCTGCTGCGCTTTTCCGACCTGGAGCGCGCCGAAATCCTGGAAGCGCTGCGGTGCCCGGAGGAGGGCGTGCACAACATGCTGGACTATCTGGCGCAGTACGGCGGTGCCGCAGGCTATCTCGCCGCAATCGGACTCGACGACGCGACGATCGCCCGACTGCGGGCGCGCCTGCGTTAGGGCTAGCCGTGGTTGTTCTGCACAGTGCCGTTGCGGCGGGTCAAGGGCCGCGCACCCTCGGCCTTCTCGATGGCAGCCAGCGCAGTTGCATACCGCTCGCCGCGCAGCGTCGGCAGCGCTTCCTTCAGTGCTGCATACAATTCGGGAGCGCAGGCAATCAAGCGCGCGTTCGCTTCGGTGGCGCCGTCGTCCGGCCCGACACCCATGTGACACAGCGCGATGTGCCACACCACGCCGTCGACGACCGCGTCGATGCAGGGCTCGGACGGATACCTGGGGTCGGTGCCGATGATCCACGGTCCTGGTGTGTGATGACTCATAGCGACCTCTAGGCATGCGGCCGTCACGTTTCGACTGCTCGCACGAATTAGACCGCCCGACTGTGCGTCCTCAGCCCCCTGACTTCACGTAGCATTGCGTGCAAAAGCTGTGTGCGAGCCGCGAGGAACTCACATCGATGTTACATGCTTCGATATATTTCAGGCGCGTGGCAATTGCCGATTTGTCGTACTACGAAAGAGGGAGAAGCACGAATGTTTCGAACAGCGGTACTGATCGTCGCGCTGGCCGCACCTGCGGCGTTCGCGGCCGAGCCGAGCTGGATCGAAGAGAGCAACCGCAACGCACAGATCCTGCTCGACGTCATGGCGCGCTACAACGCGGAGCAGGCCGCGTCGTTGGGAGTCGAAGGTCATGACAGTGAAATCTTCGATCTCAAGCCGCAGTTCTCCGAGCGGCAGGAGGCGGATCTCGGCGCCGCGATCTCGCGTCTCGAGCAGTTGCGCGGCAGCGCGGGCGATCCGCTGGTGCGTCGCGACCTCGACATCCTCATCGGTGCGGCGCGCGATCAGAAGCACAGCGCCGAGCTGGGCCGCGAGCTGACGCTGCCGTTCTTCGATCTCGGTCAGGCCGTATTCCAGGGCTTTCAGAATCTGCTCGACTCGCGCGTGCCGAAGGAGCGGCAGAAAGCCGCGTTGACGCGGCTGCATCGCTATGCCGGCGCCGAGCGTGGCTACGAGCCGATCACCGTGCTGGCGCGCAAGCGCTATGAAGAGCAGGCGGGCAACGCGAAGCTGATCGGTCCGTGGACCGTCGAGGCGCAGCAATACCTCGACAACCAGCCGCGCTACCTCGACGGTATCGAGAAGCTGCTGCAGGAAAGCGGCTTCAAGGGCTGGCAGAAGGACATGCAGTCGCTGCGCAAGCAGTTCGGCGAATACGGCAAATGGGCGACTGAGACAGTGCTGCCGCGCGCACGCAAGACGAATCAGCTGCCGCCGGAGCTGTACGCCGACGCTCTGCGCAGGTTCGGCGTGCAGATGGATCCGCACGAGATCATGGCGCGCGCGGCCGCGAGCTATCAGCAGACGCGCAGCGAGCTCGAGCCGCTGGCGCGACACATCGCCGAAGAGCACAAGTGGACCAAGACGGACTATCGCGACGTGATTCGCGAGCTGAAGAAGCAGCGCATTGCCGACGACCAGCTGCTGAAGTTCTACACCGGGCGGCTGGAGCAGATCGAGGCGATCGTGCGTCGCGAGAACTTCGTGACGCTGCCGAACCGCAAAGCGGTCATCCGGCTGGCAACGCTTGCGGAATCCGCAGCCGGACCCGCACCGCACCTCGATCCGCCGCGCTTGATCGGCAACACCGGCGAGCCTGCCGAGTTCGTGCTGCCGACGAGCAACCCGAACGCGAAGCCGGGCTCGGTCATGGATGACTTCAACTACGACGCGATCGCCTGGACGCTCACCGCGCACGAGGCGCGCCCCGGTCACGAGCTGCAATTCGCCGGCATGATGGAGCACGGCGTGTCGGTAGCGCGCGTGGTCTTCGCGTTGAACAGTGCGAACGTCGAAGGCTGGGCACTGTACGCCGAGGCCGCGCTCAAGAAATATCTGCCGCCCGAAGGTCAGCTCGGCACGCTGCAGATGCGCATGATGCGCGAAGCTCGCGCGTTCCTCGATCCGATGCTGAACCTCGGCCTGATCGAGCCGGACGCGGCGAAGCGCTTCCTGATGGAAGAGGTGATGCTGTCGGAGCCGATGGCGAAGCAGGAGGTCGATCGCTACACGTTCCAGGCGCCGGGCCAGGCGACCGCATACTTCTACGGCTTCTCGCGGCTCAATGCGATGCGCACGCGCCTCGAGCTCGCGCTCGCCGGGCGCTTCGACGAGCATCGCTATCACGACTTCATCGTCGCGCAGGGGCCGCTGCCGTTCGATCTGCTGGAGCAGGCCGTCAACGAGGAATTCCTGGGCGCGCCACCTGCCGCCGGCCAGTAGCGGGAACAGCGTCGCGCGCAGGCCGTTTCGTGTGAGTCAGTCGATGCGAAACGGTGACCTGCATGTGTAGGCGAAATCTGCTGCGAGCGACGTGGATTGCGATGGCGTGGAGCGGACTCGCTGCGGCGCAGACGATGAACCCGGCTGCGCCGGCAAGCGGTCCGGCGACGCCCGTGCGTCAGCCCGCGATGCCCTCAGCGCCGGCAACGGCGACGCCTGAGAATCAGGCTGCGGCCAATCCTGCAACCAATCGCGCCAATGTGACGACGCGCAACCCTATCCGGCTCGCGGCCGCGACTCCGTCCAATCGCCGTGACTGCTCCGCGTTGCGCGGCATCGACAAATCCGAGTGCGAGCGTCGTGACACAGTCCGCGACGATCTACCGGCGGGCGTGACTACCGGGGCGGCAGAGCGTAGGCAATGATGTGGCCGCCGAGCGGATCCGGCGGCGACTTGTCGTCCGACTCCGCCATGCCGAAACGGCCGGCGCCCGGCACCGTGATGACGACGATCTGTCGTTTCGTGCGCGGCGAGAGATAGCTCATCGGCGTCGCCTGCGCCGGCGCCGGCAGATATTCGCGCCATAGCTCATCGCCGGTGCTCACGTCGAAGGCGCGGAAGTAGCGATCCATTCCGCCGCCGAAGAAGATCAGTCCACCCCGGGTGACGATCGAGCCTGCCGCGAGCGGCACGCCCATCGGCAAGCGCAGGCCGATTCTCTTGCCCAGCGGTCCGCTCTCGTTCGTCGTCCCCAGGCGCTTGTTCCAGACGATCTGCCGCGTCTGCAGGTCGACCACGGCGATGCGTCCGTAGGGCGGCCGCATGCACGGCACCTGCAGCGGCGACATGAACATGCGGATGTCGGCGGCGTACGGCGTGCCGAGCTGCAGGTAACGCTTCACGTCCTTCGGAACCTTGTCGCGCGGGATCAGCGCGAGACGGCTGCCCATGATCAGCGGCGTCGCGACCAGCAGCTGGCGATCTTCGTCGACCGCGACGCCGCCCCAGTTGAACCCGCCGGCGTTGCCCGGGAAAACGAACGTGCCGGCGACGGAGGGCGGCGTGAAGTGTCCTTCGTAACGCATCTTGCGGAATTCGATGCGGCACCACATCTGATCGAACGGCGTGAGTCCCCACATGTCCGCTTCGCTGACGTCGGGCCGGAAGCGCGGCATGCCCGTGGAGAACGGCTGTGTCTTCGCGAGCCATTCGTGCTCGACGGGATTCTGCGGAACCGGCTGTTCCTCGACGTGCGCGATCGGCTGGCCGGTGCGTCGATCCAGCAGGAACAGCTCGCCACGTTTCGTCGGCTGCACCAGCGCAGGCACGATGCTGCCGTCCGCCTGCGGCAGGTCGATGAGAGTGGGCTGCGACGGCACGTCGTAGTCCCACACGTCGTGATGCACGGTCTGGAAAGTCCAGCGCACCGAGCCGTCGGCGACGTCCAGCGCGACGACCGAGCTCGAATACTTCTCCGCAGCTTCGGTGCGATGCGCACCGAAGAAATCCGGCGTGCTGTTGCCGGTCGGCGCGTAGACGAGCCCGAGCTCGTCGTCGTAGCTCATCAGCGTCCAGACGTTCGGCGTGCCGCGCGTGTACTGCTCGCCCGCGGCGGGCTCGGTGTTGACGCCGGGCCGGCCCATGTCCCAGGCCCACGCGAACTTGCCGGTGATCGCGTCGTACGCGCGCACCACGCCTGACGGCTCGTTGACTTCGAAGTTGTCCGCGACTCGCGTGCCGACGACGGCGAGATTACGCGCGATCAGCGGCGGCGTCGTGACGAGATAGATGTCCGGTTTCGCTTCGCCGATCCCTTGCAGCAGATCGACCTGGCCTTCGCTGCCGAAGCTCGCGCAGCGCTCGCCCGATTGCGCATCGATCGCAATGAGACGCGCGTCGGTCGTTCCCATGATGATGCGCGTCGGACATTCGCCGCTGTAGCCGTCGGGCGCGCGATGGAAACTGACGCCGCGACAGGTGCCGTTGAAGCCGACCGGTGCGATCTTCATCTGCGGGTCGAATTCCCAGCGCTTCGCGCCGGTTTCGGCGTCGAGTGCGACGACGACGTTCATCGCCGTGCAGACGTAGAGCAGGTCGCCGACCTGCAGCGGCGTCGCCTTGAACTGTCCGGTACGACCGGTGCGGTAGTGCCAGAGCTCCTTCAGACCGCCGACGTTCGCAGCATTGATCTGATCGAGACGCGCGTAGCGTGTGCCGTGCGTGGTGTTGCCATAGTGGTGCCACTCGCCCGCAGCGGCCTCAGGCGCGGCATGCAGCGTTGCCGAATTTCTCGGCGGCAGCTGGTTGGCGCTGTTGCGCGACCCGACGATGAAGATCGCGAGGATTGCGAGCGCGCTCGCCGCTGCAATCGATCGACTCCGCGCACTACCCAGCAGCGCTGGAACTGGCTGCGGCGAATAGAGCCCGCGTCGTGCGAACGGCGTCAGCAACCAGGCACCGAGAATGCCGAGAAAGGCCAGTCGTGGCGCGAGCGCCCACAGATCGGTGCCGACCTCGAACAAGGACCACGCCAGCGTCACTACGAGCAGTGCGCCATAGAGGTGCGAACCGAGCTTGCTACCGCGCCAAAGCAGAATCGCTGACGCGAGCAACGCGATGCCGGCCAGCGCGTAGTAGAAAGAACCGCCGACAGCGATCAAGCGCACGCCGCCATACAGGAACGCAATCGCGACCAGCAGCACGATCGCGGCGTAGATGCGCGGTGGCCGAGCCATCACTTGCCCTTGGGGCGGAAAGCGAGCAGCACGTTGCCGGGCGCCTGGCTGAATTGGCCGTAGCCCGAGCCGACGAACAGCATCCCGGCGCCCGCGAACACGGACTGACTCTCGATGCTGCCGCCTTTGCCTTCGATGCCGTTCAATGTCGGGAAGTCGCGCAGCGTGTCGTACTGCCACACGATGTCGCCGCTGGCTGCGTCGTAGATGTACAAGCGCCCGTCGACGGCGCCCGCGACCACCGACTTATCGATCACGAGCGGCGCGGCCGAAAGTCCGTAGCGTTCGCCACAGAGCGGGAAGCGCTGCTGCCGTCCGTTGCTGCAATCCGGCTGCACGGCCTTGCTCCACGCCACCTTGCCGGTCTCGATCTCGACGGCATTCATTGCCGGCTGCGGCACGTATCCCGCGACCGGCAGGAGCGGATCGTTCACCGGCGCAAACACGCGCTCGTCGTCGATCGCGAGTCCCCAGTGAATTCCGCCGAGCGGCGTGCCCGTGCCGAACGTGTGTCGCCACAGCACTTTGCCCTGGTGGTCTGGATCGAGGCCCCACAGGTCGCCGCTCTTCTGTCCCGCGAGCAGGATGTCGCGCCCGTCGCGGCGCTTGCCGATCACGACGCCCGCGCCGAAGTCGTAATCCTTCAGCACGCTGTCCTCGGCGCTCGGGCAGTTCGGGCCGGACTTCGTCGGCTCGAACTGGCAGCCGAGGTGCCAGACGTCGCGCGCCAGCGCCTGGAAGCTCCACTTCAACTCGCCGGTCGCGAGATCGAGTGCCAGCACCGCGTCGCTCGTGTTCGTCGCCGGCAACGAGGTCGCTTGCCCGGTGCCGCAGTAGACCAGGCCGCGCTGCACGTCGATGGCCGGCGTGGACCAGATCGGCGCGCCCGACGGGCCGCGCTGCTTCACGCCGGTGGAGCTGACTCTGCCCGTGTATTTCGCGTCCTCCATCGTGTGCGCGGTCCACAGCTTCTGGCCGGTGCTCGCGTCGAGCGCGACCACTGCGCCGTGACCCTCGCAGCATTCGTACTTCGGATCGGCGCCGCGGCCGACGCCGGAGGAGGAGATTGGCACGATGATGCGATTGCCGCTGAGCACCGCCGCGCCGGTAATGCCGCCGAACGCATCGTGACGCGCTTCGGCCTTCCAGATCTGCGCTCCGGTCTTCGGATCGACGGTGTGCACGTTGCCGCGCGCGTCGCCGAAGATCAGCGCCATCTTGCCGCCGCCCAGGTCGCCGTACGACAGCGACGAGCGCAACGGTACGCCGGCGTCGTAGACCCACTTCACGCACGCGCTGCGCGTATCGAGCGCGAGCAGCTTGCCGGTCGGCACCGGCGCGTAAAACATCGTCGAGCCGATGATCACCGCGGACGTGCGCAGCGAGGCGGTCTTCGGAAACGCGATCGCCCACGCGAGCTCGAGGGTGCCCAGATCGGCGCTCGTCAGTCCCGATTGCCGGGAGCTCAGCCGCCGGCTGTTGCGCGGATCGGTGCCGACCATCGACATCGCGACCGGCTGGCTCAGATCGACTGCACGCTGGTCCGGCTTGCACATCATCCCTGCGACCCAGTCGGTCCCGCCGGTGTCAGCGGCAGCCAGGTAGCCGATGAGCTGCTGAAATTGTTCCCGCGGCACGGCCGAGCCCTGCTGCCGCATGATCCCTTCAGTGAGCGCGAAGCGCAGCGTCTGTGCGCTCATCTGCTGCAGCGCTGTGAGCGCCGGCGCCCGAGTGACGGGCTGGTTGTGGCACGCCGCGCAGTATTGTTCGTAGACGCCTTTGCCCGGGTGATCGGCGCGCTGTTCTTGCGCAGACGCGAAATCGATCGAGCACGCAAACGCAACCAAGGCGGCACATGCCGCGCGGGCCCGCAATCCCCTGTGCATCGAGATGCTCCAAATTTTCTTGTCGAAAGCGGCCGAGGTCCTTTCGACCTCGCCGTCAAAAGGCGTGGCTTTTGCCGGATTCGTGATTTCTGATCGCGCCGGTTTACCGCAACCCGCGCGGCGGCGACGTCAAGAAGCGTCAGCGGCGAGCTCGGTCTCGATGGCCCGTTCCAGTTCTGCGGCGCGCGCCTGGCCGACATGCATTTCGCCGATCGCGCGGTCGGCGATGCGGCCGTGCTTGTCGATCACGTAGAACGCGGGCCAGTACTCGTTCTGCATCGCGTTCCAGTACGAATAATCGCCGTCCACCATCACCGGGTTGGTGATGCGCTGCTCGGCGACAGCCGTGCGCACGTTGCCGATCGCCCGCTCCTCGGGCAGCTCCGGCGTGTGCACGCTGACGATCACGAAATCCCTGCCCGCGTACTTTTGCTGAATAGCGTGCAGCCACGGCTGGGTGTTGCGGCAGTTGACGCATTCGAACGCCCAGAACTCGACCAGCACGACCTTGCCGCGCAGCTGGCTCAGGCTCAGCGGCTTGGAGTTCAGCCACTCCGCCTGGCTGGAATGCGTGAACTCCGGGGCTTTCGGCGCTGCCTGGGCCGCGCTGGCCAGCGCCAGGGTGGCAACTGCGGCAAGGGCGGTGATTTTCATAGAGCGAGGATGCACCACGGCCGTGGCGCGGGCCAGCGCGGGGTCGGCGAATTGCTACAGCCCGGGGCTGGGCGTCCGGCCTTCAGGATCCGCCGTAGTGAGCGATTCGTCCGCGCAAGTTATGCTTCGCGCCCAGTACGCTCTGCACCCGTGAAACTCATGAAGCCGTCGCTGCTGCCGCTCTCCGTTTCCGCCCTGCTGCTCGCTGGGGTTGCTCCAGGCACTGCGCTGGCCGATGACGACGGCCACAGCCGCCTGCGCGTGCACTTCTCCAAGTCCTCCGAGACCGATTTCGTGACGGTCGTGGCCGGCGACTTCCAGCGCTCCCCGGAGAACAACTATCTGGTCGGCGCGACCTATGGCCACGACCTGAGTGACACGCTGTTCGGGCTGCCGATCCCGATGACCTGGCACCTCGGCGTGCAATGGCTGAACGAGCGTGGCTTTCAGCAGGACGGGTGGGGCGGCACGGCGTTCGTCAAGGCGAACTACCGCATGCGCGTGCCGTGGACGGAGAAGCACATCGACCTCGGCCTCGGCGAAGGCCTCAGCTATGTCGATCGCATCCCGATGAGCGAGCAGCGCGACTTCGCCAAGAAAGGTCCGGACGTGCACTCCGAGAAGCTGATGAACTACCTGGAGTGGACCATCGACGTGCCGCTGCGCCAGTTCAATGCGCTCGAGCCGCTGTTCCGCGACAGCGCCATCAAGGACATGTCGGTCGGCTTCATCGTCTGGCACCGCTCCAGCGTCTTCGGCGTGTTCGCCGACACCAAGGGCGGCGTCAACTTCATGGGCTTCGGCGTCGAAGCGCGATTTTAGGTGCCGGGAGAGAAAAAGAGGGAAAACTCAGCGCTGCAGCATTGAGCTCGCGCTGTGGAAGGAACGTACAGCCTTGGCAAATGCTGCATTGCTGAGTTTTCCCTCTTTTTCTCTCCCGGCACCTAAACGGCGCAGACCGAAGTCTTCCCCGGCGCTGCGCGCCGGCTGGACTCCGACCTGCGCCGCCACCGCCGGTCAGCGCACCGTCTTGGTGGCTGTATTCGAAGCGGCGCTCTCCGCTCCCGCGCTGCTGTACGCGCGGACGCTGAAATACCAGGTTGCAGCAGTCAGATTGTCGACGACGTAGCGCGCCGTGCCGGCGTTCGGGATCTGGATCGTCCGGGTCATCGCGCCGGCGCTGGTGCCGTAGTAGATGCGGTAACCGGCCAGGTTGGTCAGCGTCGAGCCGTTGCTGTTCTGCGTCGGCGGCGTCCAGCTCAGCGTGGCGGAGCCGTCCGATCCGGTCGACGAGACCGAGATCGAGAAGGCCGGCAACGATGCGCTCACCTTGCCGTCGCTCACCCTGATCACGATGTTCGAGTACGTGCCCGTCTGCGCGCTGCTCGGCGTGCCCGCCAGTCTGCCGGTCGACGTGCTGAACGTGGCCCAGCCGGGCTTGTTGCTGATGCTGAACGTCAGCGCGTTGCCATCTGCATCCTTCGCGGTCGGCGTGAACGCATAGGCGCTGCCTGCTGCCACCGATGTCGGCGGCGTGCCGCTGATCGTCGGCGCTCTGTTGCTGGTACTGCTGGTGACCGTGATCGAGAACGCTGGCAGCGATGCAGTTGCCCTGCCGTCGCTGACGCTGATGATGATGTTCTGGTACGTGCCGACGTTGGCGGCAGTCGCCAGATTCGACAGCCGGCCGGTCCTGGTGTTGAAGACCAGCCACGCGGGCTTGTTGCGGATCGAGAACCTGAGCTCGTCGCCGTCAGCATCGGAAGCCTTCGTCCAGAAGCTGTACCAGCTGCCGGCTTTTACGGTGGTGGGCGGTGTGCCGGAGATGCTCGGTGTGTGATTCGCAGCGTGCGCAGCGACGGGACTCAGAGCGACACCGAGGACGGAAAAAATAACGAGTGCGGCAGCGCGCGGCCGTGCACGCGCGGGCGTGAGATACATCGTACGAAGCTCCCCAATTTAGAGAGGCGAAAAAAAGCGCTGCGCACACCTTCAGACGACGCAGCTCGCACCCGCACACGTTTCTTCCGTTCCGCCTGACTCGATCCCTGGTCGGCCATCGCATGCATGAAGCTTGTCGATGCGACGGAGGTTGTCCGCTGTGAGGCGCGCGCAGTTAACAGAAGCTTTGTCGCGCACGCAAAATGTCTGCACGGTCCGACAGTGTCGCCGGCAGGCGGCACGCAAACTTCTTACAGGCTAACCCGCGGTCGGGCCTGCGCTTTGTTTGTAGATAAGTGTGTGATTCGGCCTGCGCAGACCGTCGCCTCGTGGTGCGTTCAACGACTTTGTGGGCATACTCGGACACGGGGGGAAATCATTCGATATGCCGCAGTTACGCCTGCTAAGCGCATTCGGCGCAGTTCTCTTTTGCATGGTCGTCGTCGCAGCTCCAGTCAACGAGCGCCGCGTGCTGCGAGCTGCGCAAGATCGCGCAGACTGGCTCACGCACGGGCGCACGTATGACGAGCAACGCTTCAGTCCGCTCGCGGCGATCGACCAGAGCACGGTGAAGGATCTGAAGCTCGCGTGGTATTTCGATCTCGACACGAAGCGCGGGCAGGAAGCGACGCCGCTGGTCGTCGACGGCACGATGTACGTCACGTCCGCCTGGAGCAAAGTGTTCGCGCTGGACGCGCGCACCGGCAGGCAGAAGTGGCGCTTCGATCCGCAGGTAGCTGGAGACAAGGCGATCGATGCCTGCTGCGACGTCGTCAACCGCGGCGTCGCCGCCTGGGGTCGCAGCGTCTTCGTCGGCACGCTCGACGGCCGACTCATCGCTCTCGACATGCACAGCGGCAAGACGCTGTGGTCAGTGCAGACCACAGACCCGAAAAAGCGTTACACGATCACCGGCGCGCCGCGCGTCATCAAGGGCAAGGTCATCATCGGCAATGGCGGCGCAGAGATGGGCGTGCGCGGCTACGTGTCCGCGTACGACGCGATCACCGGCAAGCTGATCTGGCGCTTCTACACCGTGCCCGGTAATCCGCAGGACGGCTTCGAGAATCCGCTGCTCGAGCGTGCTGCGAAGACGTGGCACGGTGAGTGGTGGAAGTACGGCGGCGGCGGCACTGTCTGGGACGGCATGGCTTACGACCAGCAACTCGACATTCTGTATGTCGGCGTCGGCAACGGCAGTCCCTGGAACCATCGCATCCGCTCCAACGCCGAGGGCGACAATCTGTTCCTCTCGTCGATCCTCGCGCTCAGGCCCGACACCGGCGAGTACGTGTGGCACTTCCAGAGCACGCCGGCGGAATCGTGGGACTACACCGCCACGCAACCGCTCATGCTGGCCGATCTCACGATCGACGGCCAGCTGCGCAAGGTCGTGATGCAGGCGCCGAAGAACGGCTTCTTCTACGTGCTCGACCGCGTCACCGGCGAGTTCATCTCGGCGAAGAACTATGTCAACGTCACCTGGACGACCGGCCTCGACCCGAAGACGGGCCGGCCCGAGATGATTCCGGAAGCGCGTTATCTGCGCGAGCCGGCGCTGGTGGCGCCCGGCCCGGTCGGCGCGCACAACTGGTATCCGATGTCGTACAGCCCGCTCACCGGGCTCGTGTACCTTTCCGCGCTCGAGTCCGCCAGCTACTACAAGCACGACGACAAGTTCGAGTTTCGCGATCGCACCTGGAACACCGGCCTGTCGACGACCCGCGATCCTGCCAATCAGAAGACGGTCGTCGATGCGGCGAAGAGCAGCCACGGCGCGTTCCTCATCGCCTGGGATCCGGTGAAGCAGCAGGAAGCGTGGCGCGTCGCGTATCCGCGCGCGGGCAACGGCGGCACGCTCGCCACCGGCGGCAAGCTCGTGTTCCAGGGCTCGGTTGACGGTTATCTCAACGCGTATGCCGCGGACACCGGCGCCAAGGTGTGGTCGTACGATGCGCAGAACGCGATCATGGGCGGGCCGATCACCTTCGAGCTCGACGGCGAGCAATACGTCGCGACGCTCGCCGGTCTCGGCGGCGTGGCGATGGGCGGAGCGCTGGCAGGTGGCGCGCAGCAGCGCAGCGAGTACGGCCGTGTGGTTGCATTCAAGCTCGGCGGCAAGGCCGAGTTGCCGCCGCTGCAGCCGAAGGTCACGAAGGTCATACCCGATCTGCGTCGCGCGAATGCCACGGGCGACGTCGAAGCTGGCCAGCGCAACTACGATCGGGTGTGCTCGGCATGTCACGGCGCCGGTGCAAGCAGCGTGACTTCAGTGCCGGATCTGCGCTACTCGCCGGCGATTGCCGATGCGGCGACGTTCAAGTCGATCGTCATCGACGGCGCGCGCGCGCAGCAGGGAATGGTGGGATTCGGTTCGGTGCTGACGCCGGTGGATGCGGAGGCGGTGCGCGCCTACCTGGTCCACATGGCGCTGGCTGCGGAAGAGGCGAGGTGAGAGGTGCAAGTCGGGCTAAAGCCCGACCTGCACCCCTCCTACTCTCGTAGATCGCACTTCAGTGCGACTCCCGCGATCAGAAGTGGAACACGCCGCTCAGGCCGATCATGTTCGCATCGCCGCCATCGACGTTGATGGCCTCGTACTCCAGGCGAATGCCGAACTGCCCGAAGCCCATCGCAGCGCCGATGCCGTAGATCATGTCGGATTCGCTCTGGCTGCCCGAGCCGCTGAGGCCCTGGAAGCTCACGTGCGCGTCGATGTCGTACGACGCGTAGCCGAGCTTGGCGAACACCGAGAACATGTCCGAGACCGGCAGCGTGCCGACCACCGCGGCGCTGAAGCCCGAGATGCCGACGTCGAAGTTGAAGTCGTCAAACCCGTCGCTGAACGACCCGCTCGCTTCGCCGAGGTCGAAGTAGGTCACCTCAGCTGCGAAGTTCTGGTTGAAGTCGTAGCCGCCGAATACCTTGAAGCCGGTATCGCTGTCATCGACACCGCTGCCGAAGGCATCGTCGCCGACCTTGGTGGCGCCGAAGCCCGCGCCGGCGTAGAAGCCAGGCTGCACGTCGGCGTGAGCAGCCATCGCGGCCGTCAGCCCGAGCGCAGCGAAGACGCTCATTCCAAGATGCTTGAACATTTCTAACTCCTTTACCGATTTCGCAACGCCCAGGTGCGTTACGGGGCCGGATTATGCCCAGCGTCCTCTAACGTCTCCTGAACGACCCCGCAAAACTCCTTGCCAAATCAACAGAATTGAGAGACACGTCACAATGAGCCCGCGCCATTCCTCGCGGCGAAGCGACGGCTAGGCATGTAGCCCGGAAACGACGACACTTGCGCGTTCTCGCCCGTACGAGGAGTTGCTGATGTTGCGCCTTACCGCCCTGGTCGCCGCCTTCCTGTTCGCCTGCACCGCATTCGCGCAGAACGCCGGCCAGACACGCTACGCGGTCCTGATCATGGAGAAGCCCGCGGGCGTGCAGACCACCACGGTCGCCGCCGATGGCTCCCGCAACCTGAGCTACGAGTACAACGATCGCGGCCGCGGGCCGAAGCTCACCGCGCGCGTGCGACTCGACGCCGGCGGCGTGCCGGCGTCCATGGAGATCGACGGCGTCGACTACATCAAACAGACGGTCAACGAGCGCTTCACGCTCGCCAACGGTTTGGCGCGCTGGAAGAACAGCGCAGAGGCAGGCGAGCAGAAGCTCAGCGGCAACGCTTTCTATCTCAGTACACAAGGCCTGCCGGAAGAGCTCGGCTGGCTGGCGCACGCGTTGTTGCAGGCGCCGGACCACCGCATGGCGCTGTTACCTGCGGGTGAGGCGAGCATCAAGCGCGGCGACGAGCTGACGGTCGGCGAGGGCGCGAACAAGCGCCACGTGACTGCATACCTCGTCGAAGGGCTCGGCTTCGCCCCGAGCACCGTGTGGCTGGACGACGATCAGAAGTTTTTCGCTGCCGTCGATCGCTTCCTTTCCGTCGTGCGCGAAGGGTGGGAAGCGAGCGTGCCGAAACTGCTCGACAAGCAGGAGGCGCTCGCCAACGCGCGCACCGCGGCGCTGGCACGAGAGCTCATCCACAAGCCGCTGGAGCCGATCGCAATCACGAATGCGAACCTCTTCGACGCTGCGACCGGCCAGTCGGTGCCCGGCAGCACAGTGGTGGTCGAAGGGAACCGTATCCGCGCAGTCGGCAAGGACGGCGTCGTGAAGATTCCGTCGAATGCGCGGCGCGTCGACGCCGGCGGCAAGGCGCTGCTGCCCGGGTTGTGGGACATGCACGTGCACGTCTCGCCGAACGACGGGCTGCTGCATCTCGCGGCGGGCGTCACGTCGGTGCGCGATCTCGCGAACGACAACGACGCGCTGCTGAAGATGAAGCGCGAGATCGACAACGGCAAGCAGGTCGGCCCGCGCATCACGATGCGCGGATTCATGGATGGCCGCGGACCGTACACCGGCCCGACCAAAGTGTTCGTCGACAACGAGGCCGAGGCGCGCGCCGCGATCGACAACTACGCCAGGCTCGGCTACGACGGCATCAAGGTCTACAGCTCGATCAAGCCGGAGCTGGTGCCGATCATCATCAAGCTCGCGCACGCCAAGGGTCTGCGCGTCAGCGGTCACGTGCCGGCGTTCATGACGGCGCAACAGTTCGTGGAAGCCGGCGCCGATGAGATCCAGCACGTCAATTTCCTGTTCCTCAATTTCTTCTTCGACGAGGTGAAGGACACGCGCACGCCGCAGCGCTTCATCGCCGTGGCGGAGCGCGCGGCGACGCTGGATCTGAATTCCGAGCGCGTGCACTCGTTCGTGCAGCTGCTGAAGAATCGCAACGTCGTGGTAGATCCGACGCTGACCGTGTTCGAAGGGCTGTTCACCGATCGCCCCGGCAAAGTCTCGGCGAGCTATGCAGCGATCGCGGATCGCCTGCCGCCGCAGGTTCGGCGCGGCTTCCTCGCCGGCGGCCTGCCGGTGCCGGAAGGCAAAGACGCGCGCTATCGCGAATCGCAGCGTGCGACGCTGCGCATGACGAAGCTGCTGTACGACTCCGGAATCACGATCGTTCCCGGCACCGACGGACTGCCGGGCTTCACTTTGCATCGCGAGCTCGAGTTGTACGCGCAGGCGGGCATCAGCCCGGCCGAAGTGCTGCGGATCGCGACGCTCGGCGCTGCGCGCGTCGCGCATCGCGACCAGGAGCTCGGCTCGATCACGCCGGGCAAGCTCGCCGACATGGTGCTGGTGGAAGGCGATCCAGCCAAGCGCGTCAGCGATATCCGTCATCCGACGCTGGTCATCAAGGACGGCGCTTTTTACGAGCCGGCGGCGCTGTACAAGGCTCTCGGCATCAAGCCGTAGGCAAAGCCTCACCCGGAACCCGGCTCCGCAGCGACCCGTTGCTTCAGTAGCGAGTCGTAGAGGAGCCGAATGAAATGATGGCGAAGAGAATCGGATTTACGATCGCGGCGTTGGCCGCTGTCGGCCTGGCAGGTTGCGCGACTACACACGGCAATCTCGCCAGCTCGGCGGAGCGCCTCGAGCACAGCGCTGACGAATTGCGAGCGGATGCGCGCGATGACGGCGCTCATGGCAGCTACTATCGCGACGCACAAGAGTTCGCCGATGAGTCGCGCGACTTCCGGCACACGCTGGAAGATCGGCGCGCCGATGGCGATGACATGAAGGATGCATGGCGCGATCTGTCCGATCGCTATCACGCGCTGCGCGACGAAGTGGAGCGCTCGAGCGATCGCGAAGCCGAGCTCGACTTCAAGCCGGTGACCGAAGCGTACCTGGACGTCGAACGCGAAATGCGTCGATATAACGATCACGATCGCTACGCGCGCGATTAGCGCACGCGACGTCACCGCACCGTAAAGCGAAGTAAGTGCCGGAGAGACGCAACGCCGTTCTCTCCGGCATTTTTTTGCACGCCTTTCCCGTCGCGTTCTTACAATATTTTTGCCGTCATTCGGCCGTCACACTCTGCTGATTTTTCGCTGCGCTCCGCGGGTGTATACGTGCGCTTCCCAATAACGAGGGAGAAAGCCATGAAAGACGGAGAAGAGTCGAAGGGGCGTAGCGAGGAAACCGAGTCGAACCTGAGCCGGCGCTCGTTTCTGCAGGCGGGCGCACTGGCTGCCGGTGGAGCGGCACTTGCACCGCTGTCGCAGGCCGAAGCGCAGTCCGACGATGCGGCCGCTGATCTGGCGGCGCTAGGGCGCAGCCAGGGCGACCTCGCACACGCGAGCATCAAGAAGCTCCAGTCGTTGATGACGACGGGGAAGCTGAGCGGGCAGGAGCTACTGGAGATTTATTTGCGCAGGATCCATGTGATCGACAAGGGCCTCGACCTGCGTTCGATCATCCAGCTCAATCCCGACGCGCGAAGCATCGCCCGGCAGCTCGACGAAGAGCGGCGTAGCACGGGGCAGCGCGGTCCGCTGCACGGCATTCCGATCCTGCTGAAAGACAACATCGACACCGGCGATCGTCAGCAGACCACCGCGGGCTCATTGGCATTGGCCGGCGCGCCCGCGCTCCAGGACGCGACGGTCACACAGCGGCTGCGCGATGCGGGCGCGGTGATCATCGGCAAAGCGAACCTGAGCGAGTGGGCGAACTTCCGCGGCAACCAGAGCTCGAGCGGCTGGAGCGGCGTCGGCGGCCAGTGCCGCAATCCGCACATCCTCGACCGCAATCCCTGCGGATCGAGCTCCGGATCCGGCGCTGCGACTGCAGCCGCGCTCACCGCCGCTGCGCTCGCAACGGAAACCGACGGCTCGATCGTCTGTCCCGCCGGTCAGTGCGGTGTCGCAGGCATCAAGCCCACGGTGGGATTGACGAGCCGCGCCGGGGTCGTACCGATTTCGCACACTCAAGATACGGTTGGAACTCACGGGCGCACGCTCGCAGATGCAGCAGTTGTGCTCGGTGCGCTCGCCGGGCCCGACCCGCGCGATCCGCAGACGGCCGCGAGCGCCGGCCACTTCTTCCGCAACTATCGTCAGTTCATCAACCCGGATGGACTGCGCGGCGCGCGCATCGGCATCGCGCGGCAGCTGACCGGCGCAACGCCGGAGACGGATGCAGTCTTCGAGGACGCCGTGCAGGTCCTGAGCGACGCCGGCGCGACGGTCATCGACCCGGTCGAGTTTCCATCGTTCGAAGAGTTCAGTGCCGACCAGTCGGAGATCATCGTGTTGATCTTCGAATTCAAGCGCGACCTGAACGCGTACCTCGCGACGCGCTCAGGCGTGCCGGCGCGCACGCTCGCCGAAGTGATCCAGTTCAATCTCGATCACGCCGACGAGGAGCTCAAATTCTTCGGTCAGGAGCTGATGGAGCTGGCGGAGGCGGAGATCTTCACCGAAGCCGACTACCAGCAGGCGCTGGTGCGCGGGCCGCAGCTGGCGGGCGCGCAGGGCATCGATGCGGTACTGGCCGCGAACAATCTCGACGCAATCGTGGCGCCGACCAACACGCCGGCGTGGCCGACCGATCTGATCAACGGCGACGCGTTCCTGTTCGGCAGCTCGGGCTTCGCGGCCGTCGCGGGATATCCGCTGGTCACGGTCACGATGGGCTTCGTGTTCGATCTGCCGGTGGGCATCACGTTCATGGCCTCGGCCTGGAGCGAGCCGACGCTGATACGCCTGGCGTCGGGATTCGAAGCAGCGGCCGACGTGCGACGGCGGCCGCGATTCCTGCGCACGTTCGACCCGAACTCCAAGAGCGGCGGTCACAAGCACGGCAGCACGATGGATGTGCTGGCTGCACGCAGCGCGAGCAGCAGCGTGATGAAGCGGCACGCGTCGAAGCTGGATCCGTTCCTGGTGCCGAGACTGCGAAGGCTGATGTATCTGTAAGAAGGGGTGACGAGGGTCACGAGGGTGACGAGGTGACGAGGGGTCACGAGGTCAAGATTCTTTTCTGACCCTCGTGACTCACGTGACTCTCGTCACTCTCGTCACTCTCTCTCCGTGAACAGCTCGTCCTGCGACGGCTCCTTTCCCGGTTGCTTCTGCGCATCTTCCGTAATGCTCCGATAGCGGATCACGCCGAAGATCATCTCGTCCCACGTCTGCTCGCCCCACGTCACCTCGCGGTTCGCGTCCGGGTTCGCCTTGTTCTGCGTCGAGTTGTCGTACCACTGCGAGTACACGATGCGCGTGCCCGCCGGGATTCGCATCGGCTGCACCAGCTCGTACGTCCCCTGCCAGTTGAAGTCGTAAGCCGGGATGTTCAGCAGGGTCTGCGACTTGCCGTCCGGGTAGTACGCGACGAAGCGCGACGCCTTGCCGCGGTAGTGCGCGTGCGGATGCAGCGTGTAGATGATCGCGTCGTCCTTCAGCGTCTGCTCGGCCTGTTCCTCGTGCCACTTCGTGTTCGCCGGAATGTGCAGCTTGGGATTCGCGAACACCAGGCTGCGGAAGTTGTACTTCGGCGCGTCCTTGCGGAAGTACAGGCCCATCTTCGTCTGGTCCGTCAGCACTTTGCCGTTCGACGTATAGTGCGTCTGGAAATGGAACGTCGCGTGCGCCGGCAGCAGAATGCCTGCTTCCGACGGCAGCTCCAGCGGTTCGACGCCGGGCACGTAATTGTTGAGGCTCACCGCGCCGCGGCGCTCGGCGCCGCCGGCCGAAGCGATGATGTGATGGACCACAGTGCGCTGGCCCGGGAGCCAGTCGATTGCGCGCACCCATACATCGTGATCGAGCGGGTTCTCGACCTTCGTCATCTGGTACGGAATCGTGCCCGTTGCCGGCACCGTGAACGCGGGCAGGTCGACGATCAGGTCGGGCTTGCCGAGCGGCCACTGCGGCCACTCCTTCTTCTGTGCGAGCAGCGGATCGGCGGCGGTGCCCCGCGGCGCGCCGGCTTCGATCCAGTGAACGAGCGTGCGCGCCTGCTCGAGCGAGAGGCCGCGATCGTTGGTGAACACACTGTAGTGCGGGTCCGCGTGCCACGGCGGCATGCGCTGCGTGCGCACGACTTCGCGGATCATCGGCGCGAAGCCCTTGATCATGTCGTAGCTGGTCATCTGCCACGGACCGATTCCGCCCTCGCGATGACAGCTCACGCACTTGTCGACGAGCAGCGGCGCTATCGTCTTCTCATACGAAATCTGCGCGTGCGCCTGGGCGCGGTCGCGCTCCGGCATCTTGATCGGGCAGCCGGCAACTTCGGTCGGTGCACTCTTGACCACACCGCCGGCGACCATGGAGTCGAGCACTCCGAAGACTGCGCCGACGCCACCGCGATACGCCACTTTCCAGCCCTGCGGATTCGCCACCAGCACTTCGCCGTTGCGCTTGAAGCCGAGCGACTCGCCGATGAGCTGCGTTTCGTCCATCAGGATCGGCATGCCGATGCCGGTCTGCTGCGCCTGCTTGGCCAGCGCCTCGCGCGAAGCGCCGTCGGCGAGATTGGAGTCGAGCAGCAGGAAGGCGACGCCTTGCGGCTCATATGTCGCACGCAGTCCTTCGAGTGTCGCGGCCGCTTTCTGCGACGCTTCGCAGCCGGTGCCTTGGGCGAGCAGTACGACCGCCTTCATATCTGACAAGTAGTAGAGCTCGTGCGATGCGCCCTGCTGATCAGTCAACCGGAAATTGTCGACCGTCTCCGCTGCGCTCGCCGCGAGCAGCGGAGCACCGAGGCTGAGCAGTGCGACGAGGGAGGGGATGCGAAGCATGCGAACCACCTGGGAAAGTGCCGCTGGGAGCGTGCGCAAAGTGTGCGACGCCACGCGCCGGCATGTCCATGAGGCTACCCCGCTTCTGCGCGCGGCTTGATAATTCTTGTAGCCGTTTCTGCAGAGCGGCCCGATTGCCACTGCGCGATGCAGGGTATGCTTGGCGCAGATTCGGAGGGCCGCTCTATGACGATGGGGATCGTGCGCATCGTAGCCTTCGGTGCAGCGACGTTCGTAGCGCAGGCGGTTGCCGGCGACTATCGCGCGCCGCGGCTGCCGGACGGCACGCCAGATCTGCAGGGCGTGTGGACCAACGCGACCGCTACGCCAGTCGAGCGCTCTGTCGACTTGGGAGATCGCCGTGCATTCACCGAGCAGGAAGCTGCCGCGATCAGCAAGGCGGCGCTCGCGGCAGTCGCCGCCGACGCGGCGCCGAGCGATCCCAATAAGAAGATCGAGGCGATCGACTCCTTGCCGCCGGTCGGCAACTACAACCTGTTCTGGACCGACCGCGGCATGACGGTCGCGAACATCAACGGCGAATACCGCACGTCGATGATCATCGAGCCCGCGAACGGCCGCATTCCGGCGCTGACTGCGGCGGGCCAGCAACGCACGACCGCGCGCGCGGGGCGCAACGCGAACGATGGACCCGAAGGACGTGCGCTCGGCGAACGCTGCCTGCTGTCGTTCGGCTCAGCGTCCGGGCCGCCGATGCTGCCGGTGATGTACAACAGCTACTACCAGATCGTGCAGTCGCCGGGCTACGTCGTGATCCTGGTCGAGATGGTGCACGACGCGCGCATCATCCGGATTCAGGATCAGCACACGCCGGGCGCGATCCGCAAATGGATGGGCGACTCAGTCGGCCACTGGGAAGGCGACTCGCTCGTGGTCGAGACGCGCAACTTCCGTCCGGAGCAGAGCTTCCGCGGCTCGTCCGAGAACGCCGTCGTGACCGAGCGCTTCACGCGCGTCGCCAACGACAAGATCATCTATCGCTTCACGGTCGATGATCCCGAGACGTTCACGTCCTCGTTCACGGGTGAGCTGCCGTTCGTCACCGTCGATGCCAACATCTACGAGTACGCGTGCCACGAAGGCAACTACGCGTTGCCGGGCATTCTCTCCGGTGCGCGCGAAGCGGAGAAAGAGCAGCAACCCAGGGGCGCCGAATGAGGCTGCTGCTCGCCGTCCTGGTTCTGGCGTGGTCCCTGCCCGCTGCCGCGGGCGTCGTCGTAAGCCGCGAGTTCGATTCGCAAGCGCTCCAGCGCAAGTGGAGCTACGCGGTCTATCTGCCCGACGGGTACGAGACATCGACGCTGCGCTATCCCGTGCTGTACCTGCTGCACGGTCACGGTGGCGACCTCTACGACTGGGTGAACCGCGGGCACATCCAGCAGACCGCCGATGCGCTGATCGCGCACGGCGACATACCGCCGGCGATCATCGTCCTGCCGGACGCAGACTCGACCTGGTTCGTGGACCGCAAGGAAAAGATGGAAACTGCGGTGATCGTGGACCTGATCGGCGACGCGGAGCGCACGTTCCGCGCCATCGGCGCCCGCAACGGTCGTCTGGTCGCGGGTCTGTCGATGGGCGGCTACGGCGCGCTGCGCTTCGTACTCAAGTATCCGGAGAAGTTTGCCGCCGCGGCGCTGTTGTCGCCGGCGATCTACGATCCCGAGCCGCCGCAGACCTCCGGCGCGCGCCGGGCGGGCGTGTTCGGCGCTCCCGACTTCGATGCGGAGGTCTGGAAGCAGCTCAACTATCCGGCCCTGTGGGACGCGTTCCTGGCGAAGAAGGTCACGGTCCCGATCTATATCAATTCCGGCGACGACGACGACCATTTCATCGAGGCCGAGGCGACCCGCCTGTACTCGCTGTTGCGCAAGAACGGCCAGCCGGCGGAGTTGCGGATCGTCGACGGCGGCCACAACTGGACGGTCTGGGAAAGCACGATCGGCGACGCCCTGCGCTACATCTTCCGGTACGCCGCCCGGCCTGCCCTGTCCCCGGCCGAAACCGCCAGGGATGCTAAAGCGCGCAAATCGCGCTAGCCTCACGCCCGCAAAAGCCCGACATGTGCCCCGGTCCGCCGGGAACCCGCGCGCGTCGGCGCTGTTTCATGGAGTGTCCCGGCCGGGGGTCCGCCTCGGTCGATCAACTACACGAAGAGCGTGCCAATGACCAAGCTGGAAAAAGAGCTCAAGCGCGAGATCAGCATCGACGACAAACCATATGTCGTGACCATCTCGCCGCAGGGTTTGAAGCTGACGGAGAAGGGCCGGCGCAAGGGCCAGGAGCTCAGCTGGAAGGATCTGGTGAGCGGCGACGCTGCGCTCGCCCAGGCCCTGAACGCGTCGGTGGAGACCGCCAGCTCGTGAGCTGACCAAAGTCAGCTGACGACAGCGTCGGACGGCACGAGACGACGCTGACCGGCCCGGGGAATACTTGGGCCGATGAGCAACCGTGCCCCGAACGAGTACGCCCTCGGCCACAATCACGATGAGCTGCAACGCCTGATCGGACAGGGCAGGTGGCTCGGCGAGCTGACGGAGGAAGTGCTGCGCGCTGCCGGCATCGAGCCGGGTATGCGCGTGCTCGACGTCGGCTGCGGCGCCGGTGACGTCTCGTTCCTCGCCGCGACGCTGGTCGGCAGCGGCGGCTCCATCGTCGGTGTCGATCGCTCGCCCGAGGCGATCGCGCTCGCCAGGCGCCGCGCGGCCGATGTCGGTCTCGCCAACGTCAGCTTCGTGACGCAGGACCTCCAGGAACTCGCGACCGACGGCCGCTTCGACGCGATCATCGGCCGGCTGGTGCTGATGTACTTCCCGCAGCCCGCCGCGGCCCTGCGTCGCCTGCTCGAGCTACTCGTGCCGGGCGGTGTGGTGGCATTTCACGAGATCGACGTGCACGGCGCGACCAGCGAGCCGAACGTGCCGCTGTTCGAGCTCACGCTCGCGCGTGTGATGCATGCTCTGCAATGCGCGGGCGCACAGCCGCGCATGGGATTGCGATTGGCGCAGACCTTCCTGGAGGTGAATCTGCCCTTGCCGCGCATGATCGCGCACGCTCGCATCGGCACCGCTGCCGACACTGGAATCATTCAGCAGGTCACCGCGATCACGCGCACGTTGCTGCCGGCGATGGAGAAGCACGGCATCGCCACGGCCGCCGAGGTCGACATCGAGACGCTCGCCGAGCGTTTACAGCAAGCGGTGCAGGCAACTGCCGCGACCGTCGTCGGGCCGCTGTTCGTCGGAGCGTGGGCGAGAAAGAGTTAGGTGCCGGGAGAGAAAAAGAGGGGAAACTCAGCACTGCAGCATGCGCGATGAATTGTTTTGAACGCGCCGTGAGTGCTCCATGCTGCACTGCTGAGTTTCCCCTCTTTTTCTCTCCCGGCACCCTAATCCGCAGCGAGCTCCAGCAAGCTCCGGCGCCGTGCCCACAGCAGGTAGATTGCCAGGCCGACGGCGTTCCAGATCAGTACTGAGATCTTCGTGCGTGTTTGCAGGCTGTGGAACAGGTAGAGGCAGCCGAGCACGGCGACGATGCCGATGATCCACGTGGCGATCGGACCGAACATGCGTGGATGCTGGGGATGCGTCTTGCGCGTCACCATCATGCAGACCGCGACGGCGATGAAAGCGATCAGCGTGCCTGCGTTGGCGACGGCTGCGATGTTCTGCAGCGGCACGAACGCTGCGATCAGCGCGACGATGATGCTGGTGATGAACGTCATCAGAACCGGCGTGCCGAAGCGCGGATGCACCGCACTCAACCGCTGCGGCAGCAGCCCGTCGCGCGCCATCACGAAGAAGATGCGCGACTGCCCGTACATGAAAGCCATGATGACAGTCGGCAGCGCAATCACCGCCGCCGAGGCGATGACTGTCCCGGCCACTGGATGCTGCAAGCCGCGCAGAACCATGGCCAGCGGCTCGGCGCTGTTGGCGAGGTCCTGGTAGTGCGTGCTACCGAGCGCAGCAGCGGCCACCACCATGTATAGCAGCGTGCACAGAACCATCGAACCGATGATGCCGATCTTGAGATCGCGCTTCGGATTCTTGGTTTCTTCGGCAGCCGTCGACACGGCGTCGAAGCCGTAGAACGCGAAGAAGATGATCGCAGCGGCGGCCATGACTCCCTGTTTCGTGCCATCTGCGATCTCGACCGAACCGTAGCCGAACGGCGCGAACGGCTGGAAGTTCGTGGTGCTGAACGCCGGCAACGCCAGCGCGATGAAAATCGCGAGCGCAATCAGCTTGATCGCAACGAGGAACAGATTGACGGTTGCGCTCTCGCGCGCCCCGATCGCGAGCAGCCCGGCGACGGCGAGCGAAATCACGATCGCCGGCAGGTTGACCAGTCCACCGGCGAAGGGTCCGGCCAGCAACGCATCGGGCACGGGCCAGCCGGCAGACTTGATGACGCCCGCTGCGTACCCTGACCAACCGACCGCGACGGCGCTGCAGACGACGGTGTATTCGAGAATCAGCGTCCAGCCGACGATCCACGCGAGCAGCTCGCCCAGCGCGACGTACGTATACGTGTAGGCGCTGCCGGCCATCGGCAGCATCGTCGACATCTCGGCGTACGCGAGTGCGGCGGCGGCGCAGACGACGCCGGCGATCACGAACGACAGGATTACTGCCGGGCCTGCCATGCCGGCACCGACACCGGTCAGCGTATAGATACCGGTGCCGACGATGCCGCCGACGCCGAGTCCGACCAGATGCACCCAGCTCAGCGTCGGCTTCAGTGCGCTGTGCGTGTCGCGCGACGTTGCCGCTTCGAAACTCTTGGTGCGATTCCAGAAAGCCATGCAGCGCGCTCCCCTCATGAAAGGCGTGAACATATCATGCCGGTCGATGAGCGATGCACTTCCGCGGCGGCTGATCGTGATGGCGCTGAAGCTCGAGGGCCAGGGTGTCTTCGAGAGCCGCGGTATACCAGTGCTCTATTGCGGCGTCGGCAAGGTGAATGCGACGTACGCGCTGACGCGCCGGCTCGCGGAGTATCGGCACGCGGGCCGCGAGCTGCCGCACGTCATGAACTTCGGCACCGCCGGCAGCCGGCGCCATCCCGCCGGCTCGGTGCTCGAATGTCACGCTTTCGTCCAGCGCGACATGGACGTCAGCGGACTCGGCGTGCCGCTCGGCACGACGCCGTTCGATGCCGGCGTACCCGTGCGGCTGGAGTTTCCGCCGGTATTCCTGCAGCTGACGCCGGCCGTCTGCGGCACCGGCGATTCGTTCGCGACCAGCGAGTGCGCGATCGAGTGCGACGTCGTCGATATGGAAGGCTACGCGCTCGCCAAGGTATGCTGGCTCGAACGAACCCGCTTCACCGCAGTCAAATGGGTCACCGACGGCGCCGACACCCAGGCCGGCGCTGACTGGCAAAGCAACCTGCATCACGCGGCCGAACGATTTCTGCAGCTGTACCAACAGCTCGAGGAGAAGGACCCATGAATGCCCGCACTGTTCTGCGTGCGCTTGCGTGCGCCGCCTCGCTCTGTGTTGCCGGGTTCGCGTCGGCGGCGGAGAGTGCGCAAGCGGGGGCGCCATTGAAGATCGGCATCATCGGCACGGGCAACATCGGCAGCGCGCTCGCCGCGCATTGGGCCAAGGCCGGCCACGAGCTGGTGATCTCCTCGCGCCATCCGGAAGAGCTGCAGGACCTCGCCAAGTCGCTCGGGCCGAAGGTCCGCGTCGGCACGCCGCGCGAGGCAGCACAGTTCGGCGATGTGATCCTGCTGTCCGTGCCGTACAAAGCGACGCCGGACATCGGCCGCGACCTGGCGGGCGAGCTGAAGGGCAAGGTCCTGCTCGACACCGGCAATCCCTATCCGTTCCGCGACGGCGCGATGGCCGACGATGCGCGCAAGCGCGGCACCGGCGTGACCTCCAAGGAATTCCTGCCGGGCGTGCGGCTGGTGCGTGCATTCAATGCGATCAACGCGGGGAATCTCGCGCGGGACGGCAACCGCAAGCCCGAGCGGCTCGCGATTCCGCTCGCGAGCGACGACGCCGGTGCCTTGGAGATTGCGCAGCGCCTGGTGCGCGATGCAGGGTTCGATCCGGTGGTGGTCGGCGGTCTCGACCGCGCGCGCGAGTTCGACGTCGGCACCAAGGTGTATACACGGCTGCTCACCGCAAAGCAGCTGCGCGAAGAACTAGGTCTGAAACCGCAATAGCAGAGCACACTGAATGAGAGTACCGGCAGGCGCGGCCACCGTAGCCGCAAGCGTTTTCGCATTGGCCTTCCACACGGGGGCGATCGCGGCGGCGGAGCGACAGGATCCACATCAGCTCGCGCGCGACCTGTTCAAGCAACTGGTCGAGATCAAGACCACCGAGTCCGGGTTGGGCTCGACGCCTGCCGCCGAAGCGATGGCGCAGCGGCTGCGCGACGGCGGCCTCGATGACGTCCAGGTCGTCGGGCCCGGCGGCCGCAAACAGAACATGGTCGCGCGCCTGAAGGGCACGGGTCGCAAGAAGCCAGTGCTGCTGATCGGTCATCTCGACGTCGTCGAGGCGCGGCGCGAGGAGTGGACGGTCGATCCGTTCGTGTTCCTGGAGCAGGACGGGTATTTCTACGGTCGCGGCACTCAGGATATGAAGGACGGCGTCGCCATCATGGTGACGACGCTGTTGCGCTATCGCAGCGAGGGGTATCGCCCGGATCGCGACATCATCCTCGCGCTGACCGCGGACGAGGAGGGTGGCAACGCGAATGGTGTCGACTGGCTGCTGAAGAACCGCCGCGATCTCGTCGACGCCGAGTTCGTGATCAACCACGACGGCGGCGGCGTGTTACTCGAGAACGACCGCGCCGTGGAGGTCGATCTCACCGCGAGCGAGAAGGGCTACGCAGATTTCAGCCTGACAGTCACGAATCCCGGCGGCCACAGCTCCGTGCCGCCGCGCGAGAACGCGATCTACAGCCTCGCGCGCGCGCTCGAGCGCGTCGCGGAGCATGACTTCGCGTTCGAGCTCAACAATGTCACGCGCGCGTATTTCGAGCGTGTGGTGAAACGCGCCGACGCAGCGCACGCCGCTGTCCTTCAGGGCATTCTGCAGACGCCGCCGGACGAGGCGGCGCTGAAGAAGCTGGCGGAAGATCCGATCGATAACGCGATCGTGCGCACGACGTGCGTCGCGACGCGCCTGGACGGCGGCCATGCGAACAACGCGCTGCCTCAGACCGCGCGCGCGAACGTGAACTGCCGGATCCTGCCGGGACATTCGCCGGAAGAAGTACGGCAGGAGCTGGTGCAGGTCGTGGCCGATCCGGCGGTGAGCATCCGCTATTACAACTTCCTCACGGAGCAGTTCGAAGGGACGGCGCCGAATGTGCGCGGTTACGCGCCGCCGCCGCTGCGGCCCGACGTGCTGAAGCCGCTGGAGAAGCTGGCTGCGAAGAAGTGGCCAGGGGCGCTGGTAGTGCCGAGCATGGCAGTCGGCGCATCGGACAGCATCTACACGAACGCGGCGGGGATGCCGACTTACATGGTGAGCGGGTCGGCACTGGCACGCGATAACTTTCGCGCGCACGGGCAGGACGAGCGCCTCGGAGTGAAGTCGTTCTACGACAGCGTCGATTTCTTCTACGACTACCTGAAGGCGGTCGTGTCGTATCGCTGATGTTGGGTGGTCGTGTGATGGTGTAGGTCGGGCTTCAGCCCGACTCTCGGAGCCAGAAATACTCTCGCGAAGGCGCAAAGGCGCCAAGGAAGAGAAGAACACTGTCAGACAGTTGATTCTTTCCGGCTTGGCGCCTTGGCGCCTTGTATGGTCCGTGCGGCGCTGGGAGTAGGCTCTTCAGCGCCGGGGTGAAGGGACGTTGTGGCGCCCATCTGGTCGCTCGTACGACACAGACTCCACTAAGACATCCCTCATCCACATCTGC
>Ga0209382_10000843_pt1 | contig 49810 bp, 40 predicted proteins | sample SoiMetdeltSBSDD5_FD_187599 | JGI IMG/M metagenome (GOLD analysis project Ga0209382, IMG submission 187599) | Bulk soil microbial communities from a Populus tree surrounding site in Tennessee, USA - Soil MetaG P. deltoides SBSDD5 (SPAdes) (version 2) | ecosystem: Environmental > Terrestrial >...
GTTCGACGCGCACGATCTGCGGCTCGCGACGCGGTCTCCGGATGGCAACACCGATCATGATGATGGCCAGGGCCGCGGCGACTGCGGCTGCAATCGCGAGCCAGCGACGCGATCTGGTCTTGTCGCTCCACAACGCTTCCGCCGACTCGGCAATCCGCGAATCGTTCCAGAGAAGGCGCGCGCACTGCTCGCACTCGCGCACATGCGCCCCGATGGATTCGATCCGCGCGCGATCGAGCCGCCGGTCGTGGAACGCCGTCACGTCGGAGGATGTGATGTGCGCGTTCACTTCGAGATCCACCTCAGCAATTTTCGCCGTGCGCGCTCCAGCCGCTCGCGCGCAGCGCGACGGAAGCTGATGACCTGAGCGCGCGTGGTTCCGAGGATCTCGGAGATGGCGAGATCGCGCATCGGCAAACGATCCCACATTGCCTCCATGTCGGCACGGCTGAAATCGAGGGCGAAGGCGATCTCGTCGAGCGTGGCCACTCCGGTGAAGACGAGCAAATGGATCGCGCTCATGTCACGTTCGTCGCGCGCGTGCAGGAGCAGCGCTCGGCGCTGCATCGGCGGCAAAGCGCGAATCTCGTTCCACAGAAGGAGCAGCATCTGCCGGGCGGCGAACCGGTCCTCGGGCAGCGCCGCGAGATCTTCAGGCGCGACGACGTCATCGAGAGCCACGGGGGCGAGCGCCCGCCCCCGCAGAATGTCCGTCGCGGCGTTGATCGTCATTCGCGCGACGTAATCGTCGACGCTGCGAAGATGATCGACGCCTTCCGCGAATTGCCGCAAGACGCGGAGCGTCACGGTCGACCGGACGTCGTCGGCCTCGTCGCTGCGCAGTTCCCCGCGAGCCACCAAGCTCCCTACCACCCGATTGATGACCTCGGTGATGCGCTCATGATCGACTACGGTTCCTGACATGCCAGCCTGGCGTCGATCATACGCAGAAAAACTTCGATTCGCTGATACGCATAAATCGCCTTCCGCCCCGTCTCTCTTGTGAAAGGAAAGAATCGCATGAAATGGATCAAGGCAGTTCGCGTCATCGTTGCGCTCGCGCTGTTGAGCCTCGGAACAATGCAACTCGTCGCATCGGGGACACAGCAGTACGAGAGGTACTACTACACGGACGCTACGTACAGCGAGGAATGCGGCCAAGCGCTCGTTTTCTGCGACGGAGCGACGTACTCCGGCTGTTACTGGTCGCCGTATTACCTCACCTATGAGCTCCCGTCATGTACCACTCCTGGAAGCAACAGTAGCGGCCCCGCCGACTACAGCACGCCGTCCCAGTGCGCGGACGGTATGGATAACGACCGCGATGGGTACACTGACGGGGCGGATCCTCAGTGCGTCTTCCCGTGGTCCTACGAATTCTGACGAATGGCGGCGGGACATTGAAAACCCTTCGGATTGCGCTGGAAATCACCGTCATCGTCGTGTTCGTGCTTTTGCTCAAGCAGAACTGGGAGCTGCGACATCTTGCTGCGAAGCCGGCACACTCGACGGCGTTTGAAGCGGGACAGACGCTTCCGCCCGTGAAGGTGACCGCTGCGGACGGCAAACAGGGCGTTCTCGATCCGGGGTCAGGCCGCAAACTGCTGCTGATCGGCGACCCACGCTGCCCTTCGTGCGAAACGATTCTCCAGAAGATGCCGGCCGACAACGCGATGGTTCTTTCGATCGCGAATCCCGACATCACTCGATCCTCGTCCTTTGCTTCGAAGTACCACGGGCCCATCTATTCACTCGCTGAAGCGCCGCGCGACCCCAGGCTGCACCGCGTTCCTCAGCTTCTCCTCGTCGACTCGGGACGGGTCGTCAAGACCTGCACCGAGCCCGCCGATTGCCGTTGAGGCCGCGAGGCCGGCGGAAGCGCCGGCCTCGCGCGTTCTTCAGGTCTACGCGCCGCGGCGCCTGCGCGGCAAAAGTTGGCCTCGGAGGGACCGCACGTGCCCAAGGCTATGCCAACCAGCGCAGCCGGCCGTGCCGGCCGGCTAGAATCCCCGCCGCATGCCCGTTGACTTCACGGTGGGGCTCGTCGTTGGCAATCGCCGCGAGCGGGCCGTCCGCTGCCTCGACTCGCTCCTCTCGCAGCGCGTCGTCGATCGGATGGAGATCCTCCTTTTCGACATCGCGCAGGACGCACACCAGCCGCTTCCGGGTAGCAATCACCCGCAAGTGCGGGTCATCAGAATGCCGGGTTCGACGTACGCGCGGGCGCGCTTGCGGGCCGTGCATGAGGCCACCGGTCCGGTCGTCGGGTTCATCGAAGAACATGCCTGGGCGTTTCCTGGTTGGGCCGAGGCGATCATCGAGGCTCACGGCGAGAAATGGGCGGGCGTGGGAGCGGAGGTGCACATTGGAAATCCCAGCGTCCCCAATAGTCAGCTGATCGGCGTCATGAACCATCATCCCTGGCTGGCGCCGGCCACGCGCGGATTTCGCAATCATCTTCCGGGGCACAACAGCGCTTACAAGCGAGAGATCCTCTTGCGGTACGGCGACCGGCTGCTCGATCTCCTGCGGGCCGAGCTCGCGCTGTGTACCGCGCTGCGTGCCGATGGACATCAGCTCTTTCTCGAGACCGGGGCGCGCTTCGCGCATATCAACGAGACGGGAATCTCCAGTCCGTGGCGCGGCTATTACCTCTGGAATCGCTGCTATGGAGACTCGCGCGCGCGACAGTTCGGGTGGTCGCCCGTGCGACGCTTGTTCTACGCGGCATGCACGCCGGTGATGCCGGTGTACTACCTCGCGCATTTGTTACCGCGCCTGCGCCGCGAGCGGCCCGATCTCTACCCCGTCGCGTTGGCCGGCGTGCCGCAACTGTTCCTCTGTCAGCTGGCGAGCGCGGTCGGACATACGGCGGGTGTCCTCTTCGGCGTGGGCGATGCCGAGCAACGATTCTCCGACTACGAAACCAGCGAGTATCGCCAATTGGAACCGGATGCAAACTCCGCCTGAGCATGGCCCTTCGCCGCGAGTCTCGATCGTCCTTCCGGCCTACCGTTCGCAGAACACGATCGCCCGATCGCTGCAGAGGATCGAAGCGCAGAGCTGGCGCGATTTCGAGATCATCGTGGTCGACTCCAGCCCCGACGAGGAGACCGCTGACATCGTCCGGAGTTTCCCGGACGTCCGCTTCCGCCGCAGCGCATCCCGTCTGCTGCCGCATGCGGCCCGAAATGTGGGAGTTACTCTGGCGCAGGGCGAGCTGCTCGTCTTCACCGATCCCGATATCTATCCGAGTCCCGACTGGCTGGCGCGTCTGGTCGCTGCGCACGACAGCCATGGCGGCGTGGTGGTTGGCTCACTCGACTGCTATGGACAGCGCCTGCTCGATCGCGGGATGCACCTCTGCAAATTCAGCAAGTGGTTGCCTTACGGCGGACGGCGGCCGGTCGATATGAGCCCGACCGGCAACATGCTCATCCGACGGGACGCATTCGATGCCGCCGGCGGCCTGCCCGGCGAGCTTTTTCTCGGCGACATTACGCTCAGCCGCGCGTTGCAGGCGCGAGGCACGCCGCTGCTCTTCGAGCCCGGAGCCGTCGTCGAGCACCACCACGAAGACACGCTCGGAACGTTCCTGCGTGAGCGATTCTCGCGGGGAATCTCCTTTGGTGAGATGCGGACCGAATGGATCGATGGCCAGTTCCGTGTGCTGCTCTATCTCGCGGTCACCGTGTTTCCCGTGCGCCTGACGCGAATCGCAGCGCTGATGGTCATGCATGCCGCAAGAGGGGATTGGCCGCGCTGGATTCTTCCCTTCCCGATCGCCCTCCTTGGCCAGGTCGCATCCCTGGCCGGCGAAGCCGTTGGCTTCTGGCGAGCGTTGCTCGGAAAGCAGTGACGCGGTTGGAGCAGCGCAGCGCTATCTGGGGCGCACGACCGGTACGACCGGGATTCCCGGCAGTTCGCGAACTCCGATCGTTTTCGCGTTCGGTCCCGGAGTGACCCTCGCGATGCCTTGGATCTGGGTGGGATTCGTCATCGCGCGACTGACGAACACGAAGAACTCCAGTCCTCCGCCGCATGGGGGCGTCGTCAGCGCTCCGTTGTAGTAGTAGCTCCTGTATTCCGAGGGGTCCGGAAGGAGCTTCACCGGGTTGACGCGCGTTGACGACGTAATGTACCTGCACGTTTGCGTCGGCAGGATCGGGATGATCTCGCTCAGTCCCGGATTCACCGCAGTCGTCGTGTCGTCGAAGAGGATCGCCACGACGACTTTCGCGTTGCCCGCGGCATCCTGGTTCACGAGGTGCAATTCCATCGGCGCGCGCCTCGGGAGCGCGCCGTCGAACGTGTGCTCGCCGGGAACGTGAAAGTGCAATTCTTGGAGTGTGAAAACCTTCGACTGCCCGTTGGCGTAAGTCACTCTGACGGATCCGCCTCCGTTGTTCGCGTAGAGCTTCACGCCTCGCTCGTTGTTGTACATCTGCGGAAAGAACGACGTGTATTGAATGTCGATCTGCGGAGCGCCAGCGCTGGTCGTCGTCGAGATGTTGATCGGCGAGCGATCCGGTCCGTCCTTGCACGCGTCCGGCCACTCAACCTGCTGCTCGTAGTTCCAAGTCGGCCGGCATGAGTCGTCGTGATACGCGACGTGCGAGCAGGCGGCGAAGACGAGTGCGAGCGAAGCAAAAATCAGACGACGCATACCAAGGAGTGTCGACCGAAGGGCAAGTCCCTACCCAAGGCAGCTCACGCCGTCCTTGTTCGCACTCCTACGCGCCGAAGCAGGGCACAATGTTCCCTGCATGAGAACGCTAGTTCCGCTCCTCCTTCTCACCGCCTGGACGGCCAGCGCCGCGCAACAACTCACCCCCTTCACCGCGGACAGCGGCGCGCCGAGGGCGCCCGAACAGATCGCCGTCAGCTTCGAAAGCGCGGATCTGCAACTGCGCGTCGATCCTCGACGCAAGGCCATTCAAGGTAACGCCGCGCTGACGTTTCGCGCGCAGTCGTCGGTCGATCGACCTGTCGACCGAATCGTCGTCGAGCTCGATCGCAATCTGCGCATCCGCGGGATCGACGTCGATGGAGTCGCGCTCGCGCCGCGGGCCTGGAGCAATCCCGACGGTCGACTGTTCATCACGCTCCCGAAGCCGCTCGCGGCGGGCGAGGAGACGACGGTCCGCATTCGCTACGGCGGAAAGCCGCACCGCGCGAAGCGTGCGCCGTGGGACGGAGGGTTCGTCTGGGCGAAGACACCCGACGGCAAGCCGTGGATCGCGACGGCGGTGCAGGGAGAAGGCTGCGACCTGTTCTGGCCATGCATCGATCATCCCCTCGGCGAGCCCAAACGCGTCGATCTACACATCACCGTACCGGCGCCGCTCGTCGCCGCATCGAACGGCGTTGACATGGGGATGGACGAGAAGGACGGCTGGCGCACGTACCACTGGCGCACGCGCAATCCCAACACTTATGCGATCGCGCTAAACATCGCGCCGTACGCGCTGATGTCCGGCGAGTACAAGAGCCGCTTCGGCAACACGATTCCCTTGCGCTTCTACTACCTGCCGGCGAACGAAGCGAAGGCGAAGGAGCTCTTCGCCGAGCTCACGCCGATCCTCGACTTCTTCGAGCACGCGATCGGCCCGTACCCATTCGCCGACGAGAAGGTTGGAATCGCGGAGACTCCGCACCTCGGCATGGAGCATCAGACGATCAACGCGTATGGCAACCATTACGCGAAGTCGCCGGAAGGCTACGACTGGCTCCTGCAGCACGAGTTCGCGCACGAGTGGTTCGGCAACCAGATGACGAACGCCAACTGGGACGACATGTGGCTGCACGAGGGATTCGGAAGCTACATGCAGCCTCTGTACATGCAATCGCTCCATGGCGATCGCGTGTACTTCGCGCTGCTGCATCGTGCTCGCGCGCGGATCGCGAACAAGGCCCCGCTGGTCTCGGGAAAGCCACTGACCGGGTTGCAGGTTTATCGCGCCGATCGTGGCGGACCGGGCGGCGACATCTACACGAAAGGCTCGTACTTCCTGCACGCGCTGCGCAATCTGATTGGAGACGATGCGTTCTTCGAGTCGACCCGCCGGCTCGTCTATGGGAGGTCAGATCCGCGGCCCGGCAATTTCGCTCCGCGGTTCGCGTCCTCGCGTGAATTCGCGCAGATCGTGAACGATGTCACCGGACGTGATTACGGGTGGCTCTTCGATGTGTATGTCTTCGACGCGAAGCTGCCCGAGCTGCAGAGCACTCGTGATGCTGCGGGGTTGACGCTGGTGTGGAAGACCGCCAAGGACCGCCCGTTTCCCGTGCCGGTCGACGTTCGTGTCGGTGATGTGGTGCAGACGCTTCCGATGACCGACGGTCGCGGACAGATCGCGATGGCACCGGATGCGACGTTCACGATCGATCCGGGATCCAAGCTCTTTCGCCACGAGCCGCACATCGAAGTGTTTCAGAAGTGGGAGGAGCAGCAGCCGAGGAGAAGGTGAAGCGGCGGGCTGAAGCCCACCGCTTCACAAACAGCGCGGTCTACTTCTTCGTTTTGTAATTCCACTTCCACGTCCCCAGCGGATTCGTCTTGTCGCCGACGAGGCCTCCTCCGGGAACGGCGTTGAGGTACATCAGCGGGTCGAAAGAGATCGAGGGGAAGAAGATGAAGTTCGCGTCGACCGGGATGTCGCCGGGCGGGCAGTGGAGCTCGTAGTGCGCCGGCGCCGTCAGAACCAGTTGGAAGTATCCCTTACGATAGCCCTTGCTTCCTTTCGGAGCGAAGTTCATCGAGAACGTGACCAGGTCCGTGCGGATCGGAGCATTGGGAACGCTCTTGCCCGTCGAGCACGGGCCGACTGAGCCGCTGACGCTCCAGGAAGCGTAGCCGTTCACATCGTAGTAGTAGCCGAGGAAGTGCGCGATCGGCTCCATCGCGTCGCGCGGTTCCCAGGTGTTGTGGTATTGCAGGTCGAGGTCTCCATAACCCGCCTTCGTCACGCCGCTCGAATCCCAGTCGAGCATGCCCTCCCAGCGGCAACCCATGTCCGTGACGATCAGCAGCGGCGGCTGGCCCGCGGGCTTCAGAACGTAGTTCTCGTCGATGCTGCTGTTCGCGAAGATCAGCACGATCTCTTCGATCTTCTCGTCCGGCTTCTGACGGCAGAACGCTTTGTAGGGGACGTTCGTCCAGTCCTGCGGCTCTTCCCACTTGCCGTTGCGCTTGAGGATCGCCTGAACCGATGCATGACGCTTCTGCTCGGCCGGAACGGGCTCCCACTTGTATTGATCGCCGAGGTCCCACGTATTGAGCAGCACGCGCGGCTCGGTGGAGATCTTGAAGGTCAGGCCATTGAGGAACGCGAATGAGTTTACGTTGTCATTGAAGACGAAGTGCTTGTACGACGAAGAGAGATGCGGCAGTTCGACATTCAATGTCGCATATTTGTCGACCGCGCCATTGAGCAAAGTATCGCCATGCTCTTTCGGGCGATCTTTCATCTGGTCGAGTTTCTTGTATTCGTCGACCGGATCGTCGTTCCAGTTGCGGAGCACGAATTGCGGCCACACTTTTTCAAATCCGCCCTGCGGCTGGAGCGCCTGCTCAACGGCCTTCAGACTGGCCACACCCTCGGTATTTGCCCAGATCTGTCCGACGATGTTCGTCTGTCCTTTCACGCGTGCGAGAAAGAACGGCAGCAGATACGCGCCGTACCAATGCGGGTCGTGGCGGAGGTTGAGAGGTTCTTCCGGAGCCTGGAGGAAGTGCTTGGCGGCCCAATGCTCGTTGTGCGGCGACGTGGAACCGGGATAGACGTAGTCTTTCACCCATTCCGCCGTCGACTCCATCAGCCAGCGGTATTCGCCCTCTCCGGTGCAGTCGCCGCCGCGCACTTTCACGTTGAACGCGTACTGAAAGGAATGCATCAGCTCGTGTGCGAGCTCTTCGCGCGGCTTCGCTTTGTTGAACTGGATGTACGTCCACGCGGCGCCATGGCATCCTTCGCCGAAGCGTCCCGTCGTGATGCTGCGGGGAATGTCGACCAGAGCGATGTCCAGCCTCGAGTCGCCGCCGAGGGAGCTTCCGAGCCATCCGTCGCCGTCGTCCGGCAGCGGCTCGCGTCCCATCAATGCCTTCAGCTTCGGCCAGATTCGCTGGTCGATCTCGAACGCGAAATCCTTCGCCGTTGCCTCGGCCTGCACATCGCTGCCGTAGTACCAGATTTTCACTTTGCCGTTGGCGGTCGGAACGAATTCCCAGTCGAAGCTGAGCGGGCAATCGGTACACGGCCGTTCGATGCCGAAGCCGAAGGTGGTGAGGCCGTTCGTTTCGTACAAATGCGTCTTCGCCTGCTGCCGCAGCTCCCACCAGCTGTTCTGATGAAAGGGAGGAATGAGGAACGGAGCGACCTGCTGCTGCACATCAACCGGCAGCGTTGCGTATTTTCCCGCCACCTCGGACATGAACGTCGAGTCGGTCATGTCGCTGTCGTCGCCGCTCATCTCCTGCGGCAGCCGCGGATCGTCGTAGATCGCGAACACCTTGTAGAGCATCGCCTGATCGGACGAGATCCGACCCTCGGACGCTGCGCGATCGATGAGGTCGAACGTCGTGACCTGAGGCGTCGGGGCCGATCGGATCGTGCGCCGACGCCCTTGCGCGGCCGCACTGCCGGAGCCGACGAGCAGAATGAGTCCGAGGATCACGGTGAATGTGCGAGAAAACGAGAGCAATCTGAACCTCCCATGTGAAACGAGTGGCGCGCATCATCGCGGTGGGCGCTTACGACCCGCTTACGAGAAGGCTCTCGAGGGGAAAGTGCACTTCGAGAGCCTTCTCCCCTCGTGAGGGGAGAAGGTGCCGAAGGCGGATGAGGGGTTGTTCTCGCGCTGAGCACTCCCATTGTGTTCTGCTACGCCCCTCGGAGAACGCGATGAAGAGACTGATCCTCTTGGTGGTATTGGCCCTGACGTTGCCCGCTGCCGCGCAGGAAACGAAGATCAAGTGGTTCGGACATGCCGCCTTTTCCATCACGACTCCGAACGGAAAGGTTCTGCTGATCGATCCGTGGATCAGGAACCCGGTGAATCCTGACGCGCAAGGCGGCAAGGATGCTTTGGCGAGCATCGCGAAGGCCGATTACATCCTGCTCACCCATGGACATCGCGATCACCTCGGCGATGCAGTCGAGATCGCGCAAAAGACGGGGGCAGTGCTGATCTGCAATCCGGAGCTGGCCGCGAATTTGGTGAAGCTCGTCGGCTTCCCGAAAGAGCAGGCGCAGACCGACGCGATCATGGGCATCGGCGGCGAGATCGAAATCGCCGGCGGCGAAGTGACGGTCGCCATGACCTCGGCCGTGCATTCGAGCAGCGTCTTCAATCCCAACGCGGGTGCCAACGAGCCCGAACGGGCCTATGGCGGCAATCCCGCCGGCTTCGTGGTGATCGTCAAGAACGGACCGACGATCTACCACTCCGGCGATACCGCGTATTTCAAGGACATGGAGACGATCGGCGAGACTTACGCGATCGACCTCGCGCTGCTCAACATCGGCGGGCATTACGGCATGGAGCCGAAGATGGCGGCGAAAGCCGCGCAATCGGTGCGCGCAAAACTCGCCGTGCCGCATCACTTCGCCACGTCCCCGGGAATGACGCAAACCGCGGATGGCTTCGCCGCTGCGCTGAAGAAGTTGAAGATCAACTTCCACGAGATGAAGCCCGGCGAGACCCTCACGTTCCGCGGAACGCGGCCGGTGTTATCGACCAAATCGAAGTAACGCGGTCCCCCTTTTTGGCACGCTCGGCAGGATCGTGCAAAACATGGGAAGGATCGGTCAACGACTCCAGGCGCCGTGGCTTTATGTTCCTTGCCGATGAACGGAGGAACATCCATGAAGCATATTTCGATCGGCGGACTCGACGTCTCCCGTATAGGACTCGGCGCTATGTCGATGTCCGGTTACTACAACATCGGCGCGGGCAGCGACGCCGAATCCATCCGCACCATTCACCGCGCTCTCGACCTGGGTGTCACGCACATCGACACTGCCGAGATCTATGGTCCTTACAGCAACGAGGAACTGGTCGGCCGGGCCATCAAGGAACGCCGCGACCAGGTCGTGCTGGCGACGAAGTTCGGCATCGTCTCGCACTTCGGCGGCGGCCCCGGCGTCATCGACAGCAGTCCGGCCAACGTGCGCGCCGCGGTCGAGGGCTCGCTGAAGCGGCTCGGCACCGACCACATCGATCTGTACTACCAGCACCGCGTCGACCCGAAAACGCCCATTGAAGATACTGTCGGCGCTCTGGCCACAATGGTCGCCGAGGGCAAGGTCCGATTCATTGGTCTGTCCGAGGCGGGCCCGGACACGATCCGGCGCGCTCACGCGGTGCATCCGGTCGCCGCGCTGCAGACTGAATACTCGCTGTGGACGCGTGACCCCGAAGCCGAATTGCTGCCGCTCCTGCGCGAGCTGGGCATCGGCTTCGTCCCTTACTCGCCGCTCGGCCACGGTTTTCTTACCGGCACGATCCGCTCGAACGACGAGCTGTCCGCCGACGACTGGCGCAAGACCAACCCTCGCTTCACCGGAGAGAATCTCCGGCGCAACCTGCGCATCGTCGACGAAGTCAGGGCAATTGCCGCCGAGGCGCGTGCGACACTGGCGCAGGTGGCTCTGGCCTGGCTGCTCGCGCAGGGCGACGACATCGCGCCGATTCCCGGCACGAAGCGGGTCGCGCGTGTCGAGGAGAACATCGCCGCCGACCGCGTCGAGCTGAGCGCCGCGCAGATCGAGCGGTTGAACAACCTCACGCCGGCCGCCGGCGAGCGCCACGACGAAGGCAACATGGCCGTCATCGAGAGAGCGGATCACGTCGCCGTGTGAGAGAGTCGAAAGAGAAACCGACGAGAGCATCATGACCGAAGCAAAGTCCTCCGACACTGCGACGCTGGCGAAGTTGATCGGCGCTCTGGCCCCATACGATGGAACCGTCGAGCTCCGCATCCCCGGCGTGCACGTCGCCCGGGTGTCGCGGACGAACCAGGAGTCGATGCATTACGTGCAGCGATCGTCGTTGTGCATCGTTGCGCAGGGCGCAAAGATCGTGATGATCGGCGACGACACCTACGGTTATGAAGCGGGGCAGATGGCGGTGTACTCGATCGATGTCCCCATGGCCGGTCGGGTCACGCGGGCCAGTTCCTCGGAGCCGTTCCTGCTGCTCATGGTCGATCTGGATGCGGAGAAGATCGCCGAGCTGGCTCTGAAAGTGTTTCAGCACGGCCTGCCGCAGCCGCGAGACACTCGTTCGCTGTATGTCGGGGACGCCGGCGCGCACGTAATAGACGCGGCGACGAGGTTGCTCGAGCTGATGGCGCAGCCGGTGGATGCCGAGCTCCTCGCGCCGCTCGTGCGCGACGAGATTCTGATCCGGGTGCTCCGCAGTCCCATGGGGAGCCGAGTCGCAAGGATCGGTCAGGCTGGTTCGAGCGTGCAGCGAATCGCGAAAGCCGTGTCGTGGCTGCGGGCCCATTTCGACCAGCCCTTGGACATCGAAGAGCTGGCGACTCTGGTGAACATGAGCGTCACGACGTTTCATCGGCAATTCAAAACGGTCACCGGGATGAGCCCGCTCCAGTACCAGAAAACGCTCCGGCTGCAGGAAGCGCGACGGTTGATGTTGACGTCGATGCTCGATGCGGGCAGCGCGGGCCGCCGCGTCGGCTACGGGAGTGCGTCCCAGTTCAGCCGCGAATACGTCCGCTTCTTCGGGAGCGCGCCGATGAAAGACGTCAACCGCATTCGCGAAGAGGGTCTCGGCGATCGACGACAGTGGTGATCACTGCGGCGACCTCACAACAACCTCTCCATCTCCGCGGCCGGAAGGGGACGGCTGAAGTAGTAGCCCTGGAGCAGGTCGCAACCGAAGTCTTGCAGCATGTGCACTTGTTCTTCGGACTCCACGCCTTCGGCGGTGGCGCAGAGGCCGAGGGTGTGAGCGAGGCCGATGATGGCGCGGACGATGGCCGCATCGGTCGCGTCGGTCAGGATGTCATTGATGAACACCTTGTCGATCTTGATCGTGTTGATCGGAAACTGACGAAGATAGATCAGCGAGGACTGGCCGACGCCGAAGTCGTCGATGGCGATGGCGATGTTGCGCTGCCGCAGATCGCGCAGCAGACCCATGGTGAAATCGGCGTTCTGCATGGCCACGCTCTCCGTCACTTCGAACTCCAGTCGCGAGGGATCGAAAGAGGTCTCGGTGAGGATGGAATCGATGGTGTGGAGCAGGGTCATCTCCTGGAACTGGCGCACGGAGAGATTCACCGAGAGTCGCAGATCGCGTTTGTGATCGGTCCAGCGCTGCACGTCGAGGCAGGCCGTTCGCAGGACGAACTCGCCGATCGGGACGATCAGCCGCGTCTCTTCGGCCAACGGAATGAACTCATCGGGACCCACCATGCCGCGCTGAGGATGGTTCCAGCGGCACAAGGCCTCGACGGCCACGATTTTCAAATCGCTGCTGCGCAGAATGGGCTGGTACCAGGAGAGCAGTTGTGAGGCTTCGATGGCCTGGTGAAGCTCCTGCTCCCTCATCAGGCGGTCGCGAAAGCGCCCGCTCATCGATTCGTCGAAGAGCTGAATGTTGTCGTGTCCGATCTCCTTGGCTCGATTCAGCGCGGTCTCCGAGCTGCGCAGCAGGGTGTCGCCGTCATGGCCATCACGCGGGAAGATGCTGATGCCGACGCAGCTCGTCACGTGCACCGAGCTCGTGCCGGCGTCGAAGCGATCCCGGAAGATCTCCCGGACTTTTCTCGCGATCGTGTAGGCCTGCTGCTCGTTTTTCAGATCCTGCACGATGATGACGAACTCGTCGCCGCCGATCCGGGCGATCGTATCGTTGGTGCGCAGAGTCATTTTCAGCCGCGCCGCCGCTTCACGAATGACGATGTCGCCGAAGGAGTGTCCGAAGTTGTCGTTCACGAACTTGAAGTCGTCGAGATCGATCGCGATCACCGCCAGGCGGGTGTCCAGGCGCTGCGCATGAGCAATGGCCTGGTCGAGGCGGTCGTTGAAGAGAACGCGGTTGGGCAGGTCGGTCAGATCGTCGTGCAATGCCTGATAGCGGATGCGCTCTTCGGCGCGATGCCGTTCGGTGATGTCGCGGAGATAGACGATGAAGTGCGTCTGCTGGCCGCTCGAGTCATAGACCGCCGAGCAGTTCAGATACACCCAGACCACGCCGCCTCCCTTGGGCACGAGACGGAGCTCGATGTCGAGAGACTTGACCTCTCGCCGCACGATGCGCTGGCGATGCACGCGGTCATCTTCGAGGTCGTCGGGGTGAATCACCTCCTCGACATCCATCGATAAGAGCTCCTGTTCGGTGTATCCGAGGAGCTTGCAGAGCGATTGCGGAACTCTGCTGAAGTAACCGTCCATGGTGACCAGGGTCACCATCACCAGCGAAAACTGCTCGGTGCGAGCCAGCCGCTCGCTCAGTTCGCGCAGCTCGTCTTCCTTGTCGTGGACCTCCGCCCGCGCAGCCTCGGCGATGCGCCGGGCTTCGCGCAGCTCCGTGACGTCGCGGCAGACACCGACCAGACGCCGTTGCGCCGGGATGAAGTGGCCGCGCGTTTCGAGCATGCGAATCGTGCCATCGGGACGAACGATCCTCTCTTCCATCTGGAAGGGCTGACCCTGTTCCACGGAGCGGCGAACGGCAGCGTCGACCGTGCTGCGATCGTCGGGATGAATGCGCTCGAGAAACGCGGCGTACGTGGCTTCGAACTCGCGCGGCTTCAGGCCGTAAATACGATAGAGCTCATCCGACCAGCGCACCACGTCGGTCTCGGTCTCCCATTCGAAACTTCCGACGTGCGCGATCTCCTGGGCGTCGGCGAGCTGCCGCTCGCTTTTCATGAGCAGGTTTTCGGCGCGCTTCCGTTCCGTGACATCGACGGCGACGACGAGTCGAGCACGGCGCCCGTCGTAGTCCGTCTCCTGAATACTCACTTCGACACGAAGCACGCTGCCGTCTTTACGCCGGTGCGTTCCTCCGTCGACGAACGTGGAAGGTGTGATTCGGTCGAGGGTGTCCCGATCGGCCGCCGACGGAACGAGAGTCTCGATCGTCGTTCCGAGAAGCTCATCGCGCGACCATTGATAGGTCGTCGTGGTGGCATCGTTGACGGCAAGGAAGCGGCCTGTGGCGGGATCGTGGACCCAGAGAGGGAGCGCAGTGATCTTGAACAGCTCGCGATGAACCGTTTCACCTTTCGACACCGTTCTCTCCGGACGAAGAAGACTATACGCCTTCACGTCGCGGGGAGAAGGCTCTCGACGCACACTTCCCCTCGAGAGCCTTCTCCCCGCGTGAGGGGAGAAGGTGCCGAAGTCGGATGAGGGGTTGTTTCTCGGGCTCGCGCACAAATTCTCAGTACCCCACCAATAACCGGGCACATCGGCCGTCTCCACACAAGAGTCGAAACCCATGTGCCTCAACGTTTGCCGCGCCCGCCCTCCGTGATGCCTGCCGTGCTGCCGTCGCCATTCTCACGTACACAGACTTTCGAAAGGATTCTTGGAGAAACTATGCATAAGCTGTCAACACCACTGTTCATGAAGATCGCGATCGTCATCGTCGTGGCCGTTCTCGTTCACGGGCCATCGGCATACGCCTGCACGATCCAGGGCTGCATCCCGCAGGCTCAATGCGAGGCGCTGGTCAAGGACTTCTCGTTCCTTCAGGGTTGTACGGCCTGGAAGGCCGTCAACGGCGCGACGAAAACGACGTCGGGCGGAGGGTATGCCCTCCTCAACCCGACGACAGGAGCGGTCTACCAGGACATCGTCGTGCCCACCGGCTACGACTTCGCGGAAATGTCGGTCTGGCTCGGCGGCGTCACCGGAACGCCGGGAACGGAGTTCTACCGGCTGGTGATCACCACGCCTCAATCGGCCCCGCTGGAATACGTGGACGTCTTCTGGCCCGGCGACAACCCGAGCGGGCAGTACAACTACAACGTCGGGTATTACGCCGGGCAGACGATCCGCGTGAGAATCTCGCGGATCCAGGGCACGGCGCCGGGCGACACGGTCCTGAAGGTGGATGCTGTGGAGATGTGGGCCGAAAACAATTAGAACAACCAGCAACCTGTCCGGACCGCAGCTTCGGCGGTCCGGATAGGTTGCTCACGACAATTGGCGTCACACACGGTGCGGCTCACGCCTCGACGACCGTGCCCAGCAGGTTGGTCTCGTCACCCTCGCCGTGCACGAGGCTCGCGTTCACGATGCCTAGCATGGACGTTCCGTCTTTGCGTTTCAGCGCGACGCGGATGTTGAGCATCACGCGGTTCTGCTGCAAGAGTTGAACGACTTCCTCACGCGTGGATCGATCGTGGTAGAGGTCCCAGGCCGGATGCGCGAGGAGGTCGGCGCGCGAGTCGTAGCCGAGGAACTGGACCAGTGCGTCGTTGCAGTCCAGGATGCGGCCGTCGAGCGTGGAGCGGAAGACGCCGGCGACGTTCTGGTCGAACAGCAATCGGTAGCGCGCTTCCGACGCCTCGAGCTCGCGGAACGTGCGCGCCTGCGTCAGACCGCCCGAGGCCATTCCGGCGAGAAGCTGCAACGCGTACAGGTCGAGATCGCCGAACGCATTCGGGCTCATCGAAAACGTTTTGAGTGCGCCGACGGCGACGTCGCCCTCGACCAGCGGAGCGATCAGCATTGAGCGGATCCCGATCCTGCGGCAGGCCTCGCCGTCGACGCGCGGATCGTGTTCGGTGTCATCGCATCGCATGATCGACCTCTCGGTGACCGCGAGCCCGGAGAGGCTTTTCGCGAACGGGAGTCTCAGTCCGAGGTGCTTTCGCGCAACGCCTGATGCGGCGCGGTAGACGAGCTGGTCTCCGTCGACGATCTCGATCACCGCCCCACTCCCGCTCGTGACCTCGGGTGTGCGATCGACGACGAGCGCCATGACTTTCTCGAGATCGGTGATTGCGGCGAGGACTTCGTGCTGCGTCTGCACCACGGCAGACAGACGTCCGGCAAGCTCCAACGATGACGCCATGGCTGACCCTCCGATGGTCGTCAATCTTGAGCAGAGACGCGCGAGAGTCAAGTGCGGCGAGCTTCACCTCATTCGGCGTGCGCCGAGGCGAGGCGATCGCTCGTATCCCGTCGCTCGAAATCTCTCATGGTCGGCGCGCACTTCTCGAAGTGAATCAGGAGCATCGAGGAGACGAACGGCCAGTCACCTCGCGTCGTGACGACTGCAGCGCAGAACGGGCATTGCACGGTGGGCTCGGGTGTGGCGGCCATGGGACGCTCTCCTGAATTCGATTTACGCCCTGGCCGCGGCTGAGTTGCGTCACGCACCATACGAAACTGCAAACAGATGTGGAGTGCGGCAACGGCGTACTCCCCCCGCGGCAGCTGCGCTGCCGCAAATGGAAAGCGGCAGCTGGAGTCGTTCGAGGGGATACGGCAGCGCGAGTACTCCGCTGCCGCACTCCACATCAGATTCAGTGGCGTACGGTGCGCCGTCGCGACCGCGGCACGTCGGCGGTGAGCTGGAACGCCGTGAGGCTGGTTGCGTGTCCGTCGAACTTCGCGCCGAATGCGTAGATGCGGAGCTCGATCGGCGTGGCGATCGCGGAGAACGCCGTGGTGCTCGGAAGCGTCACGACGTATTCGTGCTCGTCCTTGTCGAACGCATCGACGGCGTTGCTGACATAGAGCTCGTTCGAATCGATGAACACCGCGTAGGCCCGCGGCGAGTGATCGCCGACGCGTCGGATGCGGAATCGGAATTCCGCGCCGCGGAGGTCGAGCGGTCCCGACGCGGGAGTGATGGTCGCGGTGAGGTACTCGCGATCGGCGATCGCGCCGGCCAGCGTCGAGCCGGGATCGCTTTGCGTGCCGCTCACGCTGAAGAAGAACGCGTCGTTGCCGTTCTGCGGCACGATTCCCGAGCCGATGGACCAGCCGCTCCAGGTCACGTTCGGCGCGCGCGCGAAGGTCTGCGTCCATGGCCGGTGCTGCGCGGGATTCGTTCCGCGGAAATCGCTCTGCACCAGCGTGCCCGGTCCGCGGAATGTCTCGAGCGTGAAGATGCGCCACGCTGCATCGCCGTCCGCATCGTGTACGCGCGCGAAGATGAAGTTCTTTCCGCTGCCGGTCGGCGTGCCGGAGATGCGCAGATTCCCCGCGGTCGGCGCGGCGCCCACGGACAATCCGGGGTCGAGAAACGTTCCGATGACCGCGATCGTGCGGGCGCCGTTGCCGCCGGTCGTGATGATGTCCTGCGCGTACGACTGTCCATAGATCCCCACCGGCAATGACGCGGACGTCGCGATCGACGGCACGGCGCCGAGCGGCGCATCGATGTGCCGGATCGTGTTCGTGTGCGTCGTGAAGTGCTCGCGCATCAACGCGTACTTCGCCGAGGCGGCGGGATCGGCGTCGAGCGTTTCGAGATGTCCCCACTGACCGAAGCGGCCCCACGTGCTGGTGTCCGTGTACGGCGTGTGCGTCCAGAGGCCCTTGCTCTTCGCGATCTCGAGGTGGATGCGGTAGACGTCGGCGATTCGCGGATCGCGATTCATCGCCTCGATGAACGTCGTGACGTGATCGTCGGTCGGCACTCCCGCGCCGTTCCGCGCGTCCTGGTCGATGTTGTCGGTGAAGAGCGATGGCCCGCCTTCATACGCGATGATCGGCAGCGAGTAGCCGAGCGTGGATTGCGGGAGGTCGCGTAAGGACGCGGAGAAACCTCCGCCGATGGCGGTGGCATCGGGTCCCGCGCCAGTCGTTGCGTCGCCGGCGAGGATGCGGCGCGTCCACTCCCGGAACGTCGTCGTTCGATCGTTCACGAAAGTCTGGCTCGTCCAGTAGGCGTCGTTGAACAGCTTGCCCGTCGTGAAGCCCGCGTCGTCGACATAGTCCTGAATGCCGTTGCCGAAGTAGGTCGTGACGGCGAGGACGTCCGGGCGCACGGATGGTGTCAGTCCGCTTCCGTACGTGCCCATTTCCCGAAGGAACGATTCCGAGTAGGTCGTGTTGGCGGTGAAGATCGCGGCAACGCGGACGAGCCGCGACGTGCCGCCGAACACGGTCTGAAAGATTCTCCACGCGTCGCTGAATTTGCGAGCTGTGAATCGCGCACGTCCTGCGAAATCGTTCTGATTCGCGGCCAGGCCCGCGGCGACGGCCTGGTCCTGCGCCCAGTTTCCCTGCGGAAAGGCGAAGCCGTTCGACCAGATCTCGTTCGAGAACTCGACGTAGACCTTCAAGTTCGCGTTGAGCGGCGGGAACTCCGCATTCGGATTCGCGCTCGTGTAAGGCTCCGAGCCATTGCTGCCGAAGCGAATCAGTTGCGCGAGCTTGGTGATGTACTCGTCGGTCGCGAGATGCGGGATGTTGATCCACATGTTCCGGCCGGTGGCGTTGCAGAGCGCGACCATGTGCTCGTACGCCGCGCCGGTCTCTCGATTCGGATCGGAGCCCTCGGCCGGCGCGCGCGCCGTGATGATGCCGTTCATGAAGATGTGCGCGGGCTTGCGGCGATCGCTCCAGTTCTGCTGCGAGCTGGCGTTCGTCGCACCCCAGTCCATGAAGCGGAGGAAGCCCCAGTCGGCGTCGGCGATGCGCTCGAGGAACTGGGGATGAAAGAGTTGTCCCTCGAGTGAGTTCAGCCACACCTTCAGATCGGTGATCGGCGTTTGAATGGCGTGAACTTCGAGCGTGCGCAGTGGATCAGTACAGAGATAAACGCGGCGGCCGTTGTCGATCAGCCCGGTCTGTCCTCCGTTCGACTCCGCGGCGTTGAACGCGCAGTTCGCGAGACGGACGTCGGCGTTGCCCCGCCAGGTCACGACGATCCGTCCCTTGGCCAACGTGCCTCGCGACGGCCACGCGGCCGGCCGGTAAGCGGTCTCGATGTTCAAGCCGAACAGGACCGCGCGGAGTTTTTGATTCGGCTCGAGGAACTGCGGATAGCCGTTGACGAATTGCATTGGCCGCACGTTGAAGTCGACCGGAGTGCCATGCTCAAAGCCGGTGAACGCGTACCACTCGCCGCCCTGGTACAAAGCGTTGGCGAAGTACGGAGCGTTGTAATAGGCGACGTGGCTGGGGTGATATCCGACCGGGCGGAGGATCGCCGTGTCGATCTGCGCCGCGGCATGGACCGCGGCCCATAGCGCAAGACAAAGCGCGGTCGCTTTCATGGGGACCGCATCGTAGCAGCGGAGCTTGATCTAGGAGTGCGATGGCGAGGCTGGATGGGCGGTGGGAAGCCACCGCTTTGGTAGCGTGCGCCGTACCAGAGCGGTGGCTCCCTGCCGCCCACGCCTCCGCGCCACCGCACTCCTAGACCGGCGCTCCGATCATCACTTGATCTGTCCGCGGATCTCGCCTCCCGGATGTTTGTCCGTGTGCACGTTCACGTACGTCACACCGGAGCGCAGCGCGTGCAGCACTTCCGCGAACTCCGCGGCGGCGATGCCCTGACCCGCCGGTCCGAGGATGTCCGCGGCAGTCACGGTGCCGCTGAACGAGCCGGCTGTCGGCGTGCACGCGGGGCGTCCTCCGCCTCCGCAGAGGAAGAAGCTCACGCCGCCGTTGACGGACGTTTGTCCGAGGTGCACGTGCGATGCGGTCGTGGTCGTGCCTTCGAGACCTTCGTACTCGAGCTCGAAGTCGATCGCGTTCTCATTGACGATGCGCAGGCGCAGCTCGCCGCTGCCCGTGCTCGAGATCGCCGGAACTTCGTGGAAACCGTCGAGGCTGGCCTTGAGAGAGCTCTTGTTTCGGTGATCGGCATTCGCGAGCGTAGTGACACAGACGATTGCGAAGAGATAGACGATGCGTTTCATGTCCGACAATGTGGGATCGTGCTCGCGAAGTACACATCGGTCGGATTGGAAATGAGGCGTCAGTGTTTGTGAAGATGGGGCTGTCTACGGCCGCAGATTGTTCTCGATCACATACCGGATCAGGTCGGCGTTCGTGCTCATGGTCATCTTCTCGAGCACGCGCGCTCGATACGTTCCCACGCTCTTCACGCTGAGCGACAGCATCGCCGCGATCTCTTTGAGACTCTTCCCCGCGCCGATGAACTGCAGCACCTCGAGCTCGCGCTCGGAGAGCGTGTGGTGCGGCTTTTCCGCCGTGCCCGGCGATGCGTACGCGAACGCGATCTTCTCCGCGAGCGCGGGTGTCATGTAGCGGCCGCCGCGCATGACCTTCTGCAGCGCCGCGACGAGCTCCTCCGGCGCGCTCTCCTTCGTCACGTAGCCCGACGCGCCGATGCGCAACGCGCGGACGGCGTATTCGTCGTCGGCGTGCATGCTCAGCACGATCACCGGGAGATCGGGTTGCTCGCGCTTGAGGTCCGTCAGCACCTGCAGACCGCTGCGGTCGGGGAGGGAGAGATCGAGCAGCACCAGGTCCCAGCGCGACTCGCGCGCGAGCTGCATGGCCGTCTCCGCGGTCGCGGCTTCGCCGATTTTCACCTGCCGGTCGTACTGCACCAGGATCTGCTTCACGCCTTGTCTGAAGATGGCGTGGTCGTCAACGCACAGGACTCGCACGATTCGGATCGTCCTTTCCTAAAGGGAGCGTCGCCTTCACGATCGTTCCTTCGCCGGGTCGCGCCTCGATCGATACCATTCCGCCGAGCAACTCGGCGCGTTCGCGCATTCCCAGCAGTCCCAGCGATCGCGAGCTGGCGATCTGTTCACGGCTCATGCCTTTGCCATTGTCTCTGATCTCGAGCACGGCCGCGCCATCGACGATCGACAGCGACACTTCGACCTCCGACGCCTCCGCGTGACGGATGACGTTCGCCAGCGCTTCCTGCGCGATGCGATACAGCGTCACTCCGGTGAGCATGTCGAGCTCCGGCTCCTCGGAAACGGTCAGCGTGGTTTGAATCCCGCTGTTCTCGCGCAGGCGACGGAGCTGTTGTTCGAGCGCCGCCGTGACGCCGAGGTCGTCGAGGACCGCGGGACGGAGATCGGTGGCGATGCGGCGCACGAGCTCGACGGTCTCGTCGATCGCACGCGAGATCGGAACGAGCGGATCCACGACGGGAGGATGACGTCTGCCGAGCTGCTGCAGGTCGATCTTCATCGCCGTCAGCGCCTGCCCCAGCTCGTCGTGGACTTCGCGCGCGATGCGCACGCGCTCCTGTTCCTGAATCGACAGCATGCGTTTCGACAACTGGCGCAGCGACGCGTCGCGCTCCGCGACGCGCGCGGCCATGTCGTTGAACGACGTCGCCAGTTGCCCGATCTCATCTTCCCGTCCCTCGGCGACGCGATGTCCGAGGTCGCCCGCGGCGATGCGCTGCGCGCCGGCGGCGACGTCGCGTAGCGGGCGAGTGAGCACGTTGCTGATCAGGATGACCGCGAGCAATCCCGCCGCGAGGATGAATGCGCTGAGCGCGCCGATGGCTACGCGCATTTCCATGACTTCGCGATTGAGACGAGCCAGCGACATGCCGATGTACAGCCGCGCGAGCTCGCTTCCCTGCTCGTTGATCGGAAGCATCGTTTCGTAGAGCGAGCGGTCGCGCGAGACGCCGCCGCCGCGCGTGCGTCGCGCCAGCGCCTCGGGTGTCGCGCGCTGAGGATGAAACTGCGCGAGCCGCGCGCCCGCGGGATCGGTGACGACGACGTACGCGACGTCCTTGTCTCTCCGCGTTCCGCTGAGCGCTTCCTCGAGGGCTGCGCGATCTTTGAAGTAAATCGACGGATGAATGGTGAACGCCGTCAGCTCCGCGAGCGTGTCGGCCTTGTGTCCGATGAGCGCGATCGCCTCGTCTTCGAGTTTCTGAGGGAGGTAGATGGAGACCGCCGCGGCGATGACGAGGATCAGTGCGCCCATCGCCAGCGCAACGCGCGCGCGGAACGAGAGCGGTTTCATGGCGTCACCGCGATGACTTTGACGTCGTCGCCGGTCGGCGTGCCGGCATCGATGTAGCCGATCGCCCCGCGATTGTTCTTCACGAGCTCGAGCACGGCTGCATCGGACTCGAGCTCGTCGGGAGGAACGCCGCGTCCCGCGAAGATCACGCGATGCCAGTAGCGCGTGACGTAGGCGAGGCTCTTCCCGTGGATCGCGCGCGAGAAATCCTCGCGCACGCGCGACTTCGGCGGCTCGACCGGACGCACGTCCGTCCCGTCGGGCCAGCGTCGCGTTCTGCGCATGAACAACGCGGAGAGTTGCGCGCGACTCAGCGAGGAGACGGGATTCGAGCGATGGACGACAACCTGGAAGCGGACCTCCGCCCGGGCTGGCGGAAGATCGGCAGCCGACAGAAGAATCATCGCGACGATAGCGAGGTGAGCCAGCATTCGGCGACGCCGCGATCAGGGTACTAGAAACTGGCGACGACGCTGGCGATCCAATAGCGCGTCTTCGAGGGGCGGGCATAGAGGTTTCTCGGCACGTCGTCGCGCAGCAGGCCCTCGTTCGTGTGGCCCTCGACCTTCAGGAGAAGCGAGGGATGGATGGCGTAGTTCACCGCCAGGCCGAGGTCGTCGCTGATCGGCGCTTTCAAGGTGTGTCCGTAGATCGGCACCTGGATCCGCGCGACGGTTCCGCGGGCATGCACGCTGATGCGCGGCGTCACGTCGAATCCGACCTGGCCATACCAGGCGCGGTACCGGCCGTACGTTCCGAGGTTGCCGCTGAAGACTTCCGTGGCGAGGCGCCAGCGATCGAAGTCCGCATCGATGGATGCGTGCAGTGCCAGATAGTCGGTCTCGTTTCCGGCCGTGCGCTCGACGTCGCAGCGATAGACGCCGCCGCCCACGCGCACGCCGGACCACGGAGTGTTGGCCCAGATCTGACCGCCCCACGCATTTTTCGCATCGGCGCGTTCTTCGCGCTCCCATTGGTCCAGCACCCACTGGCCGAAGTACCCGTCGATGTCGAAGCTCCACCCACCGGGCTTGCCGAGCGAGACGGAGGTGAGAACGCCCTCGACGGTCTTGCTCGTGTAGTGCCGGTCGTAGAACTCGTGAGGCGGCCGGAAAAAAGGAGAGGTGGTCGCCGCGCCGCCGGCCTCGTTGAAGATGCCGAGGGGCAACGGGACGCGGCCGGCCTTGAGGCTCAGCCGATCGGAGAAGTTGTGCTGGTAGAAGGCCCAGTCGAGTTGTACGTCTTCATCGCGGCGGAGCTCTCCGAGACGCTCGTGGCGGAACTGCACGACGACGCTGTTCTTGCGATCCTGGTCGTAGCGGAACTGCAGCGCGAGATCGCGGTAGTCGGTCGTGCCGTTGGTGGGGATGCCGAAGATCTGATGATCTTCGCTGACGGCGTAGGCCTGGTTGACGTATCCGTGGAACGAGACTTTGGACAGCCACCCGGGAACGGGCTCGGCTTGCGCTCCGATCGCGAGCAGGCTTGTCAACACAACGGCGAGTCTCATCCGAGATACATGCTACCGCCGGGATGGGGTCAGCGCACGGCCCGGCGCGCGGGACTGACGCGCGGCTTCGCGAGTTCCTACATGTGGCGTGCGTCGGGGGGCCGGCGCCCTCGCCGGCCGTTCCACCGGCCCCCGGCCGGTGGCCGCCGAGGCGGCGGCGGTACGGCCGGCGAGGCGCCGGCCCCCCAATTCCTTCACGACAACCGCGCGAAGCGGCGATTGGATTCGGGCAGGTCCACGCCGTACGCGAAATACGCGGCGACGCCGAAGGCGAGCGCGATTGCAACGCTGGGCCACGAGAGGCTACTGATCGCCGGCGCGGGTGCGGACGGCAACGAAGTCAGCACCGCTCCCGCAACAACTCCGGCGATCGACATCCACTGATACAACCGCAGTCCCGCGAGCACGCGCGTCTGCGGCTCGCCGCGGTAGTGCTCTTCGACGAAGCGCGCGAGACTGGACAGGATGAAAAATGCGCCGGCGATGAATGCGACAGGTGCGCCGGCGATCCACAGGCGAACGAGCAACGCACCGATGAAGAGACCGGCAACGATCGAGTACACCGCGGTCGCGTGCAGTTCGACGCCTCCGAGTCCCGCCATCTTCACGATGCGCGACTTCGGATGCGACACGCGCACGCCGATGCCGCTCGTCGGCCGTCCGTGGCAACAACCCTGGACGATGCAGCGCAGTCGGCCGATCGCCTGGACGAACGGCGCGGCGACGACGAACGCGGCGAGGAGACGCAAGCCTCCCCCGGTGACGGCGACCGCGGCGGCGCCGCCGAGGATCGAGCCGAAGTAGCCGTACGGCCGTAGCAGCGACGGGCTGCCTTCGACCCACTGCGCCCACAATGCCGCGCCGACGATCGCGGCCACGGCAACGAGAGCGATCGCGCCGCGATGCGTTTCTCCGACGAGCGCGGTGATGAATGCGATTCCGAATGCCACGGCGATCGCCGCGTACACGCCGTGATTGATGAAGCGCAGCGGGCCGACGCGCCGTTCGGCCCACGAATGAGCGAGCCACTCCGCTCCGCGCGCGATCGCGCGCCAAACGCGCTCGATGCGGAGAAACATCCAGCCGAGGAGCAATCCCGCGAGCACGTCCACGATCGCGTGCATGCCGGTCGTCACACAGCTCGCCGCGATCGCGAACACGATCGGCCAGTGCAGCACGCGCGTCCGCGGGAACGCGCGCGCGTAGACGTTCATCGTCAGCATCACCCAGATCACGTGAAACGCCGGCAGGTGCGTGTTCGGCGCGTGGAACGCGCGCTCCCACTCCAGCATCGGCGCGAACAGCGTCTGCGGTACGGGCTTCTTCGCGAAGAACGTCGGAACGACGAGGTAGCAGAGCGCCGATCCGGCCGTCGCGATCCACGCGCGGATCGTGAGCTCGCGCAGTTCGCGGCGGCTCTTCGCGACGAACGGCGCGAGGATTACGATCGGATAGGCGAGGAAGTAGATCGGCTCCGTCCAGCCGATCACGGGGATCCGCGCGTCCCATGCGGTCGCGACGCCGATCGCATCGCGCCACGGTCCGAGTCGGTTGATCGCTTCGTACACGAGGTACCACGGCAGCAGCGCGAGGAAGCACACGGAGACTCGATCGGAGAGATCGGGTGTCGCTTCCGTGGAATCGACGAGATGAAGGAGCGGACGCGCGCGCGCGCCGAAGAGCGCTTCCGTGCGCTCCGCTTCGCTGCCCCACACGAACGCGATACACGACGCCGCGAGCACCGGCGTCACGATCCAGATCCCGGCCGCGCTGCCGAAAGCCATCGACGCGCCGAACGCGATCAGAACGCTGCCGAGGTACAGCGGATGCGCGACGAGCGCGTAGATGCCGGACGTGACGAGTCTCCGCGGCGGATAGGGACTCATCGGCCAGCCGCCGCCCGTCACCCGCAACACGACGACGGCCGCGACGCAGATCAACGCACCTGCAACCGCGAGCACAACGCCTGCGAGCGGCGATCCGATCGTTGGCAACGCGACGCGCTTGTCGAGCGCGACCGCCCACGCTGCGAGCAGCAACGGCAGCACGATCGCGAAGAGCGCGCCATACGCGAGCTGTCCGAAGACGCGGGGCGCCGCGGACTCAATCGGCAGCGAATGTGAGGAGCTCATGCACGACCCATCCTTCATCGTTTGGACGATCGGGCGTCGTGATCGTCCCGCGGCTGCGCCACTTCGTTTCGATCGCCCCCATGAAAGCACTGCCGAGCACCCGTGGCAGCAGCGGCGCGATTGCGCGCAGCGGCTTCAGCGTGTTCGCAAGGTTGTCCTCGCGCAACACCGAGTGCTGCGCCATCGTCACGCGCGTTCCATCGGCGAGCCGCACTTCGTCGTCGTCGATGTGCACCGCGTCCGCAAGCGCGCCGTCGTGAACGGCGACCTGCAGCGGTTTCGCGCCGCTCCACTGAATCCACACCAGCGAAGTTTGCTCGCCGATCGCGCGTCCCCACCGCAGCTCCCGCATCGGCAAGCTCCAGGGCGCCACCGCCATCTCCAGCACTTCGGCATACCCGCGCCCGCGCAGCGTCCGTCCTTTCGGCAAATGCACGACCGCGTCGCCGGACGGCGCGACGCAGTGCCACACGACGCCGTCATGCAACTTCGCATCGACGCCGCGAACGCGCGGCGTCAACTCGAAGTCGACACCGAGGGAAGGTGCGGTCCAGCGAACCGCGCGCTCGTCGCGATGCGGCTCCGCGTCCGCGCGCACGCGATTGGTCGTCGTCGTCGTTTGTGAGCCGTCGTGAATCAGCGAGCTGACGAACGACACGTGCAACGAGCCCCAGCGCACGTCGCCCCAATATCCGATCCAGGCCGCGCCGTCCTCGGCGACGCAGTCGAGGTACCACTTGCGGATGGACCAGCGTGGACGGATGGCATCCATGATGCCACCAACATGAAACGCACGTGTGGAGTGCGGGCCGTCTCAAACATCGGACCGCCGCCGTCTCGGCGGCTGACGCGCACGCGTCTCGCGTGCGCCGCGTGCGGGCGAGACGCCCGCACGTCAGCCGGCGGGACGCCGGCGGTCCGAATCGGAAAGCGGCGGCGTTGCCGCCGCACTCCATAGCACTACCGCGACAACCAGCCGCCGTCGACCGTGAGCGTCGTCGCGTGTACGTACTCCGACGCGGGTGACGCGAGGAACACGACCGCGCCTGCGAGATCCTCCGGCGTGCCCCACCGCCCGGCGGGGATTCTTGCGAGGATGTCGCGGCTGCGCTGCGGGTCGTCGCGTAGTGCCTGCGTGTTGTCCGTGGCCATGTAGCCGGGGGCGATCGCGTTGACGTTGATGCCGAGGGGCGCGAGCTCGTTCGCGAGCGCGCGGGTGAGGCCGAGGATGCCGCTCTTCGCGGCGGTGTAGGCGACGACGCGGAGGCCGCCCTGAAACGAGAGCATCGACGCGATGTTGATGATGCGGCCTTTCGCTTTGCGCGCAACGAGGCGGCGCGCGAAGTCGCGCGAGAGCGCGAACACGGAGCGCAGGTTCACTTCGATCACGTCGTCCCAGTCTTCGTCGCTGTAGTCGACGAGGTCGGCGCGGCGGATGATGCCCGCGTTGTTGACGAGAATGTCGGCGTCGCCGGCGCGGTCGAGCAGCGACGCGACGGCGTTGCGGTCGCGAAGATCCGCGTCGCTGCTCGAAGTGCGGACGACGCGCGCGCCTGCCTGCTCGAGCGCGTCGGCCATCGCCGCGCCGAGGCCGCGCGAGGCGCCGGTCACGATCGCGGTGTGTCCGTCGAGACGGAAGAGATCGAGAATCATGCGGCGCGCTTGACGTCGTGGCCGAGGCGCCCCAGCTCGAGGCCGAGGTACTCGCGGGCGTTGAAGAACGACACATCCTGAGCGAGGCGCCCCAGCAGCTCGCGGTCATCCGGCACGAGACCGTTGCGGACGTCGTTGCCCAGAAGATTGCAGACCACGCGGCGGAAGTACTCGTGCCGCGAATACGAGAGGAAGCTGCGCGAGTCGGTGACCATCCCCACGAAGCGCGAGAAGAGGCCCATGTTCGAAAGCGCGCGGATCTGCACCTCCATCCCGTCCTTCTGATCGAGGAACCACCACGCCGATCCGTACTGCATCTTTCCCGGCACCGAGCCGTCCTGGAAGTTGCCGATCATCGTCGCGAACAACTCGTTGTCGCGCGGGTTGAGGTTGTAGAGGATCGTCTTTGCGAGATGGCTCGTCGTATCGAGGCGATCGAGAAAACGCGCCAGCGGGCGAGCCTGCTCGAAGTCTCCGACCGAGTCGAGTCCCGAGTCCGCGCCGAGCTTCCGCCGCATGCGCGAGTTCGTATTGCGCAGCGCGCCGAGGTGATATTGCTGGACCCAGCCCCGCGCGTGATCCATCAGCGCGAACAGATGCAGCAGCGCCGCCTTGTACCCGCGCGCCTCCTCGGCGCTCACGCTCTTGCGCGAGCGCACCTTCGCGAACGTGTTCGCGACCTCCGCGTCGCTGGCCGGGTCCGCGTACATCTGTTCGAGACCGTGATCGGACGCGCGGCATCCCGCGTCGTGGAACTGCGCGTGCCGGCGGTCGAGCGCGTCCATGAACTGCGTGAAGTTCACGATCGAAGTGTCGGACGCAGCCTGGAGACGATTGACCCACGCGTTGAATGCGTCGACGTCTTCGATCGCGAGCGCCGCGTCCGGACGCCACGTGGGGACGACGCGGGTATCGGGATCGCGCCGTAGTGCGAGCTTGTGATGATCGTCGAGCGCATCCGCGGGATCGTCGGTCGTGCAGACCACGGCGACATTGAACTGACGCAGCAGTCCTTGGGTCGACAGCTCGGGCTGACGCAGTTTCTCGTTGCAGCGGTCGTAGATCGTGCGCGCCGACGACGCGTTGAGCAGCGACGCGATCCCGAACGGTTTCTTCAGCTCGAGGTGCGTCCAGTGATAGAGCGGATTGCGCAGCGTCGCCGGCACCGTGCGCGCCCACGCTTCGAATTTCTCCCAGTCGTTCGCATCGCCCGTGCAGAAACGCTCGTCGACGCCGTTCGCGCGCATCGCGCGCCACTTGTAGTGATCGCCTTCGAGCCAGATCTCGGTGATGGAGCGGAATTGATGATCGATCGCGATCTGGGAGACCGGCAGGTGGCAGTGGTAGTCGATGATCGGGAGATCGGCGACGAAGCGGTGATAGAGCTCGCGCGCGACGTCGGTCTCGAGGAGGAAGTCGTCGTCGATGAAAGGTTTCATAACGAGTTGGCAGTTGGCAGTTGGCAGTTGACAGGAGAGGAAGCCGGCAGGTGTGCGTTCGTGTGCTCCTGCCAACTGTCAACTGCGAACTGCCAACTCGTACTCATGATGCGTTGCGAAGACGCACCGGCTCGAGGCGAGGTGCGAGCGTGTGAATTGCGGCGAGAGCGATCAGATAAACGAACCCGGCGATGGTGAACATCGTCGCATAGCTGCCCTGATTCTCGCGGAACCAGCCGGCACCGAGGTTCATGAAGAAGCCTCCCATCGCTCCTGCAAAACCACCGATGCCGACGACGGAACCGACGGCGGATTTCGGGAACATGTCCGACGTGATGGTGAAGATGTTCGCCGAGAAACCCTGATGCGATGCCGCGGCGACGGCCACGAGCCAGACGGCGATCCACGCGTTCTCGACGCGCGGCGCCATCGCGACGGGAAGAATCAGAAGCGCGCAGACGAGCATGGCCGTCTTGCGTGCCGCATTCGGTGACCACCCGCGTTTGAGCAGATTCGAGCTGAACCAGCCGCCGCCGACCGAGCCGACATCGGCAACCAGGTACACCGTGATCATCGGCAGGCCGATCTTCCGCAGATCGAAGCCGAACCGGTCGGCCATGAACAGCGGAAACCAGAAGAGGTAGAACCACCAGATCGCGTCGGTGAGGAACTTGCCCACGGCGAATGCCCAGGTCTGCCGGTGACGCAGCAGCTCAGGCCATTTGACGACGACCTGCGGCTCCGTCGGGTCGCTCTCGATGTGCGCGCGCTCTGCCGCGCCGAGACGCGGATGCTCCGCGGGCTTGCGATAGAGCGGCCACCAGAAGAAGACCCAGACGAGCCCCATGAGGCCGGTCACAGTGAACGCCGCGCGCCAGCCCCACGCGAGAGTGATCCACGGCACCATGAGCGGGGCGAGGATGGCGCCGACATTCGAGCCGGCGTTGAAGATCCCGGTCGCGAACGCTCGCTCTTTGCGAGGGAACCATTCCGCGACGGTCTTGATGGCGGCGGGGAAATTCCCCGACTCGCCGAGGCCGAGAGCGAAGCGGGCGATCGTAAAGCCCAATGCACTTCCCGCGAGTGCGTGTCCTGCGGCGGCGAGAGACCACGCGATGAGGAAGACCGCATATCCGATCCGCGTGCCGACGCGATCGATGAACCAGCCGGCAAAGAGAAAGCCGATGGCATACGCGAGTGTGAATGCGGCGCTGATCACGCCGTAGTCGCTGTCCGTCCAGCCGATCTCCGTCCGGAGCGTGGGAGCGAGCAGTCCCATGACGGCGCGATCGACGTAGTTGATCGTCGTTGCGAAGAAGAGGAGCGCGCAGACCGTCCAACGGACGTTTCCGCGCCTGGCGGCACCTTCCTGCGGGACAGCAGCGGTCACCGGCTCGGCGGTCATTTCAGGCCACTCCTCTCAACTTCTGCCACACGCGTCCCGCGGGGAACTCGTACGCGGCGAGCGACTCCGGTTTCATGGTGATGCTGTACCCCGGCCGCGACGGCGCGACATAGCGCGCGTCGCGGACGATGCACGGATCGACGAAGTGCTCGTGCAAGTGATCGACGTACTCGCAGACGCGGTTCTCGAGGCTGCCGCCGACGGCGATGTAGTCGAAGATCGAGAGGTGCTGCACGTATTCGCAGAGACCGACGCCGCCCGCGTGCGGGCAGACCGGCACGCCGAACTTCGCGGCCATCAGCAGCACGGACAGGACTTCGTTGACGCCGCCCATGCGGCAACTGTCGACCTGCAGGAATCGGATGGCCTTCGCCTGCAACATCTGCTTGAAGATGACGCGGTTCTGCACGACTTCGCCGGTGGCGACGCGGATCGGATCGATCGCGCGCTGGATCGCGGCGTGGCCGAGGACGTCGTCGGGACTGGTCGGCTCTTCGATCCAGTGAGGATCGAATTGCGCGAGCTCTTTGATCTGGAGGATTGCCTCATCGACGTCCCAGCACTGGTTCGCGTCCATCATCAGATGACGTTTGTTGCCGATCTCTTCGCGCATGAGCGCGGCGCGGCGAAGGTTGTCCTCGAGGTTCTGTCCCACTTTCATCTTGAATGCGGTCCAGCCTTCGGAGATCGCCTCGCGGCAGAGCCGGCGCACTTTCTCGTCCGGATATCCGAGCCAGCCGGTGGAGGTGGTGTAGGCGGGAAAACCGTCGCGAAGCATCTCCGCTTCGCGTTCTTCGCGGCCGGCCTGTTTCGCGCGGAGAATCTCCAGCGCTTCGTCGGGTGTGAGGACGTCGGTGATGTACGTGAAGTCGATCGCGCTCACGATCTGTTCGGGCGAAAGGTCGGCGAGGTGCTTCCACATCGGCTTTCCTTCGCGCTTCGCCCAGAGGTCCCACACGGCGTTGATCAGCGCGCCGGTGGCCATGTGCAGGATGCCTTTCTCCGGTCCGAGCCAGCGGAGCTGTTTGTCGACGGTGAGGTCGCGGTAGAAGCCGCGGAAGTCGGCGATGATCGCGGAGAGGCGGCGGCCGACGACGTGATGCTCGAGCGCGCGCACGGCGGCGACGACGATCTCGTTGCCGCGGCCGTTGGTGAAGGTCAGGCCGTCGCCGGTGAGACCGGAGTCGGTGACGACGGTGACGTAGGTCGCGGAGTAGTCGCCGAGGTTCAGGGCGTCCGATCCGTCCATGTCGAGCGAAGTGGGGAAGCGAACATCTCGGACGTGAACTTCCGTGATCTTCAAAAAGACCTCCTTGGCAAGTACGAACGATGAACGATGAACGATGAGTGATGAACAAAAGCGCAGGGTTCGGCGGCTGACGCTTTTGTTCATCGTTCATCGTTCATCGTTCATCGCTCATTGATTTACCCCACTGGCCAGAAACCCTCCGTCGACAGTGAGGATCTCTCCATTCACGAAGCTCGACGCGTCCGACGCGAGGAACACGCATGCGCCCGCGAGCTCTTCGACTTTTCCGAAGCGTCCCATCGGCGTGCGCAGCAGAAACTCTTTCCCGCGCTCGGTGCCGTCGAGCAGCGCCGTGTTGAGCGCCGTGCGAAAGACGCCCGGCGCGATTGCGTTCACGTTCACTCCGTGCCCGCCCCACTCGACCGCGAGCGCGCGGGTCAGGCCGGCCACGCCGGCTTTGCTGGCGGTGTACGCCGCGACTTCGAAGAGCCCGACGAACGACGCGAGCGAGGCGATGTTGATGATCCGTCCCGATCCGCGCTCGAGCATGTGCCGGCCGAAGACCTGACACGCGCGCAGCGTTCCGGTGAGATTGGTCTCGAGGATCGCGCCCCACTCTTCGTCGGTGACGTCGAGCGTTGGCCTCCGCTTGGTGATCCCCGCGCAGTTGACGAGGATGTCGACGTGCTCCAGTTGTGCGAGCGTCTGCACGAGCGCTGCTTCGAGCGACGCGCGATCGCTGACGTCTGCCGTCACGCGCGCGGCGCGGCGTCCGCGGCTTTCCACTTCACTCGCGGCCGCGTCGACCTGTTCCTTGCGGCGCGACATCGGAACCACGTCCGCACCCGCGTCGGCCAGTCCGCGCACAAGCGCGAGGCCGATGCCTGACGTGCCGCCGGTGACGACGGCGACGCGGCCCGCGAGCGGCTGTCCACTCAAGACGCGCCCACCACTTTCGAGGGAAGCACGCCCGCGGGCATGTCCAGCTGTTCCGACGCTTGCGCGGTGCGCGCGAGCTCTAGGTGCTTGGACATTTCCGCGCGCGCGCGTTCGGGATCGCGGTCGCGAATGGCCTGGTAGATGCGGCGATGCATCTCGGCGGATTCCTTGAGATCGATCGCATGCTCGACGGTCCGGCGGCGCTGTTCGTACACGAGCGACGAGACCATCTCGACGAGCGCGAGCAACACGGGATTGTCCGAAGCGGCGGCGATCGCGCGATGAAAGCGGACGTCGTGGACGAGGAACGTCTGCGGATCCGTCAGCGTCGCAAACATCCCCGTCACCTCCTCGGCCATCGGCGCGAGGCGATCGGCGAGTCCGCGCTCGGCGGCGAGTCCGGCCGCGCCGACTTCGAGGACTTTGCGTGCTTCGAAAATCTGATCGCGCGTGAAACCGTGCAACGCGGCGAGAAAACTGAGCGGACCTGCGCCGAGGCGGGGAGGACCTCCGGTGATGAACGTGCCGGCGCCCTGGCGCGACTCGGTGACGCCCATCGCGGCGAGTGCGTGCAAGCCGGCGCGGACGGTGGGACGGCTGACGCCCAATTCCTGCGCGAGCTCGCGCTCGGGGACGAGGCGGTCGCCCGGACCGAGCTTGCCTCCCTCGATCAGCAGCGCGATGTGCCGCACGACCTGATCGGCGGACTGGATCTCGAGAGAAGAGGCATCCTCTTTCTTTTTGTTGTCGGACATTGGCTTGACCAATTCTCTACACCTCGGCTGAGTTGTCAACCTTGGATTGACCAATTTCGCAACCGCACGATAGGATTTAGTCGACTCCGCGGCGGCCATACTTCGGATTCAGGCAAATTGGTCTGACCTTATGCACACTCTGTTGCTTCTGTCGATCGTACTCTTCGCGGATTACTCCGATCCGGACGTGGTCCGCGTCGGCGAAGACTATTACCTCGTTTCGTCGAGCTTTCAGAACGTGCCGGGTCTGCCGATCCTGCATTCGCGCGATCTCGTGAGCTGGACGATCGTGGGTCATGCGGTGAGTCGTTTGCCGTCGCCGGACTTCGACCGGCCGCAGCACGGAAACGGGATGTGGGCGCCGAGTCTGCGCCATCACGACGGCTGGTTCTGGATCTACGTCGGCGATCCCGATCGTGGAATCTATATGACGCGCGCGCGCGAGGCGCGAGGTCCGTGGGAGCCGCTCACGCTGGTGAAGGAGGCGAAGGGATGGATCGATCCGTGTCCGCTCTGGGATGACGACGGATCGTTGTATCTCGTGCACGCGTGGGCGAAGAGTCGCGCGGGCTTCAACGGCGTGCTGCATGTGAATCGTCTTTCGCCGGATGGACGACGCGTCGTCGACGACGGGGTGATGGTGTTCGACGGACGGGAACATCATCCGACGATCGAGGGCCCGAAGTTCTACAAGCGCAACGACTGGTACTACATCTTCGCGCCCGCGGGCGGAGTGAAGCGCGGATGGCAGACGGTGCTTCGCTCGAAGCAGGTGTACGGACCGTACGAAGACAAGGTCGTGCTCGAGGGCGGATTGCATCAGGGAGCTCTCGTCGATGACTGGTTCGTGCATTTTCAGGATCGCGGCGCGTACGGAAGGATCGTGCATCGGCAAGCGGTAAGGTGGGTGAACGACTGGCCGGAGATGGGTAGCGACCAATGGGGTGCCGCCGCCCCGGCGGCCGTACCGCCGGCGCCCCGCCGGCTAGGAGCCGGCGGTACGGCCGGCGAGGCGCCGGCCCCCCAATCACTGCAAACCTCCGACGAATTCGACTCCCCATCCTTGGGACTGCAGTGGCAGTGGCAGGGCAATCCGCAACCGCACTGGTACTCCCTCCGCAACGGCAAGCTTCGTCTCAGCTCCGCGGAGAAGAACCTCTGGAACGCCACCAACCTCCTACTCCAGAAATTCTCCGCTCCCGCGTTCGTCGCGACGACGTTGGTCGACGGGTCTTCATTGAAAGAAGGAGATCGCGCGGGGCTCGTGGTCATGGGGATGGATTACAGCGCCCTTGTGGTGGAGCGCAACGCGATCCGACGCGTCACCGCCCGCAACGCAGACGAGGGCGGTGTGGAGACGGACCTCGGCAGCATTGCGATCCGCGGTCCGGTGCAACTGCGCGTCACTGTCTCGCCGGAAGCCGTCGCGCGCTTCAGCTACAGCACCGGCGGCGCGTTTCAACCGTTGGGCACCGCGTTCGTCGCGCGTCCGGGACGTTGGATCGGCGCGAAGGTCGGCCTTTTCGGTCGCGCCGACTTCGACTGGTTCCGCGTCGAGCCGTTCGAGCCCGCGGAGAACGCGAGCCTCATCGTTGCGCAGGATGGCAGCGGCGACTTCCGCACGATCCAGGAAGCGATCGACGCCATCCCGAACAGCAATCAAGACAACCAGACGATCCTCATCCGCAACGGCACGTATCGCGAGAAGGTGAGGATCGCGAAGAGCTACGTCGCGCTCGTGGGCGAGGATCGCGAGAAGACGCGCATCGAGTTCGCGGAGCTGCGGCGCAACTGGCGCGCGAGTCATCCCGACGACTTCGGCGCCGCGGTGATCAACATCGCCGACGGCGCGACGGACATCGTCATCGCGAACCTGACGGTGTTGAACGACTACGGACGACGGTACGGCGATCACGATCATCAGTTCGCGATCCGAGCGATGGATCAATCGAATCGCATCGCGGTTCTGCATGCGAACGTGATCGCCGACGGCGGCGACACGTTCAGTCCGTGGAACAGCGAGTCCGGACTCTCGTACGCGACGGACTCGTATTTCGAGGGTCACGTCGACTTCGTCTGTCCCCGCGGCTGGTCGTACATCACGAACAGCCGCTTCTTCGGCCACAACTCCTCGGCCGCGATCTGGCACGACGGGAGTAAAGACCCCGACCAGAAGTTCGTCATTCGTCACTCGAAGTTCGACGGCGTCCCGAACTTCCCCCTCGGCCGCAATCACCGCGACGCGCAGTTCTATCTGCTTGATGTTTCGTTCTCGTCGAACATGGCCGACCGCGCGATCTATCCGGCAAGCACGCTTGCCCCGCGGACGTACTACGCGAACGCGCATCGCGATGGCGGTGACTACGCGTGGTACGCGGACAACCTGCATACCGCAAGCGGCGCGCCGCGCGACGAGGACATCACCGCGGAATGGACGTTCGGCGGACGTTGGGATCCGGCGTCGCTGCCGGCGGTGTTGCCGCACGCCGCGATTCCGCGTCCGGAGAACGGATGGCAGTGGGTGGATCCCGCGGGCGTCACGCTGCGCTGGACGCCGGCGAGGAACGCGCGGGAGCAGTGTGTCTACTTCAGTGGAGCGCCGGCGTCTCCGCCGGCTGAGCAGGCGGCGTCCTCGCCGCCCGCCCGGAGCGAGGACGCTCCCTGCTCAGCCGTCGAGACGCCGGCGTTCCAGACCGCTCCCCTCGAGCCCGGGAAAACCTATTACTGGCGCATCGACGACGGCCCGTTGTGGTCCTTTCGCGTCGATCCGCGCACGACGCGCATCGCGCTCGTCGGCGACTCGACGGTGACGGACAAACAAGGTTGGGGTCGCGGATTCAAATCAAACGTGAATGAGCGCGCGGCCGTCATGAACCTCGCACGTGGTGGCCGCAGCTCGAAGTCGTATCGCAACGAAGGTCTCTGGAACGACGTTCTGCGCCGCAAGCCGACGCACATCCTGCTGCAGTTCGGCCACAACGACGAGCCGGGAAAAGGCCTCGATCGCGAAACGAGCGTCGCAGAGTTTCGCGCGAACATGGCCCGCTACGTCGACGAAGCGCGCGCGATCGGCGCGAAGCCGATTCTCATCACCTCACTTGCGCGCCGCATGACCGATCCACACCTCGGCAACTACACCGCTGCAACGCGCGAAGTGGCGAAAGAGAAGAACGTTCAACTCATCGATCTCAACGCAAAGAGCACAGCGCTCCTTGCCGAGCTCACACAGTCAACGCGCGCGGCGCTCGGCCCCGACAAAACGCACCTGAATGAACAAGGCAGCGCACTGTTTGGTGCGATGGTGGCGGAAGAGCTCGCAGAGCTGACTAGAAAAACCGCCAACCGCCAACCGCCAACCGCCAACTGGTCCTCCCGCATGGCCGACTCCGTCATCAAGCGCACGCCCGATCCCCTGTGGCTCGACGCGCGCGAGGCGCCGCGCTGGGAGTACACGCCCGGCCTCGTGCTGAAGGCGATGCTCGAGGTCTGGCAGCGCACCGGCGATGACCGCTACTGGAAATACGCGCACGCGTACTACGACCACTTCGTCAACGCCGACGGGACGATCCGCGCGTACAACAAGGACGAATACAACATCGACCGCGTCAATCCCGGCAAGCCGCTCTTTCTGCTCTACGAAAAAACGAAAGACGAGAAGTACCGCAAGGCCATCGAGCTCCTGCGCCGGCAGATGCGCGAGCATCCGCGCACGAAAGAAGGCGGCTTCTGGCACAAGAAGCGGTACCCGTATCAGATGTGGCTCGACGGCCTGTACATGGGCGCGCCGTTCCTCGCGCAATACGCGAAGACGTTCGACGAGCCCGCGCTGTTCGACGACGTGATCAACCAATACGTCTGGATGGAGAAACACGCGCGCGACGAGAAGAGCGGTCTGCTGTACCACGGCTGGGACGAGAGCCGTCAGCAGAAGTGGGCCGATCCGCAAACCGGACGTTCGCCCGCGTTCTGGGGCCGCGCGATGGGCTGGTATGCGATGGGTCTCGTCGACACGCTCGACTTCATCCCGCTCCAGCATCCTCGCCGCCGCGAGCTGATCGGCATCCTGCAGCGTCTTTCGGAAGCGATCACGAAAGTGCAGGACGCGAAGAGCGGCGTCTGGTGGCAAGTCGTCGATCAACCCGGCCGCGAAGGGAATTACCTCGAGGCCTCGGCGTCGGTGATGTTCACCTACGCGCTCCTGAAAGCCTCCCGCCTCGGCTACATCGACGAGAAATACAAGACCGTCGGACGCCACGCCTATGCGGGCGTGTTGAAAGAATTCATCGAGGTCGAGAAGGACGGCGTCGTGAACATCCACCACGTCTGCGAGGTCGCAGGCCTCGGCGGCGATCCGGAAAAAGGCGAGCGCTATCGCTCGGGAACGTACGACTACTACGTGACCGAGAAGATCCGGAGCAACGACCCGAAGGGAGTCGGACCGTTCATTTTCGCGAGTCTGGAGATGGAGCGCTTCTAAGAGCGGTATGGAGTGCGGCAGCGGAGTACTCGCGCAGCCGTATCCTCTCGGGAGACTCCAGCTGCCGCTTTTGATTGAGGCAGCGTAGCTGCCGCGGGCGGGGTGAGCAGCTCGACGCTGCGGCAGTGAAAGCGGCAGCTGCGATTTACCAAGGGGCTAAGGCAGCGCGAGTACTCACGCTGCCGCACTCCACACCACACGTCGAGCTTTTCGTCCACCGCGAGCTCCTTCGACAACCTCTCCAGCCACGCACGTCGATCCTTCGGCACCACCAGCGCCCGCGACGTCGCCGCACGCACCGGATATCCGCCGACCTCTTCCTGACTGTCGATGATCTTTCCGTTGCCGTCGATCACCGACTGCACGATCCGCGCGTCGATCGGATCGCGTCGCGCCGGGCGTGAGCCCGCGGAGCGCAGCACGCGTTCCGGCGACGGCACGCGTGTCGAGACATTCTCCACGACGACGACGCGATCATCCGTGAGCGCAGCACCCACGATCCTGTTGTCGCGCAACCACACGCGCCCGCCCGGGTCCACGCCTTTCACGAACACGCGGCCGCGCGTGTCCGGTCCCGCGATCGCCACGTTCCCGACGAGCGTCACTTCCGCCGGCGTGAGCATCTTTTCATTGCCGCGTGCTCCGACGCCGACACACGCCGAGCCCCAGTTGTACATCACCGAGTCGCGCACGATCGCCGTCGCGCCTCCCTTCACTCGCGGATTGCGCTCGCGGTTGTGCGCGTAGAGACATCCTTCGATCAGGACGTTGCGCACGCCGTCGTGCACGAGCGTGCCCTTCGAATGTTCTCCCTTCGGATGCGTGGACTTCGACAACGCCTCCGCGACGAGGCAATGCCGCAGCGTGATGTCGTGCGACGTGAGACTCACGTTTTCGACGTCACCCGGCCCCGAGACCGAGAGGTTCTCGTCGACCGCCCAGGTGGCCGAGCAATGCTCGAAGAGCACATCGTGACCGCGGCGCACGCCCAGCGCGTCCGGCGCCCACTCGATTCCCGCGGGGCCGGCATCGCCGGGCCGCACCGCGAGATGCTGAATCACGACGTCGTGCGTCTCCACGATCAGTCCACCGCGGATGAGAGTGATCCCCGGATCCGGCGCCGTCTGCCCCGCGATCGTGAGATGCGGATTGCGAACGACCAGCGTGCGTCCCGCGAGATCGATCACGCCGCCGACCTCGAACACCACCAGCCGCGGCCCCTCCGCGAGCAGCGCACGCCGCAGCGATCCCGGACCGTCTGCGGCCAGCGTCGTGACGCGCAGCACCTCACCATCGATCCCGCCCTCCGTTTTCGCTCCGAAAGGCTCGGCTGGATGCTCCTGATGGCTTTGCGTCATCGCTAATGGTCTGACCAATCGTTTGTTCACTGAAACCGGTTCCATTTCGTCCTTCGAGAGAAAACAGGCTCCGAACAGGAGAAAAAGGAATGCGAACGACTTGGCAACCCGATCGAATTTGTGCATATTGGTCATACAACACTTGACTAGCTGCTTGCAGTGGTCATATAACACATCCACCTAAGCCAGTGCCCGGAGGAGATGCAATGAGGCAACGAATCGGCTCGCTGTGTGCGGCGCTCACCCTTCTACTCCTGATCCTTCCCACCCCAGTCGCCGCGCAGGATTTTCGCGGCGCGATCACAGGCACCGTCACCGACCCGACGGGCGCGGTCTTGCCCGGTGTGACCATCACGGTCACGAACGCGGACACGAACGTCTCCACCACGACGCTCACCGACGAGCGCGGAGCGTTTCAGGTCCGCTATCTCAACGCCGGCACCTACAACGTGCAGGCGCAGCTCGAAGGACTGCAGACCGTTCAGCAGAAAGGAATCAACGTCAGGGTCGGTGACTCGATCCCCGTCGATTTCAAGCTGGAGCAGGGCTCGGTGTCCGAGGTCATGGTCGTGACGGCGAGCGCTCCGATCATCGATACGACCACCGGCGTCACCGGCGCGGTCATCGACAGCAATCAGATCCAGCAGCTCCCCCTCGGCGACGGCACGGCGTACATGCTCACGCGTCTTGCGCCGGGCGTCTCCGACTCCTCCGATCTGCACTTCTCACGTCCGATGGACAACGGCAACCTCGGCGGCATCGTCGCAAACGGCGCGATGGGCGGCAACGACTTCACACTCGACGGCGCGCCCAACCGCGTTTCGCCGAACAACACCAGTCCGGGCAACAACAGCGGAGTCGTCGGATTTTCGCCTCCGTCCGACGCCATCTCGCAGTTCAAGGTTCAGACGAACGCGTTCGACGCGCAGTCGGGGCACACCGCCGGCGCGACGGTGAACCTTGCGCTCAAGACCGGCACGAATGCCTGGAACGGATCGGTGGCGTACTTCAATCGCAGCGACAGCCGTTCCGCGACGCCGCTTCTGACGGAGCGTGCCGGCGGCGAGAAGCCGACGCGCGAGTACGACCGCTACACCGCCACGATGTCCGGTCCGGTCATCCGCGACCGCACGTTCTTCATGATCGCCATCGAGCGCCTCAAGGACATTCAGCCCGAGGCTTCGAGCTACACCGTGCCGACGATGAAGATGCGCGGGGGCGATCTTTCCGAATGGGCGGGCGTGCAGATTTACGATCCGTTGACCGCCACGGGCAGCAACAACGCGCGCACCGCGTTTGCGGGAAACCTCATCCCGGCGAATCGCATCAGTGCCGTCGCCCGCGCGTACGCGGCCCTCTATCCGGAGCCGAACCGTCAAGGACTCGAGGACAACTACTTCACCAACATGCTGCGGCCTTACGACTACAACGCCTTCCTTCTCCGCGGCGATCACAATTTCAACGGCTCGAACAAACTGTTTCTGAATGCCTACTGGAACAAGCGTGAAGAGGACCGCTACAACTGGGCCAAAGGCGCGTCCAACGCGACCGGCGAAGGGGAGATCGGCGGCTTCCTGGTCACGAAGGGATTCGATTACCGCAGCAATACCGGCGCGACGCTCGGATACACGTCGATGCTCGGCAATGCGTTGATGGTCGACGTCGTCGGCGCGTGGTCGCAATTCGGCGAATACCGCAAGCCGGCCGACGAGTTCGACCCCGCGGAGCTCGGATACTCGGCCGACGTCGTACGCCTGATGAACGACTACAAATACCTGCCTTTCATCACCTTCGGCGGCTTCAGCACGACGAACGCCAATTCGCGCATCGCCTCCCTCGGCTCGCAGCGCTCCGATTTCGGCACGGGCTTCGATCGTCCTTTCACCAACATCTCTTTGACGCCGACCGCGAGCTGGGTGACGGCGGGACATTCGCTCCGCACCGGCTATGAGCTCCGTCATCAGCGCTGGGAGATCGACAACGCCGAATACGGCGCCGGCCGGTATCACTTCAACGGCGCCTACACGCGCGCGAACAACTCCGCGGCGCTGAACGTGCTCGCGCAGTCGTGGGCGCAGTTCCTCCTCGGACTGCCGACGACCGGCACGAGCACCGTGGCCACTGCGGGCAGCACTTCCAGTCAGTTCGAGATCGCCGCCGACGCCGACTATCGCCAGATCTCGCATTCGCTCTTTGCGCAGGACGACTGGAGTTTCAACGACAGACTGACGATCAACCTGGGCCTCCGCGTCGAGCTGCATCAGGCAATGACCGAGTCGGAGGATCGCAACATCGGCGGCTTCGATGCGAGCATGGCCAGCCCGATCGCCGCAGCAGCGATGGCCAAATACGCGGCGAATCCGATTCCCGAGATCGCGCCGAACGCCTTCCGCGTCAATGGCGGATTGCAGTTCGCCGACGGCGCGATTTACGACGATCTCTTCAAAGTGCTGCCGCGCATCGCAGCTTCGTATCTCATCGACAAAAAGACCGTCGTGCGCGCGGGCGCGGGTCTCTTCAGCTACGACTATTACTTCGACGCCGGCAATCAGATCGGCTTCTCGCAGCCGACGGGAATCATTACGACGACGAACAACGGCGCGACGTTCATCGCCAATCTGGACAACCCGATTCCCGGCGGCCAACTGACGCAGCCGACCGGCTCATCGCTTGGTCCTGCCACAGGACTCGGATTTACCCTCGGGACGATCGTGCCGTCCGAACGGGAGATCCCGTACTACACGCGCTGGCAGATCGGCGCCCAGCGCGACCTCGGCGCGGGATGGTCGACCGAGGTCTATTACGTGAATTCGCGCGGCCGGAACCTGCCGGTCCTTCGCGACCTCAATGCGCTGCCGATGCAATACCTGTCGACGTCGCCGATGCGCGACGCGGCTCACGAGACATCTCTCAGTCAGACGGTTCCGAATCCCTTCCAAGGTCTGCTCCCCGGCAGCAGCTTCAACGGCGCGACCATTACCCGCAACCAGCTTCTGCGGCCGTATCCGCAGTATCTGGTCGGCGCGGCCAATGGCGCGATCGGCGGAACGCCGAGCGTCGGCACCGAGGAGTATGTCGGGTCCGACGAATATCAGGCGGGCTCGATCCGCGTCGAGAAACGCTTTTCCTCCGGCAACTCCGTTCTGGCGACGTACACGCGCTCAGAAGCGCGCGACAAGTTGAACTATCTCAATCACTCCTCGGGCGAGCTCGAAGATCGAATTTCGCCGAATGATCGTCCGCACCGCGCGTCGCTCGGCACGACCATTCGGCTTCCCTTCGGCCGCGAGCAGCGCTTCGGCTCGAACTGGAACGCGATCACCGACGCGGTCCTCGGAGGCTGGACGGTCAGCGCGACGTATCAGTATCAGACCGGCGCGCCGCTGGTGTGGAACACCAGCCTCTATTACGACCCGACTCGCGATCCGCGCGATCTGCGCGCGCACATCGGCGGGCATTGTCCGGACGGCGGAACGGCCGGACTCGATTGCGCGGCGTGGGACATCTCGGGGTTCTACATCCCCGGCGGCACGGGCCGCACCGATCAGCGCATCGTGCTCGCGAACAACGTCCGCTATTTCCCGTCGACGCTCCCGCACGTGCGGACGGACGACGTGCAGCTGGTGGACATCGGCATCTACAAGACCTTCGGACTGCCCAGCGGGATGGATCTGCAGATCCGCGTCGAAGCCATCAACGCGTTGAACTACACCGTCCTGTGGAATCCGAATCAGGATCCGACCAACGCGAACTTCGGCCTCATCAACCAGGATCGAAACAATCCCCGCGACATCCAGCTCGGTGCGAAACTGACCTTCTGATGAAGATCCTCCTCGGACTGCCGGTGGCCCTCCTGGCCGCCGGCAGCCTCTTCGCGCAATCCCTCACCATCACCGTCCACAACGAGCTGTCGTTTGCACGACAGTCGGAGACCGTCGAACTGGCCGCGGCGACGCTCACGCCGCTCGGCAACGATCTGACGAAGATCCACGTTTTCGAAGGCGGCACGAACCGCGAAGTGCTCGCTCAGGCTCTGAACGAGAGTCTCATCTTTCAGACCGACGTGCCGTCGCGTGGGCAGCGCGTGTTCGACCTGCGCGTCGGCGAAAAGCGCGCATACAAGCCGTCCGATTTTTGGGTCTATGGACGCTTCAATCGCGAGCGCTTCGACGATTTCGCGTGGGAGAACGACCGCGTCGCGCATCGCATGTACGGCGCGGCGCTGGAGACGTGGGAAAGGGAGCCGCTGACGTCGAGCACCGTCGACGTCTGGCTCAAGCGCACGCGCCGGCTCGTGCTCAACGACTGGTACATGGCCGACGACTATCACCGCGACAACGGCGAAGGCGCGGATTTCTACTCCGCCGGCAAGAGCCGCGGTTGCGGCGGCAACGGCTTGTGGCGCGACGGGAAGCTCGTCGTGTCGAAGAACTTCCGCGAATCGCGCGTGCTCGCCAACGGGCCGATCCGGCTCGTCTTCGAACTGCGGTATCCCGATCTCGGCGAGACCAAGCGGATCACGCTCGACGCGGGACAGAACTTCAATCGCTTCGAGAGTCGCTATGACAGTTCTGCGGACGCTACCTACGCGGCAGGCCTCAAGAAGGAGCCGAAGGCGCAGTTTCGCGTCGAGCGTGCCAGCGGCTGGATGCGCGCGTGGGGGCCAGTGAAAGATAACGCCGGCGAGTTCGGATGTGCCGTGGTGCTCGATCCGACCTCGATCGTCGATGTCGTGGAGGCTGAGGGGAATCAACTCGTGGTCGCGCGGCTGCCGGTGGTGTATTGGGTCGGATCGGGATGGGACCGCAGCGGCGACTTCGTCGAAGTCGCGGACTTCGATCGGGCCATCGAGCAGTGGGTGCAACGCGTGCGGTCGCCGTTGCGTGTGGAAACAACCCCTCATCCGCCTTCGGCACCTTCTCCCCTCACGAGGGGAGAAGGCTCTCGAGGCGCGCTTCCTGCGAGAGCCTTCTCCCCGCTCGGCGGGGAGAAGGTGCCGAAGGCGGATGAGGGGCGCAGGAGCACGTTCGTGAGACCCTGATGACCATCAATCGACGAGATATCGTTCGCAACGTCCTCCTCGCCGGCGCGGGCCTTGCGCTCACGCCCCGCGTCGCGTGGTCACAATCCCCTGCGCCGCTGAACGTCGATCTGAAGGACCCCTGGGCCTCGCTCCCGGATCTCCTCGCGCGCATCACTCCGCCGAGAATCCCTCGCCGCGACTTTGTGATCACCAAATACAAAACGATCAGCAAGGCGATCGAGGCGGCGCACAAAGCGGGCGGCGGACGCGTCGTCGTCCCCGAGGGCGACTATGAGACCGGCGCGATTCATCTGAAGAGCCGCGTCGAGCTGCACGTTGCTGCAGGCGCGACGCTGCGCTTCAGCCGCGACCCGTCGAAGTACCCGCTCGTGCTGACGCGATGGGAAGGCGTCGAGCTGATGAACTACTCGCCGCTCATTTATGCGTTCGAGTGCGAAGACGTGGCCGTGACGGGCGAGGGAACGCTCGACGGACAGGCGGACGAAGAGCACTGGTGGCCGTGGAAGGGCGTGACCACCGGCAAGCGCGCTGACGTCACCAAGAACAACGAAGGGCCGGCTCCGCAGCTCGCCGATCGCAATCAACTCTTTCAACAGGCCGAGAATGGCGTTCCGGTCGCGCAGCGCGTCTACGGGCCGGGACACTTTCTCCGCCCGTCGTTCATCGAGCCGTATCGCTGCACGAACGTGCTCATCGAAGGCGTGACCCTTCTCAACGCGCCGTTCTGGGTCACGCATCCGACGCTCTGCACGAACGTCACCGTCCGCGGAATCAAAGTCAACTCGCACGGCCCGAACAATGACGGCTGCGATCCTGAGTCGTGCCGCGACGTGCTCATCGAAGACTGCGTTTTCGACACCGGCGACGACTGCATCGCGTTGAAATCGGGACGCAATGGCGACGGACGGCGATTGCATACGCCGGTCGAGAACGTGATCATCCGCAACTGCGAGATGAAAGACGGTCACGGCGGCATTACGGTCGGCAGCGAGATCACCGGCGGCGCGCGCAACGTTTTCGCCGAGAAGTGCAAGCTCGACAGCGAAAATCTCGAGCGGGCGTTGCGTTTCAAGACCAATACACTGCGCGGCGGCATCATCGAGAACGTGTTCGTCCGCGACATCGAGATCGGGACCGTCAACCTCGCGCCGATCGAGATCGATCTCCGTTACGAGCCCCGCGACTCCGGACCGTTCGTCCCCGAAGTGCGGAACGTGCTCGTCGAGAGGATGCGTTCGAAGCAGAGCAAACACGCGCTCTACATCCGCGGCCTGGAACAGGCACCGGTGCGGAACATCGTCGTGCGCGACAGCGAATTTCGCGGTGTCGCGCAGGGCCACGTCATCGAAGGCGCCGTCGACTTGACGCTGGAGCGCGTCATCACCGAGGCTGCGCCGCCGCCGGCCAAAGGAGAAACGAAGTGAGCGATCTGCCACCCATCGACGCGCAAACGTGCGTCGTCCGCGATACCGCGAAGCATCGCGGCCGGCGCGTCTCGGTGAAACCGGGGATCACTGCCGCGCGACATCTGCATTACGGGCGCATTGTGCTGGATGATGAACCGATCACGTTTTCCACCGAGGAACGGGAGACGGCGTTCATCTGCCTGAAGGGGAGCGCGACCGTCGCCGGCGAAACTCTGAGTCAATACGACGCGCTCTATGTGCCGCGTGATACAGAAGTCACGGTGACGCCCGGTTCGAACGGCTGCGATCTCGCCGAAGTTGCAGCGCCAGTCGAGCACCAATATCCGCAGCAGCTCGTCAAGTTTGCCGATGTCCAGAACGATCCGGCGTTGCATTTCGACACCGGCGGTCCTTCCTCGCAGCGCACGCTCAATGTCCTCATCGGCAAGAACGTGCAGGCCGGACGCATCCTGGCCGGAGTCACGTTCAGTAAACCGGGCAACTGGACGTCCTGGCCGCCGCACGAACATGCGAGTCTCGCCGAGGAGGCGTATCTCTATATCGACATGCCGGAGCCGGGGTGGGGCGTGCAGTTCGTCTATACCGATCCGCGCAACCCCGAGCTCGTCGCGGTGGTCAAGGAAGACGACGTCGTGATCATGCCGCGCGGATATCACCCCAACGTCTCCGCGCCCGGTGGGACAATCAATTTCCTCTGGATGATGGCTGCGAATCGCGAGACCGTGGACCGGCAGTTCGGTGTCGTGAACGTGCATCCCGATTACGCGCAGGGCGGCTCGGGACTCGAGGCCTCGAGAAAATGAAGCTCAAGGACGCGCAGAGCTCGCGCTTCGATCTCGTCTCACTGGGCGAGGTGATGCTGCGCCTCGATCCCGGCGACGGCCGCATCGCGACGACGCGCACGTTCCAGGCGTGGGAAGGCGGCGGTGAGTACAACGTCGCGCGCGGGTTGCGCCGCTGTTTCGGACAACGCACCGCCATTGTGACGGCGCTCGTCGACAATCCCGTCGGCCGACTCATTGAAGATCTGATGCTGCAGGGCGGCACGGACTTGTCGTTCCTGCGCTGGGTGAGCGACGACGGCGTCGGACGTCGCGCGCGCAATGGCCTGAATTTCACCGAGCGCGGTTTCGGCGTCCGCGCGGCCCTCGGCTGCTCCGACCGCGGACATACCGCGGTGTCGCAATTGAAAACGGGCGACATCGATTGGGATGAAGTGTTCGCGGGTGCGCGCTGGTTTCACACCGGCGGCATTTTCGCTGCGCTGTCTGAAACGACGCCCGCGGTCGCGCGCGAGGCGATGGAGGCCGCGCGCAAGCACGGCGTGGTTGTTTCTTATGACCTGAATTACCGCCCGTCCCTCTGGAAAGGCATCGGCGGCGCGGAGAAGGCACGCGCGGTCAATCGCGAGCTGGTCGGCCTCGTGGATGTGCTCTTCGGCAACGAAGAGGATTTCAGCGTCGCCCTCGGATTCGACGTCGAAGGCGTCGACGAGCACCTGGGCGAACTGCCGAAGGAAGCGTTCCAGCAGATGATCGGCCGCGTGCGCACGGATTTCTCCGGCCTGCAGGTGATTGCGACGACGCTGCGCATCGCGCACACCGCGACGCGCAATGACTGGGGCGCGATTGCATGGAGTGCAGGCGAGTTCCATGAAGCGACGCCGCGTCCGAATCTCGAGATTATGGATCGCGTCGGTGGCGGCGACTCGTTTGCCTCCGGGCTCATTTACGGATTCCTCGCCGGCAAAGGCCCACAATGGGCCGTCGAATGCGGCGCCGCGCACGGCGCGCTGGCGATGACGACGCCCGGCGACACGAGCATGGCCACGCTCGCGGAAGTCGAGCGCGTGATGAAGGGCGGGACCGCCCGCGTGAGTCGCTGATGACGACCGTCGACATCATGCAACGCATTCGCGAAGTCGGGATCGTTCCCGTCGTCCGCGCCTCATCGGCGGACGAGGCCTTCGCGGCCGTCGAAGCCATCCGCGCCGGCGGCATCCCGATTCTCGAGATCACGCTCACCGTGCCCGGCGCAGTGCAGATCATCGCCGCGCTCACGAAGCGCCTCGGCGACGAAGCTCTGATCGGCGCGGGCACGGTGCTCGATGCGGAGACGGCGCAGGAGTGCATCGACGCCGGCGCGAAGTTCATCGTCAGTCCGGCGCTCGACGTTCCGACGATCGAATTGTGCCGCCGCGTCGTCGTGCCGATTTTCGCCGGCGCATTGACGCCGACCGAGATCGTCACGGCCTGGAAAGTAGGCGCAAACGCGGTGAAGGTTTTTCCCGCCAACGCAGTCGGCGGCGCGACGTATCTCAAATCATTGAAAGCGCCGCTCCCGCAGATCGAATTGCTCCCAACCGGCGGCGTGTCGCTGAAGAACGCCGCGGAGTTCATCGCCGCCGGCGCGTTCGCACTCGGCGTCGGCGCCGATCTCGTCGACCTCGCCGCACTGAGACGCGGCGACGCCGCGGCGATCACGGAAAAGGCGCGACAGTACGTCGCTGCTGTCGCCGCCGCGCGCGGGTAACCGCGTGCGTTATGCTCCCGAAAATGATTCACGTAACACTCGCCGGCGCGACCGGCTGGGTCGGAAAGCCGCTCGCGCAGGCCATCCTCGAAGCAGACGATCTGGAACTGGTTGCCGCGGTGGCGCGACGTGAAGCAGGCGAACGGATCGCCGACATTCAGATCAGTGGTTCCGTCGCCGACGCGTTGCGCACGCCCTCGGACGTGTTCGTCGATTACACGAGTGCCGCGTCCGTGCGTGAGAACGTGCTCGCCGCCATTCGGGCCGGTCGCCACGTCGTCATTGGCAGCTCGGGCCTGACCCAGGAGGGCTTCGAAGAGATCGATGCTCTGGCCACGGCAGCTGGCGTAGGCGTGGTTGCGGTTGGAAACTTCGCCATCACAGCAGCACTCCTTCAACGGTTTGCGGTTGAGGCAGCAGCGCACCTCGAGAACTGGGAAATCATCGATACGGCCTACGCCGGCAAAGTCGATGCGCCCAGCGGAATGGCGCGCGAATTGGCCTGGCGTCTTTCCGAAGTGACCGCGCCCGCGCTCGAAGTGCCAATCGAGAACACGATCGGACAGGTCGAAGCACGGGGCGCCGGCGTGAATGGATCTCGCATCCACTCGCTGCGACTCCCGGGCTACACGATTGGTCTCGAGGTTCGGTTCGGCCAGGAAGATGAAAGACTGACCATTCAATATGACGCCGGTCCCGGCGCAACTCCGTACATCGCCGGGACGCTGCTCGCGATCCGGCGAGTGCCCCAGGTCACTGGCCTGTTGCGCGGCCTGGATCGCATTCTGTAGGCAATCCGTTCTGCGACCTCCCTCGTACTTCATCACCAGAGGGAGGTCCACCCATGTCTGCAGAGGCGAACAAGAACCTGATCCGGCGTTTGATCGATGAAGCGCAATCGCAGGGCAAACTCGACGTCGTCGACGAGCTGCTTGCCGAGGACTTCGTCGACCACACTCCTTTTCCCGGCGTACCGGCTACGCGTGACGGCGTGAAGATGTTGTTCGGGTATTTACGCTCCGCGTTTCCCGATCTTCAGGTCCGCATTCACGAACAAATTGCCGAGGGCGAGAAGGTCGTGACGCGCAAGACGTTCGAAGGGACGCATCGCGGCGAGTTCATGGGCGTGCCGTCCACGGGCAGGCCGATCGCGTTCGAGGTCATCGACATTCTCACCGTGCGCGACGGCAGGATCGCGGAGCATCGCGTGGTCTTCGATCAGCTCGCGATTCAACAACAGCTCACGGCTTGAGCGTCACCCGCGCCGCTGTTCGAACTCCGGCAGCCAGCCGCGGCGCAGCTTCTCCTCCGGAACGTTCGACAGGTACGGCTTGATGTCGAGGATCGGAGTTCCGTCGACCATGTCGAGGCCGCGGACATGCAGGCGGTTTCCTTCGCGGCGTAGCAACTCGACGATCGTCAGGGCGATCGGATTCGGACGGTAGGGAGAGCGCGTGGCGAACACGCCGTGTGCGATCGTGCCGCCCGGCGGCGTCGTGACGAGCTCGAATCCCTTCGCGCGATCGAACACCCAGATCACGATCAAGTGCGAGAAGCCTTCGATGTCCGTGAGGCCTTCCGCGAGCTCGGGCAGGATCTCGAGCGTGCCCTCGGCGTCGTGCTTCGCTAAAGGACCTTTCGGGACGACGCTCACATCGGGGTAGGGCGTTCGTGCGAATCCGATTGCGCGCGGCGTGAAGAGTGGTTCCATCGCGGCGCGCACTCTACTCTTGTTACCGATGTCGCCGAGCAACCTCCTCCTCTTCGCTGCCACGGAGCTGTTGCTTTCGATGACGCCCGGACCGGCGGTACTGCTCGTCGTGTCGCAGGGGATGCGTCGCGGCTTCGCCAGCTCGCGCCGCGGCGCGGCGGGGATCCTCACCGGAAACGCGATCTACTTCGCGCTCTCCGCCGCCGGGCTCGGCGCGCTGCTCGTTGCGTCGAAGCGCGTGTTCGATGTGCTGCAGATC